>Ga0310821_100452_pt1 | contig 20572 bp, 18 predicted proteins | sample P4_ome_FD_201300 | JGI IMG/M metagenome (GOLD analysis project Ga0310821, IMG submission 201300) | Sorghum-adapted microbial communities from Joint BioEnergy Institute, Emeryville, California, United States - P4_Day56_Rep1 | ecosystem: Engineered > Bioreactor > SSF (Solid state fermentation) >...
ACGCCGAGCACGGCATCGGCGGCGTGCGGCCGCGGTTCGTCGGGCCGCTGATCCGGCTCGGCCGCCGGGGGCCGATGACGATCCGGCAGCTCGCGACCTCGTTCGAGGTGACGCACTCGGCGATGAGCCAGACCGTCGCCGCCCTGCAGCGGGAGGGGCTCGTGACCACCGAGCGGGGGGCCGACGCCCGCACGCGGCAGGTCGCGCTCACCGACCGGGCGCGGGAGCTGCTGCCGTTCCTGGAGGCGGAGTGGCGGGCCACCGAGGACGCGGTCGCCGAGCTGGACGCCGAGATCCCCTACCCGGTCACGCAGGTGGTGCAGGACCTGCAGGCGGCACTCGCGCGCCGCTCGTTCCACGACCGGATCGCTGATCGGCTGGCCGGGCCGTGAAGCTGCTGCTCGACACCCGGCCGCTGCGGTCCAGCGCGCCGTTCCGCCGCGTGTGGTGGGGCAGCGCACTCTCCACGCTCGGCGGACAGCTCGCCGTGGTCGCCGTCCTGGTCCAGACGTGGGAGCTGACGGCGAACCCGGTGGCCGTGGGCGCGATCGGGCTCGCGCAGGCCGTGCCGATGGTGCTGTTCGGGGTCGTGGGCGGCACCCTCGCCGACGCCGTCGACCGCAGGCGGCTCGTCCTGGCCACGACGCTCGCCCAGATGACCACCGCGGTCCTCCTGACCGCGCAGGCACTGGCCGGGCTCGGCTCGCTCGCGGTGCTGCTCGGTCTGGTCGCGCTGCAGTCGGCGAGCGGTGCGCTGGGTGCCCCCGCCCGCCGCACGTTCGCCGCCCGCCTGCTGCCCGCCGACCAGGTCGGGGCCGGGCTCGCGCTGTTCAACCTCTCCTTCCAGGCCGCCATGCTCATCGGGCCCGCGACCGCGGGGGTGTTGGCGGCGCGCTGGGGCGTGGCCGCCTGCTACGCCGTCGACGCGCTGACGTTCCTGGCCGCGCTGTACGGGGTGGTGCGGCTCCCGGCGCTGCCGCCCGACGGTGAGGCCGCCCGGCCCGGCGTCGCGGCGGTCATCGCGGGGTGGCGGTTCATCCTGTCCAAGCCGGTGCTCGCGGGATCGTTCCTCACCGACCTGATCGCCACCGTGCTCGCGATGCCGGTCGCGCTCTTCCCGGTCGTCAACGCCGACCGCTTCGGCGGCGACCCGCAGACCCTCGGGCTGTTCCTCTCCGCGATCGCGGTGGGCGGGATCAGCGCCGGGCTCACCTCGGGCGCGGTCACCCGCGCCGCCCGGCCCGGCCTCGCCATGCTCGCGGCCGCGGGCACGTGGGGGGCCGCGCTGGTGGGGTTCGGGCTGGCGCCGACGCTGTGGATGGTGCTCGGCTGCCTCGCCGTCGCGGGCGCGGCGGACACCGTCTCCGTGGTCTCCCGCGGCGCCCTCGTGCAGCTCGCCACCCCGGACGCCTACCGCGGGCGGGTCAGCGCCGTCGAGGACATCGTCGGGATGGCGGGCCCGCACCTGGGCGACTTCCGGGCGGGCCTGGTGGCCGGGGCGACCACGGCGGGCGTCGCAGCGGTCTCGGGCGGGCTGATGTGCGTGCTGGGCATCGCGCTGGTGGCGGCGCTGACCCCGGCGCTGCGCCGCCCCGTCCTCGCCGCCCGGCCGGGCTACATGTTGCGCCGGTACTGACCGCCCACCTCGAAGAAGGCGTCGGTCAGCTGCCCGAGCGAGCAGACCCGGGCCGCCTTCATCAGCTCGTCGAAGACGTTGCCGCCGCTCGTGGCCACCTCCTGCAGCCGGCGGAGCGCCTCGGGGGCCTCGTCGGCGTGGCGGCGGTGGAAGTCGGCGAGCCGCCGCAGCTGGCTCTGCTTCTCCTCCTCGGTGGCGCGGGCCAGCTCGACCTCCTGCGGCTCCTCGTCGTGCTCGCGCACGAACGTGTTGACGCCGATGATCGGCAGCGAGCCGTCGTGCTTGCGCTGCTCGTACAGCAGCGACTCGTCCTGGATCTTGCCGCGCTGGTAGCCGGTCTCCATCGCGCCGAGCACGCCACCGCGCTCGGAGAGCCGGTCGAACTCGGCGAGCACGGCCTCCTCGACGAGGTCGGTGAGCTCCTCGATGATGAACGAGCCCTGCAGCGGGTTCTCGTTCATCGACAGGCCCCACTCCTTGCCGATGATCAGCTGGATGGCGAGCGCCCGGCGCACGGACGACTCGGTCGGGGTCGTGATCGCCTCGTCGTAGGCGTTGGTGTGCAGGGAGTTGGCGTTGTCGTAGAGCGCGCACAGCGCCTGCAGCGTGGTGCGGATGTCGTTGAAGTCCATCTCCTGGGCGTGCAGCGAGCGGCCCGAGGTCTGGATGTGGTACTTGAGCTTCTGCGACCGCTCGTTCGCCCCGTACTTCTCCCGCATCGCGATGGCCCAGATCCGCCGGGCCACCCGCCCGATCACCGAGTACTCCGCGTCCATGCCGTTGGAGAAGAAGAACGACAGGTTGGGCGCGAAGTCGTCGATCTTCATGCCGCGCGCGAGGTAGCTCTCGACGAACGTGAACCCGTTGGCGAGGGTGAACGCGAGCTGCGTGATGGGGTTCGCCCCGGCCTCGGCGATGTGGTAGCCGGAGATCGACACCGAGTAGAAGTTGCGCACCTTGTGGCGGATGAACCACTCCTGGATGTCGGCCATCATCCGCAGGCTGAACTCGGTGGAGAAGATGCAGGTGTTCTGGCCCTGGTCCTCCTTGAGGATGTCGGCCTGCACCGTGCCGCGGACGTTCTGCAGCGCCCAGGCGGTGAGCTCCTCGCGCTCGGCGGCGTCCGGCTCGCGCCCCTCCTCGGCGCGGAACCGGTCGATCACCTGGTCGATCGCGGTGTTGAGGAAGAACGCCAGGATCGTCGGCGCCGGCCCGTTGATCGTCATCGAGACCGACGTGTTCGGTGAGCAGAGGTCGAACCCGTCGTAGAGGGCCTTCATGTCGTCCAGCGTCGCGATCGAGACGCCGGAGGTGCCGATCTTGCCGTAGATGTCGGGTCGGGTGTCGGGGTCGTGCCCGTAGAGCGTGACGGAGTCGAACGCGGTGGAGAGCCGCTTGGCCTCCGAGTGCTCCGACAGCAGCTTGAACCGGCGGTTGGTGCGGAACGCGTCGCCCTCGCCGGCGAACATGCGGCCCGGGTCCTCGCCCTCGCGCTTGAACGGGAACACCCCGGCCGTGAACGGGAAGCGCCCGGGCAGGTTCTCCTTGCGCAGGAACCGCAGCAGCTCCGCGTCCTCCGTGTAGCGCGGCAGCGCGACGCGCGGGATCTTGTTGCCCGACAGCGTCTCGCGGTTGAGCTTGGTGCGCAGCTCCTTGTCGCGGACCTTCACGACCATCTCGTCGCCGGAGTAGGCCTCGACGACTTCCGCCCACCCGTCGAGCAGCTCGGCCGATTCCGGCGGGAGGTCCCGCTCGGCCTGCTGCAGCGCCTCGTCGACGGCCTCGCCCACGAGCTCGCGCGCCGTGCGCAGGTGCTGGCGCCGCCGCGCCGCCTCGACGTGCTGCTCCGTCTCGGCGTGGTAACGGCGCACGGTCTCGGCGATCTCGGACAGGTATCGCACCCGGTTCGGCGGGATGATCGCCGCGTCGTGGCTCGAGGTCTTGCGGTCGACGCGGGGCAGCCTGCCCTCGGCGACGGTGAGGCCGTCGCCGGCCAGCATGTCCTTGAGGTGGTGGTAGAGCGCGGTGACGCCGTCGTCGTTGAACGTGGCGGCGCTGGTGCCGAAGACGGGCATGTCCTCCCAGGACGCCCCGAACTCCTCGCGGTTGCGCAGCAGCTGCCTGCTCACGTCGCGGCGGGCGTCCTCCGCCCCGCGGCGCTCGAACTTGTTGATCGCCACCGCGTCGGCGAAGTCCAGCATGTCGATCTTCTCGAGCTGGGACGCGGCGCCGTACTCGGGCGTCATGACGTAGAGCGACCGGTCGACGAACGGCACGATCCCGGCGTCGCCCTGCCCGATGCCCGGGGTCTCGACGATCACCAGGTCGAACCCGGCCGCCTTGAGCACGCCGATCACGTCGCCGAGCCGCTCGGGCAACGAGCTGCCGGTGCCGCGGGTGGCCATCGAGCGGAAGAAGACCTGGTCGCCGGTGAGCGAGTTCATCCGGATCCGGTCGCCGAGCAGCGCGCCCCCGCCGCGGCGGCGGGTCGGGTCGACGGCGAGCACCGCGATCCGCAGCTTGTCCTCCTGGTCGAGGCGGAAGCGGCGCACGAGCTCGTCGGTGAGGCTGGACTTGCCGGAGCCGCCGGTGCCGGTGATGCCGAGGACGGGGACCGGGCGGCGCGGGGTGAGGTCGAGGTCGGCGGGCAGCCGCCCCGCCTCGGCGAGCGTGAGGGTCCGGGCGAGGGTGGCGGGCTCGCCGGTGAACAGCCCGTCGAACGACTGCGGGGGAGTGGCGGCGAGGTCGACGTCGCACTCCCGGATCATCGTGTTGATCATCCCGGGGAGCCCGAGCCGCTGGCCGTCCTCCGGGGAGAAGATCCGCGACACCCCGCGCTGGTGCAGCAGCTCGATCTCGCGGGGGACGATCACGCCGCCGCCCCCGCCGTAGACCTTGACGTGGCCCGCGCCGCGCTCGCGCAGCAGCTCCACCAGGTAGGTGAAGTACTCGATGTGCCCGCCCTGGTAGGAGCTGACCGCGACGCCCTGCACGTCCTCCTGGATCGCGGCGGTGACGACCTCGTCGACCGAGCGGTTGTGGCCCAGGTGGATCACCTCGGCACCCTGCCGCTGCAGGATGCGCCGCATGATGTTGATCGCCGCGTCGTGGCCGTCGAAGAGGCTGGCCGCGGTGACGAAGCGCACCGGGTTGGCCGGCGCGTGCAGCTCTGCCATGGCTCGTCCTCTCTCCCGCACCTGAATTTAGTTTGGCTTCCGAGTATCGGACGTGCAACCTAACCAGGGGTGAACTGCACAACGGGCCGTCAGCGGGCGATCGAGGTGATGAGCGCGGCGGCGTCGTCGAGCAGGCGCACCTCGGCCGGGGTCATCGAGCGGTCGGCGGCGCGCCGCGCCACGGCTCGGTCGAGCAGGGCGAGCGCCTGTCGGCCGGTCGCCCCGAGGAACGCGGTGAGCATCCGGGCCGCCGCGTCGCCGTGCTCGTGGCCGGGGGCCACCGCGGCCTGGGCGAGGATCACCGCGGTGAGGGCGACGTCGAGGCCGGGCGGGCCGTCGGCGGCGTTCGTCCAGTCGATCAACACCGGCCCGCGCCCGGTGAGGACGATGTTCGCGGGGTGCAGGTCGAGGTGCAGCACCCGCTCGTGCGGGTCGCGGGTTCGGGACGGGACGTCGTGCAGGCGGGCGTGCAGGTCGGCGAGCACGCGGCCGGCGTCCGCGGCGTCGCGCTCGCCCGCGGCGACGGCGTCGAGGAGGACGGGGCCGTGCAGCCGCTCCATCACGAGGTCGGTGCCGTCGGCGGCGAACACGGCGGGTGCGGGGAACCCGTGGGCGGCGACGTGCGCCATCGCCGCCGCCTCGCGGGCGACCACGCCGCGCCCGGGATCGCGGTACCGGCGCAGGACGCGGTGCTCGTCGAGCGCGTAGACGTCGGCCGTGCGGCCGGTGCCGATGAGCTTCAGGCGACCCGCTCCGCGGGCGGGAGCTCGACCGTGGGCATCTCCACGGTCGGGTGGTCGTCGATGCTCCGCGGGGGAGCCGGCTGGGCCCTGCGCAGCCGTCGCGACACGAACGGGACGACGGCGCCGAGCGCCATCAGTACGGCGCCGGAGACGGCGATGCCCATCGCCGCGGACTCCGGAGCGATCATCACCAGCACGAACGCGACGCCGGGCCACCACAGGAGAGCCCGGATCGGGCCGGGGACCGACCATTCCCGTTTCTCTGGCGCCATACGCGTTTCCTACCCCGTCCGGACTTCGGCCATGCGCCCACCCCCGCTACCCCTGACGGGCTAGCGTCAGGGTATGAAGCCCGCCGATGCGCTCGTCGAGGAGAACCGGCGCCTGGCCGAGCTGCTCGCCGCCGCCGACCCGCAGACCCCCGTCCCGACCTGCCCGGGCTGGGCGCTGCGGCAGCTGCTCACGCACGTCGGTCGCGGCGACCGCTGGGCCGCGACGATCGTGCGGGAGCGGGCGCAGGAGCGGGTCGACATCCGCACGGTGCCGGACGGCAAGCCGCCCGCCGACGACCCGGTGGGGTGGCTGACCGCGGGCCCCCGGCTGCTCCTCGAGGCGGTGGAGGCGACCGGACCGGACGTCGCGGTCTGGACGTTCACCGGGCCCCGGCCCGCCGCCTGGTGGATCCGCAGGCGGCTGCACGAGGCCGCCGTGCACCGCGCCGACGCGGCGGCCGCGCTCGGCGTGCCCTACGAGATCGAGCCCGGCCTCGCCGCGGACGGCGTGAGCGAGTGGCTCGACATCCTCGCGACCCGCCCGGTCCCAGCGGACGGGCCCGCGCTGCCCGATGGCGCCACCCTGCACCTGCATGCCACCGACGACGGCCTCGGGGCGGAGGGGGAGTGGCTGGTGCGGTCCGCGGACGGCCGCGTCGCGTGGGAGCACGGGCACGGCAAGGGCGCCGCGGCGGTGCGCGGCCGGGCGGCCGACCTGCTGCGGGCGGTGCTGCGGCGGATCCCCGCCGACGACCCGGCCCTGCAGGTCCTCGGCGACCCCGCGGTCTGGCGCACCTTCCTCTCGCGCACCCCCTTCTGACCCTTCGCGGCCCGGCCTGTCGATCGAAGGGATGACCCGGGCGTACCGCCATCTCCGGATGTGTCGACCCCGTCCCCGGTGTGAGCCTCGGGCCATGCTGGAAACCACCGGGATCGTTCTGATCGTCGTCGCGACGGGCATCCCCGCGGCGCTGCTCGCCGGGCCGTCCGCGGTCGTCGGGCGCTGGACGTGAGCGCCCAGCTGGGGGACCTCGTCCAGCTGGCGCGGGACAACCCGGTCGTCGCGCTGATCCTCGCGAGCGAGGCCGGGTTCTGGGTGCTGCTCGGGCTCGGCCTCGCCACCCGGTACCTGCTGCGGCTGCGCGCGCTCAGCACCCTGCTGCTCGCCGGGATCCCGCTGGTGGACGTCGTGCTGGTCGTCGCGGTCGCGCTGGACCTCCTGCACGGCGCCGAACCGCGCCCGGTGCACGGGCTGGCCGGCGTCTACCTCGGGTTCAGCGTGGCGTTCGGGCCGAGCATCGTCCGCTGGGCCGACGTCCGGTTCGCCCACCGCTTCGCCGGCGGCCCGCCACCGGTGAAGCCGGCGAAGGGCACGCCCGAGCGCATCGCCCACCTGTGGCGCGAGTGGGGCCGGGTCGTCACGGCCGCCACCATCACGACCGTCGTGCTCGGCGGGCTCGTGCTGTTCGTCGCCTCGCCGGAGCAGGCCGACGAGCTGTGGTGGTGGATCGGGCGGGTGTGGGTGGTCGCTGGGATCTGGCTCCTGGCCGGCCCGCTGTGGGAGAGCGGCGAGGCCCGCGTCACGGCTGGTCGTCGCTGATCAGGTCCATCAGCAGGCAGTCGTGCCAGCTGCCGTCGACCGAACGCTCGTACTTGCGCATCACCCCGACCGGCCGGAACCCGGCGCGGGCGCAGCTGCGGATCGCCCGCTCGTTGTGGGCGGCCGGGTCGATGGTGACCCGGTGGTGGCCGCGGCTGTGGAACAGGTACCGCACCATCGCCCGCAGCGCGTCGCAGCCGAGGCCCTGGCCCTGGTGGTCGGGGTGCAGCGCGATGTCGAGGGCGGCGTGGCGGTGGTCGGGGTCGTTCTCCTCGCGGTAGATGATCACGCCGACGACCTCGCCCGCCAGCTCGATCGCGTACGCGTGCGGGCCGAGCAGCTCGCGCCGCACCCGCTCCAGGTCGTAGCCGGCCCAGAAGGGAGCGATGTCGGGGTGGCGCAGGATCTCGAGGAACACCGGCACGTGCTCGGCGGTGGTGGCCCGGAGCACGACGGTCTGGCCCGCGATCGCGGACGGTGAGTCGGTGGCGGTAGCCGTCATGGGAACCCCTCTCATCCGGTGAGATCGAGACGGGCTCGTTCCGCGAGTGACGCCGACGACACCGGCTGCTCGAAGACAGCCTGAGCCCGGCGCCCCTCGAGGTCGAGCGTGGCGATCGTGTTGCCGAACAGCGGGCCGAGCAGGCGCCGCCACGTCAGCGGCTTGGGCGGAGCGCCGGCCAGCTCCGCCCACCGCTCGCCCACCCGGCGCGCCAGGCGGGACCAGGCGAGCCGGAACCCCGGTCGGACGAACCACTGGATCTGGTTGTGCACCGGCGAGCAGGTCAGCTGGTGCACCGGCGCGGCCGGCCCGTCCGGCAGGACGGCCCGGGCCGCGTAGCTGTGGTGGACGTCGCCGGAGAGCACGGTGACCGTGGCGACGCCGCTGCGGGCCGCGCGGCCGATCATCGCGGTGAGCCGGTCGAAGGATGCCCGGAACGCGGGCCAGTGCTCCAGGTCGGCGGCCTGCCGCACGGCCTCGGCGATCCGGCCGCGCAGGCCCGGCCGCTCCGCGGCGATCTCGTTGACCGTCTCGAGGTCGCTGATGGCGTGCGGCAGCAGCCAGGGGACCGACGTGCCGACCAGCAGGTGGTCGACCTCCCCGGGCGCCGCGGCCTCGCGCTCGATCCAGGAGAACTCCGACTCGCCGAGCATGAGGTGCATGCCGTCCTCGAGGATCCGCCCGTTGCGCGAGTCGACCATGAGCAGCCGGGTGCGGCCGATGTCCCACCGGAAGCTGAACCGCACGCCCTTCGCGCCGTCGACCTCGGCGTCGGCGCGGTCGGCGAGCTCGACCAGCAGCGGCCAGGTGTCCCCGTCGTGCCCGGTGATCTTGCGGTGGTCCGGGTCCGCGGCGAGCTCCTCGGGCGCCAGGTTGCCGATGTGCTGGTAGACCCAGTACGAGGCGAGCGCCGCGCGGATCCGCTCCCGCCACCACGGCTTGGCGTTCATCTCCGCGCGCCACGCGGCCGAGGTGTTCCAGTCGTCGCGCACGTCGTGGTCGTCGAAGATCATCGCCGTGGGCACGGTGGACATCAGCCACCGGATCTCCGGGTCGCTCCACGAGTCGCGGTAGAGCCCGACGTACTCGTCGTAGCCGACGATCTCGTCGTCCGGCCAGTCCGGGTGCCGGTCGGCGCGCGACGTGATCCGCCGCCGGTCCCGCTGCGTCAGCTCGTCGGCGTACACCTGGTCGCCCAGCAGCAGGAGCGCGTCCGGCCACTCCTCGTGCGGGCGCCCCGCCATGCGCGCGGCGTACGCGTCGAGGGCGTCGACCCCGAGCTGCGCCGCGATCTTGCGGTCGGTGACCTTCGGGTAGCGGCAGGACCCGAAGAGGATCCGGTGCCGCTCGGCGCCCCCGCGGGTGCGGATGACGCTGGGCGGGAAGGGGTGCGCGGCGGGCGGCCAGACCCGCTCGCCGTCCACCTCCACCTCGTAGGGCGTGATGCTGCCCGGGGTGAGCCCGGTGACCGGCACGAGCGCGTAGTGGTGGCCCGCCACCTCGAACGTCCGCGCGCTGCACCCGAGCACGGACACCGACGCCGGCCGGTCGGTCTGGACCCAGACCGACGCCGTGGTCTCGCCGACGTGGCGCAGCACCGGCCCGAGCACGAGGGTCACGACCCCACCCTAGTGAGTGAAGGGGTTCCGCCGCCGTCGCTGAGCGGCGCCCGGTGGGTCAGGCGTGGTCGAGCGCGAGCAGCGCCGCGCCGATCTTGCCCGCGTCGGCGCCGAACGTCGCCGGCACGACCGGCGGGACCCCGCGCGCGGTGGGGGCGTAGGCGTACTCGCGGGCCGCCGCCCGGGCGGGCGCGAGCAGCAGCTCGCCCGTCTCGCTCAGGCCGCCCCCCACGACCACGGCGTCGACCTCGAAGATGTTCGCGAGCGAGGCGATACCGACCCCGAGCCAGCGCCCGAGCCGGGCGAACAGCGACTTCGCGACCTCGTCGCCCCGGTGCACGGCCTTGAGGACCGTGTGCCCGGTGACCTCGCCGTCCTCGGCGCCGATCCGGGCGATCACGCCCTCCGGGTCGTCGGCGGCGGCGTCGCGGCCCATCCGCGTGAGCGCCGTGCCGGAGGCGTAGGCCTCGAAGCAGCCGTGGTTGCCACAGCCGCAGCGTGGGCCGTCCGGGTTGAGGATGATGTGGCCGAGCTCGGCACCCATGCCGGTGGGCCCGCGGTAGATGCTGCCGTCCATGACGAGGCCGCCGCCGATGCCGGTGCCGACGGTCACCAGCACCATGTTCGGGTACGGCTCCCCGAGGCGGGCCTCGGCGAGCGCGGCGACGTTCGCGTCGTTGTCGACGGTGACGGGGAGGTTGGTGACCTTCTCCAGCTGCTCGCGCACCGGCCAGTCGCGGTAGGCGTTGTTCGGCGCCCACAGCATCTTGCCCGCCGGCCACTCGACGATGCCGGCGGCGCCGACCCCGATCGTGACGACGTCGTGCTCCGCCCTGAGCCGGTCGATCATCGACAGCAGCACGGCGGTGACCGACTCGGCGTCCGACTCCTCCGGTGTCCGTTCGACGAGTTCCGCCACCACGGTGCCGCGCTCGTCCACGACGGCGCCTGCGATCTTCGTCCCGCCGATGTCGAGCCCGATGGCCAGCCTTGGGGTCGTCACCCCCGAATGATGGCACCACCTCTTGATCGAAACAGCGTTCGGGGCATTCGGCGTTTGGGTGGGGCCCGGGGCGGGGATGCGTCGACATGCTCCTTCGACGACTCGCCCGGCCCATGCTCGCCGCCCTCTTCATCCAGGGCGGCATCAACGCCCTCCGCGATCCGGAGACGCACGCGCAGGTCGCGAAGCCCATGCTCGACGTGATGGCGCCCGCGGTCGACAAGGTGACCGACGTCGCCCCGATCGACCGCCGCCCCGACGACGTGCTGCTCGTCAAGATCGACGGCGGCGTGAAGGTCGTCGCCGGGACGATGCTCGCGTTCGGCAAGTTCCCCCGCCTCGCCGCCACCGCCCTCGCGGCGACGCTGGTGCCGACCACGCTGGCCGGCCACCGGTTCTGGGAGGAGACCGACCCCGACCGCAAGCAGGAGCAGCAAACCCACTTCCTCAAGAACGTGGGCCTGCTCGGCGGCCTGCTGATCGCCGCCGCCGACACCGGCGGCAAGCCGTCCCTCGGCTGGCGCGGCCGCCGCGCGGCGCGGCTCGCCGCCGCCCAGGCGGGCGCCGTCACCGGTGCCGCCGCCGACGTGACCGGCCGGGTCACCGGAGCCGTCCACGAGGCGGGCGGCAGGCTCTCCGGCTCCGCGCGCGGCGCGGGCGGCACGGTCACCGGGCTCGCCGCCGGGCTCGCTCCCGTCGTCTCCTCCTCGCGGGCGGAGCTCGAGCAGCGCGCCGCCGAGCTGGGCCGCCGCGCCGCCAAGGCCCGCCGCCGCGCCGAGAAGCGCAGCGCGCAGCTGCAGAAGCGCGCGGCGAAGCGGGGCGCCCAGCTGCGCAAGCGCACCGCGAAGCGCAGCGCCCGCCTGCAGGAGCGGCTCCACCGTGGCCCCGGCCTCGCGAGCAGGATCGGCCACGACGTCGCCGCCCGCGCAACCGCGGTGGGTCACGAGGTCGCCCACCAGGCGAGCGGGCTGGCCAAGGACGCCCGCAAGCGCGCCCAGACCCTCACCCACTGAGATCGGGGACTCCCGGCCCGGCGCCCGTCGAAGGGGCGTCGGGCCGGTGACATGTGAGGTGGTCGGCGCCGCAGATGGAGCGGGCCGACCGCGGGCCGTCGCCGTCCCCGGGTTCGGTAGCCTCGCTGGGCCGGGGCGGTAGCTCAGCTGGTTAGAGCAGCGGACTCATAATCCGTCAGGTCGTGGGTTCGAGTCCCACCCGCCCCACCCCTCGCCGGCACACATGACCCCGCCGCCCCGGGTCGTCCCGTCGAGCGGCGACGGTGGCCCCGGCCGGCGGCCTCGACTCCCCCGGCGGCGCCGTCGTCGGTCGCTGAGCTGGCGCTCCGTTTCCCGCGACCCCGAGGACGAAATGTTCGGGGCGGGCGGGGCGAGACGACACCCGTGGAGCATCGGCACCGCGGCCCCGTCCTGCGGCGCGCGGGTGCGCTCGTCGCGCTGATCGCACTCGCCGCGGGGCTGGCCGCGTGCGGCGTGGTCCCGGAACCGGATCCGCCCGCTGCGGCGGACCCACCGGTCGCGACGCCCGTCGCGGACCCGGACGCCCTGCCGGGCATGCCACCGGTCACCGACCGGCGCAACGTCTACGCCGACGCGGGCGCCGGGATGCTCTCGCCCGCGGTCCGGTCGGCGAAACCGCTGGTGTACGTGCCGCACACGAAGTCGGGCGAGGTGCGGGTGATCGACCCGGCCACCTTCGCCACGGTGGGCACCTACCGGCTGGGCGGCGAGCTGCAGCACGTCGTGCCGTCCTGGGACATGACCACGCTCTACGCCACCGACGACACGGGCAACAAGATCGTGCCCTTCGACCCGGTCACCGGCACCCCCGGCGCCGCCATCCCGGTCATCGACCCCTACAACATGTACTTCACCCCGGACGGCGCCGTCGCGATCTCGGTCGCCGAACGGCTCCGCCGGCTGGTCTTCTACGACCCCCGCACCTGGGCCGAGCTCGGCGAGCTGCGCACCCCGGACTGCGCGGGGATCGACCACGCCGAGTTCGGCCTCGACGGCCGGACCGCCGTGTTCACCTGCGAGTTCGCCGGCCGCGTCGCCGTCGTCGACGTCGTGACCCGCTCCCTGCTGCGGATGATCGACATGCCGCACCGCAACACGAGGATGGGCCCGCAGGACATCAAGCTCGCCCCCGACGGCTCGGTCTTCTACATCGCCGACGCCCAGCAGAACGGGCTGTGGGTCCTCGACGGCGCCGCCACGACCGTGATCCGCGAGATCCCCACCGGACACGGCGCGCACGGGCTCTACCTCTCCCGCGACGCCACGCGGCTCTTCGTCACCAACCGCCATGAGGGCTCGATCAGCGTCCTCGACGCCGACACCGGCGAGGCCATCACGAAATGGCACCTCCCGGGCGGCGGCAGCCCCGACATGGGCAACGTGACCGCCGACGGCTCCCAGCTGTGGCTCTCCGGCCGCTACCACCGCTCCGTCTACGTGATCTCCACCGACGACGGGCGCCTCATCCGGACCATCCGCGTCGGGAACGGCCCGCACGGGCTCTGCGTTTGGCCGCAACCGGGCCGGTACTCCCTCGGCCACACCGGCATCACCCGCTAGACCACCCGGATCAGTTCATGAACATGCCACCGTCGACGTTGAGCGTCTGACCGGTCACGAAGTCGGCGTCCGGCGAGGCGAGGAAGAAGATCGGGCCGACCAGGTCGTCGGCGTGCTGGTCCCGCCGCAGGGCGCGACCCTCGCGCTGGGAGGCGATCAGCTCCGGTGGGAAGTGGTCGAGGACGGGCCCGGTGAGGGTCAGGCCCGGGGTGAGCAGGTTGACGGTGATCCCGTCGTCGCCCACCTCGCGGGCCAGGCTGCGCGTGAAGCCGACGAGGCCCGCCTTCGCCGAGACGTAGTGGACCTGGCCGGCGACACCCGGGTACATGGACGCGGAGCCCACGTTGACGATCCGGCCCCACCCGCGGCCCCGCATCAGGGGCAGGAGGGCGTGGGTGACGAGGAAGTAGCCGGTGAGGTTGATGTCGATGACGGTGCGCCAGCGCTGCGGGGTGGTGTCGGCGAAGTGGTCGAACGGGAAGAAGCCGGCGACGTTCAGCAGGACGTCGACGCCGCCCGCGTCACGTGCCGCGGCGGCGAGGGCCTCGACGTCGTGCTCGTCGGCGATGCTGCCTGCGACGGTGACGAGGTCGGCCCCGGCGTCGAGGCGGGAGCGCAGGGCGTCGAGGGCGTCCGCGGAGAGGTCGGTGGCGATGACGCGGTCGCCGTTGCCGAGGAAGCGCTCGACGAGCGCGGCGCCGACGCCGCCGGCGGCGCCGGTGATGACGACGGTGCGGCCGGTTGCGGGGGATGTGGTGGTCATGGGTTCGTCCTCCGGAACAGTTCGTGGGGGTCAGGACGCCGCGAGGGCGGGGTAGTCGGTGTAGCCGCGGTGGTCGCCGCCGTAGGCCCGGGACATGTCGGGCAGCGCGAGCTCCGCGCCGGCAATGAGGCGCGTGACCAGGTCGGGGTTGGCGATGAAGAGCCGGCCGAAGGAGACGACGTCAGCGGCTCCGGCCTCGACCAGATCGAGGCGGCGCGGGTGGTCGACGGGGTCCGGCGTGGCGGCGTTCAGGACGAGTGCGCCGTCCCACGTGGACCGCAGGATCGGCGTGAGCGCCGGGGCGCCCGCGTCGACGAGGTGCAGGTAGGCCAGGTCGAGCTCGTTGAGCTCCGCGACGAGCAGCGGGTAGGTCGTGGCGTGGTCCGGCTCGTGGGTGTCGCCGAGCCCGTTGTTCGGCGAGAGGCGCAGGCCGGTGCGGTCGGCGCCGATGGCGTCGGCTACGGCCCGGGCGACCTCGACGGTCAGCCGGATGCGGTTCTCGGGGCTCCCACCCCACCGGTCGGTGCGGCGGTTGGCGTTGGTCGCGAGGAACTGGTGCAGCAGGTAGCCGTTGGCGCCGTGGATCTCGACACCGTCGAAGCCGGCGGCGACGGCGTTGCGGGCGGCGTCGGCGAAGTCGGCGACGGTGGCCACGATCTCGTCGTCGGTCAGCTCCCGCGGCACCACGTGGTCCTGCAGGCCCGTGGGCGTGAAGATCTGCCCGGCGGCGCGGACCGGGGACGGCCCGACGGGGACGACGCCGTCGTGCCCGGCGGCGGCCGTCGAGCTCGGGTGCCCGATCCGGCCGGTGTGCATGAGCTGGGCGACGATCGTGCCGCCGCGGGCGTGCACCGCGTCGGTGACCGCCCGCCAGGACTCGACCTGGCTCGCGGAGTGCAGGCCGGGCGTCGACGGGTAGCCCTGGCCGGCCGGGCTGGGCTGGATCCCCTCGGTGACGATCAGCCCGGCGCCGGTGCGCTGGGAGGTCGCCATGTCGGGCGTGGCGTGGGTGTCGTAGGACCGGCTGCGGGTCATCGGCGCCATCGCGATCCGGTTGCGCAGTCGCAGGCTGCCGAGCTGGACGGGCTCGAAGGCGGTCCGGTGGGTCCGGACGTCGGTGTGCTGGGACATCGGTGCTCCTCGTGGTGGCCGTTCGGTGCTTCAGTTAGCCGAACAACTAAGTTGGCCGAGCCTATTCCTTGTTCGGCCAACTTTTCAAGGAGAGTCGTCAGCGGGCGTCGGGGGAGGCCCGGTCCGCGGCGGCCTGCAGTCCGGCCTCGAGCTCGGCGAGCAGCGACAACGCCTCGGACGCCCGGTGGCGTGACAAGGCGTCGGTCGTGAGCCGCTCGAGGGTGGCCCACGCCTGCTCGACCGGTTCGCGCAGCGGCAGGCTCGCTTCGGTGGCCTCGACGATGGTGGCGCGCCCGTCGGTGGGCGAGGGTGAACGTCGGACGAGGCCCGCCTTCTCCAGGCGCGCGATGCTGCGGGTCATCGTGGGCGCGTCCGAGTCGAGCGTGCGGGCGAGGTCGACCTGGCGCTGCGGGCCGTCCCGCCACAGCGTCATGAGGACCAGCTCCTGGCCGGGGTGCAGGCCGATCTCCCGCAGCAGGCGGGCCGCGAGCGACTTGTGCAGCCGGGCGACCCGGAAGATCGCCGAGCTCAGCGGGCCGACGTCGAAGCTGGGGCGTCCATCCACGGGCGCGAGCGTAGCCGGGAAGGTTGTTCGGCCAATCAAGCGCGCCCCGACGAGCGGCGCCACCCGCAGCGCGGGTTCGCTCTCCCACGAGCTCTACGTGATCGCCACCGACGACGGCGCCTCATCCCGGATCATCCGCGTCGGGGACGGCCCGCACGGGCTCCGGCCCGCCCGGACGGCGCGTTCAGAGCGTCCCGGTGAGCTCTGCGAGCAAGGCCCGGACGCGGGCGTCGATCTCGTCGCGGATGGATCGGATGTCGTCGGTGGTCCGGTCGGCCGGGTCGGGCAGCTCCCAGTCCAGGTAGCGCTTGCCGGGGTAGACGGGGCAGGCGTCGCCGCAGCCCATGGTGACCACGACGTCGGCGGCGCGGACGGCGTCGTCGGTGAGGGGCTTGGGGAACTGTTTCGTCAGGTCCAGCCCGATCTCGGCCATCACCTCGTGGACGGCGGGGTTGATCCGGTCGGCGGGTGCGGAGCCGGCGGAGCGGACGCGGACGCGGCCCCGGGCGTGGTGGTCGAGCAGGGCGGCGGCCATCTGTGAGCGGCCGGCGTTGTGGACGCAGACGAACAGGACCTCGGGGACGTCGGGCACGGGGCCTCTCTCGGGATGGTCGGGGACGGTTGGCCGGGTGGTGGGCCCCGTCGCCGGCCGGCGGGGCGGGACGGTGCCGAGGGCGAGGACAGCGGCCAGCGCGGCGAGGACCGCGAGCACGGCGAACACCGGCGGGTAGCCGCCGAGGAGCCCGGCCAGCGCCGCTCCGGCCCAGGGGGCGAGGGCGGTGGCGATCATCGCGGGCGCGGAGAGGATCCCGTTGAGCCGACCGTAGTGGGCGGCGCCCCAGCGGTCGCTGACCGCGGTGGCCTGCAGCAGGGTGAACACGCCGCGGGCGGCACCCGCGAGCATGGCCGCGGCGATGAGCAGCACGGCGGGGCCGGGGAGGAGGCCGAGCAGGGCCGTCGCCGCCGCCGTGAGGGCGAGGACGAGCACGCCGCGGGCCCGAACGCTCGTGTGCGCGGCGAGGCGGCCGTAGCCGAGGCGCCCGAGCACCTGCCCGAGCCCGCCGAGGCCCAGCGCCCACGCCGCCAGCGTGGTGGACAACCCGCGCTCGATCAGCAACGGTACCTGGTTGACCACCACCGCGAACGCGGCGAACGTGCCGAGCGCGATGGCCGCGACCAGCAGCACGAACGGGCGGCTGCGCGCGACCGCCCCGGGGTCGTGCCCGCCGTGCTCGCCGTGCCCCTCGTGGTCCGGGGCGGGCCACGGGCCACGCAGCCCGAGCAGGTGGGCCGGGAGCGTCACGGCCGCGAGGACCGCGGCGAGCACCAGGTAGGTGCCGCGCCACCCCAGCCGTTCGAACAGCGCCGCGGTGAGCGGGGCGAAGATGGTGCTGGCCAGGCCGGCCAGCAGCGTGAGCGCGGTGAGGGCGGTGACGCGCCGCGGCCCCCACCAGCGGGTCAACGCGGCGAAGGCGGGCTGGTAGAGCACGCCGGCCTGGGCCACCCCGGCCAGCGCCCAGGCGGCGAAGAACCACGGCAGCGACCCTGCGGTGGCGATGGCCAGCACCGCGGGGACGGCCAGCACCGAGCCCGTGGTCATGACCAGCCGCGGGCCGAACCGGTCCAGCCAACGCCCGACCGGGATCCCGACGAGCGCGGCGACCACCAGGCCGAGGGAGAACGCGGCGGTGATCGTGCCGATCGACCAGCCGGTGTCGGCCGCGATCCCCGGTGCGAGCACCGGGAAGGCGTAGTAGAGCACGCCCCAGCTGACGATCTCGGTGGCGCACAGGACGGCGAGCACCCGCCGCAGCCCGGCGCGCGACAACGCGCCGGGCCGCTCGGTCATCCGTTCGGCGTGCACGACGCGATCAGTCTGCAGCACCCGTGGGCGCGGCGAGCGTCAGCGGAGCGGACGCGGCGGGACCGCAGCAGCCACCCGCCGCCGCGGCGTCGTCGCTCGCAACCCCCTCGGTGTCGTCCACGAGCCCTCCACCCGAACAGACACCGGTCTCGGGCAGCACCAGCTCCACCCGCTCGGCGGCCTCCCGGTCCCCGGCGATCGCCGCGACCACCGACCGGACCTGCTCGTAGCCGGTCAGCGACAGGAAGGTCGGCGCCCGCCCGTAGGACTTCATCCCGACCAGGTAGACGTCGGGCTCCGGCTGGGCCAGCTCGCGTGCGCCGTGCGGGTAGACGGTGCCGCAGGAGTGCACGTTCGGGTCGATCAGCGGCGCCAGCGCGCGCGGCGCCTGCAGCACCGGGTCCAGGTCCAGGCGGACCTCGGACAGGAAGCTCAGGTCGGGGCGGAACCCGGTGAGCGCCACGACCTCGTCGACCGGCTCCAGCCGCACCCCGTCGAACGACTCCAGCACCAGCCGGCCCGTCCCGTCGCCGGTGACGTCGCGGTGCACGGCGGCGGTGCGGAACCCGGTCACGGTCCGGACGTGCCCGGCCTCCACCGCCTGGGCGGCGCGCCTGCCGAGCGCGCCGCGGGCGGGCAGCTGGTCGGCGTCCCCGCCGCCGAAGGTGTTGCCGATCTCCCCGCGCCGCAGCAGCCACACCACCTGCGTTCCGGGTTCCTCGTCGGCCAGCTCGGAGAACGCCACCAGCGCGGTCAGCGCCGAGTGCCCGCTGCCGGCGACCACGATCCGCTTGCCGGTGTAGCGGGCCCGCTCGCCGGGGTCGGTCAGGTCCGGGATCCGGTAGCGGATCCGGTCCGCCGCGTCCCGTTCCCCGAGCGCCGGGAGCCCGTCACCGCCCAGCGGGTTGGGCAGGCCCCAGGTGCCGGACGCGTCGATGACCGCCCGCGCGGTGATCCGCTCCTCGCCGCCGGCGGTCGCGACCCGCACCGTCAGCGGCTCGGTGCCCCGGGCGGCGTCGACCACGCGGTCCCACCCGCGGCGGGCCACGCCCGTGACCCGCGCGCCGTAACGGACCCGGTCGCCCAGGGCGTCGGCGAGCGGCTGCAGGTACTGCTCGGCCCACTCCCGGCCGGTCGGGTAGCGGTCCGGGCCCGGCGTGCGCCACCCGGTCGGGGCCAGCAGCTTCGCCGCGGCCTCGTCGACCAGCTCACCCCACCGGGAGAACAGCCGCACGTGGTGCCACTCCCGCACCGCCGCGCCCGCCACCGGGCCGGCCTCCAACACCAGCGGCGTCAGCCCCCGTCCGAGCAGGTGCGCGGCCGCGGCCAATCCGGCCGGCCCGGCACCCACCACCACGACCGGCAGCCCCCTGTCCACCTCATCCATGAGACGCTCCATCGATCTGGGTCGATTGATGGGGCTGGACTGTATCGACCGCCATCGATTGACGCAATCATCGATGTGCGTCGATACTGTCTGGCATGAGTGCCTCCCCGTCGCTGTCCGTGGTGCCTGCCCAGGAGTCGGCGTTCCAGCCGGCGCAGCTGGGGGCACGGGATGCGGCGACGTACGCGGAGTGGTTCGCCTGCCTGGCCGAACCGATGCGGGTGCGGCTGCTGCACGCCGTCGCGGTGGCCGGGCGGGAGACCACCGTCGGGGCGCTCACCGAGCAGCTCGGGATCAGCCAGTCGACCTGCTCGCACCACCTGCGCAAGCTGGCCGACGTCGGGTTCGTGCGGCTGCGCAAGGAAGGCACCTCGACCTTGGTGTCGATCAACCCGGCCTGCTGCACCGGCCTGCCGCACGCCGCCGACGCGGTCATGGGCGTGCTCGGGCCGCGCCCGTGCTGCCCCACCGACCTGCCCGCCGACGTCACCGTCCGCACCATGCAGCCCGAGGACTGGGCAGACGTGCGGCGCATCTACGCCGAGGGCATCGCCACCGGCAACGCCACGTTCGAAACGGAGGTCCCCGACCGGCGCACCCTGGACCGCACCTGGCTGCCCGACCACCGGTGGGTGGCCGAGATCGACGGCCGGGTCGTGGGTTGGGCCGCCGCCGCTGCGGTGTCCTCCCGGCCGGTCTACTGCGGGGTCGCCGAGACCTCGGTCTACGTCGGCGAGCGCCACCGCGGCCGCGGTGTCGGCAAGGCGCTGATCCACCGGCAGGTGACCGCCGCCGACGACGCCGGGCTGTGGACCCTGCAGACCACGATCTTCCCCGAGAACCGGGCGGCCATCGCCCTGCACCGGTCCGCCGGGTACCGCACGCTGGGCGTGCGCGAACGCATCGCCCGCCACCACGGGGTCTGGCGCGACACGGTCCTCCTGGAGCGCCGCCGCGCCGACGACCTCTAACCCGAACCTCGCCTCAGCAGCCGCGCCGTGCACCACCACGCGCTGCGCGGACGAGCACACCTGTCCCTGAACCGACCGTTCCTCCACCCCGGAGGACTCGATCTTCGAGGTGCGTGTGAACAGTTCCGACGCGATCGTCGTCGGCGCCGGCCAGGCCGGCCTCGCTGCTGCCCGCTCGCTGCTCGCCCGCGGCCTGAACCCGGTCGTGTCGGAGGCCGGACCCGAGCCGGTCGGCTCGTGGCCGCGCTACTACGACAGCCTCGTGCTGTTCTCCCCGGCCCGCTACAGCGCGCTGCCGGGGCTGCCGTTCCCCGGAGACCCCGACCACTACCCGCACCGTGACGAAGTCGTCGACTACCTGCGCCGCTACGCCGCCACCCTCGACGCCGACATCCGCACCGACCAGCGCGTCACCGACGTCCACCCCGACGGAGACGGCTTCGCGGTCCACACCCCGACCACAACCTCGACCGCCCCGCTGCTGATCGCCGCCAGCGGCGGCTTCGGAACCCCGCACCGGCCCGACCTGCCCGGCCTGCACACCTTCACCGGGCAAGTCCTGCACGCCGCCGACTACCGCTCGCCGCAGCCGTTCGCCGGGCAGCGCGTCGTGGTCGTCGGCGCGCGCAACTCAGCCGTGCAGATCGCGCTCGAGCTCGCCCGACACGCCCACGTCACCCTCGCATCCCGCGCCCCGATCAGGTACGCGCCGCAACGCCTCCTCGGCCGCGACGTGCACTTCTGGT
>Ga0310821_100462_pt1 | contig 20195 bp, 15 predicted proteins | sample P4_ome_FD_201300 | JGI IMG/M metagenome (GOLD analysis project Ga0310821, IMG submission 201300) | Sorghum-adapted microbial communities from Joint BioEnergy Institute, Emeryville, California, United States - P4_Day56_Rep1 | ecosystem: Engineered > Bioreactor > SSF (Solid state fermentation) >...
GATATCATTGATTTTGCGGAACAATTGAACGAGCTGGACACGGACGGCATCGAAGAGACGACACACGTTCTTGAGATGTCCAATGTCTTGCGTGAAGATATCGTTCGGGAATCGATTTCCCGCGAGGAAGCATTGAAAAACGCTCCCGACCAACGCGACGGCCAAGTCAAGGTGCCGAAAATCATAGAAAGCTAATACTCGAGGAGGGAAGCGCGTGTCACTTTTCGACGAAGGTTATAAAAGTTTGCAAGAACGCCTACATAACAAAGATTTATCCGTAACGGATCTTGTCAAAGAAGCATATGCCCAAATTCAGGCTCAGGATGAACACATCCAAGCATTTTTAACGCTCAATGAAGAAGACGCTTTAGAGACGGCCAAAAACCTTGATAATGAAAGAGGTCAAGCGCCTGAAGCGCTTTTTGGTATGCCCATCGGCATTAAAGATAATATCGTAACAAAAGGCTTAAGAACGACCTGTGCGAGCAAATTTCTAGAAAATTTTATTCCGCTTCATGATGCGACGGTGGTTGACCGCATTAAAAAACAAAAAGGTGTCATCATCGGCAAATTGAACATGGACGAGTTCGCCATGGGGTCATCGAACGAAAACTCCGGTTTTCAAGTCACGCGAAACCCGTGGGATTTGGAGCGTGTTCCGGGCGGCTCATCTGGCGGTTCTGCCGCAGCGGTCGCAAGCGGCATGGTGCCATTTGCCCTAGGCTCAGATACCGGCGGCTCGATCCGTCAACCGGCTGCTTTTTGCGGCGTCGTCGGCATGAAACCGACATACGGCCGCGTGTCCCGCTTCGGTTTGGTCGCTTTTGCCTCTTCCCTAGACCAAATCGGGCCGTTCACGAGAACCGTTGAAGATAACGCTCACTTACTGACAGCGATCAGCGGCTTGGACGCGTATGATTCCACATCCGCAGACATCGATGTGCCTGACTTCACCAAAGCGCTCACGGGTGAAGTCAAAGGGTTGAAAATCGCCGTGCCGAAAGAATACCTTGGCGAAGGTATATCCGAAGGCGTGAAAGAAGCCGTCAAAAAAGCGCTGTCCACCCTTGAATCCCTGGGGGCCGTTGTTGAAGAAGTATCTCTGCCGCATTCGAAATATGCGCTAGCGACTTACTATCTCTTAGCGTCTTCAGAAGCTTCGGCGAACCTAGCCCGTTTTGACGGCGTTCGCTACGGCGTGCGTGCCGAAGCTGAAAACTTGCTGGATATGTACAAAAAATCGCGCAGCCAAGGCTTTGGCCCCGAAGTCAAACGCCGCATCATGCTTGGGACATTCGCTTTAAGTTCCGGCTATTATGACGCCTATTATAAAAAAGCGCAAAAAGTGCGCACGCTCATCAAGCGCGACTTTGAAAAGGTCTTTGAAAAATACGATGTCGTCATCGGCCCAACAACACCGACAACCGCCTTTAAAATCGGTGAAAAAATGGATGATCCGCTGACGATGTATGCGAATGACATTTTAACGATCCCTGTCAACCTCGCCGGTGTGCCCGCCATCAGCGTGCCTTGCGGTTTATCGGACGGGCTACCTGTTGGCTTGCAAATCATTGGCAAACCTTTTGCTGAGGAAACGGTTTACCGCACGGCCCATGCCTATGAACAAGCCGCGAACCTCAACTTAAGACCAAACTTGGAAGGGGTGGGACGCGCATGAATTTTGAAACGATTATCGGCCTTGAAGTCCATGTCGAATTGAAAACCAAATCGAAAATTTTTTGCGGCTGTTCCACCGAATTTGGCGCACCGCCGAACACCCATACTTGCCCGATTTGTCTCGGACATCCCGGTGTTTTGCCCGTTTTAAATAAAGAAGCCGTGGAATTTGCCATGAGGGCAGCGATGGCCTTGAACTGCGAAATCGCAACGGATACGAAGTTCGACCGAAAAAACTACTTTTATCCCGATAACCCGAAAGCCTATCAAATCTCGCAATATGACCAGCCGATCGGCCGGAATGGGTATATCGAAATTGAAGTCGGCGGAAAGAAAAAACGCATCGGCATCACCCGCTTGCACCTTGAAGAAGACGCCGGGAAACTGACGCACGTGGAAGACGGCTCGCTTGTTGACTTCAACCGCGTCGGCACCCCGTTGATTGAAATCGTCTCCGAACCCGATATCCGGACGCCTGAAGAAGCTTATGCTTATTTGGAAAAATTAAAGGCAATCATGCAGTATACAGGTGTTTCCGATTGTAAAATGGAAGAAGGCTCGCTCCGCTGTGATGCGAACCTTTCACTCCGTCCATACGGCCAAGAAGAATTTGGAACAAAAACCGAATTGAAAAACTTAAACTCTTTTAGCTTCGTGCAAAAAGGGTTGGAATATGAACAAGAACGGCAAGCGCGCGTGCTGCTTTCCGGCGGCATCATCCAACAGGAAACCCGCCGTTTCGATGAAGCCACCAAAACAACCATTTTAATGAGGGTGAAAGAAGGATCCGAAGATTACCGCTACTTCCCGGAACCGGATTTGGTGAAGTTGCACATTGATGACGCTTGGAAAGAAAAAGTCCGCGCTCAGATTCCAGAACTTCCCGATGCGCGGAAAGCGCGTTACATCAACGAACTCGGCCTGCCAGCATATGATGCGGACGTATTAACCCAAGTGAAAGCGATGGCCGACTTTTTCGAAGCAACCATCGCAGCAGGTGCAGATGCCAAGCAAGCGTCTAACTGGCTCATGGGTGAAGTCAATGGCTATTTGAACGCGGAAAACTTGGACATCACGGACATCCCAATGACTCCAGAGGCGCTCGCGAAATTGATCGCCCTCATCGAAAAGGGCACGATTTCATCAAAAATCGCTAAGAAAGTTTTCAAAGAGTTAATGAAAAACGGCGGCGATCCAGAACAAATCGTCAAGGAAAAAGGGTTGGTGCAAATCTCCGACGAAGGTGCCCTGCGCGAAATCATCCTGCCGATTCTCGACGCCAACGAACAATCAATCATTGATTATAAAAACGGCAAAGATCGCGCGCTCGGTTTCCTTGTCGGTGAAGTGATGAAGAAAACGCGTGGACAAGCCAACCCGCCCATGGTCAATAAAATTATTCTTGAAGAAATCGCTAAACGCTAAGCTTCAGGCCCCTGCTCTCTCAAGCAGGGGTTTTTTAACATGGAAACCCCTCGCATCCTTTCCTTGAACAGAGCATAGAAAAAATCTCCTTTTAATTGACGCGTTATAGCGTACCCCCCGAGCCTTGCCCCTGTCGAAAACTCTCCCAATCCTGTCCTTTTTTAAAAAGGATTTTCATAGGCTTTAATAGAAAAATTATATAGACCATTTAAAAAAAGATTGCGTATAAACAAGAAATTTTGTCATAGAAGCTGACGAATATGGAATCCGTGTTTTTGTCAGAACATTTTTGTGAAATAAGGAAAAGGAGATGCCTGCTGTGGGATTGGATACACTTTTATCACCGATTCAACTTGCCGGAACGACATTCCGAAATCGCGTCATCATGGGGTCGATGCATGTCGGGTTGGAGGGCGTGGATCAAAGCGGTGAGGCGCTGGCCACTTTTTATAAAGAGCGTGCCAAAGCTGGCGGCCCCGGCCTCATTATTACAGGCGGCATTGCTGTGGCACCGGAGGGTGAAGGCGGACCTCATTTTCTCGGCTTTTACCGTAGTCATGATCTTGAAGTGATGAAAAAAATCACAACGTCTGTCCACGATGTCGGGGGAAAAATCGGGGCGCAATTGTTTCATGCCGGTCGCTACTCCATGCCAGAACTCACCGGCTATTCATCAGTTGCCCCTTCCGCAATCAAGTCACCGATTCATCGCCATACCCCACGGGAATTAACGTCCGAAGAGATACACGAACTCATTGACCAATATTGCATCGCCGCCGAACGGGCGGTCGAAGTCGGTTTTGATGCCGTCGAAATCATGGGCTCGGAAGGCTACCTTATTAACCAATTTCTTTCGCCCGTAACAAATCACCGCGAAGACGAATGGGGCGGTCCGTTCGAAAACCGGATGCGTTTTGCCTTATCGGTTCTTTCTGCTGTGAAAAAAAGCGTCGGCCCGGATTTCCCCGTGATTTTCCGCATGTCAGGGGCAGACCTCATCCCGAACAGCACGACAGAGGCCGAAACCATACAGCTGGCGCAAGCGCTGGAGATGATGGGGGCGGATGTTTTAAACATCGGAATCGGCTGGCATGAATCACAAGTGCCTACCATTTCCATGATGGTCCCACGAGCAGGATTTGTGGCTGTTTGTGAACGGATTAAACCACATGTCAATATTCCGATCATCGGTTCCAACCGCATTAACGACCCGCGGTTAGCCAACTTGCTCATTGAAAAAGGTGCGTGTGACCTCGTTTCCATGGCCAGGCCGTTTCTTGCCGACCCAGATCTATTACAAAAAGCGCAGGCTGGGGATTTTCATCGCATCAATACGTGCATCGCCTGTAACCAAGCCTGCCTCGACCATATTTTTGAAGGCAAACCCGCCTCATGTCTAGTCAATCCCCGGGCGGGCAGGGAATATAAATGGGTCATGCACAAAGCCAAAACCCCGAAAAAGGTTGCCGTGGTCGGCGGTGGACCTGCCGGACTCGAAGCGGCAAGGGCTTTATCTGAAAAGGGCGAGGCGGTGACGCTTTTTGAAGCCGGCGCCAAGCTTGGCGGCCAGTTGAACTATGCCCGACTCGTGCCAACCAAGGGTGAATTTAATGAAACACTCCGTTATTATAAAAACGAACTTGACCGCTTAGGGGTGGATATTCGGCTGCAGACGGCTCCCTCATCGGAGGCGTTGCTTCATGAAGGTTTCGCAGAAGTGGTGGTGGCAACCGGTGTGAAACCGCGGATTCCCGATATTCCGGGAATCGACAGCCCACATGTGATGACTTATGCGGAAAGTTTTCGTAACCCGCAGCAGGTAGGTCCCCGTGTCGTCATCATTGGCGCAGGCGGTGTAGCTTGCGATGTGGCCCACTTTTTGCTCGCACAGAATGCGCATTCCATCACTTTACTTCGGCGTCATGGAAAAATGGGGCAAGGCCTCGGCAAGACGACCAAGTGGGCGCTTCTTTCGCATCTCAGGCAAAGCGGTGTACAGTTTTTCAGTGAGTTGTCCTATCGGGCGATTCAACCCGATGGTGTACTCATTGAGAAAAAATTAGAAAACGGTGAAACAACCCTCCAACTCATCCCTGCTGATACGGTGATCTTGGCGAGTGGGCAAGAGTCGGTGTCTTTAGAAAATCTGGAGCTTTTAAAGGAACATGGCATTAAGGTATCGGTGATCGGCGGGGCGAGGCTTGCTGGCGAACTCGATGCCAAACGCGCCATCTACGAAGGAGCGCTGTTGGCTTACGAAACAGATGTCCGGGAAAACTCCATTTTGTAAAGCTTGTTCATTTATCTGAAAGGAAGCCCTTTGAAAAAACCATCTATTGTCCCTGATTTTGTGGGTGTGTGCATATATAAGAAGGATCATTTTGACTAACCATTCAGGACGTAAATTTTGTAAAGCTCGGTCATTTGAACAAGCGTACCAGGTCGGGTTCGAAAAATCTCAATTTGAGGAGTGATAAGAACATGCGCTTTACAACTTTAAAGAAAACGGACATGTCCATTACTGTCATTGGCATCGGCACCAATAAAGTCGGCGGCCACAATTATTATAAAGATTTAAGCGAAACGGAAGGGAAAAATTTTGTCAAAGAAGCGATCGCTCTCGGTGTCAATTTTATTGATACAGCTGACGTCTACGGCCACGGCCGTTCCGAAGAATTGATCGGAGAAGTGCTAAGGGAAATCGATACCAAGCGTGAGGAGCTTATCATCGCTACAAAAGGCGGGAATGAATGGGATGATAACGGCAATGTAAGGAAAAATAACCGCCCTGAATACTTGCGCCGGGCCCTTGAAGCGAGCCTGAAAAGACTGGGCACCGATTATGTCGATCTTTACTATCTCCATTTTCCCGATGGTGAAACGCCTATCGCGGAATCCGTTGGTGAACTTTCACGCCTGAAAGAAGAAGGAAAAATTCGGGCGATTGGCGTCTCCAATTTGAACTTGGATCAATTGAAAGAAGCAGACAGAACATGTCCGATTAGCGCCTTGCAATCGGGATACAATCTTTTTGACCGCCGGGTAGAAGCAGATCTTTTACCTTACTGCGCGGCAAACGATATTTCTTTTATCCCTTACTTTCCGCTAGCTTCAGGTCTCTTAAGCGGCAAGTATAAAAAAACAGACCCGGCACCGAAACGCTGGTCACAAGATGAATTTGAGAAAAAAATCGCCGCTACGGAAAAACTAAAAGAAATCGCCGAAGCAAAAGGCACGAATTTGCCGAATTTAGCGCTTGCCTGGCTGCTAGCGCAAAACGGCGTCGATGCTGTTATCCCTGGGGGACGCCGCCCAGAACACATTCAAGGCACAGTCAAAGCTGCTGACGTCAAGCTCACCCCTGAGGACCTAAGCGCCATCCGGGCAGTTGTGGAAGACCCGTCCGTACAGTAACCACATGTCGGCGACACGTAGCTTTTTTTAGTCATTGTGCTATTATAAAAAAAGTTCTTGGGTTTCCTTCGAGAGCACAGACCAGCCCCGTCCCATTCGCTTTCCTTACGAATTTCACGTATAATGTTAGTCAGGATTGCAGCTGTCCTCTGAACGGGAGCTGGCCTTTTTACACAGGAATCGTAAAGCATGGTGATGATATGAAACGGGCACGGCTCATCTATAACCCGACATCTGGACGGGAACAAATCAGACGCAATATCCCATACATATTAGACCGATTGGAACAAGCGGGCTATGAAACCTCGTGTCATGCGACAAAAGGACCCGGGGATGCAACGGTTGCTGCGCGCGCGGCGGTTGAACGCCGGTTTGATTTAGTCGTTGCGGCAGGCGGAGACGGCACCCTCAATGAAGTCGTTAACGGTCTTGGCGGTATGCCGGAGCGTCCCAAGCTCGGCATCATCCCAATGGGCACGACGAATGATTTCGCACGGGCGATCGGCATGACAAAAGATATAAAAAAAGCCTGTGATGTCCTAGCCGCAGGCCATACCATTCCGCTAGACATCGGAAAAGTCAATGATCACTATTTTATTTATATCTCCGGCGGGGGGAAACTGACGGAAATTTCCTATGAAGTCCCGAGCCGCTTGAAAACAATGCTTGGACAACTCGCTTATTACCTTAAAGGCATCGAAAAACTGCCGTCCATCCGCCCGACACACGTCAAAATTGAATACGACGGGAAACTGTTTGAAGGCGAGATCATGCTGTTTTTCGTCGCCAATTCCAACTCAGTCGCAGGGTTCGAGCGGTTGGCACCCGAAGCCTCACTCAGTGACGGGATGTTTGACTTGCTGATTTTAAAAAAGACGAATCTCGCGGAATTTATCCGGCTCGCCCGCCTTGCTTTAAAAGGGGAGCACATACATGATGATAAGGTTGTTTACGCGAAAGCCAGTCATATTAAAGTCGAAGCGGATGAATCGATGCAGCTGAACCTCGACGGAGAATTCGGCGGACATTTTCCGGCTGCTTTTGAAAATCTTCATCATCATATTGACCTCGTCGTCCCCGAGCAGACGGCTGAAAAGTATAAAGAGAGTACAAACTATTAAACGCGTTGTATTTTTAAGGCAGATTCCGCATCTGTCTTTTCTTTTTCAGAAAGTGAGGGATGCGACTTGCAACCACCGGTTCAAAAAAATCAACTCATCACCGCTGAGATTACCGACTTGACTCACGAGGGAGCAGGCGTTGCAAAAATTGAGGGCTATACATTATTTGTCCCAGACAGCCTCCCTGGTGAAAAAGCAAAAATTCGCGTCGTACATACAAAGAAGGACTATGGGTACGGCCGGGTGGAAGAGCTATTGGAAAAAAGCCCCGACCGCGTTGACCCGCCCTGTGACATCTACGGACGCTGCGGTGGATGCCAGTTGCAGCATTTAAGCTATGAGGGCCAGTTGAAATATAAACAAAAACAAGTAAAAGATGCCTTGGAGCGAATTGGCGGGCTTTCGGGCGTCAAGGTCTTGCCGACGCTCGGCATGGAGTACCCTTGGATCTACCGCAATAAAGCACAAGTCCCTGTGGCCGCACGCGACGGCGAGCTGATCGCCGGTTTTTATCAAAAGCGCAGCCACCAGATCATCGATATGGATCATTGTCTGATTACGGACGAAACAGTGGATGAAATCATTCAGGAAGTCAAGAAAATCGCCAAAGAAACAGGCATCCCGCCTTATGACGAAACGACGCATCAGGGAGTTCTCCGCCATATCGTCGTGCGCATTGGCCGTGAGACAGGGGAAGTAATGGTCGTTCTTGTGACGAAAACGGATGACCTTCCGCACCGGAAAACGTTCATCCGCGGTTTGACCGAAAAGTATCCGCAAATTAAAGCGATCGCCCATAATATCAACAGCAAGCGGACAAATGTCATTTTTGGCGAAACCACTAAAACGATTTGGGGACGCGACGTCATTTATGACCGGATCGGCTCGGTCAAGTTTGCGATTTCGGCGCGTTCTTTTTACCAAGTCAATCCGCAACAAACGCGCATCCTTTACGAAAAAGCGCTGGAGTACGCTGAACTTACCGGTCAGGAAACGGTGATCGACGCCTACTGCGGCATCGGCACGATTTCTCTTTTTCTTGCGCAAAAAGCCGGCAAAGTTTATGGGGTGGAAGTCGTTCCAGAGGCTATTGAGGACGCCAAAGCCAATGCCGAGCTCAACGGCCTCGACAACGCTTTTTTCGAAGCCGGAAAAGCGGAAGACGTCATCCCCGCCTGGCATGAAAAAGGAATCAAAGCGGATGTCATCGTCGTTGACCCGCCGCGCAAAGGCTGTGACGAAGCACTGCTAAAAACAATTATCGCCATGAAACCGAAACGCGTCGTCTATGTTTCTTGCAACCCGTCCACCCTCGCCCGCGACCTGCGCATCTTGGAAGACGGTGGCTTCCAAACTATCGAAGTCCAACCCGTCGACATGTTCCCGCAAACGACGCATGTGGAGACAGTAGTATTGATGTCAAAAGTCAAAGAATAAGATAGCGAAAAAGTGTAGAAAACAAGGGATTTCCGGGAGTCGGAGCTTGTCAGAGGACAGGTTCGGGTTTCCGGATTTTTTCATTTTACAGGTAAGTGGGAACTGGTCTACTGTGGAAAATGACAGAGAGTTGAGTGGATAGGATAGATATTGGGTATGTTGTGGAGACAGGATGGATAAATGGTATGTGGAGTTGACAGGATTGACATTTGAAGAAAAATAAGGGAAACGGCCTCTTGGATGGATATGAGGCTCTGTTTGTACGAAGATGTTTTCAGAAATGTATAGGTAGTCATTGGCATACTCTCTTACTGGCTTGCGTACCATAAATTGATACAATGCACCCAACTTGCGTGAATGGGTGCATTTCAAATTTACATATAAAGTTCTCGCTTTTGCTCTCCTCCTTAAAGATATGTTTTATTTCTGTGAGTGACAGCTTACACACCACCGGTCAAAAAGCAAGCTCTAAAGACCTTAAAAAATGAGTTGTATATTTGGCCGCTTTACAATTTGGACAATTCGCCTTGTATGAGTAGATGATTGCATGGAATACCGCTTGCAAAACAAGCTAATCTGGGCCATCATTAAGGACAGCCCATTCGGGCGGAGATTGGATAAAACCGTATCAAATCGTGGTGGAACCGTTAGTCTACATCCAGATTGACCAGAGAAAATTCAATGTTTTACCCGGATGTTAATATGCGTTGCTTGTGTCAACGGACGATTTCGACAACAATAACGGTAACAACGGAAAGGAAGGAGGCTATCCCGAATGCTCAGCGAAAATATCAAAGCAATCAGAAAATCAAAAGGGCTTTCCCAACAGGAGCTTGCCATCAAGCTGAATGTTGTGCGGCAAACGATTTCTAAATGGGAGCAAGGATTGTCGGTTCCCGACTCTGATATGTTAATCTCCCTGTCGGAAGTGCTTGAAACACCTGTAAGTACATTACTGGGGGAAACTGTAACTGAAGCGGAGGTTGATAACTTAAAAGCAATTTCTGAAAAATTGGAGGTGATAAATTTGCAACTGGCACAAAGGAAAACCACGAGAAGAAAAATTATCCGTTGGCTGCTTGTTTCATTATGTGCAATTATATTAATGATTTTTGCGGCTTTAATAATATGGAGTAGTCCTTATTTGGGTTGGGATTATAGTGATCCTGAAACCGCTGTTCTCGGAGTGGCTTTCCACTCATTTGAATGGCTGTTTGTCAGAGTAGCGCCAATTATCTTTATCGCTGCAATCATTGGAATTTTCTTTACCTTCAAGAAAGAATGAATGGATAAACAGGAGTGTTTCTAACATGAAGAAAAAGGTGATCGGTATTATTGCCGCGATAGTAGTTGTGCTGGGACTGAGCCTTGTCGTTTACAATCAGATAATTCCCAACGAATATGTGCCTGCTGCTGATGAAATAGCCCTGCACTTGCAATTAGACACGGAAGAAGATATTGGATTACTGGTTTATGATTATCGTGCAGATAGTCACGAATACAGTGGAGGTATATCAAATGCGGACGGTTCGTTAATCAAGCACGATTCCGATAACATTGTGGTGTTGAATAAGGAGGAGCTAAACAATATCGCTGATACTTTTGAACTGTCCATGCAGTTCCGAATCATAACGGAATATGTGGCTCCCAATTATGAAAATGTATATCCAGATGACATCACAAAGTATATGGAGCCTATTTCGTGGGAAGCACACTTTGGTGAATCATATTTTATTACTATCACCGGGGATAAGATAAGCGGATATAAAGCTGATTTAGCGGAATAATCATTATCTCGAATTGGAGATTAATCATAACGTTTGACGCATAAAGAACAGCTCAAGACATCAATCAAAAGGGCTCGAGCCAACATGTGACATTATGTTGAGTGTCCGTTATGCAATAATAAAGAGCCGAAGAAAGGAAAACGCGCATGTTTACATACAAAAGGTGTACAGAAGTAGACACAGATGCTATATATGGAGCTTTTATTGCTGGTTTTTCAGATTATATTATTAAGATCGATATGTCAAAAGATAATTTCCAAAAACATTTTTTTGGACCAGAGGGTAATAGCCATGAATATTCAGTGATAGCTTTTGATGATCGTAAACCGGTTGGGCTTATCTTGGGCGGCATTAAGGTCTATGAAGGTTTGAAAACGCTTCGATGCGGAGCGCTTTGCGTCCTTCCAGGTTACAGGGGAACCGAAGTCAGCCACAAATTGTTTGATCTTCACAGAGAAATAGCTCTGGAAAACAATTGCAGCCAGATGTTTTTGGAGGTTATCGCAGGCAATGAAAGGGCAATAAATTTTTACAGAAAAAAAGGTTACGAAAAAGTGTATGATCTAGTTTATTATTCTCACAGTAATCCGTCTGGAATCAATACTGATTTGCCGTCGGGATTTAAAGTCCAAAGAATAGACATCGATGCTTTACGAAGCTTTAGCCGTGAAATCCGGGATATACATATTAACTGGCAAAATGATTTTGATTATACCAGTTACTTTGATGAGCAGAGATATTATGGAGTATTTAAAGATGCGAATATGGTAGGAGGACTAAGCATCCATTCTGCAGGGAGAGTTAATTTTCTGTGGGTTGATCCAAGATTTCGAAATAAAGGTATAGGGGGAGGGCTTATTAATCATGCGGTCAAGGAGCTTAATCTCAAAAAGTTGGCAATAAGCTTTCCCAGTAACGCATCACTTACGGGTTTTGTAAAACGCTTGGGCTTTATGAAAGACCCTATTACACAGTACGAAATGTATTTGTCAATATAAATGTGTCGTCTTGAAAAATTGAGTATAAGTTAATGTGAGACGTTGAATAGTGGTTCGGGACGGTATTACTGATATTTGGAGCAAAATAGAAGAGTGGATAAATTTGATTATTTTTACAGACAAATTGATTTTACAGGAAATGACGGAGGATGACTTTAATGCATTGTATGCTGTCTTCCCTTTGAGTTCGATAATGTAGATTATGAATCCTGGACACCCGAAGAATATGGTTTCGTTGTTGTGGAGAAAGATTGGGGAAAGGGGCTTGTTAACACCGACGGTAAACTGGTTGTTCCATATGCCGCAATATGGTAAAATATTCAAAAAATATAGTGGCGTGGAACACCTGTTCGCGTATAATCTGGACAGAACATGTGTTCTAATTATAATATCACTCTTCATTGAGCGGACTTCTTCACTCATGGAAGAACGGCCATAACCCTTTCCTCCATACCGACACCACTTTGCTAATGATATAACATATTTTAGTTATGGTGCATAGGAATTTGACATAAAAGTTGATTAATTTTATAATTTTAGTCAGTAGTTTTAGGCTAATAAAAAGGCTAATTATGAGTCTAAGGAAAAATTTAGAAATATAAGAAAGGTAAGGTATCTACAGAAAATGTCCAATTAATTCACTTTACTAGGAAAATGTAGTTTTGATTAAGCCGTTGGGAAATGGCTTAGTAATCATGCATTTTTACCTGTGAGTGGATAGTATTGGCTTCTGTAGATACTTTCGATAACTATACCTTGCTGTAGATTCTGTTGCTTGAGAGAGAGTACCATATTTTTTGGCTTACAGGCATGAGCCATTGAAGGTATAGTTCAAATGGTTTAAATCTACAAGATACTATCCTCTCCAGTTAATTTAGGAGGGGTTTTTTATTTTGTTAGTAGAATGCAGAAATCTAAAAAAATCATATGGAGATCGCCTTATTTTAGATATTGAAAATCTTTGCATATATGGCCAAGACCGCATTGGTATTGTGGGAGTAAATGGGGTAGGAAAAACAACTTTATTGAATCTTTTAAGCCAAAGAATAGAGCCGGATGAAGGATGGGTCAAACTTTATGGGAAGTGCTCCTACATCTCCCAACTGGAGCCCCCTGAGGAAGAAACCATTCAGCAAGAAATGGCGTCAAAATTTAAGGTTCCCCAAACCTATTGCGAGAGTATGAGCGGGGGAGAAAAAAACCGCTTTAAACTGGCAGCCTGCCTAAGTCAAAATAATGCTATGATTTTCGCTGATGAACCCACTAGTAATATGGATATAGAAGGGATTCAATTAGTCGAAAACTCCTTTTCCGAATATTCTGGGGCCTTAGTCCTGGTCTCACACGATCGAGATTTGCTAGATCGTCTGTGTACCAAAATTATCGAAATAGAAGAAGGGAAAATCAAAACCTATTCCGGTAACTATAGTGAATATATTAAGCAAAAGACTGAGGAGCGAGAGCGAGCTCAATTTGAATACGAGCAATATGTTAAGGAAAAGAAGAGACTAGAAAGGATCATAATCTCTACTCGAGAAAAAGTAAAATCAATGCGAAAGACTCCCCGAAGGATGGGTAACTCTGAGGCTAGACTCCACAAGATGGGTAATCAAAAGGCAAAAGCTAATTTGGATCGTGCTATTAAAAATGTGGAGGCAAGAATTCAGCATCTAGAAGTTAAGGAGAAACCCACAAAAATCGAAAAAATCAAGTTAGACATTGGGGATGTTCAGAAAATATATAGCAAAGTGATCACCGAAGGAAAAGCACTCAACAAGAGCTTTGGGGAAAAAGTTATCTTTAAAGATGCCCAGTTTCATCTAGAAAATGGAGCTAAGGTAGGCTTAATAGGTCCCAATGGGTGTGGAAAAACCACTTTGCTAAAAATGATCCTGAACCAAGAGCCCCCAATAAAGATTGCTCCTAATGTAAGAATTGGTTATTTCAGTCAGGAGTTAAGCATCTTAGAGGAAAATAAAAGTATCCTCGACAATGTCATGGCAGAAAGCGTTTATGACGAGAGTTTTGTAAGAATATTATTGGCCCGCCTTCTTTTCAAAGGCGATAGCGTGTTTAAAAAGGTTAGGATTTTAAGCGGAGGGGAGCGAGTTAAGGCTTCTTTTGCAAAAATAATATGTAGTGGCTTTAACCTATTGATCCTTGACGAACCTACAAACTATCTGGATCTAAACTCTCTGGAAGTAGTGGAAGAAGTTCTGCGAGAGTATGAACACTCCCTGCTCTTTGTCTCCCATGATCGGCGCTTTATAAATTCAGTAGCTAATCAGATCATGACCATCGAAGACCACAAGATTAAAACTTTCAAGGGTAGCTATGAAGAATATATGGCTAGTAGGACTGAAGTGATAGACAGGGAAAAAGAGCAGATTGAGGAAGAAATCTTACTATTAGAAACACGTTTGACGGAGGTAATAAGTAAAATTTCTATGCCCTCCAAAAAGGATGATCCAAAGCTTTTAGAGGTAGAATACCGTGAACTTTTAGAGCGAATCCGCCATTTGAAAAATTTCCTTAAATAAGTCTAAATACAAAAAGTGCTGACAGCCTGTAATCTATGGACGATTCACCTCATTGAAATATAAGCAGACGGTTCACAGAGAATTTTATACAGATTCTCGAACCATCTGCTTTATATTTGCTTCGTTCTATCAACACACAGCACTCCGTGTGTGTCAGTTTTCTAAATACCAATTCAATTTGTATCCTAACCTACATTATTTATATATTAAATATGCAAAAGTAAATAAACGTAGGATAATATTATAAGTATACCTTTAATTATTATTTGTAAAAATGAATATTAGGGCTATAATGTAAACAAAGGGAGGTGGGGATATGGCGATCATAAGCAAGGAAGGCATTTTAAAAGTGCTGACAGCTTATAATCAATGGTGGAAAACCGGAATCTTGAATCCAAAGATGTCTAAGTCTTATAAGAGATTTGCGTTTTATGAGGCGATGAAGCGGCTGGAGCAAAGGGATCTGCGCCGCATCGTTGTGTTGACCGGTGCGCGGCGAGTCGGCAAGACGACTATCCAGTACCAGATGATTGAGGAGCTTCTCAGCCGCGGTGTGGCACCGCAAAAAATCGTCTACATCTCCATGGATCATCCTATGTTAAAACTTGCTGGTTTCAACGAAATCTTGGAATGTTATCATGAAAACATTTACGCCGAGCAGGACTGCTATTACTTCTTTGATGAGGTTCAGTATGCTCAGGATTGGGACAAATGGCTGAAATTAATTTATGACACTCAGCCAGATACGCAGGTGGTTGCCACAGGCTCGGCCAGCCCCGCCCTCATGAAGGGTAATCAAGAAAGCGGCGTAGGGCGTTGGACGGTTATTCAGGTTCCTACTATGTCGTTTTATGAGTACTGTGAACTGCTGGGGCTGGATCGTCCAGACCTCCCTCAAAACCTAAAGATCACGTCACTGCCCCATAAGACGCAACAGGAGCGCGCTCACGTGATGGTGCAGCTTTCTAAGGTGCAGAATCATTTCAATCGTTATCTTACGGTGGGAGGATTTCCGGAACTGGCGCTATCGAACAACGACCTCATGGCCCAGCAGATTATGCGAGAAGACGTGGTCGATAAAGTGCTAAAGCGTGACCTTCCTGCGCTATATAATATCAGAAACGCCATTGAGCTGGAGCGGATATTCCTATATCTATGCAATGTATCATCAGAGATCGTATCCATAGAGGCTATTGCAAAAGAACTTGGCGGTGTATCGAGACCGACGGTAGAAAACTATATTCGATACCTGGAAAGTGCCAATCTGATATATCAAAGCTGGCCGGTAAATATGGGGGGCAAGAAAGTACTGAAAGCGAGGCCCAAAATATATATTGCAGATGCTGCTATTCGAAACGCTGTTCTAATGGATGATTCGTTGCTGACTGACCCAGTAGAGATGGGTAAGATTGTTGAGACAGCGGTTTACAAACATGTTGCAGCATTTTATTACCAAAAGGTTACATCCGTAGGCTATTTCCGCGGCGGTAGAAAGGGAAAGGAAATTGATATTGTCGTGGATTACCCCAATGAAAAGAATATCCTCATCGAGGTCAAATATCGAGAGGGTGCGCCGATTTCCGATGACGATGCGATTTCTGAACTGTGTGGAGAGGCCGCAGCGGCAATCGTTGTAACTAAGAACGCGAGTGACTTTGGAATGCACAAGACCAAGTCAGGAAAGGATATCATACGGATTCCGGCATTCGCATTCTTATATTTGCTGGGGTATGCAGAGAAGAACGGCTATAAAGGAATTGAATAATAAGCCTATATAATAGCAATTAAGCCAAAAAACCCTGCTAGCCGTTATGGCCGGCAGGGGTTCGTGCTACCTAGAGTTATGTTTCCATATCCATCGTGTCACCAGACTTGAATTCTATATGGGGAATATATCGATCGGCACACCTCCTTAAGGAGAATTTAGCTTCAAATTAGCCCTTTCCGTTATCGCCGGAACATCAGGTGGATTCCTTATCTCTTTTATATGTAAAAAATGGCGTAAAAAACGAAACGGTAATGTACCTGAAGTGGATGAGCGGACTCTATTAATTATAACAAGGTATCTGTTAATTGTTCTCTATGTTGTTCTAATAGGTAGTGGTGGTATCCTGCTTGTCCTTTATGTCATAGGGGTTCGAACAATTGAAACAGAAATGCTAATCATATACATGACGATATTGTATATATTAATCGGAATAGGTGCTGTTGTCGTCAAACGATTTTAATAATTTGTAGCACACAACACACTTCGATACATTAGTATTGATAACAAAGAATGCGCAGTAAATTATATTCATATCCCCAATTCTATTTTGATTCAAGAAGGAAAAAAGCGTATTTTTCTCAATAGAACTATGAAGTCTGGTTGCATCGAGTCATTAATTCGGCATGCATTTCCTCATCCATCAGAAGACCCCCTGTTTTGCTTGTAATAAGTTATAATATTTACGCAATGGTTAAATTTTGTTAAGCGCGAGGAAATGTGATGAATCAACCAAAATATAAAACTTGGGTTAGATCAAAAGCCTTAATAACCTTTTCGGTTTTAACGGTGATTTCTGTATTACTTTCACTATTATCATTTATCAGTGTCCTATTTCTTATTTTTATCATCCCGACATTGCTATTTGGTTATATTTTATTAATTGTCGGGGTTACGGGATGGCGACTTTCGGAAATTGGCGGGGATTATCAAAATAAGATCCACCATTTGCTTGCTTCGAAAGTAGAGGGAAAAAGAATTCTCGATATTGGGTGCGGAAGCGGGCATTTGCTTTCCATAATCGCTAAACAGAATCCGGAATCAGAGCTCGTTGGAATTGACTTTTGGGGCGATAACTGGGAATATTCAAAGGAATTATGTATAAACAATTTCAGAGCGGAAAACATCACGAATAAAGTGGAATTTCGAAAGGAAACCGCCTCGAACCTACCTGATGATTTAGGGATGTTTGATTGTATCGTCAGTTGTATGACATTCCATGAAGTACAAGACGTCAATGATAAAACCATATCAATAGATGAAGCGTTAAGGCATCTGAAAAAAGGCGGGAGATTTATCTTTTTGGACTTGTTTCAAGACCCCAATTATTATCCAGAGCGGAAGAAGATCGATAAAGTGATCGCATCTCAAAATGGTAGGGTGACTGAGCGAAAGAGCTTGAGCGAAGTAATTCAATTGCCTTTTCCGCTTAAACATAAAAAGGTTCTGGGTTATGCTGAGATAATCACTGGACGAATGGCGGACTAATATAGGTGCCGTACCCATCCAATGGGAACATTAAAAGTACTACAACCATATCATTGATATATAGCATAACGGGGGACCCCACAAAGAAGGGAGTCCTTTTTTTACGGGTAAGAAAGTAGAAAAATTTTTCAGGATATCATAAGGCAACCCCGCGCCGCCTACTCCTAAAAAATCTTAGGCTGGTATAAATGATACATTTCTTGGAACATCATAGGGCAACAAATGTCCCGCCACCGCCCAACAGACTTGTCAGAGCCAAGTTTTCATTTCACGGGTAGGTTTGTATAAATAAGCCATTGACGCTGTATTATAAATGGGATTCAGGAAATCTTAAGAAATTAATAAATGAAAATTAATAAATGGATTTTCGCTTTTCGATATAATAACGATGGAGATTTATATTTAAAAGAAAGATGATGGCGATGATGGCTGCAAATATTTTAATCGTTGATGATGAAAAAGCGATTGCCGATTTGGTTGAAGTTTATCTCAAAAATGAGAACTATCATATCTTTAAATTTTATAACGGCAAGGATGCCCTTAACTGCATTGAAAATGAAAAATTAGACCTGGCCATTTTGGATGTTATGCTCCCCGATGTCGATGGCTTTTCAATCTGTCAGAAAATCCGGGAAAAGTATCATTTCCCAGTCATCATGTTGACGGCGAAAGAAGAAGAAATGGACAAGATTACTGGCTTGACACTTGGGGCGGATGATTATGTAACAAAACCCTTTCAACCTTTGGAACTTGTTGCCCGTGTTAAAGCACAGTTGCGAAGATTTACTCAATACAATTCTTCTAATCCCTTACGTGAGGATAGGCTGATTGAATTTGCCGGTTTAGTGATCAATAAGGACAATCATGAATGCACGCTAAACGGAAGACCTCTTGCGCTTACCCCTACAGAGTTTTCCATTCTATGGGAGCTGGCTTCTAACCGAGGTCGCGTCGTCAGTTCTGAAGAGTTGTTCCGCAAAGTGTGGGGTGAAGAAAAATATTTTGGCAATAGTAATAATACCGTCATGGTTCATATCAGGCATTTAAGGGAAAAAATGCATGACAATGCGGAACATCCTAAATATATTAAAACGGTGTGGGGGGTCGGTTATAAAATTGAAAAATAAGCGATATAAAAGCAGAAATGATTATACAAAACTTAAGAGAAAAGTATTTCTGCAAATGCTCCTGATTGTTTTTGCCGCAACGATAACCGCTATCTCCTTGCGCTTTCTCATTCAAAAATACTTCAGTGTTGGCGATCTCATTGTCCGCTTTTTTATGAACATGTTTCATATGCGTGACAGTGATGCCTTGTTCGTTTACGATATTTTAGTTCGTAAAAATATAAATGTAATCACATTTTTTGTGATTATGATCTTCCTTGTTATTTTGCTAAATTTTTCGATTTCCAGGTTAACAAAATACTTCGATGAACTCATTATTGGAATGGATCAACTCGTTGAGGAATCCGGTGATGAAATAAACTTATCGCCAGAACTGGATTTTATGGAAAAAAAGCTCAATCAGATCAAAAACAACTTGGAAAAACAAAAGAGAGCCGCGCGTGAAGCCGAACAGCGCAAGAATGATTTGGTCGTTTACTTGGCTCATGATCTAAAAACGCCTCTCACCTCCGTTATTGGTTACTTAAGCCTTTTGGATGAAGCTCCCGATATGCCTCCTGAACAAAAAGCAAAATATGTCGGTATTGCCTTGGAAAAAGCTTATCGCTTAGAGCAGCTTATCAATGAGTTTTTTGAGATCACAAGATTTAATCTTCAAACCATTGTTTTAAATAAAGAAAAAATCAATTTACAGCTTATGCTCGAGCAGATGGCTGATGAATTCTATCCGATTTTGCATCCAAAACAAAAGCAAATATCAGTCCATGTGCCTGATGGGCTTAATCTATGGGGGGATCGGGATAAACTCGCTCGCGTATTTAATAACATCCTAAAAAATGCGATCGCCTATAGCTATGAAAACAGTATCATTGACGTTTCTGCGCAACTTCAGGACAAAAATATTGTTATCACTTTTACGAACCAAGGGAACCCAATCCCCCGAGAAAAACTGGAAACGATTTTTGAGAAGTTTTTCCGGCTGGATACATCCCGTTCGACCAATACCGGCGGATCTGGGCTAGGGCTGGCTATTGCCAAAGAAATCGTCAACGCCCATGGCGGCCATATTTTTGCCCAAAGTCATGGTGAAAAGACAATTTTTACCGTTGTACTTCCGCAAAAACAAGAAAAAGACAAGTTCTCTGTGTAAGTCAGATATTTGTCCTTTTAAAAAAAATTCGCCTGGCACATATTACATCAAAACAAATCCAAATAATGATCTTAAAAATGGGATTAATAAAGACCTTAACAATGGGTAAAAGAAAAATAACATCCCCGCAAAAGCGCTAGCATATAAAAACATGCCTCTTTACGAAGGAGCAAGGGAATCTTTTCGTTATTGGAAGGTTGAACTTCAATCTTGTCCCGTAATTTTGATAAATGTTTTTTCAGCAATCGAAAAATGACCCATCCGAC
>Ga0310821_100463_pt1 | contig 20183 bp, 17 predicted proteins | sample P4_ome_FD_201300 | JGI IMG/M metagenome (GOLD analysis project Ga0310821, IMG submission 201300) | Sorghum-adapted microbial communities from Joint BioEnergy Institute, Emeryville, California, United States - P4_Day56_Rep1 | ecosystem: Engineered > Bioreactor > SSF (Solid state fermentation) >...
TACGCAATGTCCCCGGTATACAGCCAGCCGTCCTTGAGCACCTGTACCGTTTCCTCCGGGCGGTTCCAGTACCCCTTCATTACCTGGGGTCCCTTCACAATCAACTCACCTGGCGTATTGGCCGGCATTCTGGTCTCCCCATCGTGCATGTCGACAATCCGACAGTCTGTTCCTGTAATCGGAAGACCCATACTTCCAGTCACGCGCTTTCCGTTTACCGGGTTACTGTGGGTTACCGGGGAGGCTTCACTAAGGCCGTATGCATCGACCAACTTTGCCCCTGTCCGTTCTTCAAATAATTTTTTTACTTCAGCGGGAAGTGGAGCCGAACCGCTGATGCATGTATGGATCGACGACAAATCATAGAGCCCGATGTCAGGATCTCCATTTACTGCAACATAAATGGTGGGCGTCCCAGGAAACATCGTAATGTTTTCCCTGTCAATAATTTCAAGCACTTGCCGGGAAGAGAATCGTTCTAGCAAATACAATGTAGATCCGAGTACAACGCTCAAGTTCATCGCTACCGTCATACCATACACATGAAACAGCGGAAGCACATTTAGGATTTTTTCTTTTCCATATCGGCAGTATACTCCCATAAATGCCTCAACCTGCAACACATTAGCAACCAGATTCCGGTGGGTTAGCATGACTCCTTTCGATACACCGGTCGTTCCCCCTGTATACTGAAGAACCGCTATATCCTCCATCCATTCTGCGTTCCTTTGCATACGAAGCGGCTTATGGTCGTTCATTAACCCCTCTACCGTACATGCCTGAGAACTGGCAGTACGTGCTCGCACCACATGGCGCAGATCTGCCTCTTCCAACTCATCACGAATGCCTTCATATAGTTTTTCCTCGATAATCAGCACTTCCGCACCAGAGTCCTTAAGCTGGTAAAGCAGTTCGCGCGCTGTGTACATCGGATTATTCTGCACAACAATCGCACCGAGACCAAGCACCGCATAATAGGAGAATACAAGCTCTGGACTATTGTTCATCATAAGCGCGACGCGCGTCCCACGCTCTACCCCCAGCGTGGACAGCCCACCGGCTAGCCGGTAAATTTTATCTGCCAGCTCTTCGTATGTGTATGCCGTTCCTTCAAATACGAGTGCAGGGTGGTCACCGTTTACTTCGACAGCCTGTTCAAGATAATCAAGCAGGGTCTTTTGCGGAATCTCAATCTCATGTAGGATACCTTCCGGGTATGAAAAAAGCCAGGGACGTTCTGTATGCTGCATCTGAATTCTCCTTTCCATTATGCGGAATGTTCTACCTGCTTCATAACCTTATCTACAACGCTTTGCGTTTCTGGTGAAATTTCTTCTTCAAAATACGGTTCCCATGCTTCCTTTGGCGCCGCCGGGAAAAGGTAGGAACAAATAACCATACTGCCAATGGAAATCAGCATGGCAAGCACAATGGCCGGTATTGTGTCCGGCATGAGCTTCATGGTGGTGAGCGCAGAGAACACGATATACGAAAGGGCACCGACAATCGTCCCTGCATAAGCGGCCTGTTTGTTTGTCCGCTTCCAGTACAGCCCAAGGTACAACGGTCCAATAAACGCAGCACCAAAAAGCCCGAACACGTACACGGCAGCAAGCGCGACAAAAGCGGGAGGCTTTAATGCGAGCACAGTGGCCAATAAGCCAAGAACGCCCAGCAGCACCTGTGTTAGCCGAATCAGCTTCTTATCATCCATTTTGTTTCTGCGCATATTGCGGATGATATCGTACGTGAGCGCAATGGCCGTATGCAGGACCATCCCGTTTGCTGTAGAAAGTGCCGCCGCAAAGATAGCCGCTAGCACAATTCCGCCAATCAACGGATTCATGAACTGTGTAATTAGCAGCGGCACAATCGAGTCAGTGCCGCTTCCTTCCGGCATGGTCGGTATAAGAACCCGTCCGCCAATGCCGAGAACGAGGAGACAAATGAACACGACGGCGATCAGTAAGGTGGACAGAAGCGGTGTGAGAATTGCCGTTCGTACATTTTTTGCAGAGAGCAGGCGTGTCGGCCAGTGCGGAGCGACCGAGGCACCAAGCGAATTTGAGAAAAAGATACCGATCATCGCGGATAATGTAAAAGTTCCCAGCGGACTGAACAGCGACCCTGCTTCCGTTGGCGGTGCTCCGACGGTAGGGGAGGTATTAATAAACATCGCCTGCGCAAACATCGCGTCCCATCCACCGACCTGCGGCAGAATAAACGCCGCCGCAAGGATAAGACCGGCGACAATCACCCCTGTATTAAACAAGTCAGTAAGCGCGATCGACCACACGCCACCTATCACAGTAATCATAATAAAGACGAGAAAGACGAAGAGGGAAACTTCATAAGAAAGTCCTGTCATGGTAGAGACGATGATACCGATGCCTTTAATCTGAATCGTCACATAAATTAAATAGCCGACAATGGTAATGAGTGAAGCGATGACCTGAATTTTGCTTTTATCAACAAACGGCTCATAGCGCAGCCGCATAAATTCAGGGATCGTACGAACCGGGAATTGAGGACGTCGCAGTTTATAGGCAAGAATCGGAAGGAGTGCGTTGGCAAAAAACCAGCCCGAAAACCAGCCGGTTACCGCGGCAAAGCCTATTCCGTACAGCATACTCGGCACACCGAGAACGGACGCCGCGCTAATCCAGGTGGCGGCAAAAAATCCGATGTTTACGAACAGCCCCATACTCCAGCCCCCGACAGTGAAGTCATCAAGTGAGTCCGACTTCTTATACCCTCTTTTCGTAAAGTACAAAAGCAGCATAAAGTACACCAAGGATATTCCGACAAGCGTCCAGTTCATAAAGCAACCTCCTTTTCTTTTTCCCCTTCCTTATTCTCGCGTTTTGGATATCTTGAACCCCAGCGGGCAACCCCGGATTTATCAATTCTTCTTAACATGTATAGTGAATACGTCCAGGGAAACACGATTACAGCCAGCCAAATAGAAAGCGCTTTCCATCCTTCCGTAGGAATACCTAAAAAAGATTCCATGCTGCCATCCTCCTTTCATTTATATCTTCTATCATCCGCTACAAGCCAACAGCTCCCCAGCCGCCATCCACAAAAATGGTTTCTCCTGAAATATAAGAAGAAGCATCAGAAGCAAGAAATACAGCAGCACCTACGAGTTCATCCGGATGCCCCATACGGCCAAGCGGTGTTCTTGCTGCAATCTGTTCTGCAAATCCTTCACGTGTATCTTTAATCTGCTTTACAAGCGGCGTTTCAAAATAAGACGGAGCAATTCCATTCACCTGCACTCCGTATTTCGCCCATTCAACCGCCAGCACTTTCGTAATCATATTGACACCGCCTTTGCTGGCGCAGTAGGCGACTGATCCAGTCACGGCTGTCTGCGAAGCGACAGAAGAGATATTGATAATTCTTCCGCCTCCCTGCTTAATCATCTCACGCCCGGCATACTGGGCGAATAAAAAGACTCCGGTTAGATTGACCGCAATAATGCGGTTCCAATCCTCAAGCTCATAGTCTTCCGCCGGCGTTTTTTTCGTTATTCCGGCATTATTAATCAAAATATCAATCCGGCCAAACTCGTTTTTTGTCATATCTATAACATGCTGGACTTCCTCTGCTTTCGTTACATCACATGGAACAACCAGCGCCCTGCGGCCAAATCGTTCAATCTCTGCAGCAAGGCTGGCTAATTCCGTCTCAGTACGGCTGCACAATGTAACATCGGCCCCCGCTTGGGCGATACCGATGGCAATGCTTCTTCCGATTCCTCTTCCCGCCCCGGTCACAATAGCCGACTTTCCACGCAAATCAAACAATGCATTCATAGCACTCCTCCTATGAGGGAAAATTATGATAATTGCAGCTTTTTATCTTCTAATAAATGCTTGGCAATGATAAGACGCTGAATTTGATTCGTTCCTTCATAAATCTGTGTGATTTTGGCATCCCGCATCATTCGTTCGACCGGGTATTCTTTGATATAGCCATACCCGCCTAGCAATTGAACGGCATCCGTCGTCACTTTCATAGCAGTATCGGAAGCGTAGCATTTCGCCATCGAGGAGTAAGGCGCCACTTCTTTATCATTACGGTCGATCATCTGCGCTGCCTTGTATACAAGCAACCTGGATGCCTCAATTTGCATTGCCATATCTGAAAGCATGGCCTGGACCATTTGAAAATCAAAAATTCGTTTTCCGAACTGCTTTCTTTCTTTTACATACTGCAGGGCATACTCAAAGGCGCCCTTTGCAATGCCAAGCGCCTGTGCGCCAACGACCGGCCGCGTTTCATTAAATACCTCCATAAGAATTTTAAAACCGTTCCCCTCGCCTCCGAGAAGGTTTTCTTCTGGAACCCAGACATCCTCCAGCATCACCTCGCGTGTCGCAGAACCACGAATCCCCATCTTATCCTCTTTTTTTCCGAAAAACAGGCCGGGGGTGCCTTTCTCCACGATAAACAGGCTAACTCCTCGTGTCCGGTGCTCTGAAGTGCGGGCGACAATGACGTAAATTTCCGATTCTCCTGCATTAGTAATAAATATTTTCCGGCCGTTCAATACATATCCCGCCCTATCCCGGCACGCTGTCGTGCGTAATCCGGATACATCCGACCCGGCTCCCGGCTCTGTAATGCCAAACGAACCAAGCACCTCACCACGTGCGAGCGGGGTTACATAGCGAACTTTTTGTTCTTCATTTGCTCCGATTAAAAACGGGGCAATAGCCAGCGCCTGCGTGGATAAAGCGACGGAGGTAGACGCACAGGCGGCTGCAACTTCCTCAATAACAAGCACATGACTTACCATATCGGCCCCCGTACCACCATATTCTTCCGGAACATGAATGCCGAACAGTCCATTCTTTGCGAGTACTTTTATATTTTCCCAGGGAAATTCCCCGGTTTCATCCACATGCTTTGCATGTGGCGCAATTTTCTCCTTTGCAATATCGCGGGCCAATTTCCGTATCATATCCTGCTCGTCTGTTAAATACATGCTTTTTCTCCTCTCATTCGGTTGAGTGTTTTAATAAGAATAAAATCCCTGGCCTGACTTTTTGCCGAGCAGTCCGGCTTCAACCATCCGTTTCAGTAACGGACAGGGACGGTATTTTGAATCATTAAATCCTTCATACAGGCTTTCTAGCGTAAACAACAATACATCGATGCCGACATAATCAGCCAGCCTGAGCGGACCGACGGGATGATTGGCGCCGAGCATCATTCCTTGATCAACTTCTTTTGGATCATTGCCTTCCATGACAAGATAAGCTGCTTCATTTAACATCGGCACAAGCACACGATTGACGGTAAATCCGGGATAGTCTTTTGCTGTAATTGTCTTTTTGCCGAGCTTTTTGCCAACAGACAACGCCTGCTGTATCGTTTCTTCGGACGTTCTCATTGAACGAACGACTTCAAGCAACTCCATGACTGGAACCGGACTAAAAAAATGCATGCCTACAACCTTATCCGGACGACGTGTTACTGACCCGATGGCTGCAATGGAAAGTGAGGACGTGTTGCTCGCCAGAATGGCGTCCGGTTGAACAATTTCGTCCAGTTGGCGGAATACTGCCTGCTTCAGATCCATTTTCTCCGGCACCGCTTCAATAACAAGGTCTGCGTTTCTCCCTTCCTCAAGCCGTGTCGCCATCCGAATGTTCGTTAGACTTCGGTTTGCTTCCTCTTCGCTCCACTTTCCTTTTTTGACAAGCGATCCGCATGTCTTCTCCATCATGCTTCGGCCCCGCTTTATATCCTCTTCCGTACGATCTGTAAGAATGACATTATACCCGGCTTTTGCTGCGACAAGCCCAATGCCTCCTCCCATCAGCCCTGCACCGACAACAAGTATGTTTTTCATCTGCTTTCTCCCCTTTACACTCTTTCGATAATCAGGGACGTGCCCTGTCCGCCCCCAACGCAAAGCGTGGCAAGGCCAATTGACTTGTTCTGGCGAATCAGCTCATGGATAAGTGTAACAACAATCCGCGCGCCGGAGCAGCCGACCGGGTGACCGAGGGCAATCGCGCCGCCGTTCACATTCAGCTTTTCTTCCGGTATGTCCAGATCACGCATAACGGCCAGTGCTTGAGCCGCAAATGCTTCATTGAGCTCAATTAAATCAACATCATCGATCGAAAGCCCTGCTTTCTCAAGCGCTTTCTTCGTCGAAGGAACAGGCCCAATTCCCATAATTGAAGGTGGAACGGCGGCAGAAGCAACGGCGCGAATTTTTGCAAGCGGCGTCAGCCCCCATTCTTTCACTTTATCTTCAGACACCACGAGCACAGCGGCAGCACCATCGTTCAATCCCGAAGCATTTCCGGCCGTCACGCTTCCGTTTTCCTTTACAAAAGCGGGGCGAAGTTTGCCGAGCAGTTCCAGACTTGTATCTTGCGGATGCTCATCGGTATCAACCACCTGTATTCCTTTCTTCGTTTTTATCTGGACAGGAACAATTTCTTTTGTAAAACGCCCTTCATCGATAGCCCGTCGTGCTTTTCGCTGGCTTTCCAGGGCGAATGCGTCCTGTTCCTCGCGGGAAATTCCGTATTGGGCAACCAGGTTTTCCGCTGTTACACCCATATGATAGCCTTCTAGAGCACAATGAAGCCCGTCATACAGCAACCCATCTACCGTCGTAAGCGCTCCCATCTTTTTCCCCCATCTCCCGTCAAGAACAAGATGCGGGACATTGCTCATGCTTTCTGTTCCCCCGGCCAGGATAGCCTCTGCTTCTCCAGCGAGAATTTGCTGGTAGGCGAGTGAAATGGCGCGCATTCCGGAAGCGCACTGTTTGTTTACCGTCATGGCGGGCACGGTTTCAGGAAGCCCTGCCTTTATTGCCGCCTGTCGTGCCGGATTTCCTTTTCCGCCCGCTTGAAACACATTTCCGATAATCGCTTCATCAATCTGTCCGGTATCGATCCCGGCGCGCTGCACGGCGGCTTCAAATGCAATCGCACCCAATTCAGATGAAGTCAGCGGCTGCAAACTTCCGCCAAACCGGCCAATCGGCGTTCTGGCAGCCGATACAATATAAACATCTCGCATGTTCTTCCTCCTCTTCTCATTTAAATACAGGTTTTCTTTTTTCCATAAATGCGCTCATGCCCTCGAGTGAGTCAGGGTAATCAAACAAGAGTGAAAACTCATACATTTCCGCTTCCAGACGCCCGGCCAGGCATTGCTGCAGCTGTCCATTAATCATTCGCTTGGCAGCGGCCAGCGCCGTTTGGCTCCCCTGCGCAAGCCGGCATGCCAGCTGCAAAGCTGTCGTTTGTACATCTTCTGCAATTTCACTGATGAGTTTTATTTCATACGCACGCTCCGCTGAAATAAAATCACCGGTGAAAATAAGATGGGAAGCAACCGCTGGACCTACCGTTTCAAGCAAGCGCTGCGTTCCGCCCCCGCCAGGAATAATGCCAAGCTTAATTTCAGGCAATCCGAAGACAGCATCAGGGGCAGCGATTCGAATATCACAGGCAAGGGCCAGTTCCATTCCTCCGCCCAGGCAATACCCTTCGATACAGGCAATAACAGGCTTTGTTGAACAGATCATTTGATGATGAAGCTCCTTCATCCGGGATGCTATTTCATATGTAGCCGAGACAGACAATCCTGCCATCTCTTTAATATCCGCTCCCGCGACGAAGACGCGATTTTTTCCTGTGATCACAATTACACGTATGCCCGGGTCCTCACCCAACCGGGTAAATGCTGAACGAAGTTCTTCAACAAGGGTGCCATTCAAAGCATTTTTCGCTTCGGGTCGGTTTATGTAAAGAATACCGACCCCTTCCTTTTTTTCGAGTACAATATAACGGTACTCCTCTTCTTCTGCCTTTTCTTTCATAGAAGAATCCAACATTTTGTTCCCCCCTTTGCTTTTAGCTAAAAAGCAAAGAACATGCCAATTTTTAAGGACAGCATTTTACCTTCAAAAACCTCTTCCCTCTTCATTTTTCCTATGCTTTTCTTTCTACTTTTTGAAAAACCGAGCTACCGCGTCCAAAAACCGGTGCAAAAACACACCTAATCCCCCTGCAAAAATGCACCAAAAAAGGAAAGAGACAAAAAAAACGGTGCTTTTTCGCACCGTTTTTTTACATAATATCGTATTTTCTGATTTTTCTAATGAGTGTAGAATGATCTACCTCCAGATGCCTGGCTGCTTCTCTTATGCTTTTATATTTTTCTAACGCATATATAATAAGCTCCTTTTCCGCCATTTCCCTTGCTTTCTTTAGCGGGATGATGTCTCTCTCGCGTGCCGGTATGGCGGGTATGTCCGTTTCTGTTTTCTTCTGGCGAATCTCTTCTGGAAGAAGAGAGGCATCAATGATGTCTCCTTCAGCCATAATCACCATGCGTTCGACCACATTTTCAAGCTGCCGAACATTTCCCGGCCATTCGTAGTTCTCTATGTCCTGGCAAACTCTCACATCAAACTTTTTATGACAGTGGTATTTCTCATTATTTTTATCCAGGAAGTAGCACGCCAGCGGAATAATATCCTCTTTACGTTCTCGCAGCGGCGGAAGAAAAATCGGAACAACATTCAGCCGGTAATACAAATCCTCACGAAAGAGTCCTTTATCTACCATCTCACTTAAGTCGCGATTGGTCGCTGCGACAAAGCGTATATTCAGCGAACGCGGTTTTGTACTTCCTACCCGGTAGAACTCCTTCGTCTGGATCACGCGAAGCAGTTTTACCTGCAGATGAAGCGGCAAGTCTCCGATTTCATCAAGTAAAACCGTTCCCTCGTTAGCTGCTTCAAGGAGTCCAGCCTTGCTGCGTTCCGCTCCTGTAAACGCGCCTTTTTCATATCCGAACAACTCTGCTTCCATTAAAGATTCGGGGATCGCCCCACAGTTAATCTGGATATACGGCCCATCGGCACGCGAACTTGCCTTATGTATTGTCTTTGCAATAACCTCTTTCCCTGTGCCGGACTCTCCCCTTATCAGAACAATGGCTTCCGTCTTCGCCACTTTCCATGTTTTCTCAAGTACCTGCTTCATTTTAAAACTACGGCTTATAAACTCGTCCGTCTCAAGAAAACGGGAACGCAGCTCTTGAAGTTCGGTATAATCAATATCCTTGCGCAGCTGGTGTTCCTGATGCAATTCATTAATTTCATGCAAATCTCTGTAATTGGCAATATAGCAGAGAATATTCCCGTTTTCATCTCGTACTGGCTGGCTTGTAATAAACACTTCTCTTCCCGTTTTTAGCTTTTGGGAAATCGTCAGGGGATTTTTTTTGAGTACTTTCAGTGACTGATGGATAATGAGCCCGTTCTCTTCCATTTCCTGCGGAGTCCGCCCGACGATTTCTTTCCTCGAAAATCCTGAGATTCTCTCCAATGCCTGGTTCGCATAAAGAACCCGGCCATCCTTATCCGAAAGCAGCAGACCTTCGTAGGAATAATCAAGAAAGCGGAGCACCCTATTAATATCCAGGCATCGATGTATCGGGTCATAAAAAAGCTGGTACAGCTTCTGGTTATTTATAAAGTTGTCCCGTGTTTTCTCCATGGTATGCAACCCCCTCCTTCCTCCCTTTTCCTCATTATATGCTCTCTATCCTCCCCCATCTATCACAATTTTCAGATGAATCTCCGTTCTTTTTTCTGTGAAAATCGTGAGGAAAGAAGGAGAGAAAGAAGAAATGAGATCCAGGGAAGAAAAAGGCCTTCGCCTTTTTCCCCATTGAAATCATTGTCTCGTTCTCCCCTCTCTTTTCCTTCTTACCTATGGGATACGTCGACAACGAATCGTCAGGGACGGGAGAAGGGGGGCATGTCACATTGGTTACGCTCCACACAGAAGGAGAAAACGTCCGCTTCAGGCGTCCCGCACGACAAAGTTTGGCGGAAAGCCAACATTTATGTGTATCTTTGCTTTAAATTAGGGAAAAAATGATGACTAAAGTTTGTGTTGAAGGAGTGAAAAAATGGAAGTAAATATGAGCATGGAGGAAGTTCTTGTACAAATCACACAACTACAAGACAATGGGGAATCACTGAGTAAGAAAAAAGTAAAGCAGGCATATCCTCAACTTATGCAAAGTGCTTTGTATTACTTTCCAAGCTGGGAACACGCTATCCAAAACTGTAAATAATCAGAAAATCCAACCTCGTTAATTCTAGGTTGGATTTTTGCATAAGCGATGTTATCGGACGTAAATATATATCTTGTAATACGACATATGTAGTAGTACAATTAATTAGAGGTGGATAAAAATGGATAAAGAAGTGATGAAGGGAAGTATTGATATCTTATTGCTCTCAATTATTGAGCAACAAGATATATATGGATACAAAATTATTCAGCATTTACGAAAGAAAAGCAATGATGCATATCGTATGAGCCAGGGAACGCTATATCCTGCACTGCAGCGCTTAGAAAAAAAAGGGTGGATTACATCCTATTGGGGAGAAGCGGAAACTGGAGCTCGAAGGAAGTTTTACTGCATAACGGAGAACGGAAAGAAAGAACTTGATAAGAAATTAAAAAGTTGGCAACAAATTAGTTATTTAATTCAATGTTGTAAGGGGGGATTTGCTTGATCGATTTGCAAAGCTATATCCATAGCATCTTAAAAAATATAAATACAAGTGAGGAAAAAAAGACAGAACTAGCCGATGAACTATATGATCATCTTCTTTCAATTAGGCGGGAGTTCATAGATAAAGGGATACCAGAAGAAGAAGCAAGCAAATTGGCAATTTATGAATTCGGTAATGCTAAACAAATAGGAAAAGATATAGAGAAATCTCTGTTTCCTTATCAAAAAATCATAAAAATATCTTCTTGGGCTTTGTTTTTTGTATATGCATTTTTAGTTATAGAGAAGCTCTTCTTAGATTCACGTATAGTTTTTCAACTATATCAAAAGGAATTTGGGGCAAGTTACAATTTGATACCATTTGAGAGCATCTTGCAATACACATTAAATTTTAATCGTTACAACCTTGATACGTGGTTATTTAATACATTTGGAAATGTAATCATCTTTATGCCTCTAGGTTTTCTGCTTCCTGTCATATTCAACAACATGAAACGATTTAAAAACATTTTTATTATCTGCTTATTAACAAGTTTAATGATTGAGATGATACAACGAATTACACTACTTGGTTTTTTTGATATTGACGATATCATTTTGAATACAATCGGTGGTACATTTGGTTTTTTTGGCTGGTTTATATTACAAAAGATAAGCCCAAGGTTCATTAAACATAACAACCCGTCCGTAAATTAAGATGGGTTGTTTCCATGAAAAGGAACCTCTCAAGTGTGTATCCATATCCCGCTCTTCATCGGTAATGTCTTCGAGCCCTTCTCGGACACAGGCACCTGCGTTATTCACTAAAATATCAATGCGTCCCCATTTACTTATTGTTTTATTAATGACATCCTGCACGTCCTCTCTCTTACGAATGGAGGAAAGTATATTTCGCTTTATCACTGTAAAACGAAATATACTTTCCTATACCGGAACAAAAACAGCCGCCCGGTCTATCCGGAGCGGCTATTTTTTACTTGTGAATTTCGACCGTTTCGGTTATGCAAAAAGCAGTACCATTATAAGCCGGCTTCTATTCCGCAAATATGCGCTCAGCGGATAAGCGGTCGCTCGGCTGCAGGACAGGAACTTCAATATCGACGGTATTTGGATATTTCACCCCAAGCCCTGTATTTAACGCCACAACCGTTTCGCCTCCGCGAATCCATCCCTGTTCCCGCAGGCGGCGAGCGGCGAGGAATGTGGCGGCTCCTTCCGGACAAATAAAGGCCCCTTCGAGACGGGCGACGTTTTGCTGCTCTCCGACAATGGCGTTCTCTTCCACCGCAATCGCGCAGCCCTCCGTTTTATACAGCGCCTCCAACACGAGAAAATCCCCAAGCGCCTTTGGCACATTGATACCGAATGCAATAGTCGAAGAATCCGGCCAGAATTCCGAGGTTTGTTTCTTCTCCTTCCATGCTTTGACGATGGGCGCGCAGTTTTCGGCCTGCACAGCGACCAACCGGGGTAGTTTCCCTTTGATCCAACCCAGCGCTTGTAATTCTGTCAGCGCTTTGTATATGCCGATTAATCCTACGCCCCCACCCGTCGGGTATAAAATCACATCGGGCAGCTCCCAGGAGAATTGCTCCGCTATCTCTAACCCCATGGTTTTCTTTCCTTCGATCCGGTAGGGTTCTTTAAGTGTAGAAGCATCGTAAAGACCGAATTGCCGGATGGCTTCTCCTACGATGCTGCCCGCATCACTAATCAGTCCGTTCACCAGGTAAAGGTCGGCTCCTGCAACCGCGCACTCATTTCGCGTAATGGTCGGAGCATCCACCGGCATGACCACCGTCGCTTTTATATCCGCTCTTGCTGCATACAGCGCCCAAGCCGCTCCTGCATTTCCGTTGGTTGGCATGGCCAGCTGTCTGACACCAAGCTCTTTGGCCTTCGATACGCCGACGGCGGCTCCGCGCGCTTTAAAGGTTCCTGTTGGAATGATTCCTTCGTCTTTCATATACAAATGCTCAATTCCCATCTCTTTGCCCAATTTCGGCATCGAAACAAGCGGTGTCATGCCTTCCCCCAAGGAGACGATATGTGTGGCGTCTTCTACCGGAAGCAGTTCATGGTACCGCCACAGATTCGGCTTCCTGGTTGCGACCGTCTCCGGCGTAAGCTTGTTCCGCAATTCGTCAAGGTCATATGCGACAAGCAGCGGTGAACCACATGCACAGAGCTGATGCTTTTCCCTAGAACTATAGGTTTTTTCACATTTCGGGCAATGAAGATGGGAGACATAACTGAATGGCATATGTAAGCACTCCTTTCATTATTTATAAATAAATACGATCTCACAGATAGAGGCCGCGCACCACAATGATATCACTAAATTCCGATAATTCAACTTTATTTTATTTGTTTTATCCTTTGTATTTTTGCATCAGCCTTGCCTGCCTTCCACACACAGCGTTTGATTGCATATAAAAAGACTGTTGATTTTGTCTCAACAGCCATTTTTGCTACCTTTGTGAAAAACACGGCACGAGGATTCGTGCCGCGGCATGATGTACTTTTATTTTTTCACCAAAGTATCTACCGTTTCAGGAGAGGTGAGCCTGTCATAAAACGCTGTGAAGTTATCCCGTTCTTCGCTGCTGCGCAGCGCCATGGCCACACGCGGATGCTCATTTAACACCCCGGAAATCATATACGGAATGATATAGCCCCACTCCCATTTTTCACGCATAGCCAACATATGCTTCTCGATAATGCCCAGTATCGGCTTCAGTTCATAACGCGGATTTTTGAGATGGCTGACGAGAAGCTCGGTATGACAGTTCCCTGCTGCACGACCCATGCCGTATACTGAGGCGTCCAGGAATGTCACTCCATTGTCTATCCCGACCAGCGTGTTGGCAAACGCGAGCTGCCGATTGTTATGCATATGCATTCCCAACTGCTTATTCGGAAGAAGCGCACGGAACTTTTTAACAAGATGTTCCGTGTTTTTCGGATCAAGACTGCCGTATGAATCGACCACATAAACGACATCCACCGCGCTTTGATTCACTGCTTCGAACGCCTCGATCAATTGATGCTCATGCACATGTGACAGGGCCATAATGTTCAATGACGTCTCGTATCCCATATTATGAAATTTTTGCACAAGATCGAGTCCCTTGTTTACATCCTTGATATAGCAAGCAACACGAATCATATCCAGCACGCTTTGTTCACGCGGCAAAATGTCGTTCTCATCCACACGACCGATATCACAAAGGGCCGATATTTTCGTCGCTTTTTTCTCCGGGAAAATTTCTTGTAGGAACCGATCATCCAAAAACCGCCATGGATTCGGCTCTGTAGCGTTTAACAGCTTAGGAGAGTTTTTATAGCCTACTTCCATATATTCAACTCCGGCCGCACTTAATCCGTCATACAGATCCCGAACAAAATCGACGCTGAAATCCCAGTTGTTTACCAATCCGCCATCACGAATTGTGCAATCTAAAATTTTATGGCCTCCTGTTTTCATGATACTCCCTCCACCTCGGCTTGTTTTATATTCTCACTCTGTTACTTTTTAGCTTTTATGCGTTTATGCTTTTATGTGTTAAACTATCGTATGTATTTTATACACCAGCATTTCCTGTGTGTCAATAACCATGAAAACAAAATAACGTCCCTGTTACGAACAGCAGAGACGTTATTTTTTCTCCTTATTCGATTGAATTCACATATTCAACCAGCGCTCTTTTTTCGGCTTCCGTCAGTGCACTTGTATTTCCGTGTTTTCCTTGCTGGTTGCGTGTGGTCAGCACGTCATATATCGTCTTTGCACTGCCGTCATGCAAATACGGCGCGGTAGCCCAGACACCGCGCAGCGTCGGCGTATCAAATATTTCTTTGCTGCGCGGATTCGTATAGCCTGCCCGTGCATCGCCTTTTGTCCCTTTGTCCAGCGGATTCACGGTACCGACGTCATGAAGAAACTTCGTATTGTCCGTCGTGAGTTTACCTGTTGCATTCACCGCTTTGGTGCTATCGGTCATCGTCTCACCGGCATGGCACGCAATGCAGCCAGCTTTGCCTTCGAACAACTGCTTGCCCTGTTCCGCTTTGGCGGTCAACGTCCCGTCGGGATTCCGATACGGACTTTTCGGCACCGGGAAAGAATCCGGGTATTCCAAATACGCTTTGAGCGCATCAAACATCTCTTCGACTTTCGGAGGCAGCGGTTTTCCCGGATCATAGTCGGTCAATCCGCCCATCTCTCCCTGCACCGTCAGCAGGTAATCCGTAAAATCATCGCGGCTGCCATCCCACATAAATAGCCCGGTCCGCATCGCCAGCACATTGCTCGGCACATTGCGCGGTCCTCTGGGCGTCATCAGCGTCAGGCCATTGATGTCGCCATCGGCGTGGCAGGAAGCACAGCTCATCCAGTTGTTACCTGTAATCGGTGCCGCAAACTCATCGGAATTACCGCTAAAAAAGATCGTTTTTCCCTGACGAACCAACGGCGGAAGCGAGTCTTTGGCAATCAATCGGAGGGTGTTCGGCTTAGCTTGCGCTTCAGCGTACGGGTCATTCCCCCCTGTTTCCACAATGGCCATATCATGGCTCATCGCATTATGGATGTACAGACGATTACTATCATTGGAGAGCACCATGCCACGCGGATTGTTGCCCGGAACTCGGCGCACAAGCTGCGTAGCATTGCCGCCGCGCGTCAAATCAAATACCATTAGATCCTCGCTGCCTGCCATCAGTACGAAGGCTTTGCTTCCGTCCGGCAAAAACGCGACATCCGTCGGATTTGAGACAATAATCGTTTCGTTTTTGACATCTCGGACGTCCATTTGCTTAAAAAGCTCCTTGCGCTCCTTTTGAATTTCCTCGTCCTTGGTTACATCAATAACCGAAATCGCCGGAAAGACGGTTTCCTCGAAATGAATAGGCGTATCGACATTGGTGAGCAGATGCGGCACCCATGCGGTTTTACCGTCCGGAGCAATAACAAACTGCTCCACCGTATTTGGAATTCCCTGGCTTTTCTTTCGGTCTTCTTTGTCCGGAGAAGGGGAAAGCGCAATGACTTTCTTCACCTGATTCTCTTCGGTGTTAATAACGCTGATATGACCTGAAAGATAGTGCGTCACATATAGCTTGTTTCCTTCGGCCGTCATGGCCAGCCCCCGGGGTCTCTCCTCTACATTGATGGTTCCTGTTACCTTCCTCTCCTCTGCATCAATGACCGAGACAGTGGAAGAGCGATAGTTTGCAACATAAACCTGGCTGCCGTCCCGATTGACCACCACACCAAACGGCTCGATCCCTACAGGCACCGAACCTGTCACTTTTTTGTCCGCCGTATCAATGATATCGACTTTATTGTCAAACATACAGGTAACATACAACACCCGGTCGTCGGGACTGAGGGCAAGCTGACGCGGCTCACGGCCAACTGGAATCTCAGCAATTACTTTATTTTGTTTGGTATCCAGTACCGACACCGTGTTGACGTCGATATTGGCAATATACAACAGACTGCCATCCCGGTTTTTGGTGATGTTATTGCTTGAAGTCGGCGTGGTGCGCTGCACGCTTTCTTTTTGCCCGCATCCCCCGACGAGCAACAGAACGAGCAGAACCACCGTCCAAATTCCCCATTTTTTCATTTTGTTTCTTCCCCCGTATTTCTCTGTTTTCTGTGAAAATCATGAGAAAAGAAAGAGGAGAAGAGGAAAGGAGATCCAGGGAAGAAAAAGGCATTCGCCTTTTTCCACATTGAAATCATCCTCTCATTCTCTTCTCTCTTTTCCTTCATACCACAAAAGTCAGCCGCCCTTTCCATGATTTTCATGTCGGGGTTGCGGCTGAAACTCTATAGTGATTTTCTATTATTTTCCTTCTTTTTTCACTTCCACCGAAAGCAGCACAGGTGCGATGCCATGCTGGCCATGACCGGCTTGAATCTGCGGTACGTTGTCATTGTCCGTGTTGCCCGATTTGTCACCTTCCTTATAGAAATCGCCAGTATCCCAGAACTCGCTTGCCTGCATGCCCTGGTCAAGCGCCGGCCCATCGATTACTTGGTTATAAAAGTCGACGTAACGGGAAATAATTGTCTTTCTCTCCAACGCTGGCAGCTTTTCTTTATCCGTCGCTATGTTATGCAAAGAGGCAATAGCCATGCGGAAGGCGCCGGATACGGCTCCGGCCGTGAAGGCATCATATTCATACTTGTCGCCTGATGTTTTGTACGCTTTGGCCTCTGCATCCCACATGGTTTGATCCATAGCCGCATAGATTTTGCGCGCAGCCTCGCGGTATTTTTCCTCTTTTGTCGCAAGGAAGGCGGCCGTCAACCCGCGAATAGCGCCTGTTTGCGCCAGCAGCGTGGGCTCCTCTTTATCTTTGCCTTCTCCGATGGTCCACCCGTTGGCTACGAGTCCCTGCTCATCTATCATGTTGGCGAGGATGAAATCCGCCTGTTTCTTGATCATCGCCAAAGCAGCCTTGCCTTCTTGTGTGTCAAGTCCCTTAGCGTCATCGCCGCTCGCATACCCAACCGGCAATCCGTCAACGGCGCGCTGGAAGATGCGCAACGCTTCAAGCGTATAGCCCGCATCGAACATATCCATATGCTTGCCTGCCTTCTGCCCGTCGTGCTCGTCGACAAAAATGCCTTCTTTCTCATTCCAATGCATAGCCTCAATGTTTTTGAATACCTGTAGCATAATATCACGATTCACCGAATACGGATCATTGCTTATGACATCGTTGTCGGTCAGGTTATCGGTATTTTGCTTCGGCGCTGCGGGGAACGGTTTACCATCGTAGACGGCACGGAACGCCGGATTCGTATTGGTATTCGCCGCTCGTTGGTCCGTCATGCCAAAATACTCGGCCGCCGGCCACAGCATAAGCCATTGATCCTTCAACAAGCTGCGTGCATCCTTGACTTCAAGGGATTGCGCATTGACGTATTCTTTCTCTCCGTTCTCCGCTACCAGGATGGCGTGCGGCAAATAGACCAATTTCTTTTTCGGATCATAGGCAGCACCCGTCGCCTTCTCTAGTTTTTTTGTTTGCGGGTTGTAGAATAGATTATCACGGATATAAGACGTTTTATTCCACATCTGCTCAGCGAGAATCATCCCCTGCATCCCATCTACAGAACTCACGCCAAGGCGAATATTGGGGTCCTTATCGTCTGTTGATGTTTTGGCCTCCAACTCTTCATCCGTGTCTTTTTTATGGGTACCGCCCAGAAAATCACCCGCCCATAACGCTTGTTTTAAGAACGTCGCACCGTATGCAGCCGGCGTCAGTGTCTTATCCATCTTTGCCCGATCCCAGCGCAGGCTTGCAAAGTCCACCTGGTATTTTGGTACGTAGGTACCATTCTCTCCATCGGCAAATTTTCCCGTGTCGACGGGCTGTATATAATGCGGGTCCGCTTTGCTGTATTCAATAAACGTCGGATACATATTGCGTGTAATCTCTTCCGGCGCATAGCCGACCGCATCTGCGAGCTCTACAAAGCGATGCGCCAGCGTCTCGTTTTCTTTCTTTCCTGCTTGCTGTGCCAACCGTTTTACTTCAGGAGCATGTACCATATGCAAGCCCAGGCCGGATTTTTCTACCACTTCATACATGGCTTCTTCGGAATACTCGTACGACTCAATCCCTGCCGTATAGTCGAACACGGACGGTTGATCCACTTTTGCCGGGTCGAGCACATCAAGATTTAAGCCGAGCGCTTCAACCATCGGCTCACCGGACAGTTCAAACTCTGCATAGGCAAACATATTGCCCGCTGTATCAAAGGTATAGTCTTTTACAGGTACCGTTATCCCTTGTTTTTTCTCTTCGGCTTTCCCGCTCGTAACCTGGTTCGTGCTTGCCGCTTGCTCACTCGCTCCGCATCCACTTAAAAAAGCCAGAACGGAAGCTAACCCTACTGACATGACGACACGAAACGGGTATTTTCTTTTCTTGACTGACATCTGTTTTCCTCCCCCTATTCTTTCTCTTATCTCACTATGAAAATGATTATCATTATCTGAATTAAGTATAATGAGCTTTCTCAAAAAAGACAAGAAAAAAATAGACTTTTTTACCCAGGAGAAGTCCATCCAGAATGTTTATCGTTATATAAAAAATAGGCTATAATATAGTGCATATTTAGAAAACCACCATGGCATCTCAGCCGCAACCCCGGCATGAAAATCATGAGAAGAACGGCTGACTGACTTTTGAGGTGCGAAGGAAAAGAGAGAAGAGAACGAGGGGGTGATTTCAATGGGGAAAAGGCGAACGCCTTTTTCTTACCCGGATCTTATTTCCTCTTTCCCTTCCTTCTTTTCTCATGATTTTCACAGAAAAAAATACCCGGATTGCAAATGACCTGAGATGCTGTAATTACCATAGCGACGGGAGATAAGGAGGGACAGTCATGCCTTTGGGCTATTTTTTAATATTTCTATCGGCGACAGGGTTTGGATGTATGCCCATTTTTGTTATCTACGCGTATGAAAATAACGTTAGTTTAACAACCATTTTATTTTTGCGCTTTGCCTTTGCTTCGATTTTTTTCTTTCTCTATTTACTTGTGAAAGTGAAAAAATGGCGGATTACCAAACATCATTTTGTATCTTTCCTTGTATTAGGCGGACTTCTTTATACCTTGCAGTCCTATTTTTATTTTTCATCCGTTAAATACATACCCGCCTCGTTGGCAGCTCTATTGTTATATTTGTATCCTGTGTTTGTCGCAATTCTTTCGTCTGTTGTTAACAAAGAAAAAGTATCCAGGCAATTGCTCATATCCATTCTCATTTCCCTATCCGGTATCGCTTTTGTGCTGGGTTCACCGACTGAAAATATCAATTTTACAGGTATTCTATTGGCTGTTGCTGCTGCTGTTGTGTATTCTTTTTATATCATCTTTGGCGGGCGGGTCGTTTCACAGGTCTCGCCTGTAATCACCAGTGCTTTTATTGCGTTATTCGCCTCCCTCTCTTTTTTAATCGGCGGATTATACACCGGTACGCTGCACTTTGCATTCGCTCCCATGGGATGGCTTTCCATCGCGGGTATTGCTCTTTTTTCAAGTGTAATTGCCATGTTGACCTTTTTCGCTGGCATGAACATTACGGGTCCTACGAAAGCCTCCATTTTAAGCATGGTGGAACCCGTTATCACTGTTGGCCTTTCTGCGTTGATGTTTCAAGAAAAAATGTCGATGTTACAAATGATAGGCGGCTTGATTGTTTTGGCAGGGGCTGTCCTTGTTGTATTATCTAGAGAGAAGGCGCCTCGTACGGAAGGGACGACGCTGTCCGGCTAGATTCAGACTGGTCGCCTTGAGTTCGGGGCTGTTAACAAGCTACTTGATAAACCGAAAAGACACGATGTAGGAATGGAGATAAAATGATCTTATCCTATTATCGTACCTTTTCATTAAAGAAGCACATCTCATAAGAGGCGTGCTTTCTTTTATAAACAGCATTTACAAAATTCAGATAATATATTACAATTGTCAGTAGCTGTATACTTGTATACAACTTAAAGATATCAACTAATCTTACGTACTACTTGATAGGAGCGTCGAATGGAAATGCAGTATCCCTCTTCTT
>Ga0310821_100464_pt1 | contig 20137 bp, 20 predicted proteins | sample P4_ome_FD_201300 | JGI IMG/M metagenome (GOLD analysis project Ga0310821, IMG submission 201300) | Sorghum-adapted microbial communities from Joint BioEnergy Institute, Emeryville, California, United States - P4_Day56_Rep1 | ecosystem: Engineered > Bioreactor > SSF (Solid state fermentation) >...
AGGCCACCACGGGCCAGTTCGGCGAGCAGGTGCGGCACCAGCTCGGCGACGTCGTCGATGTGGTGGCGCAGCGGCGGCACCTCGACCGTGCGCGGGAAGCAGGAGAACAGCGGCGCGAGGTCGGGGGCGGATCCCCCTGGGCGCGCGTGACCGTGGCGACCACCCACGGCCGCTCGACGCCCGGGGCCTCGCGGTAGGGCTCGAGCGCGTCGGCGAGCGCGGCGAACCCGGCCGCGGGCAGCCGGTCGAGGTGGGTGATCACGAGCGTGCCGGCGTGTTCGAGCTCGCCGGTCACCTCGGCGATCCACTGCGGCCCGTACGCGTCGGCGTCGAGCACGCGCAGGTGGGCGGCCGGGGTGCGGTTGCGGTGGGTGGCGCGCGCGAGCGTGGCCTTCCCGACCCCCGGCTCGCCTTCGAGGAGCAGCCACTCCCGGGCCCGGAAGTGCCGGTCCACGGCCTGTCCGCACTTGCGCCACGTGGTGCTCGACCCGACGGCGGTGGGCAGGGTGAGCGCGCGGGCCGGTGCGGCGACGCCGCGCTCCGCCTCGTTGATGGCGACGAGCCGCGCGTGCAGCACCCCGCCGCCCACGCCGCTTTCGCTGACCGACGGCCTGCAGTGCACCCGTGCGGTGAGCCCGCTGGGCAGGTCGACCACCAGCCGGCGCTCCCGGCCGGCGGCCAGCGCCTCCACCGCCTCGGCGAGCAGGGCGTTCTGGTCCCGCGCGTCGAACTGCTCGCGCGCGCGGTCGTTCATCATCAGCACGTCGGCGCCGATCGCGAACACGGCGCCCCGGGCGCGGCGGCAGGCCCTGAGGTAGTCCTGCAGCAGCAGGTGCTCGCGCCGGCCGGAGTGCGCGAGCACGGCCTCCTCGATCCGCCGGCCGATCGAGGCGACCGCGGCGGCCATCATGGCGCCTGCGTGGCGGTTCCAGCAGGTGATGTCGACGACGCCGAGCACACGGCCGGTGCCCGGGTGCCGGACGGGGACGCCCGCGCAGGCGAGGTCCTCCAGGTGCTCGACGTAGTGCTCGTGGCCGAACACCTGGGCGGGGCCGCCGCCCTCGAGGGCGCTGCCGATGCCGTTGGTGCCGACGTAGCGCTCCGCGTAGTTGAAGCCGGGCCGCAGCAGCACGCGGTCGAGGTGCTTCCCGAGGCTCGTGTCCTGGGTGCGCCGGTCGACCACCACGCCGTCCGCGTCGCAGAGGATCACGCTCACCGGCTCGGTGGCGAACTGGTCGGAGACGTCGGAGAGCACCGGGCGCGCGGCGCGGGTGAGCAGGCTGTCCGGGTCGACGTCGTCGTAGGGCAGTTCGATGTGGTCCGCAGGGACCTTCCAGGCCAGCGAGCGGGACCAGGAGGCCAGGATCGGCTCCCGGACCAGGCCCGGCCGCACCGGCTCGTCCAGGAGGAACGACACACGAGCGCGCGCCACGTCCTCGCCGGCGGTCACTGCTGGGGTCCGCGACCCGCCCTCCGTTCGCGCAGCCATGGGCCTCCTCGACCGCGGTGTCGACGCCTCGGCTCAGCTCACAGTAGGGGGCCAGGTCTGTGATCGCCGTCTCATATTGAGACCGCGTGCACGACCTGCGGGAGGTGTGATCGGGACCACGAGCTGGTCGACACCCGCGCCGTCGACGACTCGCCGTCAACCCACCACCCCAGGAGGAGATGTCGTGAGTCGGCAGAGTCTGGCGAAGGCTCACCAGAAGATCCAGGAACTCGCCTGGGAGCCCATGTACCACGAGCCGTACATGAAGTACGGCACGGACTACACCTTCCGGAAGGCCGCGAAGAAGGACCCGCTGAAGCAGGTGCTGCGGTCCTACTTCCCCATGGAGGAGGAGAAGGACCACCGCGTCTACGGCGCCCAGGACGGCGCGATCCGCGGCAACATGTTCCGCCAGGTCCAGGAGCGCTGGCTGGAGTGGCAGAAGCTGTTCCTGTCGATCATCCCGCTGCCGGAGATCTCGGCGGCGCGGTCGATGCCGATGCTGTTCCACACGGTGCCGAACCCGGAGCTGCACAACGGCCAGGCGATCCAGATGATCGACGAGGTCAGGCACTCGACGATCCAGCAGAACCTCAAGCGCCTGTACATGAACAACTACATCGACCCGGCGGGCTTCAACACGAGCCTGCGGGGTTTCCAGGGCGACTACTGCGGCACCATCGGCCGCCAGTTCGCCGAGGGTTTCATCACCGGTGACGCGATCACCGCGGCGAGCATCTACCTGACGATCGTCGCCGAGACCGCGTTCACGAACACGCTGTTCGTCGCGATGCCCGCGGAAGCCGCGGCGAACGGCGACTACCTGCTGCCGACGGTGTTCCACTCGGTGCAGTCCGACGAGTCGCGCCACATCTCCAACGGCTACGCCACACTGCTGATGGCGCTGTCGGACGAGGAGAACCACCAGCTGCTCGCCCGCGACCTGCGCTACGCGTGGTGGAACAACCACCGCGTGGTGGACGCCGCGATCGGCACGTTCATCGAGTACGGCACGAAGGACCGCCGCAAGGACCGCGAGTCGTACGCGGAGATGTGGCGCCGCTGGATCTACGACGACTACTACCGCTCCTACCTCGTCCCGCTGGAGAAGTACGGGCTCACGATCCCGCACGACCTGGTCGAGGAGTCCTGGAACCAGATCTGGAACAAGGGCTACGTCCACGAGGTCGCGCAGTTCTTCGCCACCGGGTGGCTCGCCAACTACTGGCGCATCGACGGCATGACCGACGAGGACTTCGAGTGGTTCGAACACAAGTACCCGGGCTGGTACGACAGGTACGGCAAGTGGTGGGAGAACTACAACCGCCTCTCGGTGCCGAACGGGCACCACGCGATCGTCGCCGAGGACGTCGACTACGTCTACCCGCACCGGTGCTGGACCTGCATGGTGCCCTGCCTCGTCCGCGAGGACATGGTCATGGACGAGGTCGACGGGCAGTGGCGCACCTACTGCCACGAGATGTGCCACTGGACCGACAAGGTGGCGTTCCGCCCGACCTACGAGGGCCGTGACACCCCGAACATGGGCCGGCTCACCGGGCACCGGGAGTGGGAGACGCTCTACCACGGCTGGAACTGGGCCGACGTCGTCAAGGACATGGGCGCCGTGCGCGACGACGGCAAGACCATGACGGCCCAGCCGCACCTCGATCTCGACCCCAAGAAGATGTGGACGCTCGACCACATGCGGCGCATGCCGGTCGTGCAGAGCCCGAACGTGCTGCTCAACCAGATGAGCGACGCCGAGCGCGAGGCGTTCGCGGCCGACTACGTCCGCCAGGGGCCCGCCGGACGTCCCGCCCCCGCTGACGCCTGAGCGCGGGTCAGGCGAGGGGAGAGGGCCGGTCTCGGCCGGCCTTCTCCCCGCCGAGCCTGCCCGCATCCCGGCCCGGAACTGCCCAGGAGAACCCATTGGGTGACAAGCACGTCGTCCGGTTCGAGCCGGTCGGCATCGAGATCGAGGTCGACGAGGACCAGACCATCCTGCGCGCCGCCGCCGAGCAGGGCGTCCAGCTCATGCACGGCTGCAAGGAAGGCCAGTGCGCGGCGTGCAAGTCCTTCGTGCTCGAGGGCGAGGACATCGAGCTGGACCGCTACTCGACGTTCGCGCTGCCGGACTTCGAGCGGGAGGAGGGGCAGACGCTGCTCTGCCGGGCCCACGCCTACGAGGACCTGACCATCGAGCTCCTCAACTACGACGAGGAGATCATCCGGGGCGGGTTGCCTCTGCGGCGGGGCACGGTCGAGGTCGTGTCGATCGAGCCGGTGACCCACGACATGCGGCACCTGGTCGTGAAGCTCGTCGAACCCGAGGAGATCAAGTTCTTCCCGGGCCAGTACATGGACTTCCAGGTGCCGGGCACCGACGAGACCCGCTCCTTCTCGATGGCCAACACCCCGAACCGGGACGGCCACTTCGAATTCGTCATCAAGATCTACCCCGACGGCCTGTTCTCCGGGTTGCTGGCCTCCCGGCTGCAGGTCGGGGACCGGTTGGCCGTGGAGGCGCCGTTCGGCACCTTCACCCTCCGCGAGAGCCGCACGTCCGACCTGGTGTTCGTGGGCGGCGGCGCGGGGATGGCCCCCATGCTCGGCCTGCTGCGGTCGATGGCCGAGCGCGGGGTCGAGCGCAAGGTGACGTTCTACTACGGGGCCCGCGCCGCACGGGACCTGTGCTTCGAGAAGGAGCTCGCCCGCCTGCAGGAGCAGCTGCCCGGCTTCACGTACGTGCCGGCGCTGTCCGAACCGACCGCCGAGGACGACTGGCCGGGGGAGACCGGCCTCATCACCGACGTCCTCGCCCGCCACGAGTCCGACCTGTCCGGAAAGGACGCCTACATCTGCGGCCCGCCGCCGATGGTCGACGCGGCGATCGCGGTGCTCGAAAGGCTCGGCTGCACGACCGACCACATCTTCTACGACAAGTTCACCACCACCGGTGACCCGGAGGACCAGCCGTGACGACCACAGAACGGACAACCGCGGAACGCCCGGAACGCAGCGTTCCGAAACCAGTCTTCACCGATGCCGAGGCCGGGGCGCGCGAGTTCCCCGACTCGTCGGCGAGCGCCCGCCGCTACAACTACTTCAAGCCCGCCAAGCGCAAGCAGACCCACTACGAGGACGTCACGGTCGACGTCCAGCCGGACCCGCGCCACTACCTCACCCAGGGCTGGATCTACGGGTTCGCCGACGGCGAGACCGGCTACCCGCTGCACTGGACGAAGCTCAAGGCCTGGGGCGTCGACGAGCCGGAGCCGCAGCGCGGTCCCGGCACCGGCGGGCTGCCCGTCCAGAACTGGCCTGCGCACGGGTGGCACGAGTTCCGCGATCCCAACGAGGAGTGGGAACAGACGATCTACCGCTACAACGCCAACGTCGTGCGGCAGGTCAACCAGAACATCGAGAACGCCCGCCACACGAAGTCGTTCGAGCAGTGGTCGCCGAACTGGGTCCGCTTCGTCGAACGCCACGTCGGCGCCTGGATGCACATCGAGCACATCCTCGGCCTGTACGTGTTCGCGGCCAACGAGCGGTCGGCGCCGACGAACATGCACAACACCGCGCTGGCGGTGAACAGCGCCCACAAGATCCGGTTCGCGCAGGACCTCGCGCTGTACAACCTCACGCTGACCGAGGAGATCGAGGGCTTCGACGGCTCGGCGCACCTCGCGGCCTGGAACTCCGACCCCGAGTGGCAGGGCGTGCGGAAGGTGTGCGAGGCCCTCACCGCCGTCGAGGACGACTGGGGTGAGGCGGTCTTCGCGGCCAACGTCGTGTTCGAGCCGCTGCTCGGGGAGCTGTTCCGCAGCAATCTCGTGATGCAGTCCGCCGCGGGCAACGGCGACTACGTGACGCCCACCGTGATGGGTGCCGGGGAGTACGACTACGCCCAGCGCGACCTGCGCTGGACGATCGCCTGCTTCGCCCCGCTCACCCAGGACCGCGAGTTCGCCGAGCACAACACCGCGCTCATGCAGGGGTGGCTGTCGCACTGGGTGGCGCAGGCGCTCGAGGCGGCCCGTCAGCTGCAGCCGCTGTGGTCGCAGCCCGACGCCAAGCCGCCGCGCTTCGAGGACAGCCTCGACAAGTCCAAGAACCGGTTCGCCGGGATCTGCCGCGATCTCGGCCTCTCGACCCCCGAGGAGCTGAAGAAGTGACCGCGACGACGAGCCGCTTCGAGCAGAACAGCACCGCATCGAACATGTGCGGCTTCACGCTGATGAACAGCCAGGTCGGCGTGCTCATCGCGAACGTGATGTCGCGGATTCCCAACGTGAAGGTCACCCACCTGCCCTCGATGATCCGCGTCGACGGCCAGAACCGGTTCGACGTCGTCTACGCCGACATCGACGAGGAGGCCGGCGAGGAGGAGGGCTGGTTCAACGCCGCCGAGTTCGAGGAGGCGATGTCCACCCACTACGGCCGGATGGTCCACCTCGACGACCGCACGATCATGTTCGCCAATCCGGAGGATGCGGCCGAATACCTGGACTTCGACCTGAAGCCGGTGCAGTAGCCCCTCCCGGCTGGGCCGCCGCCGGCGTCCGCACGAGCAGGCGGCGGCCCGTCCTGTCGATCCCACCCGCGCAGCAGACCGACGACCCCGCACATCCAGGAGGACACCGCCATGGCCAAGGAACTGCGATTCGGAGAGGAGGGCCGTCGGCTGCTCGAGGCCGGAGTCGACCAGTTGGCCGAGGCCGTCAAGAGCACGCTCGGGCCCAAGGGCCGCAACGTCATCCTGGAGAAGATCACCGGATCCCCCGAGGTCACCAACGACGGCGTGACCATCGCCCGGGAGATCCACCTGCGCGACCCGTTCGAGAACATGGGCGCGCAGCTGGTCAAGGAAGCGGCGGTCAAGACCAACGACACCGTCGGCGACGGCACCACCACGGCGATCGTGCTCGCCCAGGCCATCGTCCGGCAGGGGATGAAGGCGATCGCCGCGGGCGGCAACCCGGTGCTCGTCAAACGCGGCATCGATCTCGCCGTGCGCCGCCTCGTGGAGCACCTGCAGACGGTGAGCCACCCGTGCACCACCGAGCAGGAGCTCGCCCGGGTGGCGTCGATCTCCGCGAACGACGACGAGTCCATCGGCCGGGTCGTCGCGAAGGCGCTGCACACCGTCGGCGAGGACGGCGTGGTCACCGTGGAGGACGTCCCGCAGCACGGGGTGAGCGTCGGGTTCGTCGAGGACTTCGAGTTCGACAACGGCTACGTGACGCCGTACATGGTCACCGACCCCGGCCGGCTGGAGGCGATCGTCGACGACCCGTACCTGCTGTTCACGGCCGAGAAGGTCAAGGACGTCCAGCAGCTGATGCCGGTGCTCGACAAGGTCATGCGCGGCGAGCGGCGCCCGCTGGTCATCGTCGCCGAGACCGTCGAGGGCACCGCGCTGCAGATGCTGGTGCACAACCACGTGAACGGCACCTTCCAGGCCGTCGCGATCCGGGCGCCCGGCTTCGGCGAGAAGCGCATCCACCTGCTCGAGGACATGGCCGCGCTGTGCGGGGGCAAGGTGCACAGCCGCAGCTCCGCGTTCGCGCTGGAGCAGATGACCACCGAGCACTTCGGCCGGGCGGCGCAGGTGCGCGTCACGAGCGACAGCACCACGATCATCGGGGGCCGCGGGGACCGGGCCGCCCTGGAGCTGCGGCTCACCCAGCTGCGGGCCGAGCTCGCCCGCGCCACGATCGGCAGCGACCAGGACTTCCTGTCCGAGCGCATCGCCCGGCTGTCGGGCAAGGCCGCGGTGATCGGCGTCGGTGCGCCCACCAACGCCGAGGCGAAGGAGGTCCGCCACCGCGTCGACGACTCCCTGCAGGCCACGCGCGCGGCCATCGCGGAGGGCATCGTGGCGGGCGGCGGCGTGGCGCTGCTGCACGCCGAGCCCGCGCTCGACGACCTCGACGTGAGCGGCGACTACCGGATCGGCGTGGAGATCGTGCGCCAGGCGCTCACCGAGCCGGTGCACCTCATCGCCTCCAACGCCGGCTACGACGGCGACGAGGTGGTCAAGCAGGTCACCGCGCAGGGCGTCGACGAGGGGTTCGACGCGCTCGAAGGGCGCTTCGGCGACCTCGTCGAGCTGGGCGTCATCGACCCGCTGCGGGTCGTGCGCTCCGCGCTGCAGAACGGCGCGTCGGTGGCCGGGCTGATCCTCACCACCAACTCGCTGGTGGCCGAGGAGGTCACCCCGTGGAACAAGGCGCTGATGACCGAGTTCGGTCCGCTCGACGAGGGGATCCCGCAGCCCTCGCCGGACTCGAGCACACCGCAGTCCCTGGGCCTCGGCCCGTCGATCGGCTGAGGAGGACGCCGTGAAGGCCGTACGGGTGCACGACTACCACACCGACCCGAAGATCGACGACATCCCGGAGCCGGAGATCCAGGGCCCGTTGGACGTGGTCGTCAAGGTCGGCGGGGCCGGGGTGTGCCGCACCGATCTGCACATCCTGGAAGGGCAATGGGCCGCGGCGATGAACCCGCGGCTGCCGTACGTGATCGGGCACGAGAACGCGGGCTGGGTCCACGCCGTGGGCGAGGGGGTCACCAACGTCGCCGTCGGCGACACGGTGATCCTGCACCCGCAGCCCTCGTGCGGGCTGTGCCTGGCGTGCCGGCGGGGCAACGACATGCACTGCTCGGCGGCCTTCTTCCCGGGGCTGTCCGACAACGACGGCGGGATGGCCGAGTACGTGCGCACCACGGCGCGGGCCTGCGTGAAGCTGGACCCGTCGACCAACCCGGCGGACGTGGCGGCGCTCGCCGACGCGGGCATCACCGCCTACCACGCGGTGCGCAAGGCGGTGCCGGTGCTGTGGCCCGGCACCACCGCCGTGGTGCAGGGCGCGGGCGGGCTGGGCCACATCGGCATCCAGTGCCTGAAGGCGCTGACCGCGACCCGGATCGTCGTGGTCGACGCGAACCCGGACGCCCTGGAGCTGGCGAAGCGGATCGGCGCGGACGAGACCGTGCTCGCCGACGGCAAGCAGGTGGACGCGGTGAAGGACCTCACCGGCGGTGAGGGCGCCACCGTGGTGTTCGACTTCGTGGCCGAGCAGGGCGCGGAGAACCTCGCGTGGCAGATGACCGCGCCGGACGGCTACCAGTACGTGATCGGCTACGGCGGGCAGTTCTCGGCACCGACGCTCGATTTCGTCGCGAACGAGAAGAACGTGATCGGCAACATCGTCGGCACGTACGCGGACCTGGCCGAGCTGATGGTGCTCGCCCAGGCCGGGAAGGTCACCCTCCACACCAAGCAGTACCCGCTCGATGCGGCGCTGGACGCGCTGCACGACCTCGACGCCGGCCGGGTCCGCGGCCGGGCCATCTTGGTTCCCTGACGCGAAAGGCCCACCACGATGTACGAGAAGGACGGCGAGAAGTACTTCATCGTCGATTCGCACAGCCACTTCTGGGACGCCAGCCGCGAGAACTGGAAGCCGGGCGCCGAGCAGTACGCGAAGGGCTGGATCGACTGCTTCTACGGCTACCACCAGCTCGGCCCGCCGGAGACGCACTGGGACTACGAGCACTACCTCAAGGTCACGCCCGACGACTTCGAGCGCGACATGTTCATCGAGGGCCACGTCGACTACGCGATCTTCCAGTCGACGTACCTCAAGGAGTGGTACACCAACGGCTTCAACACCGCCGAGCAGAACGCGCAGCTGCTCGACCGCTTCGGCGACCGCCTGATCGTCAACGGGCGCTTCGACCCGCGCGACGGCGACGCCGGCCTGAAGGAGCTGGAGGCCGACGCGGAGCGGTACGGGCTGAAGGGCGTGAAGCTGTACACGGCCGAGTGGAACAAGGGGTCGCGCGGCTACAAGCTCTCCGACCCGGAGGCCTACCGGTTCCTCGCCAGGGCGCAGGAGCTGGGCATCAAGAACGTCCACGTCCACAAGGGCCCGACGATCTGGCCGCTGGACAAGGACGCGTTCGACGTCTCCGACGTCGACCACGCCGCCACCGACTTCCCCGACCTCAACTTCATCGTCGAGCACGTCGGGCTGCCGCGGATCGAGGACTTCTGCTTCATGGCCGTGCAGGAGCCCAACGTCTACGCGGGCCTGTCGGTGGTGATCGGCGGCCTGATGCACGCCCGCCCGAAGTTCTTCGCGAAGGTGATGGGCGAGCTGTTGTTCTGGGTCGGCGAGGACAAGATGCTCTTCGGCGGCGACTACAACATCTGGGTGCCGAAGTGGCAGGTGGAGGGGTTCGTCGACTGGCAGATGCCCGACGACGAGGCGCTCACCGACTACCCGAAGCTCACCACCGCCACGAAGAAGAAGATCCTCGGGCTCAACGCGGCGAAGCTCTACGACATCCCGGTGCCGCCCGAGTACCAGCTCGCGACGTCGGCGGGTGAGCAGGACCAGCCGGGTGAGCAGCTGGTGACCGAGGCCGCGGCGGCCGGCTCGTCGTGACCGCGCCGACCACCGCGCTCGCCGAGGCGGTGTGGGCGGCGCTCGGCACGGTGCACGACCCCGAACTCGACCAGCCCATCACCGAGCTGGAGTTCGTGGCGTCGTGCACCGTGTCCGACGACGGCGTGGCCTCGGTGCGGCTGCGCCTGCCCACCTTCTTCTGCGCGCCCAACTTCGCGTGGCTGATGGTCGCCGACGCGCACGACGCCGTCGGCGCGGTACCGGGCGTCACCCGGGCCGACATCGTGCTGGACGACCACTTCGCCGCCGCCACCATCAACGAGGGGGTCGCCGCGCGGGCCGGGTTCGTCGCGGCGTTCCCCGGCGAGGCGCAGTCGGAGCTGGACGAGCTGCGGATGGTGTTCCTGCGCAAGGCCGCGCTCGCCGGGCAGGACCGCATCGCCCGGCCGCTGGTCGACGCGGGCGCTGCGCCCGAGGACCTGGCCGGCACCCGGCTCGGCGACCTCCCGTCGTCGGCCGACCTCGACCGGCTGCGGCGCCGCCGCGCCGCCGTCGGCCTGCCCCACGGCCCCGATGCCCCGCTCCTGCTGCACCCCGACGGCGCCCCGGTGGCCGCCGACCAGGTGCCGCTGCACCTGCGGCGGGCCCGGCTCACCCGGGTCGGCATCGAGGCCAACACCCACACCTGCCGCGACCTGCTGGCCGCCCGCTACCCCGAGGAGGTGGTCTCGTCGTGACCACGATCGAGGCACCCGCGCTCACCCCGATCGACCTGGCCCGCCGGTACGCGCTCGTCGAGCTGTTCCTGGTCCGGGTGCTCGACCTCGCCCCCGCCGACGCCCCGGCCGAGGCGGAGGCCCTGCAGCACGCCGTCTCGGCGCGGCTCCTCGGCCGCATCGACGCGCTGCTCGGGCGGCCGGAGCGCGACCTGCGGGGCCACCCGATCCCGCGGGCGGACGGATCGCCGTGAGCACCGAGACCTACAACCCCTGGACCGTGGTGAACCTGGTCTTCGACCACCTCGCCGAGGCGGGCCTGCACCCGGTGCTCGGGGAGACCGGCGACCCGGCGGTCCCGGCGGCGGCGCTGCTGCAGGCGCTCGGCATCGAGCCCGGGCGCGACGACGAGGGCCCGGCCGCCCCGGCGATGCAGGCCCACCTCGCCGAGCTGCGGGCCCGGATGTTCCCGGAGGTGCAGTCGTGACCGCGGCCGCCGAACCCACCTCGGTGCGGCGGCTCGACACGCCGGGCGCCACCGAGCTCGCCGGCCTCGCCGCCGTCTTCGAGGACCTGCAGTACGCGCTGCGCTGCTGCGAGCACCTCGTGACGCAGCTGGGCCGGCGCGACCCCGACCCGGTGCTGGTCGAGGCGCTGTGGACCGCCGCGCTGCTCGCCTACGCCCGCTGCTTCTCGGCGCGCCGGGCCGGGCTCACCGCCGCCGACCTCGACGGGCTCGAGGACGGGGCCGAGTTCGGCGAGCTGCACGCCGCGCTGCTGAAGCTGCGCGACCACCTCGCGTCCCGCCACGTGAACCCGCGCGAGACGTTCACGATCGGGGCGGCCCAGGCGAACGACGGCACCCCCACCGGGATCGCGGTCGTCTCCAGCACGCACCCGCAGGTGGAGGAGGCGTCGGTGCGCCTGTTCGGCCGGCTCGCCTACCTGCTCGCGGGTCGGGTGGACGCGCGGATGCAGCAGCGGCAGCGCGCGGTGCTCGACGAGGCCGCCGCGCTGTCGCCCGGGAGGCTCGCGAAGCTGCCGCTGGTGCACCTGACGCCCGGCTGATCCGTGCGATCTGCACGGTCGGCACGTGACAGCGCGCGGGTGTGGCCCGACGGCCGCCCGGCGCAGGCTCGGCTGGAACCGAGCGAGCCGAGGGGATGTCATGACAGCGACCGTGCAGGCCCGCGCCCCCCGGGACCTTCTGCGCTGGTGGCCGGCGGCCGCCGGCGTCGGGGTGGCCGCGGTAGCGGGGTTCGACGTCGCCGAGGACGGCGGTGTCGGCTTGGCGCCGGTGCTCGCCGCCTCGGCGGTGATCTACCTGGGGGCCGCGGCGCTGGGGCGACCGCGGGCGGCGTGGCCGCTGTTCTTCGGCGCGTTCGCCGTGCTCGCCGTCGCCGGCGCGTACGCCACCTGGGCCCTCCTGGGCGCGGCGGTGCTCCTCGCCGGCTACGGGCTGCTGCGCGGGGTCGTGCGCGGGCTCCCGCTGCAGGCCGTCGCGACGGCCGGGTTCGGCGGGGCGGCCGCCCTCGCGCTCGTGGTGAGCCCCGAGCTGGGCGCCCACCTCGTGGCGACCGGGCTGCTGGGCCACGCCGTGTGGGACGTCCACCACCACCGCACCGGACGCGTCGTCACCCGGTCCCTCGCCGAATTCTGCGCGGTGCTCGACACGCTGCTCGCGGTGGCGATCACGGTCGCTACGTTGGTCGCGTGAGCGGCAGTCTCCCCTCCCTGGACGGAACCGTCGCCCTGGTCACGGGCGCGAGCGGGGGCATCGGCTCGTGCGTGGCGCGGCGGTTCGCCGAGGCGGGCGCCGCGGTCGTGGTGCACCACCGCACCGGCGCCGAGCGGGCCGCCGCGGTGGTCGAGGAGATCACCTCGGCGGGTGGGCGGGCGGTGGCCGCGCAGGCCGACGTCACCGACCGGGAGGCGGTGCAGGGTCTCGTCGAGCTCGCCGTCGAGCGGTTCGGCCGGCTGGACTCCGTGGTGGCCGCGGCCGGCGTCCAGCCCGTCGCCAGGCTGGCCGGGATGCCCGTCGAGGCCTGGCGGGCGGTGCTGCACGGCAACGCGACCGGCGCGTTCGCGACCGTTCAGGCCGCGGCGGGCGTGCTGCGCGGGCGCGGTGGCTCGATCACGCTGATCGCGTCCGTCGAGGGATCCCGGCCCGCGCGCGGCCACGCCCACTACGCGGCGGCGAAGGCGGCGACGATCATGCTGGCGAGGGCCGCCGCGTTGGAGTACGGCCCCGACGGCGTGCGGGTCAACTCGGTCTCGCCCGGCCTGATCAGCCGGCCCGGGCTGCGTTCGGACTGGCCGGAGGGCGTCGCGCGCTGGGAGGGCGCGGCCCCGCTGCGGCGGCTCGGCGAGCCGCGGGACGTCGCCGACGCGTGCGTGTTCCTGGCCTCGCCGATGGCTCGTTTCGTCACCGGCCACGACCTCGTCGTGGACGGCGGGATGGCGGTGGTGCCGGCGTGGTGAGCGAGGGCGAGCGGATCGCGCGGCTGCTCGGGCTCGAGCCGCTGCCCGACGAGGGCGGGCTGTTCCGGCGCACGCACGTCGACGCCCACTCGTCGGCGATCTACTTCCTGCTGATCGCGCCCGAGTTCTCGGCGATGCACCGGCTCACCGCCACCGAGACCTACCACTGGTACGCGGGCTCGCCCCTGCGGCTGCTGCTCCTCGGCCCCGACAGGCGGGTCGACGAGCCGGTGCTCGGCGCCGACCTCGCGGCCGGGCAGCGGCCGCAGCTCGTGGTGCCCGCGGGCACGTGGCAGGGCTCCAGCTCCACCGGCGAGTGGACGCTCGTCGGCACGACCACGGCCCCGCCTTTCGACTGGGACGGCTTCGAGCTGGGCGACCGCGCCGCGCTCACCGCCGCCTACCCCGCGGCCGCCGCGCGGATCGCCGAGCTCACCCGCTGACCCGCGACCGTCCCCGGACCGGGCCACCGCCTGCGGATTGGCCGTGGTGGCCCGGCGCGCCCCCGCCGATCCTCGACGCATGACGAGCCGCCCGTTCGCCCAGGTCGACGTCTTCTCCGCGGTCCCGTACCGGGGCAACCCGGTCGCGGTCGTGCTCGACGGCGCCGGCCTCACCACCGAACAGATGCAGCAGGTCGCGAACTGGACGAACCTGTCGGAGACGACCTTCGTCCTCCCGCCGACCGACCCCGCCGCCGACTACCGGGTGCGCATCTTCACCCCGACCGAGGAGCTGCCCTTCGCCGGGCACCCCACGATCGGCACCTGTCACGCGTGGCTCGCGACCACCGACCACCCCGGCGACACGGTCGTGCAGGAGTGCGGCGCGGGCCTGGTCACCCTGCGCCGCACCGGCGACCGGCTGGCGTTCGCCGCCCCGCCGCTGCTGCGCGACGAACCGGTCGACGAGCAGCTGCAGGCGCGGATCGCGCGGTTGCTGGGCATCGACCGGTCCGCGATCCGCGACGCCCGCTGGGTGGACAACGGGCCCGGCTGGGTGGCCGTCCTGCTCGACGACGCGAAGACCGTCCTCGGGATCACCCCGAACGCCGAGGACCTCACCCTCGGCATAGTCGGCCCCTACCCGGAAGGATCGCCCGAGGCCGTCGAGGTCAGGGCCTTCTTCCCGGCCGGCCCCCTGAGCGTGGAGGACCCGGTGACCGGCAGCCTCAACGCGGGGCTCGCCCAGTGGCTGCTGCGCACCGGCTGGCTCACCGCCCCCTACGTCGCATCGCAGGGCACGGCGCTCGGCCGGGCGGGGCGGGTGCACGTCGACCAGGACGCCGACGGGACGGTGTGGATCGGCGGCGACGCCGTCACCTCCATCCGGGGTGAGATCGAGATCTGACCCTCGCCTCGAGGGCGGTGGGTGCGCTATGAACCATGCATGGGCCTCGCCTACGTCGTCGGGACCTTCGACACCAAGGGTGCCGAGCTGACCTACGCCGCCGAACGGCTGCGCGCCGCGGGCGCGCAGGTCGTCACGGTCGACGTGTCCACGCAGGCGCGGGGCGGGCAGGCCGACGTCCCGCCGGACGAGGTCGCCGCCCACCACCCCGACGGCGCCGACGCGGTGTTCACCGGGGACCGCGGCACCGCGGTCGCCGCCATGGCGGTCGCGTTGGAGCGGTTCCTGCTGAGCCGCTCGGACGTCGGCGGCGTCCTCGGGCTCGGCGGCTCCGGTGGCACCGCGCTGATCACCCCGGCGATGCGGGCGCTGCCGGTCGGCGTCGGGAAGATCATGGTGTCGACGGTCGCGTCGGGGAACGTCGCGCCGTACGTCGACGCGTCGGACATCGCGATGTGGTACGCGGTCACCGACGTCGCGGGCCTCAACCGGATCTCCCGGCGCGTGATCGGCAACGCCGCCCACGCGCTCGCCGGCCTCGTCACGCACGAGATCCCCGCCGGCGACGACCGCCCCGCGGTCGGGCTGACGATGTTCGGGGTCACCACCCCGTGCGTCACCGCGGTCACCGAGCGGCTCGGCGACGCCGTCGACCCGCTGGTCTTCCACGCCACCGGCACCGGCGGGCGGGCCATGGAGAAGCTCGTCGACGACGGCCTCGTCGGGTCGGTCCTCGACATCACCACCACCGAGGTCTGCGACCTGCTCGTCGGCGGCGTCTTCCCAGCCACGCAGGACCGGCTCGGCGCGATCGCACGCACCGGCGTGCCGTACGTCGGCTCGTGCGGCGCGCTCGACATGGTCAACTTCGGGGCGCCGGACACGGTGCCGTCGCAGTTCGCCGCCCGGCGGTTCTACGAGCACAACCCGCAGGTGACGCTCATGCGCACCACCCCGGACGAGTGCGTGGAGATCGCGCGGTTCATCGCCCGCAAGCTGAACGACTGCGACGGGCCGGTGCGGTTCCTGCTGCCCACCGGCGGTGTGTCCGCGCTGGACGCGCCGGGGCAGGCGTTCTGGGACCCGGAGGCCGACGAGGCGCTGTTCGCCACGCTCGAGTCCGAGGTGCGCCAGACCGAGCGGCGGCGGGTCGAGCGCGTGGCCCACCACATCAACGATCCCGAGTTCGCCGACGCGTTGGTGGACGCGTGGCGGGAGGTGCAGAAGTGACCGGACGGTTCGCGCGGGCCGAGCTCCTCGAGAAGTTCCAGGACATGGCCCGGCGCGGTGAGCCGATCGTCGGCGGCGGCGCCGGCACGGGCCTGTCGGCCAAGTGCGAGGAGGCCGGCGGCATCGACCTCATCGTCATCTACAACTCCGGCCGCTACCGCATGGCGGGCCGCGGCTCGCTCGCCGGCCTGCTCGCCTACGGCAACGCCAACGAGATCGTCGTCGAGATGGCGGCCGAGGTGCTGCCCGTCGTGAAGCACACCCCGGTGCTGGCGGGCGTCAACGGCACCGACCCGTTCATGATCACCGACAGGTTTCTGCGCGAGCTCGCCGACCTCGGCTTCTCCGGCATCCAGAACTTCCCGACCGTCGGCCTCATCGACGGCGTCTTCCGGGCCAACCTGGAGGAGACCGGCATGGGCTACGGCCTCGAGGTCGACCTCATCGCGGCCGCCCACGAGGCCGACCTGCTGACCACCCCGTACGTCTTCTCCGCCGACGACGCCCGGGCCATGACCCGCGCCGGCGCCGACATCATCGTCTGCCACATGGGGCTGACCACCGGCGGCTCGATCGGCGCCGAGACCGCGAAGTCCCTGGACGACTGCGTCACCCTGATCGACGAGTGGGCAGCCGCCGCCCGCGAGGTCCGCGACGACGTGCTCGTGCTCTGCCACGGCGGCCCGATCGCCATGCCCGACGACGCCGCGCACGTGCTGTCGCGCACCAAGTACTGCCACGGCTTCTACGGCGCCTCGTCGATGGAACGGCTCCCCACCGAGAAGGCCATGACCGAACAGACCCGCGCGTTCAAGACCCGTCTCGCGAAGTGAGGAGCACCCATGCCCCGCCCGTACGCCAGTGGTGTCGTACCCGCCTCCGCCGACGCGGTGTGGTCGCTGATCCGCGACTTCAACGGCCTGCCGAGCTGGCACCCGGCCATCAAGGGCAGCGAGCTGACCGAGGGCGGCTCCGGCGCGGAGGTCGGCGCCGTCCGGAAGCTGGACCTCGGTGACGGCGGCGGAGTGGTCGAGCGGCTCGTGGAGCTCAACGACGCCGAGCGGCGCTTCACCTACGAGTTCGTCGAGAACCCGTTCAACGTCCGCCGCTACCTCGCCACCGTCCGCGTCGCCCCGGTGACGGCGACCGGGGAGGCGTTCGTCGAGTGGTGGGCGGAGTACGACGCCGACGCCGCCGAGGAGGAGCGGCTCAGCGACTTCTTCGCCAACCAGGTCTACGCCGGCGGGATCGCCGCCCTGCGGGACCACTTCGCCGGCGGCTCCTAGCGGTTCGGCGGGTCCCGCGCAGCCCGGTCAGCGACCACCGCGGGCGAGCTGATCCCGGTGCTCCGGCGCCGCCACCTCGAGCAGCGCGCTGCGCCGCTGCGCGGCCGTCCGCCCGCGCAGCCAGGCGCAGCCGTGTTCGGTGACCACCGCGTCGACGGAGTGGTGCGGGGCGGTGACGGCGTCGGCGGGGTCGTGGGCGGCAACGATCGTGGACGCGCCGCTGCGGGTGGTGGAGCGCAGCGCGATGATCCGCAGCCCGCCGGGGGACAGGTGGGCGCCCTCGGAGAAGTCGGCGCTGCCGCCGACGCCGGCGATCTCGGTGCCGCGCACCGACTCCGCCACGACCTGCCCGCGCAGGTCCACGGCGACCGCGGAGTTCACCGACACCAGCGCCGGCTCGGCCGCGAGCACGGCCGGGTGGTGCAGCTGCTGCGAGCTGCCCATCTCGAGCCCCGGGTTGTTGTCGGCCCACGTCATGAGCCGCTCGTCGCCCATGAGCTCCACCGCGCGGACGGGCCCGCGCCCCGCGGCGATGACGGCCTCGGCGAGCGGGATCATCGGCGTCGTCACCAACCCGAGGAGGCCGAGCGACCGCTCCGCCGCGAGCGGCGCCAGCTCGACGGCGAGCCCCTCCGACACCGCCCCGAGGCCCAGCTGCAGGGTCGCCCCGTGGGGGATCAGGTCCACCACGTTGCGGGCGACGGCGCGGCTCAGCTCGTCCGGCGTGACCGGCGGGTGCTGCGGCATCGGGGTCTCGGAGCGCACGAACCGGTCGATCTGCGAGACGTGCACCGCGGCGGCTCCGCGGGTGCGCGGCACGTCGGGGGCCACCTCGGCGATGACCAGCCCCGCCTGCTCGACGGCGTCGGCGGTGAACCCCGTCGACGCGCCGAGGCTGCAGAACCCGGCCGCGTCCGGAGGACCGACGCGCACCAGCGCGACGTCGGCCTCCGGGAGCACGAACCGGGAGACGTCGAGCAGGCGCATCGGGAGGTAGTCGACCAGCCCCTCGCGCCGCAGGCGGCGCAGCGCGCCGTGCACGTGCCAGCTGCGCACCCGCAGCGCACCCGACCGCACCGCGCGCTCGAGCGGCGGGTCGCCCAACAGGATCCCGGCGGTGAGGGTGGCGCCGCCTGCGCGCTCGGCGTGCTCGGCCAGCTCGGCCAGCAGGGTGAGCGGGGTGCCGCACCCGGCGCCCGCGACGACCCGCGCCCCGGCCGGGACGTCGCGGAACGCCTCGCTGCGGTCCACCTGCTCCACGCGTGCTCCTCTCAGATCTGGATCGCCTTCATCTCGAGGAACTCCTCGAGCCCGGCCGTGCCCATCTCCCGGCCGATGCCGGAGCGTTTGTACCCCCCGAACGGCGCGAGCGGGTTGTAGCGGCCGCCGTTGACGTCGATCGAGCCGGTCCGCACGCGCCGCGCGAACGCCAGCGCCCGCTCCTGGTCGGCCGACCAGACCGCCCCGGACAGGCCGTACTGCGAGTTGTTCGCGATCTCCAGGGCCTCCTCCTCGTCGGTGTAGCGGATCACCGAGAGGACCGGGCCGAAGATCTCCTCCTGAGCGACGGTGGAGTTCGGGTCGACGTCGGCGAGCACGGTCGGCGCGACGTAGTAGCCGCGCTCGAACCCGGCGGGCGGCTCCGCGCCGCCGGTGACCAGGCGGGCGCCCTCCTCGATCCCGGTCCGGATGTAGCCGCGGACGCGTTCGCGCTGCGCCGCCGACACCACCGGCCCCAGCTTGGTCGCCGGATCCAGCGGGTCGCCGGGCCGGTAGCCGGCAGCGGTGGACGCCGCGAGGTCGACGGCCTCGTCGTAGTGGTCGGCGGGCACGAGCATCCGCGTCCACGCCGTGCAGGTCTGCCCGCCGTTCAGGAACGCGTTCGCCACCCCGACCTTGACGGCGGTGGAGACGTCGGCGTCGGGCAGCAGCACGTTGGCGGACTTGCCGCCCAGCTCCAGCGTCGTGCGGGTGATGTTGCGCGCGGCCACCTCGGCGACCCGGCTGCCGGCGCGCAGCGAACCGGTGAACGAGACCGCGTCGATGCCCGGGTGCGCGGCGAGCGCCTCGCCGACGGTGGGCCCGTGGCCGGTGACCAGGTTGACCACGCCGTCGGGGAGCCCGGCCTCGTGCAGCACGTCGAACAGCAGGTACGCGACGTACGGCGCGATCTCGCTCGGCTTGACCACGACGGTGCACCCGGCGGCGAGCGCGGGCGCGAGCTTGCAGGTGATCTGGTGCAGCGGGTAGTTCCACGGCGTGATCGCGCCGACCACGCCGACGGGCTCGCGGGCGACGATCGTGTTGCCGACGCGCGTGTCGAACTCGTACGACTCCAGCAGGTCCGCGTAGCCGCCGACCACCGTCTGCGGGAGCGCCGCCTGGATCTTGGTGGAGGTCCGCAGCGGGCACCCCATCTCCGTGGCGATCGTCTCGGCGATCTCGTCCTGGCGCTTGGCGAGGCCGTCGCGGATCCGCCGCAGCACGTCGGCGCGCTCCGCGACGGGGGTGCTCGACCAGGCCGGGAACGCGGCGCGCGCAGCGCGCACCGCCTCGTCCACGTCCTCGGCCGTCCCCGCGGGGATCGTGCCCAGCACCTGTTCGGTCGTCGGGTTCTCCACCTCGATCCGCTCGGAGGACGAGGGGGCAACCCAGGCACCGTTTCTGTAGAGAGCTGTCCGCGTGTACATCAATATCCCCAGTTTGATGGGCAACGATCGGGCGAAGTGCGGGGGAGACCTTGCGACTCTCTATAGAGTAAGCCATGCTGCTCGGACATCCCAGGCCAACTCATCGCGGAGGGGTCGATGCAGGGTTTGATGTTCGACAGCCAGCTGCTGCTGCACTCGCTGCTCTGGCGGACCGAGCGGCTGTTCGCCGAGAAGGAGATCGTCACGCGGCTCGGGCCGCAGCGGTACCACCGCTACACGTACCGCGAGTTCGGCAAGCGCGTGCGGCGGCTGGGGGACGCGTTGCGCAAGCTGGGCATCGGACCGGGCGATCGCGTCGGCACGCTGGCCTGGAACCACTACCGCCACATGGAGACCTACTTCGGCGTGCCCGGTATCCAGGCGGTCCTGCACACGATCAACCTGAGACTCTCGCCCGCGCAGCAGAAGTTCACCATCGACAAGGCCGAGGACCGGAGACTCCTGGTCG
>Ga0310821_100468_pt1 | contig 19966 bp, 17 predicted proteins | sample P4_ome_FD_201300 | JGI IMG/M metagenome (GOLD analysis project Ga0310821, IMG submission 201300) | Sorghum-adapted microbial communities from Joint BioEnergy Institute, Emeryville, California, United States - P4_Day56_Rep1 | ecosystem: Engineered > Bioreactor > SSF (Solid state fermentation) >...
TGTATAATATCTATATTCAAATATTCAAATATAAAGAAGAAGGGATTTCAGTGCGTAATTTAGTAAGAAACCATATGTATACTTACTCATTTCAGCGGTTTCGCAAAGATTTGCTGTCCGGGATTATCGTGGGGATTATTGCGATCCCATTGGGGATGGCGTTTGCCATCGCTTCCGGAGTAAAGCCGGAGTACGGTCTGTATACAACGATTATTGCCGGAATTTTAATCTCCGTTTTCGGTGGTTCGAAGTATCAAATCGGCGGCCCGACCGGAGCTTTTATTCCCGTTCTTTTAAGCATTGTCATGCAGTATGGGTATGAGAACCTGCTGCTTGCAGGCTTTCTGGCAGGTCTGATGCTCATTCTCATGGGCGCGTTTAAACTCGGCTCCTTAATAAAATTCATTCCCCGCCCTGTTACGATTGGATTTACTTCCGGAATTGCTGTTATTATATTTACGGGGCAAATCGCCAATTTTTTAGGCTTACGCGGCATTGAAAAACACGAGGATTTTCTGTCTAATGTAAAAGAGATACTCAGCCATCTAGACACCATCAATGTGTATAGCATTCTTACGTCCAGTATTTGCTTTCTTGTTATTTTATTGACACCAAAATATGTTCCGAGAGTGCCGGGTCCGCTGCTTGGCCTCCTTCTGTCCAGTTTTCTTGCGGCCCTTTTATTCTCAGGAAAAGTGGCTACAATCGGTTCAACGTTTGGCAGTATCCCAAACACACTGCCCGACTTCCACTTCCCTGACTTAACCTGGGAAAAGGTGCAACAGTTGCTTCCTGCCGCTTTTGTAATCGCCATGTTAGGCGGGATTGAATCCCTATTGTCTGCAGTGGTAGCGGATGGAATGACCGGAAGCAGGCACAACAGTAACCGGGAACTAATCGGACAGGGAATCGCAAACATGATAACGCCGTTATTTGGAGGAATTCCCGCCACAGGAGCTATTGCCAGGACAGCGACTAACATTAAGAACGGCGCGACTTCTCCTGTCGCCGGGGTGATTCACGGGCTGGTAGTGCTGTCCGTTTTATTGCTGCTGGCTCCGTACGCTTCTGTTATTCCATTGGCCAGCATGGCACCGATTTTGATGGTGGTGGCGTGGAATATGAGTGAAAGAAAAGAGTTTGCGCATATTTTGAAGACAAAGACAAGTGATTCCGTTGTTTTAGTGCTGACTTTTCTCCTTACTGTATTTACAAATCTTACCACAGCAGTAGAAATTGGCCTTATACTGGCGGCTCTCCTTTTTGTGAAGAGAATGAGCGAAGTTCTTACAGTTGCAAAAGTACTTCCGGATCCGGAGGATAAACACAACAAAGTTCGCCCTCATATCGTTAACAGCGGCCGCGATTGTCCGCAAATTAGCATGTATACAATAGAAGGCCCTCTTTTTTTCGGAGCAGCTCAAATGTTTGAGAAAACACTGATAGACACGATTCACCAACGCCCTTCCATTCTCATTTTGCGAATGGGCAGGGTCCCCTATATGGATACAACGGGTGAATCCAACCTTACCAGTATTGTCCGCCATTTTCAGAAGAATGGCGGCACGATTTTGATTTCGGGGATTCAAAGCCAGCCGGAAAATGTTTTGAAAAAAACCGGATTATATGATGAAATTGGTCAAGAACACTTTTTTAAACGTACGGGCGACGCGATTACCTTTGCACTTGCCCGGCTTGAACCAAATCGCTGTCTGGGATGTAAACACTATGCGTTCCGGGAGTGTTCGAAGATGTCCAGCTTATACGAGGTGGCAGGAGAAGCATCCCGGTGAAAGCACAGCCTTTCTGGATAACCGGCAAAATGGAGGAAAATTATGAATTTGGAGTTGCAGCAATTTAAAGCAGACTTTTTCAAGGCGCTCTCGCATCCTTTACGGATACGCATTCTGGAACTGCTGGCCGAAGGAGATAAGAATGTGAATGAACTTCAAACCATTATCGGTGCGGAAGGTTCAGCTGTTTCACAGCAATTAAGCGTTTTACGGTCAAAAAATATTGTAGTGGGAACGAAGGAAGGAAATCGCGTAATCTACTCCCTCCGCGATCCTATGATTATTGATTTACTGCATATTGCGCGACAAATCTTTAATAATCATCTAATTGACGCTATCACTATGCTTGATAAATTCAATGACGATAAAGAAAGCAATATGGAAGAATAAGAGTGAAATACTTCCTGAGAATTAGAAAGCTTAGCCGATGAAAGGGTACAATCTTCATCGGCTGTTTTTTATTTTTAAACAATCTCAAAAATTCCTGGTAATATTAAGTATATAGGCCGAATTTTTATATACGAATCGGGAGGACGAGAAAAAATGAAAAAGTCGAAAATAATCCTGGCAAGCCTTCTCTTAGCATCCGCATTAGGCAGCTCATCAGCGTTCGCTTCCCCAGCATTGACAATTCAAATAAACGGATCCGTTGTACCCGCTCCCCCCGGTGTACATACGGCGAAGGGCCAAGTCATGGTTCCTATTCGCTGGGCCGCCGAGCAACTCGGAGCCCGTTCAGTTGAGTGGGACCCAAAAACCCAAACCGTTTCCATTGAAACAGATGAAGCTTATGATGCATTTGAAAAACTATCCTCATATGTTCAAGGACTAACGAGCCAGAATCGCTGGAAGGAAGACGAAATATGGCCTCTTCCCGAAAACGCCAAAAAAATTGCAGTCCCGCATCTCCCTCTTCGCCCGTTAACGCTTAATCTTGAAAATCAGCCTTTTGAAAAGAAGAAACCAATCACTCTTTCCGTCAATCATCAGCCTTATGCCATTTATGATATAGAAATTCATAATGGACATATCTATGTTCTTGCAGATTGGATACAACAAGTATTCAAAGCGGAAGTTACATATGATAAGATGGCAAATAAACTTTCTATCGAATCTCCCAATCGGGACGAGATTGAAACGCAAATCAAAATGATTGAAGAAGCGCTTATTCCCGCTACCCCGGAAGAAGCAATGAAACTATGGGGACGCGGGGAACAAACCCGGAGCGGTGCCCTGCAATATGCGGCGCTCTCACCCGAGCTTCGCAAAAAAGCGATGGAACGCGTAAAAAATTACGGCTGGGTTACCGGCGGCTCAAGTCCATGGGTCGGACCGATTACCGTAAAAGAAGAAAAGAAGCTCAGTGATACGGCTGTAGAATATACGGTTACCTATCCTGAAATTACTTCAAGCGGGTCCACGACAGGGCTCGAGAAATTTATTGTCGAAAAACGTACGGTAAATGGCAAGGAAGGATGGTTTATTACGGAATTACTATTAGCAAGTTCGTATTATAGTATCATTCCGGCAGATCCTGCGAACCATGCCAGTTCTTTATATGACAATTTATGACTGAAATAAAGAATTTTGTAGACAAAAAAACTATATGCATTACATCTGACATTTTTACGTAGGCAGGATGGTGCGAATTTGCTGTGTAAAAAGAAAGTAGTCCATGTTTTTGAGCACGGGCTACACAGGCGCTTTATCAAGGTGAAACAGCGAAATGAACGCTCCAATCTGAAAAATCAACGTCTTTTCTTATAAAGGATGAGTAAGGAAACACCCAGCTGGTAACAAATCCCGTCCGCGGCGGAATGTCGCTCCACTCCTTTAAATGAAATACATGGCGTGCCACCGTTTCGCCGGAAGCGTCGCGCAGATGAAGCGGAATGCTTTCTAATCCGATGGATGCGTTCAGCCCGTTGCGGAACATGCCGATAACACGTACCCCCATCATATCTTTTTCAAGTTCCAGACCGTGAACGGATATCTGGTTTTCGTCGATGGGCGGCAGCGCATCCTGGAAGAACGCAAAAGTATAGCGTCGATCCAAACCGATGAATTCTTCAAGCTCAGGGTCGACTTTCAGCGAGAGGGGCATAGTATTTTCACCGGTTCTTTTAAGCTCTTCTCCACTGCTTTCTGCAATGAAAGTTTTGAGGTGAGATTTCATAGATAATCCCCTTTCGAAAGTATAACATAAGGAAAGAGGAGGCCGTAGCGGGTCTCCTCTTTATCTTTTATTCCCAGATTTTATCTGGATACATTTACCGTTCCGCTTGCAAGCGCGTTTCCGGCTCTATCTTTAATTTCTATTTCGTTATTGCCTGCACCGGTTCCTTGTACTTCCACTTGTACATTTTGGCCGACGTTCACTCCGTTTGCGAGTTCCAGTGTAATGATAGTATCGCCTTTGGTTCCATCAATAACCTGCTTTACGGTTTGTTTTATACCATTTACCGTAACAACAAAGTCGTCCGTATCAATCGCGGTACCATCCTCTGTTGCCGGCAAGTCCTCAGCCAGATTTTCGCTGAATGTCAGACGGATTTTGCTGCTGTTGTTAGAGATAACATCCTGGAACTGGGCTGCTGTCAGCGTTGGATTCGTGTTATCCTCAAGCTCAATCTGGAAGTGTGTGGCTGCATCGCTTGCCAGGGATTTGCCGCTCTGGCTGCGCACACCCTGACCGATTGCAAGCTGCTTTTCTGTTCTCTTTGCAACGGATCCTGCCGGCAGCTTAATTTGCACAGTTTTGCGGTCACCGACGAAGTCGATAGTGGTTCCGCTCGGCAGCGGCTGATTATCAAGCGTATAGTTTGCCGCATTCGTTGCGCTGTCGCTCATATCTTCGCTGTATTTCAGTTCAATTACGTTACCGGTCAGCACTTGCGGCTTTGCTACCGTTAGTGCATCCGTGTTCGTGCTTGCTGTAGCTGTTGTGCTAAGCTCACTGTTCTTGGCTGAACCTTCCTGACTCGTAACAGCTCCGGCGGCAAAGTTTACGTTATACGTACCGGCTGTTACAGAGGAAAGCGTGATGTCTACCGTATCTTTTGCACTTGCATTTACTTTCGCGTCTTGAACCGGCATAATCACATTGTCTTTTCGTACCGTAATTTTGTTCTTATCTACACTTGCGAGTTCTTTATCGAATTTGATAGAAATCGTTCTATTGTCCACATTGACTTTGTTCAGTGCAGTGCTTACGACCGTAGGTGCGCCGCTCTGCTCGGTAAGCGTTACAGTGCCGTTGTATTCGGAGCCGATGAAGCCTGCGGCATCACGCATGTTTTTCACATTTACGGACAGCTGTACCGATGTTTCGTTGTTGCCGTACAGCGGATTGTTAGTCGGATCATTCGACGATACAGTAACATTGTATACGGTCTTGTCTTTTGCATCCTGTACCGCGTCCGCTTTCAGTACAAGCGAACCTTTCTTCACGGAAATGGTCGGTGCTGCTGCCAGTTCTTCGCTGAATTTTACTTTGAATGTATTTTTGCCGGTTGCGGTCAAGCTCGATACGGTCGGAGCGGAAGAATCAGCTTCTACCGTGTAAGAAAGCGAAGCGATGTTTAGCGTGTTCGGCTTGCCTGCGAGCGTATCCGCTACATTGTATACCGTAACGGTGTGGTTACCCGTTTGCTTGAGTTCATCGTTTAGTCCACCCACAGTAACGGAGTAGTCGCCGGCTTCTGTCGCAGGAGTCACCTTGGTTGTGTCGCCGTTTGCCACAACGGTATCGTCTACTTTCACCGTCATCGTATCCTGCACCGGTTCGTTAAATGTTAGCTTCAGTCTGCCGTCGGTCATCATTTCGGCTTTTTGCAGCTTCGGTGCTTCCTTATCGAAGAACAGCTTCGCCGTACCTTCGAATTTTTGCATTACGTTATAGTTCGTATCTTTTACATTCGCTACATCCACTCTGTAAGCGGCATCGTTTGCCAGCGGTGCGGCAAGACGAAGAATTACGCTTTTCTTGTCATCAGACAGTTTGGCTTCTCTCGGATGGCTGCCGTTCTGCAGCGTATAATTCCCTTCATCTTCAGCCGTACTCTTGTCGGCTTCCTTGTTGAAGATGACTTTGATTTCAGAAGGATTAAGCGCAGTGACGTCTTCTACCATCAGATACTTGGAAGCGACAGTAAACGCTTCCGCCGATTTTGCAGCACCACCGCGGTAAGCGACGGAGATGACAACAGATTGTTTCTCCTCTTTTTCTTCAACGGTTGGAATCTTAAAGGAAACTGATTTTTTGTCTTCGCTTAATGTAATATCAGATGGTGTAATTTCCATCGGCGAAGAGCCGTTGACTGCTTGCGTTACTTCCAAATCGGCCGCCTGTGGTGCCGCTGTCAGCGCTTTGTCGAACATTACGGTTACCGTACCGTTTGTCGCTGTTACACTTTGCACACTTACAGTACCAAACAATTCATTCGCTTTCTGTACGAATGTTTCGCCTTTGAAGTACAGGTCGTATGTCAGCTTAGCCAACTGTGCACGGTCGGCGTTTTGCTTCGGTCCGAATGTGTTATCCGGGAAGCCGTGAATGAAGCCGATTTTCGCCGCCAGTGCAACGTGCTTTTTCGCATACTCAGAAATAGAAGCAGCATCTTTAAATGTCAGCTCAAGACCCTGCGCTTCTTTGGCCACCGGTTCAAGACCGAGCGCACGTACATAGAATACCGCGAGCTGTTCACGGGTAACTTTTAGATTGGATCCGTATGTATTGGCATCCATACCGGCTGCAATGCCTGCTTTAACGAGAGCGCCCACATACGGCTTGGCCCAGTCCGGTACATCTTTGAATTTTGCGGCGGCGGCAGCGTCAAGTTCCAAATCCAATGCGCGGGTCAGCGCAACCGCGATTTCAGCGCGGGTCATCGTCTTGGCAGGCTCGTATTTGCCGTTGCCCATGCCGCTTAATACGTCTTTATCTACGAGGGCCTGGATATATGTTTTGGCCCAGCTTTTTTGAATATCGGTCAGTTGTTCGGCAGATGCCGGGGCTGCCACCGGAACCGCCATAGCTGTCGCTAATAGTGCAGGTACGATTTTCTTCTTGGACATATACATTCATTCCTCCTTAAAAACCGTAGTTGTATATGGCTGAGATGTTGTTGTGGGAAGACAAGGAGCCGCGCAATATGCTGCATTGGCGGCTTTGTATGACCATGATGTAATTAACATCCGGTTTTTCTTACTTTCATTACGATTAGACACGTAACGCTCAGAAAAGTTTTCTATTTTAGTTAAAGATGATAGGTTTTTCCTACAGTTAGTTAGAAAATGTAAGAACCACAGAGAAAATTAGTGAATATCGAACGATGAACATAAGCCCCGGTTTTTAAACCGCTGGCTTATTTCGATAATATCCAGCATTCATGAACAGCTTGGCGTTTACAAAATTTGTTGACGAAAGTGTAATTAGTGTATATATTATATATATACACTATGAACAAAAGGCGTAGCGAAAGGAGAATGCATGAATATCATCATTTCAAATACATCGAAAGAGCCGATTTATCAGCAAATCAAGAATCAAATGAAACAAAGCATTCTCAAGGGGGAATTGGAAGAGGGCGATGCCCTGCCATCCATCCGCCAACTGGCCAAAGATTTACAGATCAGCGTAATTACGACCAAACGAGCGTATGAGGACCTTGAGAAAGAAGGTTTTATTGTCTCCGTCGTCGGTAAAGGCTCCTTCGTGGCCGGACAAAACAAAGATTTTCTGCGGGAAAAACGCCTGAAAGCCATCGAGGAAAAACTGGCGGAAGTCGTAGGTGAAAGCAAATTGGTTGGCATAAGTCTTGAGGAGTTGGGAGAAATGCTTGAACTGCTTTACAAGGAGGAAATATGATGGAGAACATCGTAGAAATGAAAGGCGTAAATAAGCGCTACAAGGATTTCGCGCTGCAGGATGTATCGTTTTCGATTAAGAAGGGCTATATTACCGGATTTATTGGACCGAACGGCGCCGGCAAAAGCACTACGATTAAGCTTTTGATGAATCTAATTAGGCGGGATTCAGGAGACATTTTCGTGTTCGGTCTTGATAACATTGCACGCGAAAAAGAAATTAAAGAGCGCATCGGCTTCGTTTATGATGAGAGTTATTTTTATGAAGAGTTGACCATCCGGGAGATGAAACGGATTATCGCTCCGCTTTACCGCCGCTGGGACGATCTTGCGTTTCAGCGCTATATCGACAGTTTCGAGCTGCCCACCCGCAGAAAGATTAAACATTTATCCAAGGGGATGAAGATGAAGTTCTCTCTTGCTGTCGCCCTCTCCCACCATGCCGATCTGATTATTATGGACGAACCGACCTCCGGACTTGATCCGGTGTTTCGCCGCGAAATTCTCGATATTCTCGCCGATATCATTCAGGATGAGGAAAAGGCGGTCTTCTTCTCGACCCATATTACAACCGATCTGGATCGCATCGCCGACTACATTACATTTATTGACCGTGGACGCATTGTATTCAACAGCCCGAAAGACGAAATCCTTGAGCAGTATGGCATTGTGCGAGGGGCGAAGGAATTGCTGGATGCGGATACGCGGAAAGAATTTATCGGGCTCCGCGAGACGGCGGTCGGGTTTGAAGGACTGACGAGCAATGTGCAGATGGCTGAGGAACTGTTCGGAGACGAGGCGCTGATTGAGACACCCTCATTAGAAGACATTATGTTTTACACGGTAAGGGGGAGACGCCATGCGTAGTTTACTGATGAAGGATATAATCATTCAAAAGAAAATGTTTGTCATTTCCCTGATTTATCTGGCCGTGCTGTTTTTTTTACAGGGTATCTATGGAGTGTATATTTCTTATGGTTTTATTGCGTTTGTCGGTGGCTTTTTCTTTATTGTAACCGCCAACGGATTTGATGATAAAAGCAAGACAGACATTTTACTGAATAGTTTTCCGCTGGTACGGCGGCAAATCGTATCAGCGAAATATCTCTCTTCCTTTCTATTCATTTTAATCTCAGCCGGAATGGTAGCGGGCATTAACGTGCTGCTGTACTTAACGTTAGGCGCGGATCGGGTACGCCCCATTGGTTTGTTTGAGCTTGGGGTGGCAGCTATTGCAGTGATGCATTTCGTGTCGTTTTATTTCCCGCTGTATTACCGGTTCGGTGCGCAATATGTACGGGTGGCCATCTTTCTCCTTGGATTTGCTATTTTCTTTGCCATTAATTTTCTGGATACGTATATGGAAGGATTCGTTTCTTTACTCAATATAATCAGAGAACTGTCAGCGGAACAGATGATGCTGCTAGCGTTTGCTGAGGCGGCGGTACTGATGCTGGTTTCGTGGCTGGCTTCGTTGCGAATTTACGCTAAGAAAGAATTCTAGGAGATTGCGGGCGAAGGTAAGCATACGATGGAATCATTGCATATAAAAACCGCCAGTTTATTCAAAGAAGCTGGCGGTTTTTATGATGGAACGATTATTAAATTAACAAATTAAACAGCGATGGATTATGGTTAATTTCCATACAGTCAATATTGTGCTGCCGCATTCTCTCCATGAGCGGCTGGTAGTCCTCCGGCTTCTTCAGCTCGATGCCGACGAGTGCGGGGCCGTTATCTTTGTTGTTTTTCTTCGTGTATTCGAAACGGGTAATATCATCGTTCGGACCGAGCACATTGTCGAGAAACTCACGCAGAGCACCGGCGCGCTGCGGAAAATTGATAATAAAGTAGTGCTTCAAACCTTCATAGATGAGTGAACGTTCTTTAATTTCCTGCATGCGGTCGATATCATTGTTGCCTCCGCTGATGACGCAGACGACGTTTTTGCCTTGAATTTGATCTTTATAAAACTCCAGCGCGGCGATAGACAGTGCGCCTGCCGGTTCCGCGACAATCGCGTTCTGATTGTAGAGGTTAAGAATCGTCGTGCACACTTTCCCCTCCGGCACCAGGACAATGTCGTCGAGTACGGTACGGCAGATGTCCAGCGTCAACTCTCCTGCCTGCTTGACTGCTGCCCCATCCACGAATTTCTCAATGTTGGCCAGCATAACCGGTTTGTTTTGCTTCAGCGCTTCCCTCATGCAGGGCGCACCCTCCGGCTCAACGCCGATAATCTTTGTCGAAGGAGAGATGCTTTTTAAGTACGTGCCGACGCCCGAGGCAAGCCCGCCTCCACCGATGCCGACAAATACATAATCGATGTTTTCCGTCATCTCCTCCATAATCTCCATGCCGACCGTGCCCTGGCCGGCGATAATTTTCGGATCGTCGAACGGATGAACGAATGTCATGCCGTGTGCTTCTGTATATTTCATCGCTTCCGCGAACGAATCGTCGAATGTATCGCCTACCAACACCACTTCCACCGCGTCGCCGCCGAACAATTTGACTTGAGAAACCTTTTGACGCGGGGTCGTCGCCGGCATGAAAATCGTGCCGCGAATACCGAGCGATTGGCAGGAAAATGCAACCCCCTGCGCGTGGTTCCCTGCGCTGGCGCACACGACGCCCTGCGCGAGTTCTTCTTCCGACAAGCTGCGGATGAGATTATAGGCGCCGCGAAGTTTAAACGAACGGACCACCTGCAAATCTTCCCGCTTGATGTAGACGTTACAGCCCAACTGTTCCGATAGAATCCGGTTTTTCTGCAGGGGTGTTTTATAGACGACATCTTTTAATGTGTGATGAGCTACCAGGATGTCTTCTACGGTTACTTTCGCTGCAGTTTTATTCATATTCGTTTTCCCCCTAAGTCCTGCGAGTTTGCTCCTGGATGTTCTTTCTTCTTTTTATTTTCCGCTAGATTAAGAATAAGAAAAATTATAGATATTCACAACATATCTGTCAATTTCAAAGCTATATTAGTGAAAAGAAACAGAAAGGAATCAGCGGGCAGCATGCTATAATAAGAAAAAGCCGACTGCTCTGCAAGAACAGTCGGCTGCTTTTCTCTATTGATTTGCATGTGTAGGGGCTGGCATCGCCATATTGGGATATGGATTCACCGGCTGGTTGGGATATGGTATCATCTGCTGGGCTGGATACATAGCAGAAGGCATAGCGGTGTACGGCATCATGGGTTGATTCATCTGCATTTCGCCTTCTTCCATGTACATCTTCTGACAGTACATTTTATCCATTCGAGGTACATATACCGTTTCACGCGGGCGCAGTACGGCGGGATTTTGAATGTGCTGGTTCATAGCTTCCAGCACCGGCTGGGGAACGTTATATTTTTTGGCCAATTTCCTCATTGTGTCGCCTTCGCCGCATGTATGTGTATAATACATTCCGTCCCGATCCTCTTCTCCCCGGAAAAACGGGAAAAAGAACGGGAAAAAGAAAAAGAACGGAAATAAGCGACGGCGCGGAAAGAAGAAGGGGCTACCAAAGAAAAATTGACGGTCCATACAATCTCCTCCATTGCATATATAGTCGTTTACCTATGCCTAGTGTATGCCAGCAATTTTTGGGGGTTCATGGCAAACGGGAAGATGGGCTTAGACATTAAGACAATCATGCAATGTTCAGGGGCGTGATCGATTTTGCGGTTGTTATTTTTCCCCTAGAGGTTATACTGAAGAAAAAGATAGATAGAGGAAAGGATTGGAGAAATGGCAAGCACTCATGTTTTTACAAGAAAAGAAGAAGTCGCCAACGCGATTACCCACGGAATCGGTGCCCTGTTCAGCATCGCCGCTCTCGTATGGCTGCTGGTTGCCGCCAGCGAGTCCGGGACCGCCTGGCATGTCGTAAGCTTCGCCATATACGGGGTGACGATGCTGCTGCTGTATCTCTCTTCTACCCTGGTGCACAGTTTTCCTCCGGGCAAAGTCAAAGACATTTTCGAAATTTGTGACCATGCTTCGATTTACTTGTTTATAGCCGGGACCTATACTCCATTTTTGTTTCTTGTGATTAAAGGGGCACTCGGCTGGACGTTGTTCGGCGTTGTCTGGGGCATAGCGCTGGCAGGCGTCATCTTTAAAATGTTTTTTACCAAGAAATTTATGTACCTGTCAACCGTCCTGTATATTGTGATGGGCTGGCTGATCGTGCTTGCATGGCAGCCTTTGGTCGCGGGACTTCCCTTCGGCGGTATGGTGCTGCTGGTTGTCGGAGGCGTATTGTATACGCTCGGTACCGTCTTTTATATGTGGCGGGGATTTCCGTTTCATCATGCGGTATGGCATACGTTTGTACTGGCAGGCACGGCCGCCCACTTTTTCGGTGTATTTTTCTATTTGCTGCCGCTTCGATAACCGCAGGCGTGTGAACTGGAGCTTCTTTTCCTTCGTACCGCAAAAGCAAGCCGCCCTTCCCCACGATTTTCATGTCGGGGTCGCGGCTGAGACGCCATGGGGGTTTTCTATACGTTAACCACTACGCGACTTACACATAACAGGCCCCCGGTCCAAATGCGGCTCAGGGGCTTTCTCGTTCAACCGTATAGTTCGGGACGTCGCTCTTCCAGATAGTTGTAGGCAGTTTTGCTTTTTTCGATGTCCGCAAGATCGATTTGCACGGTGCGGACTTCCCGTTCGCTGTCCGCGCATTCCAGCACAATCTTCCCCTCCGGGTCGACGACAACGCTCTGTCCCCGGTAGACGAATGACTTATGGGCGCCGATGCGGTTGCAGTAGGCGACAAACATATGGTTTTCCATGGCACGAGCCATAGTGAAAGTTCGGTGCGGGACCTCATACGGCGACATGTTGGCGCTTGGCACAAGCAGCATGTGAATTCCCCGTGCGGCCAGCGCTCGCGCCGCCTCCGGAAATTCGATATCAAAGCACACCAGCAGCCCGATCTTCGCTCCATCCACTTCCACATGCACCAGTTCATCTCCCGGTTTTGTCACCTTTTTCTCTCCGGCAAACAGATGCGTCTTTCGATAATACGCAAGCGGAGTCCCGTCTTTTCCGAGAAAACAGGTCGTATTGTATACTGCATCATCCTCGCCAAGCTCCGGAAACGAGTAGACGAGGTACAGAGGAAAAGCCGAGAGTTTTCGCTGGATCCGGCTTAGGCTTTCGCCATTGCGGGACTCGGCCAGCTTGCGCAGCGTTTCCCTGTGGACGAAACCGGTCAGTATGATTTCAGGAAGTACAAGAATATCGGCTCCCTGTGTGTATGCTTCCTCGATCGCCTGCTCTATTTCCCGCAGGTTGGCTTCTTTATCCCCTTCCCTGCACGGAAGCTGCGCCAGCGCAATGTTCCAGGTCTGTTTCATCAATCTCTCTCCCTGCTCTATTCATTTCTTCTTTAAACGTTCGAATTCTTCCTGAAGAGTCATCTCTTCCACCCACATACCGATCCAATGTATACAAGTTCGTTGTGTAGCTTTATGGACTGGCTCTGCGCAAAAATTTAAAATATACGAAAACAAGCAGGATGAGCAAGGATCCAAGCAGAAGAAGATACGGTTTATAGTGTCCCATATAGTACTCAAATACGGTCCACTTCTTCCCCAGCTTCCAGCCCAGCGTGATAAAGGTAAAGACCCAGAACAGGCCGCCTGAATACGCATACAGCGCAAATCTGCGGAAAGGAAGCCGTGCCATACCAGCCAGGTATGGCGTCAGATGCCGGGCGCCCGGAATGAAATAGCCGATAAACAGCAGAAAAGCGCCGAATTTATAAAACAGCCGCTGGGTATACCGAATCTTTTTTCTTCTGATGCCGAACTTCGGACCGAACTTTAGCAGAAAAGGCAGACCGAGCTTGCGGCCCAGAACATAGTTAACGGTCATTCCGCTTATAGAGCCGAAAAGGGCGCACAATAGCGCCGGCATGTATTCCATTCTTCCCGTTGCTATGGTGTATCCGACAAACGTCATCAAAAGCTCATCCGGAATCGGCAGGCCCACAATGCCGCCGACTAAAGCCAGAAAAATGCCGAGGTACCCGAAATGGCCAAGCCATTCGCTAAGTTGATGTTCCATAGAATCCCCTTTTATTTCTCTATTGTCAGTTCCCACATTCTTTCTCTTCCCACACTTAAGCGTATCACAGTGGAATGGCAAAAATCCAATCATTCCTTTGTGACATGACATTGACGATGAAAAAAAAGAAACGTATCGTGGAAAGAAAAGGGAAAGGAAGGAACGTATGATTGCAAATTATTATATCCTCGGCAGTAAAACCAGGCGCCCGGCAAGTAACCGGACAATCTTTACCGACGGAGCGCCCGATGCCACTTTTCGTTCCGATATGGACTTAGAGCTCAGCCACTGGATTCCCAACCGGACGCCCGGTGTGTATAAGGCCGATACGTCAACAGAAATCTGCATGAACTTTCTCAGCCGAAACGATACAAACGACTGGGATCTTGCCGTTAACAATCATGTGGATGTGGATGGCGTACTGGCCGTATTTACTCTGGTACATAGCAAACAAGCGCTGGAGCACCGCAATACGATTGTACAGGCTGCGGAGATGGGCGATTTCTCCGGCTGGGGAGATCTGAAGGCCCAGCGCCTATACCAGGGACTAACGCTCCTCATGGATGATTTAAAAGCGAGCGGAACGGATACGCAGCAGGTATATGAAGCGTGCTTCGAGCGGGCGTTTTCGCTGCTGGAGGGTGCAGAAGACGATCCGCGCATCATGAAGGGCATAGAAGCATTGCAAAGCTCCGTAGCACGGATTGATGCAGGTCATATTATTCGACATGAGATACACAGTCGCTTTGTGCATTACCACATCCCTGCCGCTTTGGCTGAGGAATCGCTTACAAAAGCGTTAAAGGTGCCGGCTTTCAATGAAGCGCTGCAGGACGATATGTGGCTCCATCCACAGGCGCGAAATCGCCTGGACCAAGAAAAAGTCCAATTGATTTCCGTGGAGACGCCTGACGGATGGTACTATGACTTGTGGTATCCGGGCTACATGTGGGCGGATACTCCTCATTCATGGCGAGCTCCCGGGTTTGTGTTTAACGGAAGCACGAATGGCTACCTGTATGGATATGCTCCGCTGGAGGAAGCGGTGCAGACGCTGCGGCAGGATGAACCTGCGAACGGGGGCTGGACGCTGGCGAAGGAGCTTTCCCCTTTTTCAAGCGTGAAGGGGCGAAACTTCCCGGTGGTACTTTCGTTTCTTTCGGAAGATTATGAGCCTATGGCGAGTCAATTGGCTCCGGACAGGGTAGCGATGATCTTATCCCGGGCATTTTAAAGACCCGAAGGCTTTCCCCTCGGGTCTTTCGTATACAGAAATTAAACATCCTTACCGGGCCGTGTCGCGCGGCGGGAAAGAAAATACGATTTTGCGGCCGTCTTCCGTGATGGCTTCCACGTTAATGTACGTTTTGCTCGGTGCTCGCAGTTGATCGCCAGTTATCCGGTAACGACCTCCACCAAGATCGAACGCCCGGTTTGTTGCGCTATATTCCGGCGGCTCTGCGAACTGTACATACACTTCTCTAAACTTCGGGGCATTTTCAAACCGAATGTCTACGTCATTAAAGCCGGAGACAAATGGAGAAATGCTAGTATACGCCGTAATGCCGTGTTTGGTCACCTTCACGGGCACGCCGCCTGCTTCCGAGGCGAACGGCACAAAATTAATCAATGCGGACGCTACGAGCAACGTCACAATTCCAAGCCCGATTTCCCATTTGATTCTGTGGACAAACCAGCCTGTGCTTTTTTCGGTCCCTTTTTTCACATAGCGCATTTGCAAGTAGCCAAGCAGCACGATGATAAGGACCAGCCCTGCTTTCGTCACTACCGAAGCGCCCCACACGCTGCGGATGAAATCGTTCCAGGACGGAACGTAATCTACTGTCATCGCAATACCGGTCAGAATGACAAGCGCGATGCTGATGAGCGCCCAGCGTGAGAACTCGGCGCCTTTTTCTTTATACCATTTCCATTTTTCTTCTTTCGGTGCTAGCACCACCAGCGCGAACAGACCGCCGAACCAGATGGACAACGCGAACAGATGAATCGTATTCATTATAATGGCCAGCCCGCCGCCGTATTCGGATGAATACGAATGTCCGACAAGCGAGTTCAGCGCCAGCATCACCGCGAGAAACGGCAGGGTCCAACGCGTAAGCGTAATGGCGAAAATCAGCATGAACACAAGAGATTGCACAAGCGGTACCCATCCGATGCGCAGCGTCGCCAGCTCACCAAGAGAAATTTCGGGCAGCGTGGCTTTTCTGACTAAGAACAGTACGAGCGTCGCGGTTGCCGTTAAAAAGTAAATCGGAACCTGCCAGTATTGCCAGCGTTTTTGCGCTTCTTTACTTCGGGCAATAAATTGGACGAATAACGTGCCTCCGAACGACAGGGCCATGCCAAAGAATGCCAGCCAGTTCGGCAGTGTTTCCCGGCTTAGCTGCTCGATCAAGTCTACTCCCCCGCTTTTCAGTGGCGGAGACATTTCCTGCACAGCGAAGTAAATTTGACCCTCCATCTCTTTTTTGTCAGATGTCGGCGTCTTGGCGCTCCATTCTACTCCATACGTTCCGGGCGGTAACGCTTTAACCGGCGTAAGTATCACCTGGCGAGGGTTGTTTGGATCGGTTTTAATCTTACCGTTGCTGTATTCTTTGTTTCGATTGTCGAAAATGGAGGCGTATTCGACCTGTACCGGTTCCGTAAACGTTAGCCGTACTTCTTTAGGGGAAGCGGACAGCAGCGTTCCGTCTCTCGGTGAGGTTTCTGCAAGCTTATACTCTTTTTTCACGGGTGCTGCCGGCTGCTTCGGCTTCTTTACTTCGAATTGAAATGTCTGGGACAGAATGTGCCCGTCCTGCGCGATGACTTTGCTTTTGACAGTATAAACGCCCGCCGGGATATCTGAAACAAGCGGGATGATGACCCGTCGCTTGTTTTTCGGGTCGGCTATCGCTTTTCCCTGTACATTCCGGCCATCCTGGCTCGTTACCGTATTGGTCTTGGCAGGCACATCGACCGGTTGCTTATACCAGATTTCCACCTGTTTCGGTGGCGTTTCAAGCACCGCTCCTTTTTCAGGTATGGTTTTCTCCAATTTAGAGTGCGCCATCGCGGGCGAAGTCCAAAGGAAAAGCCCGGCGATGCTTGCCGCAAGCAAATAGATGAAAAGAATAGGGTATTCCCTTTTTTTTGCTGCAAACATAGTTCTCTCCTTATTGTTTATCTGTTTCACTTCGTTCCGGCTCGTTTACCAGTATTAAAATGCTGTTTATGACACTTATTCATTATAACGATAATTTGTGTGCAATTTGTGTAGAAAATTCGAAGTCTGCGTGACAGATACGAAGCATAAAAAAAGAACCTTCCCGCTGAAAGCGGAAAAAGGCTCCGTGTAAATTTTACCTTAAATGACTGACGATATCCCGGTAATCGACGCGAATGTCGCCCCAAAAGGAGGTATTGTCTTTTACTTCAATGTCGAGTTCTTCATAGATTTCAAGCAGCATGCCGCACAATTGGTACTTCCGGTTTTTATCTGTCTCATTTTTGATATGCGACAGCAGGCGTTGGGCTTCCTCGCGCATCATATGGTGAAAATCAGCGCCTGTTGATGTCCCCATATAAATCCACTCCTGTTTTCTTTGTTCTAGTTCAGATTAACAACCCCATAGAATCACAAAATTTCGACAACCTTTACGACTTCCATTGTACTATCATAATTTAAAAAAATAAATACTGTTATATAACTAAATGCGCTATTCTTGCAAAATATTTTCCCCTTATTTCAGTTTGGCTATCCGTTCTTCCAGGCTTGCCCGCCAGCTGGCTGACAGTTCCGGCACGTCAAGAATGGTTTTTATAGCTTCTATGTTATTTTTATCATGATACTTGATTTGGTTTGCGAAGGTGACTGTGATGCCTGCGGAGTGTTTTTCCAGCCGGTGCAGCGGACCGGCAGCGGATACCCACCCTTCTTTAAGGACCCGGAAATAAAAGCCGGTGAACCCGGTTTGCTGGATGCGCAGCGGAAAGTCCGGTATATTGTAGCGGGCCGCCACCTTATAACAAGGTTGCCGGGGCTGGCTGACCTGCACGATCGCTTCTCCGAATCGGAATATATCACCGATGCATACTTCAGCCTCGCTTAGCCCCATGGTTGTAAGGTTTTCACCAAACGCTCCGTATGCAAGCTTTTGCCCGATTTCCTGCTCCCAATATGCGTAGTGTTCATACGGATATACGCACAATGCTTTGTCTATACCTCCGTGGTGGACAAGGTCGGCCTGTCCGTCTCCCTCCAGGTTAAACAGGGATAAAAATATACGATCTTTCAGCGGGGTTTTGTGAATACCGGTCTCGATTTCCCGCCCCTGATAGACGTGTTTCCGCGGTTTTCCGACATTGAGTGATACGATATGGTTGGACATACGGGTTCTCCTTCTCTTCCTTATACAGAAGTTTTCTTTTCTTCATCATAAGGGTAGATCGGGAGGTGCGCAATGTAGACAGGCAGCAAACAGACATTACAAAAAAGCGCCGTAGAGGCAGGATGCTCCACGGCGCTTTTTTGTAATGCGTATTCAGCCTGAGTTGCTTATCGATTGTTTTGCTTGTATGTAAATCCAATCGAAGCCAGCGCTTGGTGAAGATTGGCGAACGTGTCGGTCTTGCCGAAGTCGATGCCAAGACTCACGACTGTTTGGGCAATTTCCGGCCGGATTCCGCTGAGTTTCGCATCGACGCCGAGCAGACGCAGTGCACTGATAATCTGGAAAATCTGTTGGGCTACAACGGTGTCAATAATCGGCACGCCGGAAAGATCAAGGATAAAATGGTTCAGGCGTAACTCTGCACTTCGCTTCAGCGCCTCTTCCATTAACAGTTTGGCCCGATGCGTATCGATGCTGCCGACAACTGGCAGTACCGCTACACCTTTGGCTACCGGAACAACCGGTACAGATAGTTCGAGCAATGCGAGCTGGGATTTTTTCATTTGTTCATCGTGGTATCGGACAAACGGCAAACTGAAACTGTAAATCACCAGATTCATAATAGCGTCAAAATGGGAAATGATTTCATAGAATTCGCGCAGGGAAAGGTTCATTTTCTCCCCTTCATCGCGGATGACTTCGCCAATGGCAACTCGGTACTGCGGGACCTCATTGAGCATCGCATCCAGCGTGGTACCGAGCATAGCACATGCTGTGCCGGTCTCTTCCCCCCATTCCATCAGGCGGGCGGTGCGTACTTCTTCATCCATGGCCATCGCCTCGCCATACAACTGCACCAGGTTAACACGAAAGTCCCGCAGTTGTTCGGATAAAGGAACAAGTTGAGGATACTTTTCGTTCTGTTCCTTTGTAATCCGTTCCGCCAACTCATGGCGTTTCTCTATAATTTTTCGGCTTAGCTCCTGCAAGTTTCTGCTCATCAGTTGCTCCTCATTCATTACAATATCATCCATCCTATTATTCTGTTATTTTTCTCTGTGCATTTCCAATCATGCAAAAAAGAATGCAGGTGTTTACTCAGCATGTATTCTCTTTTTATTGTATCGTAAAGAAGGAGCGAAGAAAAAGAGGGTATCCCAAACTAACATGACCTGGCAGCCACTACGAGGAAGGGAATGCATCCGTTGAAAAAATGGGCATCCATTGCATAAAAAGCCGCCGGAGTACGCCCGGCGGCTGAATTCTGCTTATTTCGGCTGCATGCGGATTGCACCGTCAAGACGGATGGTTTCACCGTTCAGCATCGGATTCTCGACGATGCTTTGAACAAGGCGCGCGTATTCTGCCGGACGTCCCAGACGGGAGGGAAACGGCACGGAAGCACCGAGCGCGTTGCGAATGTCTTCCGGAATGGTATCGAACATCGGCGTTTCGAACAGGCCGGGCGCGATCGTCATCACGCGGATGCCGTAGCGCGCAAGCTCTCTCGCGATTGGCAGCGTCATGCTGGCGACGCCCCCTTTGGATGCGCTGTACGCCGCCTGTCCAATCTGTCCTTCAAACGCGGCAACCGACGCCGTATTGATAATTACCCCCCTCTCCCCTTCCTCGTTCGGTGTGTTGTCCTTCATTTGGTCCGCTGCGAGGCGGATTACATTAAACGTACCAATAAGGTTGATGGTAATGATCTTTGTAAATACGGATAAATCGTGAGGGCGGTCTTTTTGAATGACTTTTTGCGCGTTTCCGATACCGGCGCAATTGACCGCCAGAGTCAGAGGCCCGAAAGTGTCTGTCGTTTGTTGAATGGCATGTT
>Ga0310821_100471_pt1 | contig 19529 bp, 15 predicted proteins | sample P4_ome_FD_201300 | JGI IMG/M metagenome (GOLD analysis project Ga0310821, IMG submission 201300) | Sorghum-adapted microbial communities from Joint BioEnergy Institute, Emeryville, California, United States - P4_Day56_Rep1 | ecosystem: Engineered > Bioreactor > SSF (Solid state fermentation) >...
ATGAAACCAATGATAATGCTTATGACCGTAATTATGAATGGGACCTGTCGATTATTTTTCATATTGCTTCCTCACCGCTTCTACCCGTGAATCGTCGAGGACGGAACCCCTGCTTTTCTTTCCGTTTCCCCTACGTATGCCGGCAACTCGATTTTGTCGGAGCCGGTAATAGAAATTTCTAGCGTTCGCTGCTTTAGCATATCAATGACTCCACCGGGTAATTTCATGGCGGATACGAGCGTATCTTTATCCCCGATAGCCTCGATTACGAACGGCGGCGCCAGCTTCGTGTCATTTACGATAACCGTCGGGCCGACGCATCGTACGCTAGATCCGCTGACAAGGCGTTGGTCGTTTACCGCAACTCCTTCCGCCCCCGCCGCGAACAATTCGTTCACCACATCGCGAATGTTCTGATCGTGTACAATACCGTCGGCAACATTATCAAATGCAGCAGCAGACTTGCTATCGTTTAACGTCACAGTTACGCCAGGCCCTGTGACCGGCATTAATCCAGCCTTCATTCTAAGCTCTTCCAGCTCACCCAGCACCTGCTTAGAAATAGCCTGCCGCTCTGATAGCTCCTTTTCTTTCTCGTTCACTTCGAGCCGCAGTTTCACAAGCCTTTTTTCCAGCTCCTCATTCGTTTCTTTCTCACTGATCAGCTTCTCGTTTAATCTTACTTTCTTCTCCCATTCACTTTCATCGATAGCGGTCTGAAGATTACTTGTTCCTCTCATTGTCAATTGCACCGAATAAGCGACAATGAACCCGGAGACAAGGAGGACGAGCGTTAAATAAACATGGATTTTGCGGACTCTAAGACTATTTTTCATTGTTTGCCGGTTGCTGCTGCTTGTACGGCGCAAACCATTTCACCTCTGATAGATTGATAATCCCTTCTGTCTTTCCCTCTTGCTTCAAACTTTGTACAAACGAAGGATACCACGCCATGTTGTCGGCGAAATTCTGAATGGTGGTATGTACTTCAAATCCATCTTTCATAAATAATATAAGTCGTTCGGGATTATTCTTGTCGGACTCGTGCTGAATCTCGGATATTTGCTGGCGGATGCCCGGATCTAATTTGTCCAGTTCCGCAGCGAATTTGGGCAGAAGATTCTCTGTCTGCCAACGTCGAATTATCGGCTTGTCCACCGTCCCGTCTCCGATTGGGTACTGTTTCAAGATTCCACCTTTGTTCGTAACCGGATACAGCGCACCCTGCCCGTCCATGAACAGAGCCACCCGTGGTCTTTCTTTGACAGCCAATTCTATCTTCCCAGGAAATGTTTTGCGCACATCCACGCTTTCAATTGCCGGAAGCGCTGTAACAATAGAATTCTTTACTTTCTCTTTGTTGACAAGCAAATATTGCATATCAAACGTAAGGTGTGATTGTTTGATTACTTCGTCAGCTGAGACAAGTTGGGTCCCTGTGACAGAGATATCCTGTACCCGGCTGATAGAAGACTGAAAAAACAGAACCACAAGCAACACCAAAAAAAACAGCATCATCAGCACAAGCAGCTGACGATTGGTTCTCTTCTTCCGGTTCTCCTTCCGTAAACGCGGGATTTTCTCTATATTAGCCATTCCGCATTCCTCCGCTTTTGAACCTGTAAAACTTACAAAAGCGGCATACTCTCATATGCCGCTTCACATGCACAAATTATGCTTGTTGAAAGTGTGCGTCTAACGTTCCCTTCGGATACGGGCCCCTAGACTCGCAAGCTGTTCTTCAATCCGGTCGTAGCCGCGATCAATATGATACACTTGCGCCACTCTCGTCTCCCCTTCCGCAGCAAGCCCCGCGATAATCAACGCCGCACCGGCTCGTAAATCAGTCGCTTCCACTACCGTACCTGACAGGCGCGGTACTCCGCGAATAAAAGCGGTGTTTAAATCCACGTAAATATCGGCGCCCAGACGGCACAGCTCATTCACATGCCGAAATCGCCCATCAAATACCGTTTCCTTTATAATACTGCACCCTTCTGCTACAGAAAGAAATGCCATCGTCTGTGACTGCATATCGGTCGGAAAACCGGGATACGGAGCCGTCATGATACGGTCAATGGCGCGGAATGAACCGCTTGCCTTTACCGTAATTATATCATGCCCATAGTCGATTTCAACACCACATTGTTTTACAACATCTAGTAAAGCTACCGTATGCATCGGATTCACATTGCGCAGAGTAATCGCTCCGTGCGTAATCGCTGCTGCCAGCATCATCGTTCCGGTAACAATCCGGTCAGGAATCACCTGATAGTCCGCTGCCTGCAGGGTAGATACTCCTTCGATAACAATACGATCCGTTCCCGCTCCACGCACACGGGCACCCAGGCGATTCAGAAAGTTCTGCAGATCAATGATTTCCGGCTCGCGCGCCGCGTTTGATAGAATCGTCTCGCCTTCCGCCAGCACGGCCGCCATCATAATGTTTTCCGTCGCCCCGACGCTCGGGTAATCCAGGAAAATCACACCGCCCTTGAGTTTGCTTGCGGTACAGCGAATGAGCCCGTCTTGGGCTGTAATGGTTGCACCAAGTGATTCCAATCCTTTTAAGTGAAGGTTGATACGCCTCTCTCCGATGGCACACCCGCCAGGGCGGGAAAGAGTGACCTCACCGAACCGGGCTAAAAGCGGTCCCATCAGAAAAATGGATGAGCGCATCTGGCCCATCAAATCCTGCGGAACCATCGAAGAAGCGAGCGCTGTTGTGTCCACATGAACCGTCGTACCCTGATGCGAGCATACGGCACCCAGTTCCGCCAAAATCTTGAGCATAACATCGATATCAGAGAGACGGGGTACATCGTAGATGGTGTAGGAACCTCCTGTCAGCACCGTAGCTGCCAGAATGGGAAGCGCGGCGTTTTTCGAACCTTGAACACGCAATTCTCCCGATAAGGGGGTTCCTCCCTCAATCACGAATGACTCCAAGATTTCACCTCCGTTTACCCCTCGCCCACCACCAATACTTCCGGAACAAGCTTGACGTTATACCTTTCATGGATAATCTTCATCACTTGTTCCATGAGGTCGAGGACATCCTGGGCCGTCGCGTTTCCCCGATTTACGATGAAATTGGCATGCTTCTCCGAAACCTGAGCGCCTCCTACCGTAAGTCCTTTGAGTCCGGCGCTCTCAATCAAGCGTCCTGCATGATCGCCCGGCGGATTGCGGAATACGCTGCCCGCGCATGGCATTGACAGCGGCTGCGTCTGGCGGCGTCTGTCTTTATACGCCGCCATGTGGCGTGCAATCTCTTTGCGGTCACCGTATTGAAGCTTGAATACGGCGCTTACCACAATGCCTCTTCTTTCTTTCTGCAGGACAGACGTACGGTAGCTAAATCCGAGTTCTTCCGGTGTAAGCCAAACCAATTCCCCGTTTTCGAGCAACACTTCAGCCGATTTGAGAATACGTGAAACATCGGAGCTATGTGCACCCGCATTCATATAAATTGCACCGCCCACCGTACCGGGAATACCGCCGGCGAACTCAAGCCCGGTCAATCCCTCTTTCCCGGCCATTACCGCCAATCGTATAAACGAGTAACCGGCGCCCACCTCTACCTCTTCCCCGTTAAAGGTAAGGTGATCAAATCCATCAGCCAGTTTAAAGACAATGCCGCGGATTCCTCCGTCCCGCACAAGCATGTTTGAGCCTCTCCCCAGTATATACCAGGGCACATGATGCTTGTGAACGAGCTTCATACAGTGAGCCAACGCCATTTTGTCAGTCGGTTCAACAAGAATGTCTGCCGGTCCGCCGATTTTCCATGTTGTATGGTTAGCCAGCGGTTCGTCTATGAGCACTGTTCCGATGTTGGCTTCTTTCAATTCTGTAATCAGCTTCTGCATAATAGAACCTCCTCTATGAATCCCTGCCCGGTGCGCACCGCTTCCGTGGGTCACGCGCCTAGGATAATGTATGATCGCCCCGCCCACTGTGTTACAGTCAGGCACGGGCAATCATTTTTAATTCGTTATAGACGAGCGTAGCCGCTTCCGGCTGTCCCAGCGCTTTTGCCGCCCGGCGCATCGCCTGAACTCTTCCGTCGTCTCTCAGTACTGTATCAATCTCCACAAGAAGAGCTGCGCCATTCAACTGCGGCTCCAGAATAACGCGTGCCGCTCCCTGTTCTTCCAGCCACCTCGCGTTTTTCTCCTGATGATTGTTCGTCACATACGGAGAAGGGATAAGAATGGACGGTAGTCCAAGCGCCGTAATCTCCGCAAGAAAAGATGCGCCTGCCCGGTTTACAATTAAATCGATACCAGCCAGCACCTCCGGCATATTATAAATAAACGGACGGACGGTCATATTTTCCGGTATGCCTCCGGTTCCGCGAATGGCTTCTAATGTTTTCTCATAATGTACTTCACCGGTCACATAAATAAAATGGTAGTCCGGATAACCGGAAAGGCTGGATGCCATATCAATTACCGCTTCGTTAATCGCCTTGGCCCCGCGGCTTCCACCTACAATAAGCACGTACTTCTTGCCCGGGGGTACGCTGAGCGACGCAAGCCCGACACAGCCATCTGCTCTGGCGACTTCGGTCGCCCGCGGATTGCCGGTTACGATCGTTTTCGCCCGTGGAAAATACGAAGCCGAACCGGAAAAGGTAACAGCAACCCGCTCTGTATAGCGTGACAAAAATTTATTGGTGAGTCCCGGAATGACATTCTGTTCATGAATCAGTGTAGGAATGCCGAGCGTGCTTGCGGCATATACGACCGGACCGCAAACATAACCGCCGGTGCCTACAACCACATCCGGTTTAAACTCCCGGATGAGACGCTTTGCCCGGCGGGTCGCTTTCAGGAATCTTGCAATGGTTTTCACGTTTTCGAAAGAGAGACTACGCTTAAACCCGGTAATATATACCGACTCGAACGGAATCCCCTCCTTGGGGACAATCTCCGCTTCAAGCCCTCTTTCCGTTCCGATATATAGTACACGGGAGTCGGGCTCATGCCGCTTAATCTCTTTAATGAGGGCGAGTGCAGGATAAATGTGTCCGCCTGTGCCGCCCCCGCTAATCACAATATTCATGCAAACCTTGCTCCTTTTATATAAAACTATTCACTATTAATATAGCTTTTCGAAATTCCCCCGGAAAGCAGGACATAAAGCTTAGGCCTGCCTACCAAAGAAATGAGGAAAGAATGACTTTCTTTTTCCGGCTACCGAATGGTGATTCGAATTTCAGAGAGAAGAAAAAGAAAGCCATTCTTACTCTTCGATGTGCGTCAAGCGACCGGCGTTAACATCTTACATACGGGAATAGCGAGAGATATTTAATAGAACGCCCATGCCGGTAAGCATCAGAGTGAGCGAAGAGCCTCCGTAGCTTAGAAACGGAAGCGTAATTCCCGTAACAGGGAACATGCCTGTCACGACACCTACATTAATGATTACCTGAATCACCAGCATTCCAATAATGCCTGTCGCAAGCAGGCTGCCAAATAAGTCAGGCGCTGTTACCGCAACGCGCATACCGCGCCACAGCAAGAGCAGGAACAGAAGCAGCACAGTCGCACCACCGATAAACCCTAGCTCTTCCGCCAAAATCGAAAAAATAAAATCGTTATACGGCTCAGGCAAATACAAGAACTTCTGGCGGCTCATGCCAATGCCAAGTCCCATCAATCCACCCGGTCCGATAGCATAAAGCGATTGGATAATCTGATAGCCGTCTCCGAGCGGATCTGACCACGGGTCAACAAAAGCGGTAATACGGTCCATCCGGTAAGGGGCGGCCAGAATGAGTCCGACAAAGCCGGCCACACCTAACAACGCTAGCCCCAATAGGTGCTGAATTCTCATGCCGGCGATGAAAATCATCAGCACAGACGTGCCGAACAGCACCGTACCGGTGCCAAGATCAGGCTGCAGCATAATCAGCCCGAACGCCAAACAAACAACACCAAGCGACGGTACGATCCCCTTGGTAAATGAACCGATGTCTTTCTGATTTTCCGTCAGCCATTTCGCCAGAAACATAGCCATCCCCAACTTCATAAATTCCGCCGGCTGAATCCCGAACGCACCAATGCCGAGCCAACTTTTCGCCCCATTGACCTCTTTTCCAATGATAAGGACGACAACCAGCAGAAAGAAGCAAAAAAGCAGTCCCGGTTTCGCCCATTTTTTCCATACCCAATAATCGATGTTCATGGTTATAAACATCGTCACAATGCCGAGTGTGGCAAAAATAAGCTGGCGTTTGGTAAAAAAGAACGGATCGCCTTTCTGAGCGGCGACTACGGCGCTCGAGCTGTATACCATCACCACGCCAATCGCCAGCAGCACAAATGTCACGACAATAATAATAAAATCAGGAGTTGAACGGGCCTTTGTCAAGCGAAACACCTCTTACAGCACAGAATTTGCCGCCTCCGCCTGCCTGTCCGTTCAATCACCTGATTTCGATTAAACATTCAAACAGCGGTTACGGGCTTGTTTTAAGCTTATGCACGGATTGCTTAAACAAGACCCCCCGCTCTTCGAACGATTTGTACATATCCCAGCTGGCACACGCCGGTGAGAGCAGTACAATGTCACCTTCCCGAGCGATCGAGCGGGCCTCGGCAACCGCATCAGTAACAGTATCGACGCGCTTCGCCCGAATAATCCCTGCCTCTTCCGCCCGAGCCAACAATTTTTCTGCCGTTTCCCCGTAAGTAATGACTGCTTTTACGTTTTGTCTCATAAGCGGCACCATTTCTTTAAAGTCAATGCCGCGATCAAGCCCTCCGGCAATCCAGACGATGGGTGCCGAAAAAGATGTTAAAGCCCGGCTGGCTGCTTCTGGATTGGTCGCTTTCGAATCGTTATAATACTTAACGCCCTCAATTTCAGCGACGAATTCCAGACGGTGTTCTACACCGGCAAATGTGCGTAGTATGCGGCGGATCGCTTCTATGTCCGCTCCGGCCGCCCTGGCCACGCAGACTGCCGCCAGAATGTTTTCAAGATTATGCGCTCCCAGCAATGCCAGCTCGTCTAAACGGACCACCCTTTCTTCTTCGGGTGCTTCGTCCAGCTTCTCCGCAAGTGCACCTGTTACCGGACGTTTGAATATAATTTCACTGCTACGCACAAAAGCGCCTTGCTCTATTTCTTCCTTTGTACTAAACCATAGGATCTGCGAACGAATATCGTCGGCCAGATTACGGCAGATCTGGCTGTCATAATTAAGCACTGCCACATCGGTCTCTTCTTGATTTTTAAACAATTTGCTTTTGCTATGTACGTAATCTTCTTTTGTTTTATGATAGTCCAAGTGGGCATCATACACATTCAGCAAACAAGCGATCGACGGACGGAACCTGCGCGTTCCTTTCAACTGGAAACTGCTTAACTCGGCCACCAGCGTTTGCCCCTTCCGGACCTGCAGCGTTTGCTCACTAAGAGGTGTACCGATATTGCCTGCTACTATCGGATGCAAACCTCCCTCTTCAAGCATGCGGCCGATTAATGTCGTGGTCGTCGTCTTGCCGTTTGATCCGGTAATACCGATGATCGGCACATCCGATAACTCATACGCAATCTCTACTTCCGTAACAATCGGAATGCCAAGAGATTGCGCTGCTTGAATTGGTGCAACCGTATAGGGAATACCCGGATTTTTGACGACCACATCGACAGACGGATTGACGATATCGTCCGGATGTTCCCCACAAATAACGGTAATTCCGCCTGCGCGGAGCGCCTCCGCTTCTTCGCACTCATTCTCGGGTTTCTTATCGTTGACCGTAACGTCCGCTCCGCACGCTTTTAAGAGTCGGGCCACAGCCGCCCCGCTCTTGGCAAGGCCTAGTACCACCACTTGTTTCCCCTTATATAATGCTCTTCCTTCTTCAATAGACATCAGCTTAACACCTCAATGTATACACCCAGGCTCGCACAAATCAGTCCGGCAAACCAGAAAGTTACCACGACTCGCCACTCGGACCAGCCACCCAACTCATAATGATGATGCAGCGGACTCATGCGGAATACCCGCTTTTTACGTGTTTTATATGAAATAACTTGAATAATGACAGACAGGGCCTCCATTACGAATACACCACCGATAATAACCAGCAAAATCTCCGTTTTCGTAAGAATAGCTATTCCCGCAATGGCGCCGCCTAACGCAAGCGAGCCCGTATCTCCCATAAATACTTTGGCAGGGTGCGCGTTAAAGACGAGAAAGCCAAGTACCGCACCAACCACCGCAGCGGAAAAAATAGCGATATTCATCTGGCTCGTCATCCAGGCAATCACAGCGTATGCGCTGAATGCAATCGCGCTCGTACCCGCAAGCAGACCATCCAATCCGTCGGTCAGGTTTACCGCATTGGATGCGCCAATTGTCATAATCAGCACAAGCGGAAAATACAACCAGCCGATATCCATGCCCCATCCTGTTCCGGGAACGGAGATGGAAGTGTCATATCCATTTCGAACCAGAACGTAGTAGAATACGGCACCAATGACAAGCTGACCAAATAATTTCTGTTTTGCGGTCAATCCCAAATTGCGCTTCATTACAATTTTGATGAAATCGTCCAGAAACCCGATAAGTCCATAACCAAGCGTAATAAAGAGAAGCAAAAAGATTTCCACCGACTGATTGGTAAATTTAATCACCGTAAATGTTAAGGCCAGTAGTATAATGATACCGCCCATCGTCGGTGTTCCCGCCTTTTTCTGATGTCCCTTCGGTCCTTCTTTGCGAATTTCCTGACCAAATTTCAATCGCCTTAGAATAGGGATGAAGAGCGGAGCGATAAGCACAGCAATTAAAAAAGCTGCAGCGATAGAAAAAAACAAAACTCGTACAAGCATGACACGCCCTCCTTTCTATAAACTCCTCATCCTATTTTTTCTTTTCTAGTATGGCTTGATATGCCTCTTCTTTATCATCAAAGTGGATCGTTTTGTCTTTTAAAATTTGATATGTCTCATGTCCTTTACCGGCGATAAGAACCACATCCTTCGGACCCGCCCTGTGAATCGTTTCACGAATCGCTTCCCGGCGATCTATCCGCGTAAAGTAGCGCTCTTCGCTTATACCGTCCGCGATGAGGCCTTCTATCATCTCATCGATTATCGCCTGCGGCTCTTCGGAACGCGGGTTGTCGGATGTGATGACCGCTACATCGGCGTAGCGCGCCGCGATAGATGCCATAATCGGCCGTTTTGTTCTATCACGATCGCCGCCGCAGCCTACGATACAGTATACTTTTCCTTCGGCAAATTCGCGAATCGTCTTCAGCACGTTCTCCAGACTGTCCGGCGTATGGGCGTAATCGACAATAACCGTATAGTCTTGCCCTGCGTCTACGCGCTCAAACCGGCCACGTACGCCTTCCACCTTCTCAAGCGTACGCACAATTTGCTCAAGCGGGATGCCTTCCACGAGGCAGGCCGCCGTTGCTGCCAGTACGTTGTATACGTTGAAATTGCCAATCATGCGCAAGGTTACATCCGTGCTGCCTGCGAATGTTTCCAGCGTAAATGACGTGCCTTTCGCCGTAATGGAAATGTTTCTGGCACGTACGTCTGCCTTACTGCTGATACCATATGTAATGACCTGCGCCGGAGTCATACGGGCAAACACCTCACTTGCCGGATCATCGGCGTTCAGTACCGCATATTTCATCCGCTCTTTATCATACTCATTGCCAAGCTGGGAGAACAAGAGGCCTTTCGCCTGCAAGTAATTTTCCATTGTTTTATGGTAATCAAGATGATCCTGCGTCAGATTAGTAAATACACCGGTTGTAAAGCGTACGCCGCGCACCCGTCCCATGTCTAACGCATGGGACGACACTTCGATGGCCGCATACTCTGCGCCATTATCTTTCATCCAGCGGAATGCGCGGTGCAGATCAAGCGCTTCCGGCGTGGTGTTTTTCACTTCGCGGATTTCGCCTTGAAGGCGCATCTCAATCGTGCCGATAATGCCGGTCACATGTCCGGCTTCGTCCAGAATCCGTTCAATCAAATGGGTGGTGGTCGTCTTGCCATTCGTTCCTGTCACCCCGATAATTTTCATCTGGTGCGTCGGCTGGCCGAAAAAGCGATCGGCAAGTACTGCCATCGCCCGCCGGGTATCCGGAACATAAATAACCGGAGCATCCACCTCCACCGTGCGTTGCGCCAGAATAGCCACTGCGCCCTGCGAGACGGCTTTTGCAGCGAAATCATGGCCGTCGACCGTAAAGCCGGGCAAACAAATGAACAGGTCGCCCGGCTGTACTTTGCGCGAATCGATTTCGATCCCTGTAATCTCCGTTTTTGCGTCCCCTACGACCTGCCAGAGGGCGAGAGGTGCCAGTAACTCGTCTAGTTGCATTGTCGTTCTCCTTCTTTCTCGCGAAACATTCGCTTCGTCGCTATCAGTGAATTGTACCGCATTTATTGTAATGCTCTTTGTTTTATTTGTCACCCAGATAGACGCGAATCGTCACGCCTTCTTCCACCCGCGTACCCGGCTGCGGCGACTGATAGGATACTTTGTTGCCATCGCCTGCAATGTCAAGAGGGAAGGTATAATAGGATCCGGCGATTTCCTTCCGTTCCATGCCGATAAGGTTCGGCACCTGTACAATCTTTTTGTCCGGGTACTGATACTTCTTCTCCATTTGCTGCGTACGGGGCGCGATTTTCATATAACGCAGAGAAGAGTCCATAATGTTACGTACGATTGGCGCCGCTACCAGACCGCCGAACTGAATCCCCTTCGGGTTGTTTATTGCCGTATAGACAAGAATTTGCGGATCATCAGCCGGTGCAAAACCGATGAATGATACGATATGCTTGCTCTTCGAATATACACCATTTTCTACTATCTGAGCTGTACCGGTTTTTCCTCCAACACGATACCCATCGATATAGGCATTACGGCCTGTTCCGTTAGCCACGACGCTCTCCAATGCCCGGCGAACTTCGGCGGACGTCTCCGGAGAAATCACCTGACGAACCTGCTGCGGCTTGTTTTCCTTCATTAATTTGCCGGTTTCCGGGTCATGCCATGATTTGACCAGATACGGTTTCATCAGCTTGCCACCGTTTACCGCAGCACTTACTGCCTGCACTTGCTGAATTGGCGTTACAGATACGCCCTGGCCAAATGCTGTTGTGGCAAGCTCTACAGGACCCACCCGATCCATTCGGAACAATACCCCGTTCTCTTCGCCAAGCAAATCGATGCCCGTCCGTTTTCCAAAACCGAATTCTTTAATGTAATGGAATAACCTTTCTTTGCCGAGGCGCTGGCCTAAAAGTACGAACCCGGGGTTACAGGAGTTCTCCACGCCTTGAAGGAATGTCTGCTGACCATGTCCGCCCCGCTTCCAGCAACGCAGCGTGGCACCCGCGACCTTAATGAACCCCGGATCATTGAACATATCTTTATCCAGATTGACTTTCTTGTCCTCTAGTGCTGCGGCCAGCGTAATAATCTTAAACGTAGACCCCGGCTCATACGTCTTCCAAATCGGCAGGTTGCGGTTGTATGTCTCTACCGGATAATCGCGATAATGGCCCGGGTCGAAAGTCGGGCGACTTGCCATGCCCAATACTTCTCCCGTTTTTGGCGAAATTGCAATCGAAATCGCATCATCCGGTTGATATACGGCTATCGCCTGATCCAGCTCACGTTCGATGATGCGCTGGATGTTCGCATCAATCGTCAGGTGCACATCCTGGCCGTCTACCGGCGGGATAAATCGGTCAGGCATGCCCGGCATTTTTTGTCCGGCCGCATTTGCACCGAATGAGATGTATCCTTTTTTGCCTTTTAGCTGTTCATCATAAACACGCTCAATACCGGTCAATCCCTGATTGTCCACTCCAGTAAAACCAAGGATATGCGCCGCCAGCGATCCGTACGGATAGTAGCGCTGGCTATCTTCCGCCAGTTGAATGCCCGAAATATTAAGAGCCTGCACCTGCCTGGCTATTTCAGGTGAGATGCGGCGTCCGCCCGGCACACGCACGATAAGTTCGCGCCGGCTAATTTCCTTCAGGACTTTTTGTTCCTCAACCTTTAGAATCGGGGCCAGCTTACGCGCGGCGTCGGTTTTATCTTTAATTTGTACGGGAATAGCCATAACGGACGGTATGCTAACATTGTACGCCAGCATCTCACCGTTGCGGTCATAGATGCGCCCCCGCTTCGCTTCGAACGGAATGTTACGGGTCCACAGATTTTCGGCATTCTCTTTTAATCCCGGACCTTTCCAAAGCTGTACATACCCAAGGCGTGTAATCAACAGCAAAAACAGCAGAAAACCCAACAGCAGCGCAACAAAGATGCGGCGTCGGACGGTAACTCCGGATACACGCAATGTCTTTCTCCTCCTCACCGAATAGGCGCGGGACTTAGGCGTCTCGTGTCCGCGCGCGTTATGTTCTCACCAATAACCCTATTCGATGAGCAAAAAAGATAGAACAGGCTTTCCTTAGTTCTCCGCTTTCCTCTCCGTTTTGCCGTTCTTCTCCGACTTGCTTTCCTCTTCCGGTACAGGTGTTGGCGTTACCGATTTCGGCGCCAGCGTCACGGTAAGCTTGTCGCCTTTTTTTATCACCGTTCCCGGTTGAATGCTCTGGCTCACAACATAACCTTCACCCTTGAAAATAGGCACCTGCATATCAAGAAGCGATGCAAGCTCCATGACCTCACGCAGCGTTTTACCGCGCAAATCAGGCATTTGTACGCCTTCTTTCGACGTCAGCATATACACCGGCGTTCCCTTGGTGAGGGGCGTGGTCGCTTTCGGATACTGGCCGACTATGGTCTTCCCCTTGCCAAGCACCTGGCCTTTGAGACCGGCCTGTGCCAGCAATTGCTTGCCCGATTCCACCGTCTCTCCGCCGAGTTCCGGCATGACTACCGATTCATTCGTCACAACTTCTACGGTTTTTCTGTCCGTTTTATCCGGCGACAGTTTCAAATAGTGAAGGCTGCGCTCCATAACCGACTTAAAGATTGGTGCGGCAATAATTTTTCCTCCGGCGGACGGATTGTCGATGTGCGGTTGGTTGACTACGACATAAATGAGCAGCTTCGGATTGTCTTTCGGAGCAAAACCGATGAATGAGTTAATGTATTTTCCTGCCACGTAGCGCCCGTTTTCCGCGACCTGGGCGGTTCCGGTTTTACCGGCAACCTGGTAGCCCGGCAGAGCGAAAGGCTGGCCGGTTCCGTTCTTCTCATTGACGACCGCGCCGAGCAAGTCGCGCGTCTGCTTGGCCGTCTCTTCGGAGACTACGCGCCGTACCATTTGCGGTTTATGCTCCTGGATAACTTTATCTGTTTTGGCATCACGGATTTCCTTTACAATATATGGTTTCATTAGCTTGCCGCCGTTTGCGATCGCACCTACGGCCGCCACCTGCTGGATAGCCGTTACGGATACGCCCTGGCCGAACGTGATGGAAGCTATGTCGCGCGGATAATATTTGCGGTTCGGATTAAACGATCCGCGGGCTTCACCCGGCAGGTCGATGCCCGTTTTTTGTCCAAAGCCGAACTTCGTCAAATAGCTGAACAGCTTCTCTTTTCCCAGCATATCGTATCCGAGACGGACAAATGCCACGTTACTGGAACGCTTTACGCCTTCTTTGTACGTAATCAGACCCCAGCCACGGCCCTGATTATGGTCACGAATTGGCTGTCCTTTAATCTTCGTATAAATCCCTGACATGTACGTCGCATTCGGATTGAATTGTTTCTCTTCAATAGCCGCCGCCAGCGTAGCAATCTTAAACGTCGAGCCTGGCTCAAAGTTTGCCCCGATAACCGGATTGAAGAAGCTCTTAATGTCGGTTGGTGAATTCGGATTGAATGTAGGCCGGTTGCCCATACCAAGAATCTGTCCGGTATGCGGGTCGGACACAACCACGCTGACACCTTCCATCTTATATTTGGCCGTTGCCTCATTCAGTGCGTCTTCAATATAGTTCTGAATCTGATGGTCAATCGTCAGTACGACTTTATTTCCGTCCTTGGCCGGCTTGTACGATTCAACCCCGTCCGGCAGTTGATTGCCCCGACGGTCCGTCTTGAAAGTAAAGCTGCCTTTTTCCCCTTTAAGCTGATCGTCTAGCATACGCTCGATTCCCATTCTCGCTTCGCCTTCGAGATTGGTATAGCCGATGGCATGCGAAGCGAAAGCACCATACGGGTAATAACGGCGTGACTCCTCATATAACCCGATGCCCGGAAGGTTGAGGGCCTTCACCTTTTCCGCCTTCTCTTTCGGAATCTTCCATCCTCCCGGCCTCAACTCCACCTGCGTCAAATCTTTCGACAAACGCTCCAGAATTTTCTCCTGCGACATATTCAGAATAGGCGCAAGCTTGGCCGCCGTTTCTTCTTTGTCTATCACATAGTTCTGGTTTTTCTGATCGTTCGGATACGGTTTTAAACGTGCGATAACGGTGTATGCTTTGCCATGGTAGGCGAGCAGCTGCCCATTCCGGTCGACAATGTCGCCCCGTTTGGGATTAATGGCATCGCTGCGTTCCCATGTATCCTTAGCCTTTGCCATAATTTCTGCACTGTCAACATACTGAATCCAGAACGTGCGCAAAATGAGCGCAAAAAAGGAGAGCGTGAACAGCCCCCCCATCAATAACGTGCGCAGATTGATTTTTTTCCTCATCTCGCATCTCCCTAGTTCGAGGCTGTGCCGCCTTTGAATACCCGGACTGTATCGTCAAGCTTTGTCAGTCCCATTTGTTCGGCAATGCTACGAATGCGTTCCGGTTTGCTCAGCTCGTCAATCTTGGCATGAAGCTCTCCGTTTTGCTCCGACACTTTCTTCACTTCCTGCTTCGTCTCGAGAATCTGGTAGTTATAGTCCGAAATCTTCGCATAGCGGGCAATAATGAATGTAGACACAGTGACAAGTGCGATGACGATAAAAAAGTAAAGCAGCTTCTCTCCTGCGCTAATGCCGCCAGGCCGAACTGTCACCCGCTTCTTCTGGACGGTCCGCTGTTTCGGCTTCCGTTCGATTTGTTTGGCTAAATTTCCCTGATTGTATGGCCGCAAAGCATTCGTCTCCTCCTTCTGTTTATATTTCCAGCTTCTCAGCAACACGCAGCTTCGCAGAGCGCGCTCTGCGGTTCTCGTTCAATTCCGCTTCTCCGGGTACAATCGGTTTGCGTGTAATAATTTTCAACACCGGCTTGTTTCCGCAAGCACACTGTGGAAAATCCGGCGGACATACGCAGCCCTTGCTATACTCCTGGTAGGTTTGTTTACAAATCCTATCTTCAAGCGAATGAAAAGTAATTACGCTTGCCCTGCCGCCGGGCGCAAGCAATCCGATGCCCGCTTCCAGCGCTTCTTTAAAGGCGTTCAGCTCATCGTTTACCGCAATGCGAATCGCCTGAAATGTCCGCTTTGCCGGATGCGGTCCGGTGCGTCTCGCCGCGGCCGGAATGCCGCGTTTAATCAACTCGACCAAATCTTCTGTAGTAACGATTGCACGCTTCTTGCGTTCGACTGCAATTTCTCTGGCGATACGGCGCGCAAACTTCTCTTCGCCGTATTCGAAAATAATGGACGCAAGCTTCTCTTCAGGCCACTCGTTAACAATTTCGCGAGCGGTCAGCGATTGCGTCTGATCCATCCGCATATCAAGCGGCGCGTCCGCATTATAGCTAAAACCCCGTTCTGCTTCATCCAACTGAGGCGATGAAACACCCAGATCGAACAGCACTCCGTCGATTTGTGGAATATGTAATTCTTCAAGTACCTGCTTGATACGACGGAAATTGCTTTTGACAAGCGTGACATGTTCCATGTACGGTGCCAGGCGTTCTTTAGCGTTGGCAAGGGCAATATCGTCCTGATCGATAGCGATGAGGCGGCCTCCTTCGCTAAGCCTTGATGCGATTAATGAGCTGTGGCCGGCACCACCAAGCGTGCAATCTACATAAATTCCGCCCGGCTTGATGGCCAAGCCGTCCACTGCTTCCTGGTGCAGCACCGTAATATGATGGAACATCATTTTTCCTCCTTGCGTCCTGCTATAAATCAAAGTCTACAATTTTCTCTGCAATCTCATTAAAATAATCGCCGGACTCGGACGTATACTTTTCCCACTCTGCCAGACTCCAAATCTCAATCCGGTTATATACGCCGATAACAACGCATTCCTTATCAATTCTCCCGTGTCTGCGAAGGGTGACCGGTATATTTACTCTACCCTGCTTGTCCAGCACACATTCAGTAGCACCGGAGAAAAACAGGCGGGTAAACGCACGAGCATCGGCCCGAGTAAAGGGGAGGGCTTTCAGCTTTCCTGTCAGCACGCTCCATTCTTCCATTGGGTATACAAACAAACAGTGGTCCAGTCCGCGCGTCATGACGAAGCGTTCGCCGAGCTCCTCCCGGAAACGGGAAGGAATCGTCAGCCGTCCTTTATCGTCCAGCGTATGCTCGAACTCTCCCATGAACACGCCTTCTCACCTACCTGTTTACCTTTTCCTCCACTTTGCCCCACTTTATACCACATACGTATTCTAGCTTATAAAATGAAATCCTTCTATAAAAACTTAGGAAGTTTTGGTGAATTAGCGCTAATTGCATAAAAAAAATGTCGAATGGGTGAACACCCCCATTCGACACTGTGAGTTTTTTCCTATTCTTCTTTCCAGCTTTCCAGATACGCTTTCTGCTCTTCTGTCAAAGTATCTATGCCCAGTCCCAAAGCTTCCAGCTTCAGACGAGCCACCTGCTCATCCAGTTCATACGGAACGTTAAGCACGCGCGCCCCAATCTCTTTGTACCTCTCATTGACATATGCAAGAGACACAGCCTGCAGCGCAAACGTCATATCCATGATTTCCGCCGGGTGGCCGTCGCCTGCCGCCAGGTTGACGAGGCGGCCTTCCGCCAGCAGATAAATTTTGCGGCCGTCTTTCATGACGTATTCTTCAATGTCTTTGCGTACGACGCGTTTGGATGTAGAGAGCGATTCAAGTTCCGGCTTATTGATTTCGACATCGAAATGGCCGGCGTTGGACAGAATCGCGCCGTCTTTCATTACCTCGATATGTTCACCGCGGATAACGTCACGGTTGCCGGTTACCGTTACAAAATAATCGCCGTGTTTCGCCGCCTCCGCCATCGGCATAACTTCGAAACCATCCATGTATGCTTCGATCGCTTTGATGCCGTCGATTTCAGTAACGATAACTTTGGCGCCGAGACCTTTTGCACGCAGCGCCACGCCACGGCCGCACCAGCCGTAACCGATAACGACGACCGTTTTGCCCGCAACTACCAGATTGGTCGTGCGGTTGATGCCGTCCCATACGGACTGGCCTGTACCATATCGATTGTCGAACAAATACTTGCAGTACGCGTCGTTTACCGCGATCATCGGGAATTTCAATTCGCCCGACTTCTCTAACGCACGGTTACGGATAACGCCTGTCGTCGTTTCTTCGCAGCCTCCGCGTACCTGCTCAAGCAGGTCCGGACGTTCGGAGTGCAGAATCGTAACGAGGTCGCCGCCGTCGTCAATGATTAAATCCGGTTTTGTTTCAAGCGTTTTGATAAAGTGTTCTTTATATTCAGCAGGGTCAGGATTGTATTTCGCAAATACTGTGATGCCGTCTTCTACAAGAGCAGCGGCTACATCGTCCTGTGTGGATAGCGGGTTGCTGCCTGTAATCGTAACGTCGGCTCCGCCGGCTTTCACAACTTTGGCCAGGTATGCCGTTTTTGCTTCCAGGTGCAGCGAAATGGCTACTTTTAAGCCTTTGAACGGCTGTTCTTTTTCAAACTGTTCACGAATGCGGTTTAACACGGGCATATGTTCTTTAACCCAGTCAATTTTCAGATGTCCGCTCGGCGCGAGACTCATGTCGCGCACGATGCTTTTTTCTGTTGTATTCAAAATGTCAGCCTCCCGTCTTTAATCAATAAATACCGCATAGTGTTCAGGTACAACGTCGTACGGATACGAGGCAAACGCTCTGAACCATTCCATGCCGTATTTGTTAAGATAACCAAATATATTGTAAACTCGTTCCTGCGGTTTGTCCAATGGAAACAGTGAAACTGCAATACGGTCGAATTGGCGCAGCGCCGCTTCATGTTGTTTAACGAAAGCGGCCTGGATTTTGTTTTCATAATAGGAAACCTGTTCGAGAACTTTTTCCAGGTTTTTTTCACCGAGATTCTGCAGTCCGCGTTCGATTTCCGCCGCATCTCGAATAAGAGGAGTATACAGGCGCGTAATTTTCTCCCGCACATCATTAAACTTCTCTTCGAAGTTTAGTGTATCCTGAGCGGCAAGGAATTGTTCACGTTTCTCCGCGAGGCCGGTCAACGCCTCTTTCGTGCTCACTTCATACTTGCGCATGTTTTTCTGCACCGCGCCTTCGAACAGGCTAAACGACAGCCGCGGAATAAGCGGCGGCATCTCAAAGCCCATGCGTCGGAATGACTCGGCATACAGTCCCCAGTAGGCAATCTCCCCCGGTCCGCCGACGAACGCAAGTGTCGGCAGCAAATATTCCTGCATCAACGGTCGCGTCACCACATTGGCGCTGAATTGCTCTGGATTCTCTTCGAGCATGGTAAGCAATTGTTGTTTGGTATAGGTCTCGCTTCCATCGCGCGTTTGGAATGTGCCGTCCGCAAGCCGTGTTACACCGACACGCTCCCCTTCCCGATACAGAAAAAATTGCGCGTTTGACCTATCCGTCTCCACCTGCCGATGATAGCCGAGCGCTTCGAGTTTCTCCCCCTGTATAGATACCGCTTCGTTCAGTTCTTCATTCCGCTCAATAATTTGCGCAAACACCGGCTTCTCTAAGCGTCGTACAAACGGAAGCGCCGCATCCATTAGGATAAGTCCCTGTTCGCCGAGCAGCCACGCCATCGTTCGTGCGAAAAAACCGGTGAGCGTATCGGAGCTTTCGGCAAACCGGTACAATGTTTCTTTTATTTCCCCGGAAAATTCGGTCTCGATTTGTTCGGCGAAATACTCGTCAATAAAGGTACGTATTTCATCCGGAGCTACCGGCAAATGTGAGATGGACGTCCGTCCTGCGTGCTCTGTCCCAAGCTTTACTTTCTTCACTTCAGACGCGCGCGTTTGTACATACGTATGGTTGACCTCTTCATAGTCATGGTCTTCGCCTGCAATCCAGAATACCGGAACGACCGGCTTGCCCCGCTTTGCTTCCTGCTCTTCCGCAAGCCGAATGATGGTAATCGCCTTATGAATTGTATAGAGCGGACCGGTGAGCACACCCGCCTGCTGGCCCGCCACCGTCACATACGCATCCGGTTGGCGCAGCTTCTCGATGTTCTGTAAGGCATGCGCATGATTGCCGATTTCCCTGTTAAACGCAAGCAGTCCGTCTACCAGTTCCGACCGGTTCGATGCCGGATGCGCAGCAAGCCAACTGAGACGCTTCTCAATGCTGGCCTGCTCGTATGGTCTATATAAATAAAACTCTTTCACTTTCTCATAGTTATGTAT
>Ga0310821_100473_pt1 | contig 19456 bp, 19 predicted proteins | sample P4_ome_FD_201300 | JGI IMG/M metagenome (GOLD analysis project Ga0310821, IMG submission 201300) | Sorghum-adapted microbial communities from Joint BioEnergy Institute, Emeryville, California, United States - P4_Day56_Rep1 | ecosystem: Engineered > Bioreactor > SSF (Solid state fermentation) >...
AAAGGACCTCGTGCCAAAGGCGTAGTTATCTCCATTGCTGTAGCAGGCAAAGGCCAGCATCAGGATGCAGGAGCGAAGATGATTCATCTTGCACCGGAGTGCAGCTCCACCATCGTATCGAAGAGTATCAGTAAACATGGTGGTAAAGTAACATACCGCGGACTTGCCAACTTCGGACGCAAATCGGAAGGCTCCAAGTCCAACGTAAAATGTGACACAATTATCCTGGATAAGCTGTCCACTTCTGATACGATTCCGTACAATGAGATTCTGAATAACAACATTACGCTTGAGCACGAAGCTACTGTTTCTAAGGTAAGTGAAGAACAGCTCTTCTATCTGATGAGCCGTGGTTTAAAAGAAGATGAGGCTACGCAGATGATCATCATGGGTTTCATTGAGCCGTTTACGAAAGAGCTGCCGATGGAATATGCAGTTGAGATGAACCGCCTCATCCAGTTTGAAATGGAAGGCTCAATCGGATAATCGAGCGGTAGTAAGCACGAAAACTCCCAAACTATTCGTTTGGGGGTTTTTTGTATGATATGATAAGAAAAAGTACAATAAGTAAGCAGGTATATTGGAGTGGATAATGATGGGTTGGTTCATTCTTACCCTGGTTGGAATAGCTGCCGGTACGTTCGGTAGCTTGCTTGGGTTGGGCGGGGGGATTATTCTTGTGCCCGCGCTATTTTATTTATCGGGTATCATTCCGGGCGTGCCTGAGATTACGCCTCAGCTGGCGATTGGCACCTCGTTGATGCTTATTATCATTACAGCGCTGTCTTCAAGCATTAGCTATGCCAAGCAGAAACTGGTGGATTTTTCAAGCGCTTTTTTATTTTTCATAGGCAGCGCACCGGGCGCCGTCATTGGAGCATGGCTCTCAGCCTATTTTGATAAAGACTCGTTTACTTTGTATTATGGGCTGTTCATGCTGTTTATGCTCTTGATTCTAACATACCGTTCGAAATTTACTCCGGGCAAGAATAAGCAGTGGAAAACCACAAGAACATATGTGGATATAAGCGGGCAAGTGCATACATATGGATATTCTAAACCGCTTGCCATCGCTATTTCATTGCTGGTAGGCATTTTATCCAGTGTATTCGGCATCGGTGGCGGAGCATTGCTTGTCCCGTTCCTGCTTGTATTGTTTCGGTTTCCGCCGCACGTTGCCGCTGCCACGTCGATGTTTGTTATTCTGTTATCTTCGCTTGTCGGCAGTATTACCCATATTACACTTGGACATATTGCATGGATCGCGGTGATTGCTATAGCGCCGGGGGCCTGGATCGGCGGAAAATTAGGCAGCACACTATCAAGAAAGCTGTCGGGCAAGGGGCTTGAGAGACTTATGCGGTTTGTCCTATTGTTAATTGCCGTCCGGATGCTCTGGCAGGGATTGATGTAGAGCAAGAATGAGACGGGATATGATTTGTTTAAAATACGATCTTCCTGTATCATGGGAAGAGGAATCGCCGCTTCCCAATTTGTTGGCGGCAGGGCTGCGTTCTCGGGTAGATGAGGAAATTGGCCTTGTGAACTCAGGCACGCTTTTGTTCTCCCTGGAAAAGGGAGATGTCACGCGTAAAGACCTTCTTTCTCTTTGTCCACACCCGATTAATCCATGTCGGATGAAGCTGACGGGGGCATAACTGCTTTTTATTCTGGAAGAAGCGCTGAAGAATTCCAGACGCAATCACTGGCATGCGACAAAATCGGGACATACTAGAAAAAAACTGCATTAGTATACAGATGTGAAAGGGGTAGTTTCATGAAGCTAGTCAATGATATTTACAACCTATATCGTGATAAACTCACGGGCGATGAAGAAGATGTCACAGCGATTGTTATGAGCTTGCTGCATGGACAGAGCAAAGAAGAGCTCGTGCAATGGATTCAGGAGATGCAGGAGACGGAAATTTATCAGATGTTTGGCCTGTATTTAATGGAGGCGCTGCGAGTGAAAATGGCCGAAGACGGGATTGGGGGAGCGCGTCCGGAAACCGCGCGACAGCAGAGATATCATTGAGTGTCACCCAGCCTGCGCTGTTTACATACTGTGTAAAGGATAAAGAAAAGGCGCAAGGAGGATTAAAAATATGATTGAAATGAAGCCGCTCATGCTGGATGGTCATCAGGTAACCGCTATTTCGGTTCAACTGCCAAAAACCAGTCTGCTGATGGTAACGACGGAGAAAGGGTATATTATGTGCGGAGCACTTGATGTAGGATTGTTAAATGAACGGCTTGCCAGCCGTGGCATTATTGCGGGGCGGGCACTGGGAGTACGGACGATTGACCAGTTGCTGGAAGCTCCGCTTGAGTCGGTGACTTTCGCAGCGGAAGAGATGGGAATTGTACCCGGCATGAGAGGAAAGGACGCAATACTGGCAATGCTGTAAGGAGCTTTCTTTTGGAAAGCTCTTTTTTTAGGTCGATTATACGATATATTTCCTAGGTCTTTCTATGTATAATGAGAAGAAGAGACTAGAGTACGATGAGGAGTTAAACCAGTATGCGATTAATCTCAATTCAAAGCTGCGAAGCCGGTATGGTTTTGGCGCAGCCGATTTGCACGGATCAGGGGGCGGTGCTGCTCAATAAAGATATGGTACTGACCGATAGCATGATTGAACGACTTAAACGAAAAGGGGTTAATACACTATATATCCGTGACGAAGCGACAGAAGATCTGGAGATGGAAGAAGCTGTGTCTTCGGAGACGAGACGGGCGGCGGTAAAAGTCATCTATCAAGGTTTTTCTGAAATTGTTCATGCTGAGCAGAAGTGGAAATCACGTCTTTCTCCGTCCACAATTGATGCTTTCCGTAATGTATTCGACTCCATTGTCGGCGACCTGAAGCGTAATCGCAAAGCATTGGGATTGTTGAGCGATATGTACATACAGGACCATTATGTATATGCCCACTCGTTGAATGTGGCTATTTATGCCGCTGCAGTTGGAATTGAGATGGGGTACAATGATAAAGAATTGCTTGAGCTTGGAATGGGCGCCATGCTGCATGATATCGGAAAATTAATGGTTCCGGGAGAGATTCTCTATAAACCGGGCCGATTGACGGACGATGAATTTGCCGTAATGAAAAAGCATACGGAATACGGCTTCGATTATTTACGTCAGCAGCATGGTATTCCGCTGTTGGCCGCACACTGTGCCTATCAGCATCATGAGCGGCTGGACGGTACCGGTTATCCACGTGGTCTTAAGGGAGAGGAGATTCATAAATATGGGCGGTTACTGGCGGTATGTGATGTGTTTGATGCTCTGACAACCAATCGGGTGTATCGGGGTGCGATGCTGCCTCATGATGCAATGGAGATTATTTTCGCAGGGACGGGTACGCATTTTGAACCGGCGATTGTCGATGCGTTCCGCAAGACAGTCTCCATTTATCCTGTAGGGTTAACTGTAACACTGAGCAACGGAGCCACCGGCATTGTAGTTGACTATAATAGAAATCTGCCCGCAAGGCCTGTAGTGCGGGTGATTAAGCATGAAGACGGCAGCAAAGCTAACCCGTATTATGAAATTGATCTCTCCAAGGAATTAACCATTATGATTGTGCGGTGCGACACGATCCTATAGCAGCCGGGATTGATGAATGAGGTGAGGCAGACGATGAAGCTTTCAAACTATGTAACCAGCACGGAAGACAATGTATATGCGATTAAAAATATACCGGCTGAAGTTGTCGGCACTGTTTTTGCGAAGGTGAGCCGTAGTCCAGGCAGTTTTCGCGATAATTTGTATGACTTGCTCAAGAAGGGGGTTCTGTGTCTTCCAGATACAGACATGATTTCGATGTATAAGGAGTCCCTGGCGCATACGGAAGGAATGATGAAGAAATGGGGCATGGCGTATGGACATGCGAGCATAAAAGAGCATGCGTTTGCCCAATTCTGTATCGAGGGTGTCTCGCGCTGGTGTATCGAGATTCTGGAGACCGTCCAGGCAGCTAAATGGCTATCGTTTACGGAATTTAGCTTTCATTACCATAAACCGGAGGGTTTTGTCATTCCCGTGGAACTGGATAAGCATTCAGAATTGAAAGAACGCTACATCGCGTTTGGACAGCAATGCTTAAAAAAATATGAAGAACTGGTTCCGCTTTTCTTTGAAATAATCAAAGCGAAAAGTCCGGAAATGAAAGAAGATGTGGCCGAGAGGCTGGCATACGAAAATGCGCGCACTGTCCTGCCGCTGGCCACGAAATCCAATGTGGCCGTTACAGGAAATGCGCGCGCCATCTCGGACGCGATTGCTGAAATGCTGGCGCATGAAGGCTTTAGCCGGGAGATAGTAGAGGTGGCGGAGAAAATTCGTATGCATGCGACCGAGGTGCTTCCGTCTTCCATTGGCCATACGGAAGCCATGCTATATCAGCGTTCCTGTGTCGGCGAATTTTATCGGCGGCGGGCGGAAGCGCGGGAAGCACGGCCTGTCTATAACGGTCCGTTCATTGCAATATCGGATGCTTCACCTGTGTCTGAATGTATCCGTGCAGAGGACATGGTACTGGGAGATTTGTCTGCGATGACCAGGCTCAGCGAATTACCCGGGATTATGCGGGCATATGGCAAGCATATTGCTGTTACGTGTTCTGAAGGCTGCCACCACCAAATCATCCGTCACCGGGCATTTGACTTCTCGCTGCAACTGCCGGACACCCGTTATGGCTTGATGCTGCCGCAGGAAGTGGCAGAAGCGTCAGGCACACAGACAGCCGAGCGAATACTCGACATTCTGCTAACGATGCACAATGAATCGCATTGTCTGTACAATGAGCTTGCAGATACGGACCTTAATGGCATTGCTCCGTATGTGGTGCTGCACGCAAATGCGCGCCGCCTGCCGTTCTATGCCAATATGTACGGACTTGCCCATTTTGTTACGCTTCACAAAGAAGAGCAGGCGCACAAAGAAATCCGCACTGTTGCTTCCCAGCTTGAACGTGTTTTTCAGGAGACCGAGCAATTTCTGTCAGGTTTTAAGATGGATCGCCATTTGAAAAAGTAAGCTAAAAAATGATAGAAGGCACGTAGCTTTTATGCTCGCGTGCTTTTTTGGTGTTCCTTTTGTTTTAACAGATAAAGTACATAGGTAATGAGATACACTCCCATAAATACAATAGAGACACGATACATAGCCGCGTAGCTCATTGCTTTGGCCACTACACCGAGTGCCATAGCCCCGGCGCCTATTCCTAAGTCAAAGCCGGAGAAAAATGTGCCGGTAGCAGCACCGCGTCGGTTTGCCGCAACCCGGCTGATCGTCCAGGCCTGCAGAGTTGGTTGAATGGCACCAAAACCAACGCCGTAGAACAGGGAAGCAAGTACGAGTGAAGGCACGTTGGTAGAATAGGATAGCAGCAGAAGGCCTGCCACTGTAAAAAAGGCGCCGGGCAAAAGAATCCATACCGGACCCCGCCGGTCGAACAGCTTACCCGCCATCGGTCGGACGATCATAACCATAGCCGCATTAGCAAGAAAAAACCAACCTACGTTGGAAATACCGACTTCTTTGCCGAACAGTGTAATAAATGTTACGATTCCGCCATACGTAAGACCTAGCGTCATAGCGAGAAAAGAAGGGAATACCGCTCGTTTTTCCACCCATTCATCCAATCGACTTCGGACCTCAGAGACTTCTGTTTCTGTGGAGTCGGGCAGGGAAGGATACCGGATAATCTGGGAGATGAGAAAGCTGGCGATTGCGAGCAGTGCAGAGATGAAAAACAGCCATCCAAAACCGGCTTTTCCCATTACCCAGATGCCGAACAAAGGGGCCAGCGCCATCGCAAGCGTAGTTGACAGGCCATAGTATCCCATTCCTTCTCCGCGTCGCTGCGCCGGAATGATGTCCGAAATCACTGTTCCGAACGTTGTTGTCGTAATTCCCCAGCCAACTCCATGGATAACCCGCAGGCTTAAAATTAAAAACACGGTTGTTGTCCAGTAATAACCGGCCACAGCCAGAATGAAAATCAACAAACCGATCATCATAACGATTCTGCGGCCAAGCGTATCGAGCGCTTTGCCGGCGAACGGGCGGGCCAGCAGAGCGAACACGGTGAAAATTCCGATTACCGCTCCAACCGCAAGCTCATCGCCTCCACTTTGCTCTACATAAACCGGCAGCGTTGGAATCAGCATTTGAAAGCTTGTGAACAAAAATAAATTAGCCAGTGTCGTGAAAATAAAATCCCTGGTCCAGAGCGCAGGTGATTCGATAGTATGTACGGGAGAAGCCATAAAATCATCTCCTCTTCATGGGAAGGGTTTACTACAATTTTACCTCATTTGTTTACAATTTGCTGAAAAATAAAACCCAATATCAAACTCTGCGCTTGACTTTTTATACATAAAGAGGAACGAGGCGAGAGAAGGGAGGAACATGTCACTTCGCGCTCCCGCAAGGAAGTATATACTACCCGCTTCAGAGGACAAGCGAGCTCGCCCCCATCACCCTTTGGTTTTTTTTATTCATATCCTCAATCGCATTTTTAGGTATTGAGCTAAAAAATTTTTTTGGAAGAAAAATCTAATTTATAGAAGAATTGTTCCGATAATTATTACTGGGATGTTTTTACAAATAAGCGAAGGGGAGATTCTGATGAAGAAACAATTTTTTATCACTATTCACAGCTTTGTTTATACTAACGTTACTTTATAACACCTCCGCTGTACAAGCAGGACCAGCACCGAAGTTAACAAAAGTGCAATTTTTGGGCGTAACTTTTTATGACAATCTATTCGGTGTAGAGATTATTCCTAGCACATATACAACCGGCGATACTTTTACGGGTAGTACACACAGTTTAAATAAATCTGAAATCACATCAGTTCCTCCTATTCATTTAACTGAAGAGAAAATTAAAGAGCTTGAAGAAAAAGCTAAGAAGGAAAAACAGGAAATAAACTGATTGCCCAAAATAAGGAAGTAGGTGAAGATTTGATAAACATTTCATCAAAATCAGCAGCAATGCAAAGATCGATTTCGGTATTTAAAAGCCCAGAATACAAAGCATACACTCAGTTAACTTCTTCTGCTGAATGGAGAGCCTAAAACGGGGTTGTTGACAAACAAAGAAAAATTACAGAAAAAAATGATTGTAAAGAACTGTGTAGAAAAGAATCTATACAGTTCTTTTTCTATGTAAATCGTGAGGAAAGAAGGGGAGGATGAGGAAAAAAGATCCAAGGAAGGAAAAGGCGTTCGCCTTTTTCCACATTGAAATCATCCTCTCGTTCTCTTCTCTCGATTCCTTCGTACCGCAAAAGTCAGCCGCCCTTCCCGTCATTTTCATGTTGGGGTTACGGCTGATTGGTCATGATGGTTTTATTTGCGCAAATCATGGAAAGGAAGTAGGATCATAAGAAAGGAGCGGAGGGAGCATGGAAAGAAATTATACATACTTTACTGTGCTGGAAGCGGCGGCGGTGGCGCTTGTCGGTGCGCTGCTCTTTACAGTGCTGCGTGTGCCGCTGCCGTGGATTCTCGGGCCGGTAGCAGCGGTAACAGTCTGGCGTCTTGCAACGCGCAGAACGCTTATGTGGCCGTACACGTTTCGGGAGACAGCACTTCTGTTGTTGGGATATATGCTGGGTGCGTCGTTTACACGGGAGACAGCGTTGCAGATTATACAGCAGCTTCCCTTTATGCTGGCATCTACCGTGCTGACCGTGCTGGTTAGCTTATCGCTTGGAGTGATTATTGCCCGTCGGCTGGGAGTAGACATTGCCAGCGGGGTTTTCGGCAGTGTGCCAGGTGGACTGTCACAAATGCTGGTACTAAGCGAAGAAACAGAGCGAGTAGATGCAACAATGGTGGCGTTTATGCAAACGATTCGTGTATTGGCGGTCATTTTTTTCGTGCCGTTTTTAACTGTACATGGCTTAGGACAGCAGGTGTCATCAGGCGGAGCGGGAGGGGCTGTGCCTGATACGGCGTGGATGCCCGCTTCATGGGAACAATATTTGCTGTATGCCGGAGTGGCGATAGCCGGTGCCTGGGGAGGAAAGAGGATCGGGCTTCCGGCTGCCGCATTGACCGGGCCGATGCTCGGCACTGCAGCGGTAATCATGGTGGGTGCCGGAGAAGCACCGCATTTGCCCCACACACTTGTCCTGTTGTCCCAGTTTGCTATTGGTACTCATATTGGACTGCAGATGAAGCCACAAACATTAAAAAGCATACGGGCGCTTGGACTGTATACCGTGCTTGGCAGCGTCTTTCTTGTACTTTTCTCGCTGCTCCTGGCTTTTCTGCTTACCCTTTGGACTCCGATGACATTAACCACGGCATTTTTAAGCACCGCACCGGGCGGTATTGCCGAGATGGGCGTAACGGCCAGCATGGTGCATGCCGATTTATCAATGGTCAGTGGCTATCAACTTTTTCGCGTATTTTTCGTCATGTTTATTGTTCCGCCGCTTCTGCAATGGTGGATTAGAAAAGGCGCATCCGAGAGCGGCAAAAGTGAAGAAGAGTTACCTTTGTAGCGCTGGCTGCTCTCGGTACGCTTCTGTTTTCTGTGAAAATCATGAGAAAAGAAGGAAGGGGAAGAGGAAATGAGATCCGGGGAAGAAAAAGGCGTTCGCCTTTTTTCCCCATTGAAATCATTGTCTCGTTCTTTTCTCTCTTTTCCTTCGTACCGCAATAAAAAACAGACACGACGCAAAGGAGAGGAACGAATGATTGTATATGAGCGGGGCGAAAAGTTTGTAATGGTGGCCCAGCATCATCATGCGCTGGCTTCCGGTGAGATAGCCCGTCGATGGAGAGAACGCTATTTTATTGGTAAAGACAAGCGTGAGGACGTACTTTACGGGATTAGCCAGCATGACCGTGGCTGGATTGATTTAGATAATACACCGTTCTGGAATGATGCAGACAAAAGACCGTATTCATTTGTTGAGTTTCCCCTTGTCCCTAAACTGTCTTTTTATCGAAAGGGAGTAGATGAAGTAGAAGAGACAAGTCCATACGGGGCTCTTCTTTGCAGTATGCATTATGTGTCTTTTTTTGACGGAACGAGCGAAGAGACCGCACTTTCCTATGTACGGGACGAACAAGCGCGGCAGCGGCGTTTGAGGGAGCGGCTTGGCATCGGAGAAGAGGAGGCTGCTGTTCTGCATTTCCATTTTACGCTTTTGCAGTTCTGCGATAATCTTTCCCTGTATATTTGTATTCAGGAACCCGGTATAGCAAAAGAGCAGGAAATTTCCTGGTACAGGAACGGGTTTCCGCAGCGGTTCACTTTCAACGGAGAAGAGAAGATTTCCGCCCGTTGGCTTGATCGGAAAACCGTGCAGCTTACTTCTTTTCCATTTGAAGAGGAATTTGAGGTATCCGTGCCGCTGAAAGAAGTGACAAAGAAGGAAGTTGAACAACTTGGCATCGCCAAGGCGTACAGTCAAACAGGGTGGATAGAAAGAAATATATCATTTACGTATCAATGAAGAAAAAGGCGAATGCCTTTTTCTTCTCTCCTTCCTTCTTTATTTCAGGATTTTCACAAAAAATAAAGTGTATTTTTGCAGGTTGCAGAAAATTTCACTAAGATGTGTCTAAATTATGAACATTTTCTTGGAAATCTTCTCTTTTTCGATAGAATTCGATAAACTTAAACCGTTATTGTAAAGAGACAGAAGACATCAGAACTATTATAGAGGTGGCCAATTAATAGAAAAATGTTTACTTGCCGAATTCGCATCATGCGAAGCGGGGGACGATTTACTCTGGGGTGGATCCGTTTATACGGAAAGAGACCTTATCCTCTTAACCCGTCAACTAACCTCGTAGGCACGAAGGGAGTAAAACTAGGCTATGAGAAATAAGAAAATTCTGATGGTTGCAATGGCGGGTGTAATTGCGTTGGGCAGTCTTTTGGCGCCCGTAGGAACAGAAAAAGCATCTGCGGCCAACACATCATCTCTGGTAGCGAAAGCAAAAAGCGTATTGGGAGCGCCGTATAAATGGGGCGGTACCGGAAAGGGCGGTTTTGACTGCTCCGGTTTCCTGAATTATGTATTCAAAAGTCAAAAAATTACTCTGCCCCGCACCGCAAGCGCCATGTACAGCAAAGGCAAGCCTGTTTCGCGCTCGCAGTTGCGTACGGGAGATCTGGTATTCTTCAAAACTTCAAGCCGTGCCGCTGTTACGCACGCGGGAATGTATATCGGGAATGGCAAATTTATTCATTCTTCGAGCAGCCGCGGTGTATCTATCAGCAGTGTCAATGACGAATATTATTGGGGAAGCCGTTATGTAGGAGCTAAGCGTATTGTGAAGTAAGTACATACGGATATATGTCTACATAAGATATTTGCTACTAACTCTCAACTGAAAGCCATTCGGTTGGGGGTTTTTTATTTTTCTGTGAAAATCATGAAGAAAGAGGGAGAAGAGGGAGGAAAAAAGATCCAGGGAAGAAAAAGGCCTTCGCCTTTTTCCCATTGAAATTCTCTCCTCCTTCTTTCCTCTCTTTTCCTTCGTACCACAAAAGTCAGCCTCTTTCCCATGATTTTCATGTCTGTGTTGCGGCTGAAAAGCCATGAGAGTCTTGTTTTTTTAAAACTCCCCCCATAAGCGTATTTTATGTTTCGAAAAGAATAGGAGATGATAATTTCCATATCATATATTTATTTCCATGATTTTTTCTGTTACATAGGTGGGAATGCTTCATTATTAATAAAGATCCGGATTTTCCGGACTTTATTCATAAAAACAGAATAAGGAAAGGTGGTTGTTTCATCATGAAGAGAAGAATTGCGAAACTTGCTCTGGCTACGGTATTGGCACTCAGCATAACGTCTGTTGCTTCTGCGGCAACATTCAAGGATTTCGACAATTTTTACTGGGTCAAACCGGCTGTCGACAGCCTGGTGAAAGATAACATCATCAGTGGGTACAAAGACGGTACATTCCGTCCGGGCAAGCAGGTAAGCCGTGCCGAATTTGTCACGATGATAAATAAAGCGTTCGGCAAATACAAAGAAAATGCAGAAGCAAATTTCTCGGACGTATGGAAATATCAATGGTTCTATCAGCAGGTGGCTTCCGCCCGGGAAGCGAACTATATTACCGGATATAACGGAAAATTCCTGCCGGGCAAATCCATCACCCGTTCTGAGGCAGCGGTAATGATCGCGCGTGTGCTGGAGTTCGATGTAGCAAAGATCGATACGGCACAAAAGTTTGTCGACATTAACGAAATGCCGCCGTGGGCGGTCGGCAGCATTTCCGCGTTGGTTGACAAGAAAGTGATGAGCGGTTATAGCGATAACACGTTCCGCGGCGCGAAATACATTACACGCGCGGAAGCGGCGGTTATTATTGAGCAGGCCCGTTTGATGCGCAGCGGCAAACTTGAATAGAACGGCAGTAATAAGCCCGGGGAAACGCTGCTGTTCTTCGGGCTTTCATCATGCTGCGGAGAAAGCCCTTTTCTAACTTCTTGTTTGTGTCTTTGCATTTTTCGGTTTTAGCCTCCCCACCTCAGGCATATATTGCAGCAAGGAGGTGGATAGATGAAAAGAAGGAGGTTGCGTAACCGGTCTGTGCGGGCGCCCATCCCTTCAAAATATATGTTTCTCATCTCCCTGCTCATTTTTCTTGGGCTTACCTTTCAGACTTTCTATTATATCGAAAAAAACATTGAGCCCGTCCTCCATTCGATTGCCCGCATCCGTGCAGAACAGATGGCGACCAAAGCGATTCATGATGCGATTAATCAAAAAATTATTAAAGAAACGGATTTTAAAAAGCTGATAGATATTAAAGAAGACAAAGATGGGAAAGTTCAGGTAGCGACCTTTAATTCCAATGAATACACACGCATTGTATTCGAATCGACAGAGAACGTTATGCATGCATTGAAAGACATGGAGACGACACCAGAAAAGATTAAGCTCGGTCAGGCGCTGCGCAGCAACTTGCTGGCGCAGTTGGGTCCCGAATTACCGATAACGCTTGTGCCATACGGAAATGTACACGTAGAGCTTGATACGAAAATGCAGCAGGCCGGAATTAACATGGTGCTGATTACCGTGTTCATCATTATTGAAACAAAGGTGAAAATCGTTATTCCGTTCTCGACACAACCTGCGGTAGTCCAATCAGAAGTTCCGATCTCCAATGCGCTGATCGTCGGTGATGTGCCGCAGTTTTACTATGACGGGACGGGAAAGCCGGTAGGCAGTGAAGTCCCCGGAGTACAGCCGCCGCCGATTTTACCGCCTGTACAGATGAATACCACAAAAATTCAAGAATAGTGATAAAAATGTTTAACCGAAAGGGGAGCGGGGAATAATACTATTACTAGCATGAGAATTTTTTTCTCTCTCTTTCTCCCCCTATATTTCCACTGCTTTGCGGAGCAGTGGATTTTTTTGCCTTTCTTTCGGTATGAAAAGAAGGCGGAAAGGGTAAATCTGTATGACGCCGCCGACTTCGTTGTTAAGCGCAGCCATTGCTGGTATGTTTATGTAGAGGAAGAAAAAGGAGGGTCCGCCACATGAGGATGGTTGACTTAATCGAGAAAAAACGGGATGGAAAAGAACTGAGCAAAGCTGAAATCGATTTTATTATCAGCGGCTATACAGAAGGCCGGATTCCGGACTACCAGATGTCCGCACTGGCGATGGCCATTTTCTTTCAGGATATGACACGGGAAGAGAGAACCCATCTAACAATGGCTATGGTAGAATCCGGTGACCAAATTGATCTGTCGGCAATTGAAGGCATTAAAGTAGATAAGCACAGTACCGGAGGCGTAGGCGATACAACGACGCTTGTGCTTGCACCGCTTGTAGCTGCGCTGGGCATCCCGGTAGCGAAAATGTCAGGCCGGGGGCTTGGACATACCGGTGGAACCATTGACAAGCTGGAGGCCGTACCGGGTTTTCATGTGGAAATCGATAACCAGAAGTTCAATGAGCTGGTCAATACAAACAAGGTGGCAGTGGTTGGTCAGAGCGGAAATCTAACACCGGCGGATAAGAAGCTGTATGCTCTGCGTGACGTTACTGCGACGGTGAATTCGATTCCGCTCATTGCAAGCTCAATTATGAGCAAAAAAATCGCATCCGGCGCCGACGCTATCGTACTCGACGTCAAAACGGGCAGCGGCGCGTTTATGAAAGATTTGGAGCATGCGCGCGAATTGGCACAGGCAATGGTCGATATCGGAAACAATGTCGGTCGTAAGACGATGGCCGTTATCTCTGATATGAGCCAGCCTCTTGGATTTGCGGTAGGGAACGCGCTGGAAGTGCAGGAAGCGATCGATACGCTGCGCGGCAAAGGACCGAAAGATTTAGAAGAACTGTGCTTGACGCTTGGCAGTCATATGGTATATCTCGGCGGCAAAGCAGACAGTCCGGAAACGGCGCGCACCCAGCTCGAAAAAGCTATTCGGAACGGCAATGCGCTTGAGAAATTTAAAACATTTCTGTCGGCTCAAGGCGGAGACCCTTCTGTTGTAGACGATCCGTCCAAACTGCCGCAGGCAAAATATACGTTTGAAGTGAAAGCGGGTGAGGAAGGACATGTAGCGTCCATTCAAGCCGATCGGATCGGCACAGCCGCGATGCTGCTTGGTGCCGGCCGCGCTACCAAAGAGTCGGTGATTGACCTGGCGGTTGGCGTTGTGCTGCGCAAGAAAATCGGCGACAGCGTGAAAAAGGGCGAACCGCTGGTGACAATTTACAGCAACCGGGAAGATGTAGCGGAAGTCAAAGAAATGATCGAAGACGCCTACCGGATTGTGCCCGAAGCGGTGGAGGGGCCGCCGCTGATTTACGATGAGATTCGAGTAAAATAAGACTCAACATTCCCCTGTCCGTGGTACGAAGGCAAAGAGGGAAAAGAAAGAGGGTACGAGCTGAATTGCGAGTCTACTTCCGCTTAGGAGCCGCGTAAAAGCGTTCCATTGCCCGCTTCTTTTCCCATCCAAGCAACCTTTGTGTAAAAAGAAGTTAACCACAGAGTCTGGTGGTGAGCCTAAAAGAAATATTAAATTTTTGTCTGCTGATCCTGCCAATACTTATCGCGCAGGACAGTCTTTAAAATCTTACCGGATGGATTGCGGGGCAGTTCGTCTATAAAATCAACAGATTTAGGCTTTTTGTAGCTGGCGATTTTGCCTTCGCAATAACGAATGACATCTTCTTCGGTCAATGCGGCCCCTTCTCTTAGAACAACGATCGCTTTTACCGATTCACCCCATACCGGGTCAGGTACGCCGATAACGGCCGCATCAAGAATCTTCGGATGCGTATACAGCACTTCTTCGATTTCACGGGGATAAATGTTCACGCCTCCGCTAATCAGCATGTCTTTCTTGCGATCTACAATGTAATAGAAGCCTTCTTCATCCTGCATGGCCATATCACCCACGGTAAAATAGCCATTGTAGAACGACATTGCCGTCGCTTCCGGATTTTTGTAATATTCGTCAAGCAGATACGGAGCTTTAAAATACAATTCGCCGATTTCTCCTTGGGCAACAGGCTCTTTATCGTCATTCAGAATGGCGCATTCGACAAGCGGGAATGGCTGTCCTACGCAGCGCTCTTTACGCTGAATGTCTCTTGGCTTAATGTTGAGCGTAATCGCACTTTCAGTTGAACCGTAGAATTCATGCAGATCAGCCCCGGGAAAGAAGGCGAGGATATCTTCTTTCGTTTTGGTCGGCAGCGGTGACCCGGCCGAGATGAGCACGCGCATGGAGGAGAGATCGTGCCTGCTTTTTATGTCTTCTTTTACATTGACGAGGAAGTTGTACATCGTCGGCGCAAGGAACGTATTAGTGATGCCATGCTTCTGAATATCCGAAAGCACCTGCTCCACCCGGAACATCTCATGGATGACGAGTGTGCCGCCTACGATCAACTGCATGACCAGAAAAATCCACGGTGCCGCATGGTAAATCGGACCGGCAACGAGGTGTACATCCGATTCGTCGATTTTATATTCATAAGCGGCAACCATGCCGGTAAGGATACGGGAACGGTGGGAGATAACAACACCCTTCGGTTTGCCGGTCGTACCGGAAGTATAGCCGATATAGAAAGGATCTCGCTCGTTCACCTCTGCTTCCGGTTCGTTGTCGGAAGCGGAAGCAAGGAATGCTTCATAGTCGAGCATCTGAGGAATGTTCGTTTCTCCTATCGCCACCGCGGTATCAAGCTGCGGCATGGACGGCAGCAGCTTACCGATTTCTTCCGCGTATTCCGCTGTAAGAATGATCGCACGGCTATCCGAATGATGGATAATGTATTCAATCTCCGAACCAACCAAACGGTAGTTTATCGGAACGATAACTACGCCAATCTTCGCAAGACCAACCATGATGTCTACATAGGCGGCATGATTTTTCATCATGACCGCAACTTTGTCTCCTTTTTTGTAGCCCCTGGATAAGAAAGCGTTTGCAAGGCGGTTGGCACGAAGATTAAGCTCGCCGTATGTGCGCATGGTGCCTTGGAAGATAACGGCCGGCTTGTTTCGATATTTCCCGGCGTTTTGTCTCATTATAGTTCCAAACGTTAGCATGGTTTCAATCCTTTCTATACTATTCTGTATGATACGAAAATTATATCATTAAACACAAGTATGAAAGAATATAATATTTGACCCAAAAAATTAACACTTTTTAGACTTGATGTGTGATATAGTTTAAACTATGCTTCGCAAGGGTTAAATAAGGGGTTTGAGCTATGAAACAGGGGGGATTGGGGTGCATATACCACAATTACAAATCGCGCATATGAAACCGCGCGTACCGATTATACAGGGGGGCATGGGCGTACGGATTTCGCTGAGCAATCTGGCGGCGGCCGTCGCAAATGCCGGGGGCATCGGCATCATCTCGGGAACGGGAATTCCGGTTGAAGAGATGCGGGCCCATATTCGCAGGGCGAGAGAGTTGACAAAGGGACAGGGATATATAGGGGTTAATGTATTATTTGCAATGAATAGTTTTCCGGAAACGATAAAAGCGGCCATGGAAGAGAAGGTCGATTTCATTATTTCCGGCGCCGGATTCTCACGGGATATGTATGCCTGGGGACGCGAATACAATGTTCCCGTCATTTCCATTGTTTCTTCCGCCAAATTGGCTAGGCTGGCAGAGCGTCTCGGCGCCGCCGCTGTCGTAGTGGAAGGTTTTGAAGCGGGCGGACACCTGGGAACGGACCGGCCGTTGTTCGAGATTCTGCCTGAGGTAATTGAAGCGGTCAGCATCCCGGTCATCGCTGCCGGCGGCATTATGACGGGAGCGGATATTGCGCGGGCGATTCAAATGGGCGCTTCCGGCGTACAGATGGGAACCCGGTTTGTAGCGAGCGTCGAATGCGACGCGCCGGACGCATTTAAACAGAAGTATATCGAAACGGTAAGCGCGGACGATCTCGTACTGGTAAAGACGACCGTCGGCCTTCAGGGCCGTGCCATCCGCAACCGCTTCACCGAGGCGATTAGCGGCGATAATAAGTTGAAAATCGAGAAATGCTACGATTGCCTGAAAGCCTGTTCCTACCGGTTCTGCACACTGGACTCGCTCGTTACGTCCGTAAACGGCGACGTGGAAAACGGTCTGGTATTCGCGGGAGCACGCGTGCATGAAATCGATCAAATATTACCGGTTCAGACGATTATTGACAGGCTTATGATTGAATACGAAGCGGTTCAAGAAGTCGCAAAGCACCATATTCTTTAGTCTTTCGGCAGCTCCTCTTTAGGTTGGAGCTGTCTTTTTTTTGTGAAGATAAGGAAAAAAGAAAGAGGAAAGAAGATCCGAGGAAGAAAAAGGCATTCGCCTTTTTCTGCATGAAAATCTTCTCCTCATTTTTTCTTCTCTTTTCCTTCGTACTATATGACCTATTGTCTAACTAATCTGAAGAAGGTAAAATAGCGTATTTGGGTGGTAATATAAAAACAACACCAATCTAGTGTAAAATTAACTAGCATAGTGGGAGATGTTAATCACATGGAAACAACTGAAGCAACCTTCTATGATGCGGTCATCGTAGGCGGGGGTCTGGCCGGATTATCGGCCGCGGCATACCTGGCAAACAAAGGGAAAAAAGTGGTTGTGCTCGAACGAGGTAATCTAGGCGGGCGAGCCGTAACATTAAAGATTAAAGGCTTTTCGTTTAACTTTGGCGCGCATGCAATCTATGGGCGTGACACTTCTGTGCTGCGCAAATTTGAAAAAGAGCTCGGAATTAAAATCGATTGGCGGGACTTCGAGCCGAACAAAGCGAAATACGATATCGGTGACAAATTAACGGACGTTCCAGCCAACATTCAAGGACTATTCAATACCTCGGTGTTAAATAGCTTAAGTAAAATTAAGTTTACATTTGAGATTTTTAAAACAATGCTGCACATGGAGAAGGGCCATCCGCATTTATCGATTGAGAAATGGATGGATGAAAAAGACATCAGGGGCGAAGTAAGAGAAATGATGTTAACGCTTGCCTCCTCGAACTTCTTCACCCGTGAGCCTGAACGGATTCCATCCGATGTGTTTTTCAACTATTATCAACGCCTGTTTACTACCAACAAGCCGGTTGCTTATATCGGTGGAGGCTGGCAGGCTCTCATTAATGAGTTCGTTCGGGTCATCGAGGAAAACGGCGGTACGATTGTAACGAAAGCGAAGGCAGAAGCGGTAGAGGCAGAGAATAGCCGCGTTACAGCTGTACGGACTACGCAGGGGGTATTCAAAGGGCAAGAATTCCTTTTCTGCATGCCACCAAAAGAATTGGAAAAGATTGTTTGCGGTACAAAAATCGAACACTTCATTAAACAGTATTCCAGCTATGAACCAAGTTATGTATACGTATATGATATTGGCCTTGAAAAACGAATCGAGGTGCCATATACGTACATTTATGATAAAAAGAACAAAATGTTTATCACCGATATTTCACACTACGATGAAACGTGCGTGCCGGAAGGCGGCCAATTGCTGCAGGCCATTGCCTACCTAACGGAAGAAGATTTAAAAGACAAAGAGAAAATCCAGCAGTATCACGAGAAGATTGAAGCGCTTTATGATAAGCACTTTGCCGGTTGGCGCGATCGTCTGGTCGTGCCGCGCGTATCGAAGCGCGCCGCTGCTCAGGAAATTAAGTGGACGATGAACCAGAAAGCCATGCCGCTGTATTTACCTGACTACCGTAACGTGTTTTTTGCAGGCGACTGGTGCGAGGGCAAGGGGCAGCTGTCAGAGTTGTCATTCCACAGCGCATATGAAGTGAGCAAACTTATTCTGCACAAGTATTCCTATGTGTAATGAAAAAAATTGAATCACAAGGTTTAAAACAAAAAGAAAAGAGGAAGAATAAAAATAGTTATAGGAGTAAGTGTCTCCCTATATTCTCCCCCCTTTTCCTCTGCCGCCTGAGATAGGCGGCGTTTTTTTTTTTTTACGATATGGAAAAGTATATTTCGCTTTACTTTGCAAGCAAGAAAAAATGGCCGCTGGTTTTCTTATGCTCTATGAAATCGATTCCAGAACGCTGTGATTTGTCCGGATTTCATTTAAAAGCAGATTAATTATAGCTTTTGCTGTCATCTTGCTGCTTCCCAGCCTGGTGATAGGGGGAGCAGCATATGAAACAGCCAAAAGAAAAGTAGAAGAGAAGATTGTTCAAAGCGCGCAAGAGAATGTGGTTCTGCTCGATGGACTCATTACCCGTACCATTGAGCCGGCGGTAAAAGACATAGAGTACATGGCAGCCACCCTGGAACAGAATGGAGCGCAGGTTAACGAGGCGGGGCTGTGATTACGGAGCCGTATATATCCACAGCGTCGCCCTGGCCACAGAAGACAAAGCGCTCGTCCTCTCTGGTCGTGCGGTGCGTGCCGTCAAACAGGGACGCGCCAAGTTTCTTGCAGAGCTGGCGAAGAAGATGGCGCGGTGCAAGAGAGGAAGCCGACAGTGGAAGAAGTATCTTCGAGCCAAGCGCTACCTCCAGCAGAAAAGCGACGCTCAAGTCAAAGATTGGCTGCATAAGACGACAAAGCAGGCGATAGATTTTCTCCTCGCTGAACAGGTGACCCATCTGGTCATCGGCAAGGTGGATGGCATCGAGAAAAACACCAGGAAAGACACGACGAAGAAGCGAAAAACCACCCAGCGCCGCCGTCAGCAGCTCTCCTTGTGGGAGCATGGCCGGCTTACGGCGTACCTCACCTACAAAGTAAAGAAAGCCGGTGTGGTGGTGGAAGAAACCGGAGAAGCCTACACCAGCCAGGACTGTCCGTTCTGCGGCGGTCGGCACCAAACAAGGACACGCCACTTTTTCTGCCCGGTGACAAAGACCGGGAGGCATCGGGACGTGAACGGGGCGCAAAATATTGCCCGAAGAAAGTATCCGATGCCAGTGACAGACGTAAGCGTCGTATTCAAA
>Ga0310821_100480_pt1 | contig 19298 bp, 17 predicted proteins | sample P4_ome_FD_201300 | JGI IMG/M metagenome (GOLD analysis project Ga0310821, IMG submission 201300) | Sorghum-adapted microbial communities from Joint BioEnergy Institute, Emeryville, California, United States - P4_Day56_Rep1 | ecosystem: Engineered > Bioreactor > SSF (Solid state fermentation) >...
AAGAAATAGAAGCGCGGCACCGGGTCGGCCGGCGACATGTAGTACCGCGCATAAAGGACGACGAGCAGGCCGATGCCCGTGACCAGGGCGGCGAACATCCAGGCGAATCCGTCCAGCCGCAAGGTGAGGTTCAGGCCAAGGGCCGGCAACCATTCGACCTCGGCCCGGACGATGCCGCCGTCGGCGACGAGGGTGTAGAAGTTCGCCACGATGACCAGCCCGGCGAGGGCAACCGCGCCGGCCAGCCACGCCGCAGCATTGCGCGCGTTGGTGGGAAGGAACGCTGCGGCAACGCTGCCGACGAACGGAAGCGCGACGATGGCGAGCAAAAGTATACCGTTCCACATAATCCGTGGCGGAACCTTTCGTCGTGACGGGAGGGCCGGGAGATTGCCTTACCGAGCCTCAATATTGCTGATTGATGCCGCAGGACGCAAGAGCGACGGGACAGAAATCTGTGCCGGAACAATGACGTGCGGAATGCGGGCTACGGAACGAGAGGCAGGATCATTCGACCATGCCGGTCGGCCTGTCCTCGATGGAGGTCTCGACCCCGGGCCATCGGATCGTGTCCGGCGCTCGCGCAGGCGCCATCGACCGGATGACCGGCGCCGTCTCGTGAACGTCCCGCCGCACCCGTTTCCCAATTCTTAACAGAGGGGCGTCACGATCCCGTCGCGGCCGGTCGATCTCCGGGGCGGAGCGGGCCGGCCGGCGGTCTTTTGATACCCAAAGCATTTCATATCTTGTAGTCTATGCTTTCCTGTAATCGGTAAGACGCGAGAGCCGCCCACGTGCGGAACCAATCCTGCAGCAACCCAAGATCTTCGGTTCTTAGCATGGCACGCCGGTCTTCGCGGCCCGTCTTGCCTGCGCCTCGTCCGTTCTCGGGGGGAGCGCCGCGCCGCGGACCCTCCGGCCGCGGCGGACCGGCCGCATGAGCATCCTTCGGCAACTCGTCCTGATCCTGGTTCTCGCCGGCCTCGGGGCGGGTGCCTGGTATCTGACGGCGCAAAGCGCCGGCACCCGGACGACGGGCGGCACCGAGGCCGCGGCGGACGCGGCCGTCCTGGTCGAGGTCGCGGCGGCCCGTCTCGACGTCGTCGAGCAGCATGTCGAGGCGGTCGGAACGCTGCGGGCAAGGCAGGCGATCCAGGTCAAGCCCAACGCCGCCGGCCGCGTTACCTCCATCCGGTTTGAAGCCGGCCAATGGGTGGAGAAGGGCGAGATTCTCCTCACGCTGGACAGCGAGATCGAGGAGGCAAGCGTCGCCGAGGCCAGCGCGATGCTGGAGGACGCGAAGGCGCAGTATGAGCGGGCCCGGCAGCTTCTCGCCAACAACACCGTTGCCCAGGCCCGGGTCGACGAGCTCCGGGCGGCCTATGCCGCGGCGCAGGCCCGGCTCGCGGCCGCCGACCGCCGGTTGCGCGACCGGGCGATCCGGGCGCCGTTTGCCGGCGTGGTCGGGCTGCGGGAGGTCGATCTCGGCGCGCGGATCGACGAGAGCACGGTGGTGACGACGCTGGACGATCTTTCGGCGGTCGAGCTCGAGTTCTCGGTGCCGGAGGTCTTCTTCGGGCGCGTGCGCCGCGGGCAGGCGGTGACGGCCACCACGGCGGCATTCCCCGACCGCACCTTTGCCGGCACGATCACCGGGATCGATGCGCGCATCGATCCCGTCACCCGCTCGTTCCGCGTCCGGGCGGAACTGCCCAACCCGGACATGACCCTGGCCGCGGGTCTCTTCATGGTGGTGCAGGCGACGCTGGGGGCGCGCTTCGACGCCGTGCTCATCCCGGAACAGGCGGTGATGACCGAAGGGCGCTCTGCCTACGTGTTCCGGGTGCGCGACAGCACAGCCGAACGGGTCGACGTGCAGCTTGGCCAGCGCCGGGTGGGCGAGGTCGAGGTGCTCAAGGGCCTGCAGGCCGGCGACCTCGTCGTCACGGCCGGGCTGCAGCGGGTGCGCGACGGCGTTCCGGTGCGCCCGCGCGGGTCCGACGCGGCGCCGACCAGCTGAACCGCGCGCCGGCCTAGGAGCAGTCAGCGGTGGTTCTCTCGGACATCAGCATCAAGCGTCCGGTTTTCGCCACCGTGCTCAGTGCGCTGATCCTGGTGATCGGGGTGGCGGCCCTGCTGCGCCTGCCGGTGCGGGAGCTTCCGGACGTCGATTCCCCCTTCGTCAGCGTCACCACGCGCTACGAGGGTGCCGCGCCGGAGATCATCGACACCGAGATCGTCGAGGTGATCGAGGCGGCCGTGAGCGGCGTGGAGGGCATCCGCAGCATCCAGTCGAGAAGCCGGCTGGGCTCCGGCCGGACGGTCATCCAGTTCGAGCCCTCGCGCGACATCAACGCGGCGGCGGCCGATGTGCGCGACGCGGTCGGACGGGTCATGGGGGAACTGCCGGAGGACGCCGACGACCCGCGGGTGGTGAAGGCCGACAGCGACGCCGAGCCGGTCATACGCATCTCCGTTACCAGCGACCGGATGACCCCTGCCGAAATCTCGGATTACGTCGATCGCTTCATCGTCGACCGCCTGTCCACGCTGGACGGCGTCGCCCAGGTCGACATCTTCGGGGAGCGGCGCTACGCCATCCGCATCTGGTTGGATCGGCAGGCGCTTGCGGCCCGGAACCTCGCCGTCGAGGACGTCGAGGCGGCGCTGCGCCGCAACAACGTCGAGCTTCCGGCGGGCGAGCTGGAATCGGCGACCCGGCTCTTCACCGTCCGCACCGACACCCGGCTGCGCCGCGTCGAGGAGTTCGAGAACATCGTCATTGACTATGTCGGCGGCTACCCGATCCGGCTGGCCGAGGTGGCCCGCGTCGAGCTCGGCGTCGAGGACGACGATTCGATCGTCCGCTCGGACGGCCACGCCGCGGTGGGCCTCGGCGTGATCCGCCAGTCTCAGGCGAACACGATCGCCGTTTCCGAGCGCGTCCGCGCGCAGCTCGATGCCATCCGCCCGACGCTGCCCGAGGGCATGACCGTCGTCGTCAGCTCGGACGACGCGATCTTCATCAACCAGTCGATTCGCGAGGTGTTGGAGGCGCTCGGCATCTCCGTCGTCCTCGTCGTGCTGGTGATCTTCTTCTTCCTTCACTCGATGAGGGCCACCCTGGTGCCGGGCGTCACGATACCGGTGGCGATCGTCGGCTCCTTCGTCTTCCTCTACGCGTTCGGATTCTCCATCAACGTCCTCACGCTGCTAGCGCTGCTGCTGGCGATCGGGCTGGTCGTGGACGACGCGATCGTCGTCATCGAGAACGTCCAGCGCCGCATCGAATCCGGCGAGAAGCCGCTGGTCGCCGCCTTCCTGGGAACACGGCAGGTGACCTTCGCGGTCATCGCGACGTCCCTCACGCTCATCGCGGTGTTCGTGCCGATCTCTTTCCTCCAGGGCAATGTCGGCCGGCTGTTTACGGAATTCGGCATCGTCATGGCCGCTGCGGTGGCGATCTCCACCCTCGTGGCCCTTTCGCTCTGCCCGATGCTCTGCTCCAAGCTGCTCAAGGATTCGCCCCGGCCGGGCGCGATCGGCCGGGCTCTGGATGCCGGCTTCCGGATGCTCAGCAACGGCTACCGCGCGCTCCTCGCGCAGGCTCTGCGTATGCCGCTGGTGATCCTGTTTCTCGCCGCCGTCCTGTCCGCCGGCTCGGCCTGGCTGTACATGACGCTGCCCAAGGAGCTGACGCCGACCGAGGATCGCGGCGTTTTCTTCATCCCGATCACCGCCCCGCAGGGCTCCAACGTCGCCTACACCGATGCCCAGACGCGGGAGATTGAGGCGGCGCTCGAGCCGCTGCGCGACCGCGGCGAGGCCTGGCGCATCGTCGCCGTCGTCGGACGCTACGATCAGCCGCACGAGGCCATCGTCGTCGTCGGCTTGACCGACTGGGCCGATCGCGAGCGCAGCCAGCAGGAAATCATCCAGTCGATCATCCCGCAGATCACGGCGGTTCCGGGCGTCCGCGCCTTCCCGGCCAGCCCGGCCGGCCTTGGGCAGCGGGGCAGCAGCCAGCCCCTGCGAATCGTCATCGGCGGGCCGAACTACGAGAGCGTCAAGCGCTGGACGGACGCCATCCTGCGTCGCGCCCGGGAGAATCCGGGACTACAGAATATCGACACCGACTTCGAGGCGACGCAGCCGCAGTTCAACGTGCTGATCGACCGCCGCAAGGCCAACGACCTCGGCGTCGAGGTCGAGCAGATCGGGCGCACGCTGCAGACGATGCTGGCCTCGCGCGAGGTCACCACGTTCATCGATCGCGGGCGCGAGTATCCGGTCATCCTGCAGGCCCGCGAGGACGACCGGCGGACGCCGACGGATCTCGCCAACATCTTCATACGCTCCGGGGCCGGGCAGCTCGTGCCGCTCACGGCCCTGGTGACGCTGGAAGAGGTCGCCTCGGCGCCAGAGCTGCGGCGCTTCGACCGCCTGCCCTCGATCACGATCTCCGCCGCCTTGAGCGAGGGGTACGACCTGGGATCGGCCATCGATTTCATGCGGGAGATCGCGGCGGAGGAGCTGCCGGCCGAAGCCCGGCTCGGCTACGCGGGGATGACCCGGGAATATCTGGAGACGTCGGGCGGGATGCTGATCACCTTCGCCCTGGCGATCCTGATCGTCTTCCTCGTGCTGGCGGCCCAGTTCGAAAGCTTCGTGCACCCGTTCATCATCATGCTCGGCGTGCCGCTGGCGGTGTCCGGTGCGCTCGCTTCGTTGTGGCTCACCGGCAACTCGCTCAACGTCTACAGCCAGATCGGCGTGGTCCTGCTGGTGGGGTTGATGGCGAAGAACGGAATCCTGGTCGTCGAATTCGCGAACCAGCTGCGCGGCGAGGGCAGGTCCGTGCGGGAGGCGATCCTCGAAGCCTCCGCCATCCGCTTCCGCCCCATCCTGATGACCGTCATCTCGACGATCCTGGGCGCCGTCCCCCTGGTCCTCGCGAGCGGCGCCGGGGCGGAAAGCCGCATGGCCATCGGCGTCGTCATCATCGGCGGCCTCGGCGTCGCCTCGATCCTGACCCTGTTTGTGACGCCGGTTCTCTACGACCTTCTCGCCCGGTTCGCGCGGCCGGCCAACGCGGTGGAACGCGAGCTCGCGGCCTCGCTGGCGGAGCACCGCCGCCAGCCCGCGGAGTAGGACGCCAGGACGGCTCCTGGGGTGGATCGGAGAGGCCTCTGCATCATCATGCCCGGACTTGATCCGGGCATCCAAACATCGGCTCCGCCGGTTCCTGGATTGCCGGGTCAAGCCCGGCGACGACACAAGTCAAGGAAACTCGTCAAGGCGGCCGAAAACCGACACTCCTAATCGACACTCTCAGCCGAGCAGCAGGCTGTCGTCGGCGAGGGTCTGGCCGCGCAGGCGGGCGAATTCCGCGAGAAGGTCGGGCACGTCGAGGCCGAGCCGCGCCTCCCCGGCGACGTCGAGCACGACCCGCCCCTCGTGAAGCATCACCGTCCGCTCCCCGAAATCGAGCGCCTGGCGCATCGAATGGGTGACCATCAACGTGGTCAAGCGATGCTCCGCGACGATCTTGTTGGTGAGCTCCAGCACGAAATCGGCCGTCTTCGGGTCGAGCGCCGCCGTGTGCTCGTCGAGCAGCAGCACCTTCATCGGCTGGAGCGTCGCCATCAGCAGGCTCACCGCCTGCCGCTGCCCGCCCGAGAGGAGCCCCAGCCGGTCGCCGAGCCGGTTTTCGAGTCCGAGCCCGAGCTCCCGGAGCCGGGCCCGGAACCGTTCGCGGGCGGCCTGGTCGATCGCCCGCCGCAGGCCGCGGCGCCGGCCGCGCGAGGCCGCGAGCGACAGGTTCTCCTCGATCGTCAGCGCCTCGCAGGTGCCGACCATCGGGTCCTGGAAGACGCGCGCGACAAGGCCGCTGCGCCGCGGCGCCGGCCAGCGGGTGACGTCGGTCCCGTCGATGACGATGCGGCCCGCCTGCGTCGCCACGTCGCCGGCGATGGCGTTGAGCAGCGTCGATTTGCCGGCGCCGTTGGAGCCGATGATCGTGACGAACTGGCCCGTCGGCACCTCGAGATCCAGCGATCGGAGCGCCGGCGTCTCCATCGGCGTGCCGCGATGGAAGGTGACGCTAAGGCCCTGCACCCGGATCATCGCGCGTTGCCCCGTCGGCCGGCCAGGAGGGACTTGAACGGGTTGCGGGCGCCCGGCAGCACCAGCGCCACGGTCACCAGGATCGCCGTAACGAGGTTGAGGTCGGAGGCCTGGAGGCCGAGGATGTCGGCGTTGAGGGCGAAGGCGACCGCAAGCCGATAGATGATCGAGCCCGCAACGCAGGCAAAGCACCAGCCCAGCACGGTGCGCGTGCCGAAGATCGCCTCGCCGACGATCACCGCGGCCAGGCCGACGACGATCGTGCCCGTCCCCAGCGTCACGTCGGCGAACCCGTTCATCTGCGCGAACAGCGCGCCGGCCAGGGCGACCAGGCCGTTGCTGATCGCCATGCCGACATAGGTCATCTGGCCGGTCTCGACCCCTTGCGCGCGCGCCATCCGGGGGTTGGCGCCCGTCGCCCGCATGGCCAGCCCGTAGTCGGAGGCGAGAAAGCGGGCGATCAGCAGCACCGCGGCAAGCGCCGCCATCGCCGCCACCAGCGGCTTCAGATAGAGGAAGGCGATGCCAAGGTCCTCGAACGCCGACAGCACGGTCGGCTCGGTGATGATCGCGACGTTCGGCCGGCCCATGATGCGCAGGTTGATCGAGTAGAGCGCGATCATGGTGAGGATGCTCGCCAGCAGATGCAGGATGCGGAAGCGGATGTTGAGGAAGGCGGTGACGAGCCCGGCCAGGCAGCCGGTGGCCACGGCGACGGCGGTGGCGAGGAACGGGTCCGTGCCGCCGACGATCAGCGTCGCCGCCACCGCCGCACCGAGCGGAAAGCTGCCGTCTACCGTCAGGTCCGGGAAGTTCAGGACCCGGAACGACAGGAACACGCCAAGCCCGACGAGACCGAACACCAGCCCGATCTCGATCGCGCCCATGAAGGCGACGAGGTTCATGGCCGGGGGATGCCCCTCCCCCTGACCCGTCCCGCGGGGGGAGGGGATGAATGATCCATTCGCGAACGCATGGCGAGAGAAGCCCGCGGGCGGGCCTACTCGATGACCTCCTTGGCGCGGGCGATGATGCTTTCGGGGATGGTGACGCCCATATCCTCGGCCGCGCCCGGGTTGACGTAAAGCTCGGTCTTCTGGATGCCCTCGACGGCGATGTCGCCCGGGTTTTCGCCCTTCAGCACGCGGAGCACGATCCGCCCGGTCTGCCGGCCGACGTCGTAATAGTTGAAGCCGACGGCGGCTATCGCACCGCGCGGCACCGAATCCGTATCGCCGGCATAGACCGGGATGTCGTTGTCCTTGCCGACCCGGATGACCGCCTCCAGGGCCGAGACGATCGTGTTGTCGGTCGGCACGTAGATCACATCGACGTTGCCGACCAGCCGCTGCGCCGCCCCCAGAACGTCGGCCGACCGCGTGGCCGCCGCCTCGACGATCTCCAGCCCCATCGCGCCGCCTTCCGACTTCAGCAGCTCGAGCAGGGTCACCGAGTTCGCCTCGCCCGGGTTGTAGGGCACGCCGATCCGCTTCGCCTCCGGCGTGATCTCCAGGATCAGCTCCAGATGCTGGCGGATGGGCGACAGGTCGGTCACGCCGGTGACGTTGCCGCCGGGGCGCGCCGGATCGGCGACCAGCTTGGCGCCGACCGGGTCGGTCACGGCGGTGAAGACGACCGGGATGTCCCGGGTCGCGGCCGCCACGGCCTGGGCCGACGGCGTCGAGATGGGGACGATCACGTCCGGGCTTTCGCCGACGAATTTGCGGGCGATCTGGGCGGCGGTGGTGGGGTTGCCCTGCGCGCTCTCATACTCGAAGCGCAGGTTCTCTCCGACCTTGTAGCCGTTCGCCTCGAGCTCGTCGCGGACGCCGTCCCGTGCGGCGTCGAGCGCCGGATGCTCGACGACTGCGGTCACTGCGACGAACGCTTCCTCCTGGGCCGCGGCGGGGCCGCCGGCCATAAGCGCGCCGGCGGCGACGGCCAGCAACGCCCTCGAAACCTTGCTCATACGAACCTCCCCGGCGTCCGAGCCGGCCGTTGTTGTGTGCTTTCGGTGACACCATGCCGAGGCGCCTCCCCGCCGTCAAGCGAAGGCGCCGTCGGCCGAGGTGGCGGCTGACCGCTGCGTCCGCGGTCGCCGGGGCCTCGGCCATAAGGGCGCGGCCGCCGCGCGGGATGAAACGGAAATCGCGGCCGCCGCCCGGCGGAATCGCGCCCTTGTCCTGCGTCGGCCTTGGGGCCCGTCGGGCGAGGGCCGCCCAAGGCCCGGGCGGGCCGGACGGCCTCGGCGCTTGCCCCGGCGGGGGAGGGGGCACATATTGCGGGCATGGACGAATTTCTGGTGAAACCCGACCCCGAGGATCCGCGCCTCACCCGGCACGTCACCGGCATCGACCACGAAGGCAGGCGGATCGAGACCGCCGTGGTGGTGGAGCGTCCGCTGACCCTCTACCTCAACGGGCAGGAGATCGTCACGATGATGACGATCGGCGATTTCCCGGACTACCTCGCCGTCGGCTATCTGCTGAACCAGAACATGCTGCGCGCCGACGACAAGGTGACGGGCATCGACTACGACGACGAGCTCGACGTCGTCGTCGTCCGCACGGAGCGCAACACCGATTTCGAGGAGAAGCTGAAGAAGAAAACGCTGACCTCGGGCTGCGCGCAGGGCACCGTGTTCGGCGACCTGATGGAGAAGTTCGACGAGGTCGTCCTCGATCCCGACGCCGTTCTGAAGACCTCCTGGCTCTACGCGCTCACCAGGAAGATCAACACCACGCCCAGCCTCTATCTCGCCGCCGGCGCCATCCACGGCTGCGTGCTGTGCGAGGAGGACCGGCCGCTGATCTATATGGAGGACGTCGGCCGGCACAACGCCATCGACAAGATCGCCGGCTACATGCACCTCAACGGCATCGGGCCGGAGGGGAAGATCTTCTACACGACGGGACGGCTAACCAGCGAGATGGTGATCAAGACCGTGCAGATGCGCATTCCGATCCTGATCTCGCGCTCGGGCTTCACCGCCTGGGGCGTGGAGCTCGCCCGCCGCGCCAACCTGACGCTGATCGGCCGCGCCAGGGGGAAGCGCTTCGTCGCGCTGTCGGGCGAGCAGCGCATCCGCTTCGACGTCGATCCCTCGGCGGTCGGCGAAGAGAGCCCGCGCCATCAGCGCAAATCGAGCCTCGCGGACGATGCCGCCTGACTCCGCGCCGCCACCCGTCGTCGGGCTGCTTCTGGCCGGCGGCCAGGCGCGCCGCATGGGCGGCGGCGACAAATGCCTGCGGCCCCTGGGTGGGCGACCGATCCTCGCCCATGTCATCGAGCGCCTGCGCCCGCAGGTCCGGGCGTTGGTGCTCAACGCGAACGGCGATCCCGCGCGCTTTTGCGCCTTCGGCCTGCCGGTGGTGGCCGACAGCGTGGCCGGCTACGCCGGGCCGCTGGCGGGGGTGCTCGCCGGCCTCGATTGGGCGGCGGCCCACGCGCCGGATTGCCGCTTCGTCGCCAGCGTTCCGACCGACGCGCCGTTCCTGCCGGCCGACCTCGTCGCGCGGCTGCTGGCCGGGCTCGCGGCCGACTCCGCGGACATGGCCTGCGCCGCCAGCGGCGGGCGGCACCATCCGGTGGTCGGCCTGTGGCCGGTGGCCCTGCGCGAGGACCTGCGCCGCGCCCTGACCGTCGAGGAGGTCCGCAAGGTCGATGTCTGGACGGGCCGCTACCGGCTGGCGGTCGTCGAGTTTCCGGCCGAGCCCGTCGATCCGTTCTTCAACACCAACCGGCCGGAAGACCTGGAAGAGGCAGAACGGCTGCTCGGCGGCTGAGGCGGCGTTGGGCCATGCGGACGCGCATGGATCCGCCATCGCCGCCGACGTCCGGTCCGGCTACGCCCCGCCCTTGACCGCGCAGGTCATCATGTAGATCCGCCGGCGGCTGCGGAACGCTTCGAACTTTCGGCTGCCCTCGACCGCGGCGTAGTTGCAAAGCTCTTTGCCGAACAGCAGCCAGTAGGGCAATGGGACGCGCTTGCGAATCAACTGCACGCGCCGGTCGCTGTCCAGCCGGCAGGCCTCGACGACGTGATTCGTGATGTCTCGAAACTCCCCGACCAGGCCCGCGTCGCGCATCATTTGCATGGTGGGCCTCGCGTCCCGGGCGCGGCGGCTGTCGCAGTAGAGGAAGACTCCGCCCGGGCGCAGGACGCGATGAACTTCGCGGAAGAAGGCCGCGTAGTCGCCGTAATCGTTCGACGCTTCGACGTTCAGGACCGCGTCGAAGGGCTGATCGGGAAAAGGGAGGGCCAGGGCCGAACCGTGGACGAAGGTGAGGTTCTCGATCTGCCCATAGTTCCGCCGGCAGGCCTCCAGGGCGTTTCGCGAGAGGTCCAGGCCGGTGGCCTTGATCGATCCCGGCCAGTGCCGGACCAGATGGGCCAACCCGCCGCCGCGTCCGCAACTCACTTCCAGAAGATCCATATGCGTCCGCAGCCGGCCGCTCGCCCGGAGCATCTTCAGGAGTTCCATATACATCTGCAGCTGATGCCGTTCGGGGGCGTCGCCCTCGGCCGGCGCGAAGCCGTAGTTGTTGGTCGTGACCTCGCCTCAGTTCAGCCCGTAAAGCAGCTCCCAAAGCCGGCTGCGTCCCTGGCCGCGCGACCGCTTCCGCGCCTTCAGCCACGACCTTGCAAGACGAACGGACACCGCCGCGGCAGCCGCGGCGAGGACAACCGCAGCGACGACGTACAGGCCGATCATGAGATTCTGAACTCTCCTTGAGCACGCGATCCGACTAGGTCGGTTCGAAGCAACCGATACGCCGCAAGGGTTAACGCCTTCAAAAGAACGGAGAATTTGGCGGCGGCAGGGGGGACCGCCGAAAGTGCCGGCGTCGTGACCAGGGGCATCGTCGAAGACATCGTGAACCGTGGCGCGGTTGGCGCCCGGCGCCCTCCGAAAGCGGCCCGCCGAGGCGGCGAACCTCGCCCGGGAGGCCGCGTCGATTACCTGTCCGTGGTATCGCCGGGAGCCTCGGAGCCGCTGCCGGCCGCCTGGCCTCGCCCGGGTCGGCGGACGACTCTCACCGTCCCGCTGTTGCCGCCGCCGCAGAAGAATCGATCGCCGCCATCGGACTCGAGCCCCGACACGCCCACCCCGGGCGGCATCTCGAGACGCTCCAGGACCTCTCCCGTTCGCGGATCGAGCCGCCGCAAATCGCTCTCGCCGCCCTCCCAGGTGCCGTGCCAGAGCTCTCCCTCGACCCAGGTGACCCCGGTGACGAAGCGGTTGGACTCGATCGTGCGAAGAATCGCCCCCGTTTGAGGATCGACCTGATGGATCCTCCGGTCTCGATACTGCCCCACCCAGAGCGTCCCCTCGGCCCAGGCGAGGCCCGAGGCACCGTCGTCGGGCGCCGGGATCGTGGCGAGCACGCGGCCGGTCTTCGGATCGATCTTCTGGATGCGGTCCCCGGCGATCTGAAACAGGTACCGGCCGTCGAAGGCGGTTCCCGCATGCGCGGCGACGTCGATCGAGCGTCGCATCGTCCCGCTCGCCGGATCGAGGGCGTTCAGCTTGTCTCCGGACGCGAGCCAGACCTGCTGACCGTCGAAGGTGACCCCATGCACCTGGTCGATGCCCGAAAAAGGTCCATATTCGCGAAGGATTTCGGCTGATCGGTTCATGCGTCGATCCTAGTCGCCCGGCAGCGCGACGGGGAGTAACAAGATTGTCGGGAATCCCGGCACGGGCGGGGTCATCCAGCGCCGCGCCCGGCCGCGGCCGAACGACTGCACCTTGCCGGCCGCCGCAAGCGAGTCGAGCGCCCGCTGCACCGTGCGCTGGCTGGCGCCGAGCGCGAGCGCCAGGGCCGAGCTCGACCACGATTCGCCGTCGGCGAGGAGGGCGAGCACCGCCGCGTGCTTCTCTTCGACGGGCGGCGCCAGCACGACGACCTCGTCCGCCCGGCGCGGCGCCAGCGCAAACCCGCGCTTCGTCGCACCCACCCCGGCCAGAGTCCGAAGCGCCGTGCGAAGCCGCCCGACCTCGACCCGCAGCCGCGCGCGATGCGAGTCGTCGGCGTGCTTCGCGCGGAAGACCCGCGCGAGGAGCGTGCCTCGCGGCACGTCCCCGGGCCACGCTTCGCCCAGTGCGCGTGCGAGCGCGAACAGCACCGGACGCCTTGCGAGGGAGACGACTCCGCCCGCATCGCGCACGGCATGACGGCACGCGTCCACGACGAGCGTCCTCGACGCCAGCAAGGCTTCGACCTCTTCGAGCCGGAGGAGCCGCTCCTCGCCGCGCGCAATCAGGCGCGCGGCGGGCGCGTTCAGGACGAGCGATGCGCGTTCGACCTCGGCCGTCAGCGCCGGAATGCCGGCCTGGCGGGCGGCGCGCCCGGCCCGGGCGAGCGCGGCGCGCGCCGTCCCCGTCCGGAGGCGTCGCATCGCGATCCCCGCAACGACGAGCTCACGGGCGGCCTTCAACGCCGGCGGGAAGGGCGCGGGGTTGAGCCCGGCGAGCCTGCGTTCGGCCTCGTCGAGGCGCCCGATCAGGAGGAGACGCCGGACTTCGAGGAGCCGCGCATGCGCGGCGTTCGGCCGGTCGCCGTGCGCTTCGAGCGTCGCCCGCGCCGCATCGAGCGCCTTGGCGGGCCAGCCCAGGTCGCGCGAGACGAGCGCGATCTCGGCCTCGGCGACGGCGCACCGCGCGCGGGCCAGGGCTTCTTTCGGACCGAAGGCGCGCGCCGCATCTCGCAGGAGAGCCTTCGCTCGAACGAGATCGCCGAGCTGCGCCATCGCGATGCCTCGAAGCGCGAGCGCCGGCGCGTCGTCGCGCAAGGCGACCCGGTTCAGCGCGTCGAGGGGATCCCCCGCCGCGAGCGCTCGCGCCGCGCCCGTGATCACCGGGTCCATCGAAATCCCGCCACACTTGTAACTCCCACCCTTCGATGCCCGGTCCCATTCTATCTCACGACCACCAAGGACATGGACCGGCAAGAGAGAGAAGGGCGATGACGAAGCATAGGACCGGAACACGTGAAGAGTGGCTCGCGGCGCGGCTCGAGCTGCTCGAGGCGGAGAAGGAGCACACGCGGCGCGGCGACGAGTTGGCGCGGCGGCGGCAGGAACTGCCCTGGGTCCGGATCGACAAGGCGTACCGGTTCGAAACCGACGAGGGGAGCGCCTCGCTGGCGGACCTGTTCAAGGGGCGCTCGCAGCTCCTCGTCTATCACTTCATGTTCGGCCCCGACTACACCGCCGGCTGCCCGTCCTGCTCGGCGATTGCGGACGGCTTCGACGGGTTCGCGATTCACTTGGCCAACCATGACGTGATGCTCTGGGCGGTGTCGCGGGCGCCGCTCGCGAAGCTGCGGGCGTACAAGCAACGGATGGGCTGGACCTTTCCCTGGGCGTCCGCGCTCGACAGCGACTTCAACTTCGACTTCAACGTTTCGATCACCGAGGAGCAGCAGCGCGAGGGAGGCGTCGAATACAACTACCGGCGCGAGCCGGTGTTTGGGTGGCGCACCGATCAGGAGGGCGGCGGCAAGGCGGCGGAGGACCAGGTCGCGGCCATGTGCGGAACCGACGCGCCCACATTCCATCGCGACAGGCCGGGCATGAGCGCCTTCGCGCTCGAGGACGGCGCCGTCTATCACACCTATTCGACCTATGCACGCGGACTGGACGGGCTTTGGGGCATGTACCAGTGGCTCGACCGCGCCCCCAAGGGGCGCAACGAATCCGGCGTCTGGTGGCGCCGCCGCGACGAGTACGACGGCCGCTGATCTATGTGGAGACATGGAGGACGGTGGCCAGCTACGCCGGGCCGCTGGCGGGGGGCGCCGGCCTCGGACTGGGCGGCGGCCCACGCGCCGGATTGCCGCTTCGTCGCCAGCGTCCCGACCGGCGCGCCGTTCCTGCCGGCCGGGCTCGCGGCAGACTGCAGGAATTACCGAACTGATATACGGATTTCCTTGATGTTGTCTTTTATATAAAGAAGTAGCGAATACAGAAAAATTAGAATCGACCCCGATTCCAGTGTTTCTTCTACCGTAACCAGAACTGTAAAAAACAGATCCTTTCCATCGCTGCCGTCGAGGACGCGCATCACTTCCAAAATCTCCATGCCCAAAGCGCCCCCGACGTATAGCGCCCCCGAAAGACAGAACAAGATTCGATATTTTGGCGGGATGGAGAGAAGAAGTCTTACGAGGATCACACCGAGAATACCGGCGAGAAACGCATAGGGAATCGCCCACGCGCTCGGGAGAGTGTGGGGCAGGAGCCGGTTCGTCACATGCCCGATTTTCTCATGGATCATCGCCGCTTCGTCAACTGACAGAAACAGGAAGACGAAGCAGAGGATGAGCCAATATCTATAAGACGGATCCAGGCGCCTCTTTTTTGCGATCGTGATCGCAACCAAAAGTACAGAACATGCAAAAAGTGTTATGCTTGAAAACCATGTCGGTATATTATGCTCTTCGTACATGTAGAACAGTGGAACAAAACCAAGAGCGTAATCGAATCCATATACGAGTCTAATAAACTGACCAGCAGAGTGCATTGTTAAAATTACTAGGAGTACAAAAGAGAATTTCAAAGATATATTGGTTGCGTTTAACTTTATGAGAGTCGGGCTGACGGGGTTGATCGTGGCGTTCGAGGTCGATTTTTGCCCATCGTTGAGCTTTTCTCTGGGGAGGTTCATCGGTAGACCTCATGATCGCTTGGTCATGCCCCGCCCCAACTCGTCATAAAATCATAAAATAGGTCACATCTGCTCGTATGGTATGGTTAGGGCCTGCTGCGGTTGGCTACGGGCGGTTGACGCGGCGCGGCAACAGGCTGTTCGTGACAACACCGACCATGGCCTCGGCGGCTGCGCGCCAAGGCTCTCCGGATTCGATCACGCCGTCTCAGCCGGGACGGCCGCACGCAGGCGAGGGGAAGATCCGCCGCCGCAGCGCGCCCGCCCCCGTGCGGTCAGAGCCGATGGGCGGCGAGCCAGTCGACCACGTCCTCGGCGTGCCGGTCGGGCGGGAAGACCGGGTAGAAGACCCGTTCGATCCGGCCGTCGCGGATCACCAGCGTCAGCCGCTTGATCAGCACCATGCCGTCTATTTCGAAGGTCGGCAGGCGCAGGGCGCCGGCGACGCGGAGCTCGCGGTCGCTCAGGACCTCGAAGGGCAGGTGCAGGCGTTCGACCATCTCCTTCTGATAATCGGTCGCCTGCGTGCTCAGCCCGAACACCGCCGCGCCAAGCTCCGCGAGCTCCCGGTGATGGTCGCGGAAGGAACAGGCCTCCGGCGTGCAGCCGCGGGCACCGGGAATCATCTCCCAACCCTCCGGCAGTGGCCGGCCCGGCCGACCCGTCATCGGATAGGCATAGACCACCGTCCGCGGCGCGTGGGGATGGGCGAGGTCCACGTCCCGGCCGGCCGTCGACGGCAGGGCGATCGACGGGACGGCCATGCCCGGGAGATGGTCGCATGCCCCGTCGTCTTCGGGGCGCGGCAGGTCCGTCGGCAGGGCGTCCAGGGTCATTCAAGCCTCCTCGTCCGGGTCGGCGGACTGCAGCGTGACGACCGCCGCGTTGATCAGCACCTTGCCCGCGTTCTCGAAGTTGACGGTGATGCGGTGGCCGATGACCGACTGGACCTGGCCGAGGCCCCAGTCCGGCCGGTCGGGGTGGCGGACGAAGTCGCCGGGGAGCGGTGCGCCGGGGTCGGCCAAGGGACGCCCTCCAAAGCTTAGGTTTCCGATTGACCGGATTATCGGTTAATAGTCGGGTTGGCCCGGAAAGGAAAGGCCCGCGAGCGCATCTTCCGGCGCGCGCAGGCCGGAAGGGGGAAGAGAGCCGCCATGAAGATCGACCTGCGCGTCGCCGAATTGCTGTCCTCGCGATTGTGCCACGAACTCATCAGCCCGATCGGCGCGGTCGGCAACGGGCTGGAGCTGCTCGAGGAGGACGATTCGGGCATGGCCGGCGACGCCCTGGAGCTGTCGATCAAGAGCGCGCGGCGCGCCTCGGCCCTGCTGCAGTTCTATCGGATCGCCTACGGCACGGCCGGGGCCCAGGCTTCGGTGCGGCTTGCCGACGTGCGCGCGCTTGCGGCCGGGATCCTGGAGGGCGGCAAGATCCGGCTCGCATGGCCCGCCGAACTGCCGGAGGAGAGCGCTCCGCCGGGGACCGGCAAGCTCCTCCTGAACATGCTGCTCCTGGCTACCGAGGCGCTGCCGCGCGGCGGGGAGATCGCCGTCGGCCTCGGCCCGGGCGCGGGCGGCGTGGTGGCCACGACGACGGCGGCCGGGCAGGACGCCCGGCTTTCCGACGAGATGCAGGCGGCCCTCGCGCCGGGCTTCTCGGTCGAATCGCTCACGGCGAAGACCGTTCACGGGTATTTTCTGGGCCGGCTGGCCGAGGCCTATGGCGGCCGCCTCGACGTCTCGGCCCCCGCCCCGGAGACCGTGCGCTTCCAGCTCACGCTGCCGGCCGCCGGACGCTGATCCGTCCGCCGGCGCTGCCGGCTCGCAGGGGCGCCCCGTGTGGGCGCCCGATGACCGATCGGACCGAGGCGGCCGGAAAGGGCCGTCCCTCCGGCCGACGCCGGCGCAAGCCCGGCATCGCAACGGCAAAGATGGGCTGCGCGGGCGCTCGGAACGGGCGCCGGACGGCGCGCGTGCAGCCGTCCGCCAGAGCCGGCTTTTCACCGCTTCTTAAGGTGTAAATGACAGGCTGACCCTCGCCTTCGCGGGGGATCTCGCGGCCCTTCTCTCGGTTCATTTCTCCGGCGCTTCGGGGGCCGGCGATAGGAAGTCGAATGGACGACCTTTTAAGCGAATTTCTGACGGAGACCGCCGAAAGTCTCGCGGTATTGGACCTCGAGCTCGTCCGGCTCGAGCAGAATCCCGACGATCCCGAACTGCTCGGCAACATCTTCCGCCTGGTGCACACGATCAAGGGGACATGCGGCTTCCTCGGCCTGCCGCGGCTGGAGGCGGTGGCCCATGCCGGCGAGAATGTGCTCGGCAAGCTGCGCGACGGCGAACTCGCGGTGACGGCCGACGGCGTGACGCTCATCCTGGAGTGCCTCGACCGGATCAGGTCCCTGCTGGCCGCCCTGGAGGAGACGGAAGCCGAGCCGGCCGGCGACGATTCGGACCTGATCGGCCGGCTGAACGCCCTGGCCGAAGGCGGCGCCCCGGCGCCGGTCGCCGCGGCTGCGGCACCTGCGGCCGCGGCGGCGGCAAGCGCGCCGTCTCGGGCGACGGGCTCGCTTTTCGATCGCGTCGGCGGTCTGGCGGCGATCGACGCCATCGTCGAGGTCTTCTACGGCCGGGTGGTGGCCGACGACCGGGTGAAAGGTTTCGTGGCCGACGTCGATCTCGATCTCCTGCAGGCCGGCCAGCGCGCCTTCCTCAGCGCCCTGCTCGGCGGGCCGGAATCGGCGGCCGCCGAGGTCGCCAAGGTCGGCAGCCATCGCGGGTTCGTGACGGCCGGGATGACGGCCGAGCAGGTGGCGGTCATCGACGAGCATCTGCGCGCGGCGCTCGCCGCGCTCGAGGTGCCGGGGGACGCGGCCGAGACGGTGATGGGCCTCATCGCCCGGGCGCGGTCCGCGGCTGCCGAAGAGGCGCCGCTGCCGGTCCCCGAGGGACAGCCGGCTGTGCCCGGCGGCGCGGACGGCGCCGCGACGGCGGCCGAGCCGGAGGGCAGGAAGGAATCCGCCGTCGCCAACCAGACGATCCGCGTCAGCGTCGAGCTGCTCGAGAATCTGATGACCATGGTCAGCGAGCTGGTGCTGACCCGCAACCAGGTGCTGCAAATCCTCCGGACCCAGAAGGACAGCGAGTTCGCGGCGCCGCTGCAGCGGCTCAATCACGTCACCTCCGAGCTTCAGGAGGGCGTGATGAAGACGCGCATGCAGCCGATCGGCAACGCCTGGGCGAAGCTGCCGCGCCTGGTCCGCGACCTGGCCCACGAGCTGGAGAAGAAGATCGATCTGCAGATGTTCGGCGCCGAGACCGAGCTCGACCGCCAGGTCCTCGACATGATCAAGGACCCGCTCACGCACATGGTGCGCAACTCGGCGGATCACGGGCTGGAGACGCCGGCGGAGCGACGCCGGGTCGGCAAGCCGGAGACGGGCAAGATCACGCTCAATGCCTATCACGAGGGCGGCCACATCATCATCGAGATCTCGGACGACGGCCGCGGCCTGCCGATCGAGAAGATCAAGGCCAAGGCGCTGCAGAGCGGCATCGTGAGCGCGGCCGAGCTGGAGGAGTACAGCGTCCAGCAGATCCAGCAGCTCATCTTCAAGCCGGGCTTCTCGACCGCGTCCAAGGTTACCAGCGTTTCCGGGCGCGGCGTCGGGATGGACGTGGTCAAGACGAACATCGAGAAGATCGGCGGCACGATCGAGCTGCGGTCGACCGAGGGGCGCGGCTCCACCTTCGTCATCAAGATCCCGCTGACGCTTGCCATCGTTTCCGCCCTCATCGTCGAATGCGCCGGCGAGCGTTTCGCGATTCCGCAGATCAGCGTCGTCGAGCTGGTCCGGGTCACTGCCAATTCCGAAAACACGATCGAGCGGATCAAGGACACGCCGGTCCTGCGCCTGCGCAACCGCCTGCTCCCGCTCGTCTCTCTGCGCCAGCTGCTGCGTCTGGGCGACGAAACGGACATCGAGGCCGCCGCGCAGGACAGCTTCATCGTCGTCACCCAGGTGGGGACGCAAAGCTTCGGCATGATCGTCGATCGGGTGTTCGACACCGAGGAAATCGTGGTCAAGCCGGTGGCGCCGATCCTGCGCGACATCGCGATCTTCTCCGGCAACACGATCCTCGGGGACGGCAGCGTGATCATGATCCTCGACCCGAACGGCATCGCCATGTCCAGCGGGCAGATGAGCCTGGTGGAGGCGGCGTCCGGGGAGCTGCCGACGCACCGCAGGACCCGGGTCGAGGAGCGGGTGCCGCTCCTGCTGTTCCGCGCCGGCGACGGCGCCCCGAAGGCGGTGCCGCTGGCGCTCGTCGCCCGGCTGGAGGAGTTCGACCTGGCGAAGGTCGAGCGGTCGAACGGCCAGTGCGTCGTGCAGTATCGCGGCCAGCTCATGCCGCTGATCCCGATCAACCCCGACCAGCCGCTGCGCGACAGCGGCCGGCAGCCGATCCTCGTATTCGCGGACCGCAACCGGTCGATGGG
>Ga0310821_100487_pt1 | contig 19100 bp, 22 predicted proteins | sample P4_ome_FD_201300 | JGI IMG/M metagenome (GOLD analysis project Ga0310821, IMG submission 201300) | Sorghum-adapted microbial communities from Joint BioEnergy Institute, Emeryville, California, United States - P4_Day56_Rep1 | ecosystem: Engineered > Bioreactor > SSF (Solid state fermentation) >...
GGCGGGCGGTCGACGTCGTCCACGTCGTGGGCGGCGGCGCCCGCAACGCCCTGCTCTGCCAGCTCACCGCCGACGCCTGCGGCCTGCCCGTCGTGGCCGGGCCGGTGGAGGCCACGGCCGTCGGGAACGTGCTGGTGCAGGCCCGGGCGCTCGGTGCGGTGCACGGCGACCTGGGCGAGCTCAGGGCGCTGCTGCGCGCCACCCAGACGCTCACGCGGTACGAGCCGCGCGGCGACGAGTCCGCGTGGGCGGAGGCCGAGGGGCGCCTGGATCGCATCCCGACCCGCGCCTGAGCGTTCTCCCCGGCCTATCGCCCGGTGTGCGCGTCGCGACACCGGCGCGCAACGCGGCCTTCGTAGCGTGGCGGGGGGACAGCCGCGCTCCGGATCGAGGCCGTCCCGTTCGACCACCCCGACGCCGTCGCGCTCCGCGCCGCCCAGGAGGCGGAGATCGCCGCGCGCTACGGCGTCCCCGACGCCGAGCCGGGCCCGGCGCCCACGGCCGCGGACACCGCCGTGTTCCTGCTCGCTCGCGACGCCGCCGGGGCGGCGGTCGGGTGCGGCGGCCTCCGCGCGCTCGGGAACGGGGCCGGCGAGGTCAAGCGCATGTACGTGGTGCCGGACCGGCGGCGCACCGGCGTGGCGGGCGCCGTGCTCGCCGCCCTCGAGGCCGAGGCGGCCCGGCGCGGCTGGACCGTCCTCAAGCTGGAGACCGGGACCGAGCAGCCGGACGCGATGGCCTTCTACGAGCGCCACGGCTACCGGCGGATCCCCAACTTCGGTCCCTACGCCGGCTCGGCCCTCTCCGTCTGCTACGAGCGCCGCCTCGGACACGAGAACGGCCCGCCCGTCCGGTAGGGCCGGACGGACGGGCCGTTCTTCGAGTCCCGTCGGTCAGACCGGGCCGTGGATCAGGCGGCCTCGATCGCCGGGGCACCCGTGGTCACCGGGATGCGCCGCACGTCGCCGTTCGAGTGCGCGCCCGCCACGCGGACGGTCAGCACGCCCGCGTCGTAGGAGGCGCTCACGTTCTCGGCCGTCACGTGCGGGGGCAGGACGAAGCTGCGGCGGAACGAGCCGTACCGCACCTCGCGCAGGCTCCGCCCGTCGCGCTTCTCGGAGCGCTCGTCGCGGCGCTCGCCGTGCACGACCAGGCGGCCGTTCTCGACCTCGACGGTGACGTCCTTCTCCGGGTCGAGGCCCGGCAGCTCCACGCGGATCACCGCGTCGGTGCCGTCGCGCTCGACCTCGGCGGCCGGGACGAAGCCGCGCGGCTCGAGGGCCGCCCGGAAGAACGCGTCGAACTCGGCGAACGGGTCGCGCCGCGTCCACAGGGAAAGGCTGCTCATCCGATCCTCCTCGGGGTCCTGGGGGCCGGCTCCGCCCCGGCCCGTCGCACCCTTGAACATGAGTCGACCCGACTCAATTCCCACGATGTGAGACAGGCCACCGGGGGAACTCGCATGACAACCGTCGGTGCCCGTGCTTACCGTTCGTCGACGTGGACAGCGGGATGCGGCGCACCGGGCTCGTGGACGTCACCGTCAGCTACGGCGACGCCCCGGCGCTGCGCGGCGTCACCCTGCTGGCCGAGGCGGGCGAGGTGCTCGCGGTCGTCGGGCCGTCGGGCAGCGGCAAGACCACGGCTCTGCGCGCCGTCGCCGGGCTCCAGCCGGTGAGCACCGGGCGCGTGCTGGTCGCCGGGGAGGACGTCACCGAGCTCCCGGTGTCGCAACGCGACGTCTCGATGGTCTTCCGCTCCACGACGCTCGTGCCGTTCCTCGACGTGGCCGCCAACCTCGCCCGCTCGGCGGGCGCGTTCGGCGTGCCGCAGCCGGAGGCCGCGCAGCGGGTCGCCTCCCGCAGCAGGCTGCTCGGCCTGGTCCGGCTGCTGCCGCGGCTCCCGCGCACCCTGTCGGCGGGCGAGGCCGGGCTCACCGGCATCGGGCGCACGCTGGTGCGCACGCCGCGGGCGTTCCTGTTCGACGAGCCGCTCGCGCACCTCGACGCCGCCGAGCGCGCCCGCACCCGCCGCACGATCGTCGACGCCGTCCGCAAGGCGGGGGTCGGCGCCCTGTACGTCACCCACGACCAGGCCGAGGCCATGGCGGTCGGCGACCGCCTCGCCGTGCTGCACGAGGGCCGCGTCCGCCAGATCGACCGGCCGCGCCGGGTGTACGAGGAGCCCGCCGACACGTTCGTCGCCGAGTTCGTCGGCACCGGCGGCATGGGCCTGCTGCCCGCCCGGCTGGTCGCTTCCGCCGGCGGCGCGGGCTTCCGGGTGGGGGAGCGCACGCTCCCGCTGTGGGGCCCGGTGCCCGACGCGCTCGCCTCCCGCGTCGACTCGCCGGTCCTGCTCGGGCTGCGGGCCGAGGACGTCACCGAGGCGGGCCCCGACGCCGACCCCGCGGCCGTGTCGGTGCCCGTGTCGGTGCGCAGCGTCGAGACGCCGGGCCGCGACGCGCTGGTGGGCGCGGAGGTCGGCCTGCCGGGCGAGGCCGACGGCGCGCGGCTGGTCGCCCGCGTCCCGGGCGGCACGAACCTGCGCCGGGGTGACCGGGCCGAGCTGCTCGTCGACGCCCGGCGGGCGCACGTCTTCGACGCGGTGACGGGGCGGGCGCTGTTCCACCCCCGGCGCTGATGAGGGGATGGGAACGCTCACTCGGAAGTTCCACTCGTTTCGCGGGCGATATCAGTGCCCGTGCCTCTGGGAATGGCGCTGGATAAAATGGTCACGCTTGGCGCGCTAGGGGCGCTTTGCCGGCTTGTGGGAAATCCGGCCCATCGATTCCCGACCTCCTGTCAGGTGACCTGTGTTCGGCCCCTTCGGTCCCGCCGCCTCCATGTTGCTGAAATGCGCGCAGTGTCATCGTTATCTGCTTGAATGCGCGATCGCGCAGACGTCTTATTGTAATGTTGGAACAGCGCGTAATGGCGTTGTTGGGTTGATGGATACTTCCTATTCGGGCGGGGAAGTGGCCCGTGGGTCACCTGCAGTATTCGGTTTGACTCGCGCGACTGCTTGCGGATTACGGCGCGTCGTGCGTACCGTCGAGCCTGGGGCGTTGACCAGCGCTGGAGCGGTGGCGCCGCCGGTCCGTTCGGCGTCGATCTGAGTCGTCTGGTCCTCGGTGGCCGACGCCTCGCCGCATCCGAAATCGCCATTGAGCGCTCTGGAGGGGCCGCTTACAGAATGTTATGGCAGCCCAGCATCCGGCCTTCGGAGTCGCTTGTCGCTCGGCGCAGCGCAATAGCCATTCATCGGCTTGCTCTACAGCTTCAGTCGTCGATGGTCGTTGGATGATGCAAGACCCGGACTTGGAAAGACCCGAACAAGTATAGGCGAGGTACGAGTGTCCACATCGCTGAAGTTCGTCGTGAGCAGCTACTGCCACAGCGGGGGGTGCGTAGGCGTCGCGGCGCTTCCTAATGGCGGCGGGGTGGCGGTGAGAAACACGAGCGAGGCCGACGGCCCCGTTTTGACATTCACAGCGGATGAGTGGAAGGCGTTTCTCGAGGGCGCGGCGGCTGGTGAGTTCGACCCGGCCGTCCTCCCGCGCTAACGGCTGGGGCTGCGCACGGCCGTCAGACCGTCTCGCGCAGCATCTGCTCGATCGCCTTCCGGGTCTCGTCCGGGTCGAGGCAGCGGGCCAGGACGTCGTCCCAGATGGCCTCGTACTTCTTGAGCTCGGCAGGAGTCTCGAAGTAGGCGTCCTGGCCGGTGCTCTCGGCGTTGACTACGGCGCCGTCGGCGGGGTCCCGCGGTTCGAAGATGGCGAACGTGCCGTTGGCGCGTGTGTAGCCGGCGTCGAACGGGAGAAGTTGGATGGTGACGTTGGGCCACTCGCCCCGGCGAAGCAGCTCTTGGAGTTGCTCGCGCATGACGTCTCGACCAACGCCGCGCCGGAGCGCATGCTCGTCCAGTAGCGCGTGGAGTTCGAGCGGGGGTGCGTCCGTCCTGCCCGGGTCGAGCACTGCCTGGCGGCCGATGCGGATCTCGATCAGCCGTTCCAACTCCTGGGGGGTGGCGGTCGGGGCTGCGCCGGCGAGCAGCATCCGGGCGTAGCCCTCCGTCTGCAGCAGGCCGCTGATGGGCAGGCTGTACATGCGGATCCTGCGTGCCTCGACCTCGAGAGAGATGTAGAGGTCGAGATCGGTCACGCTCGCCGCGGAGAACGGGTGCCACCATCCGGGTTCCTTGGCCTCTGCGGCCCAGCGCAACATGCGCTCGGTGAGCTCCTCCGACGCCTCGTACATCAGGAGCAGGTCGCGGACGTCCCTGATCTTCGGTACGACCTGTCCGGTTTCGAGGCGGCTGAGCTTGGAGGGGGAGATCTCAAGCTGCCGGGCCACGACGTCCAGGTGCAGGCCGCGCTCGTTGCGCAGCCGTTTCAGTACGGAACCCAGACGCCGCCTGAGCACGACCGGGCCGCGGGTGGACGTCATCCTTCTGCCTACCTCAAACCACTCGTCTGGCGGCTTGTGCGCGCCGCCTGGTCACCGAATGCCGTAGCAACCCAGCTCTGCAATTGCATGCGCTGGTTAGCGTACAGTGTCTTCCCTTCTCATCTTCCCCTTATGGCCGCTGTCTTCATGGCAATTGCGTTGCCCATACTTTCATAGCGGGGGCTCCGTCGAACCAGAGTCGGAACCGCCGCGGCTCCTCAGGGGGAACCATGCTCAAAGCGGCGGGGTGGGGCCAATGACCCTCACACTGGTCATCGTCGGTGGCGTTGCGCTCCTCGTGGTCGTCTCGGTTTGCATCGGGATGTCGATGGACACCGAGACGCAGCGGCGGGAGTGGCGCCGGGTGGCACGGGCTCGGCGAGAGCTTCGGCAGCTCACGCAAGGCGAGGAACTAGAACTCTGCGAGGACTGCCCGTTCCGAGTGGGTCGGAACTGACCCCACCTGGCCAGGTGTCAGGCGCCTACCCTCGGCCCCGTGCGGATCGCGTCGCTGCTGCCGGCGGCCACCGACATCGTCGCCGCCCTCGGCCGGGCCGACGACCTGGTGGCGGTCACCTACGAGTGCGACCCGGAGATCCGGAAGCGTGCGACCGTGGTCGTCGACACCGCGCTGCCGGCGGGCCTGGACCCGGCGGCGATCGACGCGGTCGTCCGCGACCGGGCCGCCCGCGGCCTGCCGATGTACGAGCTGGACCGGGCCGCGCTCGCCGCCCTGGACCCGGACCTGATCCTCACCCAGGACCTGTGCGCTGTGTGCGCGCTCCCGGCCGGGAGTGTGGCCGACGCGCTGGACGCCATCGGCTGCCGGGCCGATGTGCTCTCGCTCGACCCGCACACCGTCGACGACGTGCTGGCGACGATCGCCGCCGTCGCCGGCCGCATCGGCGCCCCGGGCACCCTCGTCGACCGCCTGCGAGCCCGCCTGGCCGCGGTGGAGGCCGCGGTCGCCGCCCGCCCGCGCCCGCGGGTGCTCGTGCTGGAGTGGGTGGACCCGCCGTTCCTCGCCGGCCACTGGGTCCCCGAGCTGGTGCGCCGCGCCGGCGGCGAGCCCGTGGGCGGCCTGGACTCGGGCCGCAGCGTGCCGGGGGAGTGGCCCGAGATCGCCGCGCTCGCCGCCGACGTCGTGCTCGTCGCCCCGTGCGGCTACGGCCTCGACGCGGCCGTGGCCCAGGCTGCGACCGTCCGCGAACGGTTGCCCGGTGCCGCGGTGGCGGCCATCGACGCCGACGCCTACGTCGTCCGCGCAGGCCCGCGGCTCGTCGACGGGATCGAGGCGATCGCGTGGCTGCTGCACCCGGACGCCGTGCCGCCGCCCCCGCGCGGTCGGGTGGCGTGGTGCGGGGCGGCGGCTTGATCCGCCTCGCGATCAGGTTCCGCGGAACCTGACTTCTCACGCCGCCGCTGGGATCCGCTTCGGTAGCAGGAGCAGGCCGAGGACGTAGTCGATGTCGAGGCTGTCACCCTGCCATTTCGAGCTGATCGTCTTGTGGTTGATGTGCAGGCCGGCGCGGGTGTGCATCTCCACCAGGCTCTCTGCTTTCCCGCTCAGTGGATCGGCCGCCTCGGGCACGAGGGTTGCGTCGGGGCGGCGGAACTCCCACCGACCATTCACGCGGTGGATCCGGTAGCCGTGGTCGTGCACGACGGTGTGGTGGAACGTGCAGATCATGATGAGGGTCGATGTCGGTGGGCCCGCCTGCCAGGGATGATGTGGTGGGCGTTCAGGTAGCGGGTGTGGGGGCAGCCGGGGAATCGGCACCGTTCTCCATCCCGCGCGGTGAGCGCCCGGACCTGAGCATCGGAGGCGAGGCGGCGGGAGCGGCCGAGGTACATGCGGTTGCCGGCCCGGTCGTCGAGCAGCAGCTGCACCTCGGCGTCGCAGAGCAGTCGCTGCGCGGTGGCGGGGGCGAGGGTGGGGCCGTTGTCGAGGCGGGCCGTGCCGGTGGATGCGTCGACGTGCACGACGATCTCGGCGTGGCCGCGCTCGACCACCTTCCCGTCGCCGGTGTGGCCGGTGACCAACGCCATGAGCGCGTCGGCCCGGCGGGCGGCGATGCCATCAGCTACCAGCCCCGGTTCCTGTTCGCGGGCCCGCTCGACGAGGTCCGCCGGCTGGGGTGCGGGGTCGGGGGTGGTCGGTGTGCGTTTCGGGGTGCGGGCCTGGATGTCAGCTCCCCGGCCCCGAATGCCTGGGTGATCACCGGGAGCTTGCGGAGGGCGCGGGCGGTGCGCAGGTGTTCGTCGGCGGTGCGGATGTTCATGCCGATCTTCCACGACACCCGGTGCGCACAGGATGTGACCCCGTCGCACACCGCCCACAGCTTCCGCGCGTCGAACTCGGCAGGGAATTGCAGGAACCGGCACTGGGCGGCGGCGATGTGACCGGCGATCCCGAGCAGCGCGGTTTCGACCTGGTGATCGCTCAGGGCATCGATCGGAGTGGGGAACGGGGCGACGGCGCCGGGCATCGGGGATTCCTCCGCACCGGGTGTGTGAGCGAGGATCCCACCCGGGTCTGACAGTTTTGGTTCTGCGGAACCTGGAAGTGGAACCGCCGCCTGGTGGCGCCGCGACAGGTCCAGGCAGGCCGAGGCCGTCCCAGCAAATGCCGGTGCCTGCCCGAAATCGGGTTCCGCGGAGCCCGAAGCGACGCCCCTCAGTGCAGCGGCCGCACCGGCGTCGTCACCGGCCGATCGAAGATCAGGTGGGTCTGGGCGTGGCCGACCTCCGGCCGGGTGGTGAGGTGGTCGACGATCAGCCGGTACAGGTGGGCGCTGTCGGCGACCGCGACGTGGAGGAAGAGGTCGTGCGGCCCCGAGACGGTGTAGATGGCCAGGGTCTCGGGCAGGGCGAGCACCGCGTTCGTGAACGCCTCCACCAGCTCCCGGCGGTGCGGGCGCAGTTGCACCGCGACGAACGCCTGCAGGCCACGGCCGATGGCGGCCGGGTCGACGACGGCCCGCACGGCGCTGATGACGCCGAGCGCCCGCAGGCGCCGGACGCGCTCGTGGCAGGAGGACGTGGGGAGGCCGACCCGGGCGGCGAGCTCCTTGTTGGTGATCGAAGCGTCTTGCTGGAGCTCCCGTAAAATGCGCCAGTCAACCGGATCGAGAGTGCTGTCTCGCGGCATGTGCCGGATGCTATCCGGACTTGCTTGCTCGATCTTGGACGATCAACGAAGTTGGAGGCGTGCCTCCACGTTGTGTCCTCGTGCTCGACCCGTCCGCTCCGCGTTGGCTGATCGCGAACGCCGCCGCCGTCCTCGGCGCGTCCGCGGGCGCCGCGGGCGCTGCGACCCTCGGGCCCGACCTGACCGATGCATCCGGCGGCCGGTGGGCCGGTATCGCGGAGGTCGTCGTGCCCGTCCTGGCCGCCCCGCCCGCCGAGCTGGCGGCCCTGCGCCGGGCAGCGCAGGAGGCCGGGGTCACCGCGCTCGCCTTCTCCGACCTCGCCCAGGCCTCACCCACGTACGCCGACTACACCGCGGCGGTGGCCCGCACGCCGACGGACGAGATCGGGCTGCACGCCGTCGCGCTCCTCGGATCCGGAAACGCGGTTCGCAAGCTGACCCGCCACCTGCCCCGGCTCACCGACCCCGCGCCCGCACCGGTCCCGTGACGCTCGAGCGGTGGACCGCCTTCCTCGGGGTGCTGCTGGTGGTGGTGCTCACCCCGGGGCCGGACTTCGCCGTCGTGCTGCGACACAGCCTCGCCGGGCCCGCCCGGGGGGTGCGGGCCGCGGCGGGGATCACCACCGGGCTCGCCTGCCACACCACCGCGGCCGCGCTCGGCCTCTCGGCGGTGCTCGCGGCGCGCCCGGACGTGCTCACCGCGATCCGGCTGGCCGGCGCCGCCTACCTCGCCTGGCTGGCCGTGCAGGCGCTGCGCGCCGCGTTCGCCCGGGAGCCAGCGGCCGCGCACCAGCGGGGCGCGCGCAGCGCCCACCCGTACCTCGACGGGCTGGCGACGAACCTGCTCAACCCGAAGGCGCTGTTGTTCTTCCTCGGCCTGATCCCGCAGTTCGTCGTGCCCGGGCCGACGGTCACCGCGCAGCTGCTCCTGCTGGCGGGGACCACCGTGGTGGCGGCGTCGCTGTGGTGGGCCGTGGTGATCCTCGCCGCCGGGCGGGGCCGGACGCTGCTCGGCCGCGGCCGGGTGCGGCGGGCCGTGGACGGCGTCACCGGCGGCGTCCTGCTGGCGGTCGCGGTCGGCGTGGCCCGCGGCTGATGCGTAGCATCGGGGCGTGACCGGCTTCGCTCAGCCCCCGGTTGCCGGTCCGGCGCCCGGGCACCGCGCGGGGCACGTCCACACCGTCCTGGCGGAGGCCGACGGCACGCCCTACTCCTCGCTGCGCAGGCGCCCGGTCGAGCGGGCGGAGCGCTACGCGATCGGCAAGGCCCTGCGCAAGAAGGTGCCCCGGTCGTCGCTCGGCGAGTGGAACCCGCCCCCCGACCGGCCGGATCCGATCCGGCTGATCGAGGAGAGCCACGTCGGCCGGGTGGAACGGCTGATCCCGGTGCGGGTCGGCCGGATGATCGAGTCGCCGTACGGGTTCCTGCGCGGCACCGCGGTGGTCATGGCCGACGACGTGGCCCGGCTGCCCGCCACCGGGATCATGCCGGTCGTCTGCGGCGACGCCCACCTCGGCAACTTCGGCTTCTACGCCTCGCCCGAGCGCGACCTCGTGATCGACCTCAACGACTTCGACGAGGCCCACCCGGGCAGCTGGGAGTGGGACCTGCGCCGGCTGGTCGCGAGCATCTGGGTGGCGGGGCGGCAGAACGGGGCGAGCGAGGACTCCTGCGCGAGCGCGGTCACCGCCTGCGTCGCCGCGTACCGCAACGAGGTGCGCCACCTCGCCGACCAGCCGCTGCTGTCGCGCTCCTACGAGCGGCTCGACGTCGACCGGCTGGAGCGGGAGAGCCCCAAGCCGCTGCGCGCCGAGGTCCAGCGGGCCGCGCGGCGGGCGCGCAACCGCACCAGCGACCGCGCGCTGCCCCGGTTCACGCGGGAGATCGAGGGCAGGCGGCGGATCGTGGAGGAGCCGCCGCTCATCACCCGCGTGCCCGACGGCGAGGCCGAGCAGCTCGCCGCGGCGCTCGACGACTACCTGCACACCCTCGCCCCGCACTGGCGGCGCGCGCTGGGCGGCTACACGATCGTCGACATCGCGCACAAGGTCGTCGGCGTCGGCAGCGTCGGCCTGCGCGCCTACGTGGCGCTGCTGGAGGGCTCCTCGCCGGACGACGTGGTGTTCCTGCAGCTCAAGCAGGCGCGGCGGTCGGTGCTGGCGCGGTACGTGCACGGCGAGTCGGCGTGGCACGCCCACCAGGGCCAGCGCGTGGTGGAGTACCAGCAGGCGCTGCAGACCGTGAGCGACCCCCTGCTGGGCTGGACCACGGTCGGCGACCGCCAGTACTACGTGCGGCAGTTCCGCGACATGAAGGGCACGGTCGCGCTCGACGCCATCGACGCGCGGGCGATCGCCGACTACGCCGGCGTGCTCGGGCACCTGCTCGCGAAGGGCCACGCCCGCACCAGCGGGGCGTCGATGATCGCCGGGTACGTCGGCCGCGGCGACAACGTGGACCGGGCGATGGCCCGGTTCGCCCGCGCCTACGCCGACCAGACGGAGGCCGACCACGCGGCGCTGGTCAAGGCCGTCGAGCGGGGGCGGCTCCCCGCGGAGCGGGGGGTGTGACCGCGTGACCGTGGACTCGCCCGCGGCCCCGTGGCACCGCGTGCGCCGCGTCGCGCGGCACCTGAGCCGTTCCCTGCCGTCTGCGCTGGGCCTGACCGCGGCCGCGCTGGTCCGCCACCCCGTCTGGCGGGAGGCGGACGACGGCGGCGGCGCCGGGGTCGTGGTCGTGCCCGGGTTCGCCGGGGCCGACGCGTCGATGGCGATGATGAGGCGCTGGCTCGCCCGCCGCGGTTACACGCCCACCGGCGCCGGGCTCGGGATCAACGTCGGCTGCACCGAGGACCTGGTCCACCGGCTCGAGCAGCGGGCCGAGGAACACGCCGAGCGCACGGGCGGCCGCGTCCTGCTGGTCGGGCACAGCCGGGGCGGGATGCTGGCGCGGATGGTCGCCGTGCGCAGGCCCGACCTGGTGTGCGGGCTCGCGATGCTGGGCAGCCCGGTGCTCGACCCGCTGGACGCGGGCGGCCTGGTCACCGTGGTGCTGCCCGCCGTCGTGCGGCTGTCCGAGCTGGGCGTGCGCGGCCTCCTCGACGGCGACTGCCTCAGCGGACCCTGCAGCGCGGCCACCGTCGCCGGGTTGTCCGCCAAGCTGTCCGTGCCGGCCGTGGCGATCTACTCCCGGGAGGACGGCGTGGTCGGTTGGCGGTCCTGCCAGGACCCCGAGGCCGAGTGGGTGGAGGTCCGCTGCAGCCACGCCGGGATGGGCACCGACCCGGACGTCTTCGCCGCCCTCGCCCCGCGCCTCGCCGCCTGGGCCGCCGCGCGCTGAGCCGCGCTCACCCCGCGCACGGCGACGAGGGGTCGACGCCGGGCGGCAGCAGGTCCCGGGCCTGCGGGCTCAGCTCCGGCGGCAGCAGGCTGCACAGGTGGTCGCGCCACCGGTCCACGGAGGCGGGGATCCGGATCGGGAGGAACCCGTGCTCTCCGCGCGCGACGTAGCCCTCGGCATCGTCGGCCACCCTCACCTCGCCCCTTCCCGCCGGCCACAGGGTGGCCACATCGACACGGCGTTCGACGTCGTAGAGCACGATCCGCTGATCTCCTTGACCGACCGTTGTGACGAGGCGGCCTTGTGCGTCGAAGCCGATCACCGCACCGATGTCGGGGGTCGGCATCGGCTCACCGATGCGCTGCCCGCTCGTGAGGTCCCAGATCTCGACCTCGTTCACCGTGCGGTTAACGACGAGGCGATCGGCAGAGGCCGCGGCCGACCCGTAAGCGGCCCCCGTGACCGGGAGCTCCTGGAGGAGCTCGCCTGCGCGAACGTCCCACAGCTGCACGCTGCCGTCCGGGGTGGACACCAGCGTGAGGTGTGTCTCGTCCGTCAGCGGGATGAGCGCTCGGTGCTCGCGGAACCACCGGTGCTCCTCGGGTGCATCGGCGAGTTCGACGGGCGGTCCGAGCGGCGCTCCGGACCGCGCGTCGTAGGCGCGCAGCGCGCCGTCCGCCAGCTCGACGACGATCTCCTCGCCGTCGCCGGGGGAAGCGACGGAGAGCCCGAAGGGCTCCGGAGAGCTCGGAAGGAGTGCGAACCGGGCGGTGGCGGTGAGCGTGGGCAGCCGATGGCGCGTGATCTCCAGGTGATCCCCCACGCGGCGGATGAACCACAGCTCATCGTCCTCGACGAGCCATGTGTCCCCGCGTTCGCGCTCGATGCCCGCGATCCGGCGGCCCGTTGCCCGCTCGTAGGTGGAGGCGCCGGTCGACGTGACGACGAGGTAGGCCTCGTCTCCCGCCGGGGCCACGTGCCCGTTCACCAGCTCGCTCAGGTCGAGCTCCGGCTCGGGTGTCGTGCGCACCCGCAAGAGCGTCCCGAGCACGGTCACCAGCGCGACGGTCACCCCGTCAGGCGCCGTCCGCAGCATGATGTTTTTGAACGCGTCCCCGGCAGCGGTCGAGCGGGGGGAATCCGGCTGGCGTGGTGTGCGGAACTGGACCACCCGCCCCGACTCGATCTCCGTCGCGCGCCAGTGGTCCGCGTCGCCCGGTGACGGGGCCCGCTCGAGCACGTGTCGCAGGTCCGAGCTCAGCCAATAGCTGCGGCAGTCGCCGCGAAGGGGCACCCGATGCCGCTCCGCCCCGGTGACCAGGTCGTAGGCGACCACCCAGCTCCGGCTCCCCGACCTCGCCTCCCCCGGCAGACAGGTGAACTCGTGCCTCACGCCGATCAGCCACGACTCGCCGAGTTGGCGCAGGACGGTCCCGCTGGTCAGTGATCGGACGGTGGCGACCGGGTCGTCGTCGGTGCCCGTGGCCACCACCACCGCGTCGGGATCGGGGGGCAGGAACACGTCCAGCACGTCCGGTGCGCCGAGCGGGGCGGTGCTGGTGGTGCCGTTGGCGAGGTCGTGGACGGTGAGCACGAAGCGCCCGTCGGGGCCCCGGTCGGCCCAGCCGACCCGCCCCGAGGACATGTCGGTGATGGCAAGCAGCCGGTCCGACGCCACGGGGGCGGCTAGCATGCGCTGTTCGAGGCCGCGCGCGGTGTCGATGAGGTGGACCGCGTTGTCGGCGGAGAGCACGGCGATGAACCGGCCGTCTACGCTCATCTGGACTCGGACGATCTCCATGGGGACGTGGTGGCGCACGGGGTGCTCGCCGAGAGCGTCGGTGAGCACGGTCGCCCGGCGCTTGCCGTCGTCTAACCACAGGACGGTCATCACATCACCTCCCGCGAGGATCGCGATCGGCTCGACCTGTTCCTCCAAAATCCGTTCGGTGTCGCTGAAGGCGAGGTACTGGCCGGCGAGGGCGGTGGTCGCCGCGGCATTGGTGGGGTCGCTCCGCCAGGCGGCCAGCGCGAGCTCCGCGGCGAGCGCGGGTCGGTTGTTGGCGTGTGCACGCGCCTCCGCGGCCAAGGCTTCGGCGGCGGCGGTCGCCTGCTGCGCGCTGATCCGGCTGCCGCGCTGGACCGCGACCACGGTGAGGGTGCCCGCCACCAGCGCGAGCGCGGCCACGGCGGCGGTGATCACGTACCGCCGCCTGCGTTCGGTGCGCCGGTGCGCGCGGCTGGTGCGCAGGTAGTGCCGCTCGCCGTCGGTCAGCTCGGCCTCGCGGTCGGCCCACCCGTCGGCCGCGGCCAGCTCCGGACCGCGCAGCAGGGCGCCGCGGTCGCGGTCGGGCGGCCTCCCAGCGGTGCCGGGCGGCGTCGAGGTCGGAGCGCCAGCGCAGGAAGTCGCGGTCGGCCCCGAGCCAGTCGCGCAGTCGCGGCCAGTGGTCGATCAGCGCCTGGTGCGCGAGGTCCACCGTGCCGCCGGTGCGCTCGCCGCCCGCGACGACCAGCAGCCGCCCGGTCACCAGCGGCGGCACCAGCGCACGCAGCTCGGGCGGCAGGTCGGCGTAGGGGACGGGGCGGCGGACGAACCGGCCGTCGCGGTCCGTGGTGACCAGGCGGGTGAGCAGCCTGCGCAGCAGGCGGTCGTCCTCGGTCGCGAGCCGCCCGACGACGTCGTCGGCGTGCGCCGCGAGCGCCCCCGCGACCCCGCCCGCCGCGCGGTACCCGGCCAGGGTGAGGAACCCGCCCTCGCGCCGCGCCCAGAGCCGGGCGAGCAGCGACTCGACGAGCGGCAGCTGGCCGGGTTCGGTGCCCGCGTCGTCGAGGACGCGCTCCACCAGGCCGTCCTCGAAGCCCAGGCCGGGGGCCCGCTCGGCGGGGCGCACGATGGCCTCGCGCAACGCGGCGCGGTCCATCGGACCGACCAGTACGGTGCCGGAGTCGAGCGCGCTGGCGATGTCCGGGGTCAGCACGTCGTCGAGCACGCCGCCGCGCGCGGTGAGCACCGCCCGCACGCCCGTGCCCGCCGAGACCAGGGTGGCGAGGTCGCCGAGCAGCCTGCGGGCGGCGTCGGGATCGGTTCCGGCGAGCTCTTCGAACTGGTCGAGGACCAGCACGAACCGCTCGCCGGTCGCGCCGCGCAGCGCGTCGACCAGCTCGTCCAGCGCGGCCGCCCGGGTGCCGGCGTCGGAGAGCAGGCCCGCGATCCGCTCGGTGTCCCGCGCGCGGCGGGCCGGGTTGGAGGCGGGGTCGGCCAGCTCGAGCACGGCCGCCACGAGCTCGGCCGGCGCCGCGGTCGTCGAGCTCAGCCGGGCCCGCCCGATGCGGGCCCCCTCGGCCCGCAGGCGGGGCACGAGCCCCGCGTGCACGAGCGACGACTTCCCCGCGCCGGACGGGCCCGCCACGACCACGAGCGGGCACCGGTCCACGGCCGCCGCGAGCCGCGCCAGCTCCTCGTCGCGGCCGAAGAAGTACTCGGCGTGCTCCTCGTCGAACGGCTGCAGGCCGCGGTACGGGTTGGGCAGGAGCTCCGGGTCGAGCCCGAGCACCTGCTCGACGGGGATCAGGTACGCGGTGGTGACGTCCGGGTCGCGGTCGGCGGCGACGGTCATGCCCACGACCGCGCCCGTCTCGTCGTCCCAGACGGGCGACCCGGAGAAGCCGCCGACGATCGGGTGGTCGCCGGGGTTGGCCTGCAGCTGGAACCAACCGGTGGCCTGCCTCCCCCGGATCCGCCCGGTGGTCCACACGCCGTCCCAGCTGCCCTCGGGGAAGCCGAACACGCGGAACCGGTGGTCCCACAGGCCGTCGACCCGCCGGACCGGGGGCATCACCACCCCTCGGGCGGGGCGGCCTCGTCCAACCGCAGGAGCGCGACGTCGCCGGTGCCGTCCTCGGCGATCGGCACCCAGCGGTGCACCCGCGCCGATCGGCGCGCCGGCTCACCGGACAGCATCGGGAAGTCGACCGCGAGTTTCGCCCGGAGCGACGGCGGCGTACGGGTCGGCGCCCGTCGCGGTGGCGACGACGTGGGCGCACGTCGCCACGAGGTCGGGGCCGACGGCGAAGGCCGACCCCACCACCTCGCCGGCCCGGTTGTGGACCCGGGCACAGGCGGTGGCCGCGAGCCCCGCCACCCCGCGTTCGACGACGACGGTGTCAACGGCTTCCACGCGGTGTCCCCCCAGCACCTCGGTCCGCGTCGATCGTTGGTCACCCTAATGATCGTCGAGGTCCTCCACCTCTCCGGACCGCGAGGTGTCGTAGCCGCCGAGCGCGCCGACCGCGGCGCGGGTGGCCGGGTCGCGCAGGGCGGCCACGAGCGCGGCCGCCGCGTCGAGGGCGGCGCCGGGGAGCACCACGTCGTACTCCTCGCAGACCAGGGGCACGAAGTCGAGGTCGAGGTCCTGGGCGACCGAGCGGACGCCGAGGCCCGCGTCCACGATCCCGGACGCGACGGCGAGCGCGGTCTCCAGGTGGGAGCCGGTCTCCGGGCCCGTGACGGCGTCGGGGTCGCGGCCCGCCTCGCGCAGCAGCCGGTCGAGCAGGACGCGGGTGCCGGTGCCGAACCGCCGCTTGGCGACGCGCAGGCCGGCGAGGTCGGCGGCGCCGGTGAGGCCCCGCGGGTTGCCCGGCGGCACGATCAGGCCCTGCTCGCGGCGCCACAGGTGCACCAGGTGGGGCCGCAGGCCGCGCAGCAGCCCGCGGGCGAACGGCGCGTTGTAGCGGCCGCTGTGGTGCAGCAGGTGCACGGCGGCGCCGTCGGCGCGGCCCTGGCGCACGGCGCGCAGCCCGTCGAAGCTGCCCGCGGACCCGATCGACCGGACGGAGCTGCCGAGCCCGCGCAACACGACGTCGATGGCCGGGTCGTCGCTGCCGGCCAGCCGGAACACCCGCTCGCCGTGCAGGAACCGGCGGGCGGCCAGCGCGCCACCGTCCGCGACGCGGGTGCGGCGCCGGTCGGCGGTGACGATCACGCCCGCGTCGGCGAGGGCGCGCACGGCCCGCCCGATCGTCGACGGGGTGGTGCCGAACCGGTGCGCGAGCTCGCGCACCCCGGGCAGCTCCGCGCCCTCGGCGAGCTCGCCCGCGGCGATCCGGGCGGCCAGGGTGGCGCAGACGTCCCGGTACCGGGTCACGGCTGCGAACCCTATAGTCCCGGTCTGTGCGAGCACAGTGGAGTGCAGTGGTCCTGGCGGTGGTGCTGGCGGTCGCCGCGTGCGGGGGGCCGGCGGCGGGTCCGGCGGCGGGGCCGTCCGGCGAGCGGACGCTGATCCTCGCCACCACGACGAGCACCCAGGACTCCGGCCTGCTCGACGAGCTGCTCCCGGCGTTCACCGAGGCGACCGGGTGGGCGGTCAAGCCGGTCGCGGTGGGCAGCGGGCAGGCCATCGAGATGGGCAGGCGCGGCGAGGCCGACGTGCTGCTGGTGCACTCGCCCGCCGCCGAGGAGGAGTACGTCGCCGAGGGCACGGCCGGGCGGCGGCTGCTCGTCATGCACAACGACTTCGTGCTGCTCGGCCCGGAGGACGACCCGGCGGGCGTCCGGGGCCTGCCCGTCGACGAGGCGATGCGGCGCATCGCGGAGACACAAGCGGTGTTCGTCTCGCGCGGCGACGAGTCCGGCACCCACTCGCGCGAGCTGTCGCTGTGGGAGGAGGCGGGGGTGACGCCGGGCGCGCCCTGGTACCAGGAGACCGGGCAGGGCATGGGCGCGACCCTGCGCGTGGCCGCGGAGAAGGGTGGTTACACGCTGGCCGACCGCGGGACGTACCTCACCCAGTCCGCCGGGCTCGCGGTGCTGGTGGAGGGCGACCCGGGGCTGCTCAACGTCTACCACGTGATCGAGGTGACCGAGCGCGCGGGCGAGCGGGTGCAGCCCGAGGGGGCCGCCGCGTTCGCCGACTGGATCACCGGCCAGGACGCGCAGCGGCGCATCGGGGAGTTCGGCCGGGAGACCTACGGGCAGCCCCTGTTCGTGCCGGACGCGGGCAAGCCGGACCCGACGGCGGGCTGACCCGTGGACGTCCTCGTCGACGGTGTGGCGCAGGCGCTGTCACTGCTGTTCTCGGGCGACCAGGAGACGTGGGCGATCACCCTGCTGACCCTGCGCGTGTCGCTCGGCGCCACCCTGATCGCGGCGCTCGTCGGCGCGCCGATCGGGATGGCGATCGCGCTCGGCTCGTTCCCGGGCCGGCGGCTGCTGCTCGCCGCGGCGAACACCGGGATGGGCCTGCCGCCGGTGGTCGTCGGGCTCGTCGTCACCGTGCTGCTGTGGCGCAGCGGGCCGCTCGGCTCGCTCGGCCTGCTGTACACGCCGACCGCGATGGTGGTGGCGCAGGCGGTGATCGCGACGCCGGTCGTCGTCGCGCTGGTGGCCGCCGCCGTGCAGCAGGTCGACCGCGAGTTCCTCGTGCAGATGCAGGGGCTCGGCGCCACCCGGCTGCGCGCCCTGCTCGCGCTCGCCGCCGAGGCGCGGCTGCCGCTCCTGGCCGCGGCGATGGCGGCGTTCGGGGCGGTGGTGAGCGAGGTCGGCGCCGCGCAGATGGTGGGCGGCAACATCGCGGGCCAGACCCGCGTGCTCACCACCGCGGCCGTGCTCGCCACGAGCCGCGGCGAGTTCGGGCTCGCCATCGCGTTCGGGCTGGTCCTGCTGTTGCTGGCGTTCGCGGTCAACGTGGTCGTGACGCTCGCGGGGCAGCGGTGACGAGCCGCATCGGTTGCCGGGAGCTGCGGGTCAGCGCGCGGGGGCGGGAGCTGCTGCGCGTCCCGGAACTCGACGTCGCGGCGGGCGAGGTGCTCGCGGTGCTCGGGCCGAACGGGGCCGGCAAGTCGACCCTGCTGCGGGCGCTCGGCCACCTCGGGCACCTGCACCGCACCGGCGACGTGCTGCTCGACGGCCGGGTGGCCGGGCCGCGGGAGCTGCGCGCGGCGATCGCGGCCGTGCTGCAGCGGCCGATCCTGCGCCGCGGCACCGTGGCGGGGAACGCGGCGGCGGGCCTGCGCCTGCGCGGGGTCGGCCGGGCCGAGGCGCGGCGCCGCTCGGCCCCGTGGCTGGACGCGCTGGGCATCGGGCACCTCGCCGAGCGGCGGGCGAGCACGCTGTCGGGCGGCGAGGCGCAGCGGGTGGCGATCGCCCGCGCGCTGGCCGTCGCGCCGCGGGTGCTGCTGCTCGACGAGCCCTTCGCCGGCCTGGACGCCACCACCCGCGCCGACCTCCTGGCCGACCTGCGCACCGTGCTGGACGGGCTGGACACCGCCACGGTGCTGGTCACCCACGACCGGCACGAGGCGATGGCCCTCGCCGGGCGCACCGCGCTGCTCGTCGCGGGCCGGATCCGCCAGCTCGGCCCCACCGCGCGCGTCCTCGACCACCCGGTCGACCTCGACTGCGCCCGGCTGGTCGGGTTCACCAACGTGCTGCCGCCCGCCGTCACCGGCCGCCCGCGGCTCGCCGCCGCCCGGCCCGAGCACTGCGTGGTCGGCGGGGACGGGGACGGCCTGCGGATCCCCGGCACCGTGCGCCGGGTGGTCCCGCTCGGGGCGGCCACCCGCGTGGACGTCGACACGGAGGCGGGCACGCTCGCCTGCCGGTCCGTGGACGCGAACGGCCTGGGGCCGGGCGCCCCGGTCACCGTCTCGGTGCCCGAGGCAGCGCTGCGCCCCATCCCGACGAACGGCGCGTTCGTCGCAACCTAGGCAGACGAACGCGCCGCTCGTCGGAACGGGTCAGGGGAGCGGCGCGTCCGCCTCGGCGTCCGTCGTGAGGTCGGCGCGCGAGGTCTCCTTGAGGGCCAGGATGCAGCCCACGCTCACCAGGCAGCAGGCCGCGATGATCGCCGCGACCGCGGCCGTGCTCCCCGAGCCGGCCATCACGCTCGCGAACACCACGGGGGCGAGCCCCGCCCCGGTGCCCGCGACCTGGTAGCCGAGCGAGGCGCCGGTGTAGCGGGAGCGGGTGGGGAACAGCTCGCTGTAGAGCGCGGCGAGCGGCCCGTACATCGACGCGTGCACCACGCCCTGCCCGACGACGACCGCGAGCACGAGCAGGGCGGTGGACCCGCTGTCGATCAGCGGGAAGATCAGGAACGCCCAGACGGCCAGCGCGATCGCACCGCCGAGCACAACCGGGCGCCTGCCCAGCCGGTCCGACAGCGCGG
>Ga0310821_100491_pt1 | contig 19058 bp, 19 predicted proteins | sample P4_ome_FD_201300 | JGI IMG/M metagenome (GOLD analysis project Ga0310821, IMG submission 201300) | Sorghum-adapted microbial communities from Joint BioEnergy Institute, Emeryville, California, United States - P4_Day56_Rep1 | ecosystem: Engineered > Bioreactor > SSF (Solid state fermentation) >...
CCGGCTTTAAGCGCTTCCGTGATAGAATTCAGAATCGCGTCAACTACCTGGGAAGCTTGCTTCTTCGTCATCTCTGTAGTTGATGCTACTTTCTCAATCAACTCTGTCTTGTTCATATGTATCCTCCTTTAAACAATAGAATCTCTTAGTTATATACCCATTCTTCCAAAACAATAGGCATTTTAAACATTGTTTAGAAGATAAGAGCAAATTTTTTGCTATTTTCTTTCTGTCCGGACGAGCCGCGTCTGTGAACCAGCCTACCATATGAATATAATAGTCATTCCGCTCTGTCAAGACCATAAAGTCCGGACTCATAAATTTGTCCTATTTATTCCTCCGGTTCCGGAATCATAATCGTAGCGATATTACGCTGTTTTCGCCCTTCACCTGGCTTTTTGTCCAACACCTTTTTATATACAAAGGAATGGCAGAATAAACCCTTTTTTCATACACTGGCAGAGATGAAAGAACCCTGAGGAAGAGAGGAAGACAGACATGGCTAAATCGAATAAAAAAGCGACAAGCAAAAACAGGCACCAGGTGTCATCGGAGGAACGTAACCGTTTCAACATGAAGGTAGTTACTGTAGATAAATGTATCATATGCAAGCAACAATGCGACCGCGGGCTGGCCTATATCGAGAAGATGTCAAAACCCGGCACGATCGGCTATGGCGTACCGTGTATTTTAACCAAAGGAAAAGCCTACAAATGAAGGAAACCGCGGTTTAGAACAGGCAGCGCTTCTTCAGAACCGGGTTTCCCGCTTTTTACACATTTATTTTTTCAAAAGTTAAACAAGAGAGCAGCGATGCAAGGGTAGGAGATGCAGCCATCCGGTTAACCGTATAACCGGCTTCCTGGATGGCTTTCGCCGTTTTTTCGCCCATACAGATCAGGGAAGCAGCGGAGAGGACGGTACGCGGGTCAAAGCCGGCCTGCTCCAGAGAACGGACAAGCGTACCCACGGAGGCCGCACTTGGAAAAATAACCGTATCGACTCCTTCTTCCCGCAAAAGCCGCACCATATTCATATTATACTCCCGGCACTCTTCTTTCTTATATACTGCCATTACATCGCATGGCCCCCATTTGGTCTCATATTTCTCCCTATCATTTAGGATGGAAACTTCCCCGATAATCAGCCATTTGCCTTCAGCGGAGAAGGGTTCTGTTTGTTCGGACACGAACCCCATTTCCTGCAGTTTCCGCTTTGTCCTGAGAGATAACGTATAAAATGCCGGGGTGATCTCCCGAATGTCTTTCCCGCTTTGGCGATATGCCTCGAAGAAGAATGCTGCACTTTCAGGCGATGTAAAGAGGATACGTTCATATTCTCCGCTTTGTGCCATCATTTCCTCTGTTGTTTTATTCTCTACTCCCCGCACTGAGAAATACGGATATTCAATGACATCGGCTCCCTGTTCAGCCAGTGCATTAGCCAGATTTCCTTGCTCTCCGCCTGTGCGGGCCACCAGGATACGGCGACCAAACAACGGTTTTTTCTCAAACCACTGGATTTGGTCACGCAGGCTAACAATATCGCCCACCAACGTAATGGCCGGATTCTTAAGACCCGCTTCCCGGACCCGCTGTACAATGGTTTCCAACGTGCCCTGTACGGTCTGCTGTCGGCCCATGGTACCCCAGCTGATTAGTGCAACCGGTGTCTTCGGATGGCGTCCGTGCGAAATAAGACTATCGCAGATATAGGGCAAATTTTTGACGCCCATATAGAACGCGAGTGTATCGACACCCCCGAGCGATGCCCAATCCACTATCGGTCTCCCGTTCTCTGTCTTCGTATGTCCGGTCACTACGGCAAAGCTGGTTCCGTATTCGCGGTGAGTGACCGGAATGCCTGCATACACAGATGCGGCTATTCCTGCCGTAATGCCGGGTACAATTTCATATTCGATCCCCTGTCCGGCAAGCTCCGCCGCTTCTTCTCCCACACGGCCGAATACGGATGGGTCTCCGCCTTTAAGGCGTACAACCGTCTTTCCTTCCTTCGCTTTCTGCACAAGAAGTTCATTGATGGCTTCTTGGCGAAGCGTATGGTGCTTCGGAAACTTGCCGCAGAAAACAAATTCGGCTTCCGGCTTTGCAAACCGCAGCAAACGCGGATTGGCCAGCCGATCATATACGATTACGTCAGCCATCCGTAAGCATTCAAGTCCTCGTACCGTGATGAGCTTCTCGGCGCCCGGTCCGGCGCCGACCAGATAAACTTTACCCTGGCTCATCTACTCCCTCCTTTATCTGCAGCTGTTTCCATCTTTCGTTTCTCCCGGTAAGCAAGACAAGCCTCAACCCAGCGCTCTACCAGAGAAGGCACAGAAGCAAAGTGAAGATGGGTATAGCCCGCCACCATATTCTTAAGCAAGACGCCTTCTTTTTTGCTGCCAAATCGGCTCTGTGCTTCATAAGCGGGGGGTAACTCTGCCGATGGTTCAAATGTAGAGTAATGGAACTCGTGACCGCGTGCCGTCTCGCCTTCCGGCAGCAGGAAATTGCCTTCCATCCCTTCCACCTCCCGGTATCCAAGCGCGGCCCGTTTTGTCTGCATGTACGTACGGCCGGAAATAACGCCGACCATCGGATAGCTTTCTCCGTCCGTTGTCACAATCTCTTCAGTCAGATACATAAAGCCACCGCATTCAGCGAACGTCGGCATACCGTCCTCAATCGCCCGACGCACCGATACGCGGCTTCTCTCTTCACGGGCAAGCTCGGCGGCGAATTCTTCAGGAAAACCACCACCAATGTATAACCCGTCCGCTTCTTCAGGTACAGCTTCACCGGCCAGCGGGCTGAAGAATATGCACTCAGCCCCCGCTTCCTCCAGCATTTCAAGGTTTTCCGGATAATAGAAGTTAAATGCAGCATCCCTCGCTATGGCAATGCGGACGGTCGAGCCAGAACGTTTCTCCAGCGGAAACAGAAGAACCTCATTTTCTTCCGCCGAAATCAGCGGTGCTTCCGCCAACTCAAGCAGACGATCCAAGGCAATATGCTGCTCTACCATCTCTCCCAATCGGTCAAACAGCGGTTCCAATTCTCCCCGTTCCACGGCTGGCAGAAGACCGAGGTGACGCTCCGGAATACGGACATCAGGCGTGCGGACGAGCGTGCCCAATAACGGTACCCCGCACTCTTTCTCCACTGCCTGTCCAACCAGCTTGCCGTGCCCCGCACTTCCGGCATGGTTGGCGATGACGCCTACGATGGACACGTTTGGATTGAGCATCTGGAATCCCTTTACGACCGCCGCCGCACTGCGGGCCATACTGTGCACATTCACTACCAGTACGACCGGCGTTTTTGTCAGCAGACTGATCTCAGCCGTACTTCCTGTGTCTTCTGTCGGGCTTTTTCCATCATAAAGGCCCATGACGCCTTCAATGATAGAAATATCGGCATCCCGGCTGGCACGGACGAGGATACTGCTTACGATATCCTCTTTCAGCATCCAGCTATCCAGATTGCGTGAGGGACGTCCGGTAATCGCCGTGTGGTACGCCGGGTCGATATAATCAGGTCCGCATTTGAACCCCTGTACCGTCAATCCTCTCCGCTTCAATGCAGCCATTAGACCGAGCGTGACGGTGGTTTTCCCGGCTCCGCTTCCCGTTCCGGCTATGATAATGCGCTTGTTACCCACAGCTCTCCCCTCCTTCTGCATATTATGCAAGTACACCGACCGAAATGGTCACGTTCCCTGACTTTCGTTTCGTCAGCACAAGTTTCTCCTGTCCGCTGTACCGCTTGCAGGCCGGCTCGCTGACGCCGTATGCGCCGGTAAATTTATATACTGTATCCGATGGTTCTTCAATATTCATTTCATTTAATTCTTCCGGTGTGTAGTAGACGAATTCCCAGCCATGTTTACTGCACACGGCAAGCAGGCCTTCCTCGTCTTTCTTTAAGTCAATGGTACCAACTGCTTTTACACTTTGCATGGAAAATCCGAGATGATCCAGCGTTTCCCTAATCACGTTCTCGATCTCTTCTGCCGATGTTCCCCGATTGCATCCAATGCCAAGAATAATTACTTTTGGCCGGTAGAGAACACCGTTGTCCAAAATCGGTATTTCTTCCGGACGCAGTTGCCGGTGCGTAATGACAAGTGCCGCATCCGGTCCTGCAGCCAATGCTTCTTCGATAGAATCATAGATTTTCAGCGAGGGCGGCATAGGGGTATCGTGCATCCACCAGTCTTTTTCGCCCGATTCTTGAACAATCGCAACGTGCTCTTCATTGACCACGGAGGCACTGACCGGGGTCAGCTTCTTCTCGGATATCGGGTCCCATGTCCAGCCGAATCGGCGGCCGAACAGGTCAACCGGAATTGTTTTCTGCACGTCCGATGCGGTCGTAATGACCGGCTGCGCACCCAGCAGGGCGGCCACTTCCCTCGTTAATTCGTTGGCGCCGCCCAGATGCCCGGACAGTACGCTAATGGCGTGGCGTCCTTTATCATCGATCACGACAACCCCCGGATCCGTTTTCTTATCTTTCAGCACCGGCGCAATCATACGGACGACCGCACCGAGTGAAATAAACAGAATCAAGCCTTCATAAACGGGAAACAACGCCGGAAACAATAACCGCACCGAACCGGTAAACAGTTGAATGCCCTGTTGTTCTTCATCGCCGCGCGCAAATTTGCTCATATAGTAGAGGTCCGCATCCGGAAACTGTTTCGCAAGTGAGCGCGCCATCTCAACGCCGTGCCGTGTAATGGCAACAATGGCATAGCGGCCCGTCTGCCGAATTTCCGGTACAGTGCCCTCCGTTAATTCGATCGCATTCACTCCAGTTTGGTTCACGATGGAACACCTCTCCGGAAACGGTGCGTAAATTCCTTATCATACAGCTTGGAACGGAATTCATCTTTATCCGTAATACCCGGATCCAACGCCCACCCGGCAAGAATCATCGCTTGTGAACGAATACCATGCGACCGCATATCGTCCGCCAGGTTTTCCAGAGTGGAGCGGACAATGATTTGGTCCGGCCAGCTGGCCCGGTATACGACAGCCACCGGCGTATCCGGTGTCCATTCGGCTGCCAGGAATTCATCAACAACTTTTTTGATCAGCGTAGCACTTAAGAATAGCGCAACGGTACAGTGATGCGAAGCCAAATCGCGCAGTTTTTCCCGCTCCGGCACCGGTGTCCGGCCTTCGGCGCGTGTCAGAATCAATGTCTGCGTCAAATCGGGTACAGTCAATTCTGCACCTACCGCTGCTGCCGCTGCAAAAACGGAGCTGACACCGGGCACGATTTCGTATTCGATGCCGTTCTTTTTCAAAAGAACCATCTGTTCCAGAATAGCTCCGTACACCGCCGGGTCCCCTGTATGCACACGGACTACCTGTTTGCCCTGTTTTACACGGTCAACCATGATATCGACCATTTCTTCTAAGTTCATGCCTGCCGTTTTCAACACTTCGGCTCCCGGCTTTGCTCTCGCAATTAGTTCTTCATTAACCAGCGAGTCTGTCCATAATACTACATCCGCTTGCTGAAGAAGCTTAAGCCCTTTTACCGTAATTAAGTCCGGATCCCCCGGGCCTGCCCCGATAATGTAAACTTTCATTTTCTCACCACCATTAGCGTTAAGTATTCGAGCTCCAGTCCTTTCAAATCCGCAACATTTGGCCAGACGACTTCTTCACTAGATGTCACTTTTGTAACAACGGACGCTTTTGACAGAAGATCCAGCTCCCCTAAAACGTCCACCATCATATCGATGACCTTGGCGACTTTAAGAAACACGACGCAATCGTGATTTATGATTGCCTGCTTCATTTGTTCGCGGTTGTCCGTCGCCGGAATGACCGCCACATGCTCATCCCCGTCCGCCAGCGGCAAACCGAGGCGTGAGGCAACGCCGTTTACGGAGGAAATGCCAGGGATTGACACGACTTTAATCTCCGGGTGCTTCTCCTGCATGAGCCTCATCATATGGATGAACGTGCTGTACATCATCGGATCGCCTTCCGTGATAAATGCGACGTCCCGTCCCTGCGCCAGTCGTTCATATACCTCCGCTACGGTCTGATTCCATTCCCGCTCCAGAATTGCTTTATCTTTCGTCATCGGAAATACCAGGCCCAACATCTCTTTGTCCCGCTGATCGATATACTGCTCGGCAATTGCGTATGCATAGCTTTTGCTACCTTTGCGCTTGCGTGGATACGCGATAACCGGCGATTCTTTCATAATCCGGTAGGCTTTCACGGTCACAAGTTCCGGGTCCCCCGGCCCCACGCCTACGCCGTATAGAGTACCTGCTGTCATCTAGCTCTCCTCCTTATGCTTTGCTGTGATAATATAAATCGGGTTCAATCCTTCGAATCGGTTCATATGTAAAATTGGCTTGCTGCGCGAAATCTGAGCCAGCGTCACCGATGTATCGAATCCTTCCGCCGCGAAGGCCTGCATCGCTTCGTATAGCGTCTCGATCGTTGCCGCGTTCAGCACGATGCGTCCGCCAGGTTTCAACCGTGTGCAGCATACGTGCAGCAGGTCTTTCATCTCGCCGCCGCTGCCGCCGATAAACACGGCATCCGGGTCGGCAAACTCTTCAAGTCCGGAAGGGGCACGTCCGTGCACTACAGTAAAATCGGTGCGGAACTTTTTCATGTTCTGGCGGCAGTTCTCCAGGTCGCCCTCGTTTTTCTCGATGGCGAATACTTCCCCTTCCCGGCAGATGCGCGCCGCTTCGATTGCCATCGAGCCTGTACATGTACCGATGTCCCATACCGTACTGTCCGGCTTTAATTCCAGAGCAGCCAGACTCAGCACCCTTACTTCCCGCTTTGTAATAAGCCCTTTATCCGGTTTGCGCTGAGAAAATTCCTCGTCTGCGATGCCAAGCGGCCAGTAGGGTCCCTCTGTGCTGCGCTTCAGCACAATCAAATTAAGCGGTGAATACTCTGCTCCGGCCATTTCTTCCAGTGACATCCAGCGTGTTCGTTCGTCGGTTCCGCCCAGGTTCTCCGCCACAAACGCTCTATACTCCGTCATGCCGAAGGAAAGAAGGTAGCGGGCAATCACCGCCGGATTGTTCTCTTCGTCCGTCAGCAGGCATACTTTCTCCCGGCCGTCAATCTTCTGTGCCAGCCCTCTCATACTGCGTCCGTGAACGCTCAAGAATACAGCGTCCTGCCAGCTCTCTCTCATTTTTGCGAATGCCTGCTGGATGGAACTAAGTCCGGGATAGATTTCCACGGGCAGCTTTTTGGCAAGATAGGAGCCAATTCCATAAAATAGCGGATCGCCGGACGCCAATACGACCGTTTTCTTATTTGCTTCAGCAATGGCAGCTACCAATGCCGCGAGACCTCCCTTTACCGTCAGCGTCTCGCCCCTGTATTCGGGAAAGAAACCAAGATGCCGTTCACCCCCGACAAGCAGTTCGCTCTCTTCGATCCATTGCCGATAGAGCGGCAACAGGCTCTCCGCCCCGTTGTCTCCGATGCCGATTACTTTGACAGCACTCTGCAATCCACTCTCTCCCTTCCCAGAATCTCATTTTTCATCGTAATAATCGTTGTTTCTATCTCTGCGTCGCCGCCCATTTCCTTCAATCCTGAATAGCATACATGGCGGCAGAGCACTTCAAAGAAAGCGTCACAGCCATTCTCCCGCATAAGGTCGCCGACCTGGGAAGCAGTATTCGCCTCCCGAATTTGCGCTATTAGTTCCCCTGGAACACCCGCTTCTTCAGCAACACCGGCAAGAAATCCAAAGTCGACCGGCGCGCTCTTCGAATGCACCATCATTATGCCCTGAGCGACTTTGGAGAACTTACCCATCATGCCAACAAGCGCCACGCGTTTGACGCCGTATTTTTTGCACATTTTCAAGGTAAAACCGACGAAATCGCCCATCTCAATAAACGCTTCCTCCGGATAGCCGTCATACAGTTTCATAGCGAATTTTTCGCTGCGGCCTCCGGTCGTGGCAATGAGATGTTCGCATCCCCCTTCTACCGCCACGCTGATCGCCTGGGCAATGCTCGCTTTAAACGCCGCCGTAGAAAAAGGAACGACCGTGCCGCGCGTTCCTAGAATGGAAATCCCGCCTATGATACCCAAGCGGGCGTTGAGTGTCTTCTTGGCGATTTCTTCACCTTCCGGGACAGAAATGACGATGCGAATCCCCCGCTTTATGTTATAGGCGTCCAACACTTCTCGGGCCGTTTCCGTAATCATACGGCGCGGAACCGGATTGATAGCCGCTTCGCCAACCGGCACAGGAAGGCCGGGCTTGGTCACCCGGCCGACGCCCGTCCCTCCGTCTAATACAATTCCCGGCTCGCTTGTCCAGGTTACCGTCGAGACGATGAGCGCTTTGTGGGTGGCGTCCGGATCATCCCCTGCGTCCTTAATTACGCTCGCCTCTGCACTGTATTCATCAAAGGTCACATTTTGCATATGAAAAGCGACCCTGTCCCCGATAGGAAGCAGGATTTCCGCCTCCGTCACCGCTTCCTGCCGAATCAGCGAAAGCAAGGCGGCTTTCGTTGCCGCCGTCGCGTTTGAACCCGTGGTATACCCGTGGCGCATTGGTTTTCCTTCGTCCGCCATACCGACCTACCCCCGTTTCTCGGCCATAATCGACAGCGCATTCACTGCAGCCACGACGACCGTGCTTCCTCCTTTGCGTCCCACATTTGTAATGAATGGAATATCGAGCTTTGCGAGCTCTTCTTTCGACTCGGCAGCCGAAACGAATCCGACAGGCATACCGATGATAAGCCCCGGACGGGCGATGCCTTCCTTCACAAGCCGAATCAGCTCGAGCAGGGCGGTTGGTGCATTGCCGATGGCAAAGATGCCACCGTCCGCTTCCCTCACGGCTTTGCGTGTCGCCACAATGGCGCGTGTCGTATTCAACCGCTTTGCTTCTTCCATTACGTCCGGGTCTGATATGTAGACATGGACGCTCCCGCCAAACTTTTCAATGCGCGGTTTGCTAATGCCAACCTGCACCATCTGCACATCCGCAACCAGTTTACGTCCTTCGCGAATCGCGCGAATACCGGCTTCGATTGCATCCGGATGAAACAGCATGCTGCGTCCAAGTTCAAAGTCGGCGGATGCGTGTATCACCCGCTGCACAACCGGATATTGCTCCTCCGTAAACGGATGCTCACCCAGCTCTTCCGTGATAATCTCAAAGCTCTTTCCCTCGATTTCCTGCGGCTGCACGGTCAACGGTTTAAACTCAGTGTGGAATTCCATCAGTTTTAGCCTCCTCCAATTTTTCTCTCAATGCATCTAGTACTTGATAAAACTCGGAAAATACGGTGCCATACTCGATTTTCGGACGGGCAATCATGATGGTCGGAATGCCGAGTTCCAGCGCCGCTTCCAACTTCTCGTCTACGGAGCCGACTTTTCCGCTCTCCTTCGTAATCATCAGCGTTACGCCATACTGCCTGTATAAGGCAACATTCAACTCTTTTGAGAACGGTCCCTGAATGGCGATAATATTTTTCTGTTCAATGCCTAACTGCTCACATTTCTCCATGTTGTCTTTGCGCGGCAGCATACGCGCCACCAGCCTTACTTCAGGCAAACCGACCAGCTTCTCAGCGAAAATTTGCAGTGTCTTGCTTCCGGTGGTCAGCATAACTACGCCTTTATGCCGGGCGGCCAGCTCAGCCGCTTCCGCATAGTCGCCCACCATTGTAATCAGCGGATGCGGCTTCTCTTCCACCGAAGCCCGCTCGTAGCGTATGTACGGCACGTCCGCCCTTTTGGCGCCTTCCAGCGCATTGCGGGACGCTTCTTCCGCAAACGGATGGCTTGCGTCGATAACCGCTTTGAAGCCTTCGCGTTGAATAAGCTCGCATATTTCTTCTGCATTCATCCGTCCGACACGCACGGGAAGCCCTGCCTCTTTCATGCTTTTCGCCGCACTATCCGTAACCACAGTTGTCAGCAGCGAATACCCCGCCTGTTTTACCAATAGCGCCAGCTCTCTCGCATCACTCGTTCCTGCAAGAATGAGAATCATATTAGACCATTTCCTTTTCTGTATGATGTTCATAGTTATGATGGTGATCGTGGTCATGCCGGTGCTCATGATGATGCCCGTGGTTATGCTCATGCGAATGGCCGTGATGATGGTGGTCATGGTCATGATGCAGATCCATATGCTCTACGGCAAACAACCGATACTGGCATGTATCGCAATTCATCTTCACTTCATCCTGCAGCGCTTCTGCTATCCGATCCAGAAAGATAGTGCGCAGGCCCGGATGGAAACCGATGTATTCCGTCATCCAAAACTCCTGATCAGGATACGCGCTACGGAACTGATCCAGCTTGTCTTCCATCCGCTTCATCAGGATACCGGTAAACAAGAGATACGGAATTAATACAACCTTTTTTGCTCCCAGGGTAAGGCAGCGTACAATCCCTTCTTCTACAGAAGGCTGCGTGACACCGATGAAACAAGTTTCCACCCATTTTACATGCAGGCGTTCCCACAGCATGCGGGAAAGCTTGTATACGTCACTGTTGGCATCCGGGTCACTGCTGCCCCGACCCACCAGCAGAACGGCCGTGTCTTCCGCTTCTTCTTCCACGTTTATTCCTGTCTCCGTCAGGCGGGAGCCAAGGATAGAGAATATTTCGTCATGAATGCCGATGGGACGTCCATAAATAAATTGAACGTTCGGATATTTCGCCCTGGCCTCGTCAATGGCCGCCGGAATGTGAATCTTCGAATGCCCTGCAGCAAACAGCATCATCGGGATAACGGCAACCTGCGTCGCTCCCCTTTCCACACAGGTGGTAAGCCCCTGCATCATATCCGGGTCCGCAAATTCGAGAAAGCACGTTTCGATAATGGGTGCCTTGATTTCGTCTTTCAGGCCATCCACGAACTGTAGGACTTCTTCGTTCCCCTGCGGGTCCCGGCTTCCGTGTCCTACAAACAATACCGCTTGCATATGATAGACGCCTCCTTTTTCTGTGAAAATCATGAGAAAAGAAGGAAAGGGAAGAGGAAATGAGATCCAGGGAAGAAAAAGGCCTTCGCCTTTTTCTACATTGAAATCATCTCCTCGTTCTCTTCTCTCTTTTCCTTCGTACCGCAAAAGCCAGCCGCCCTTCCCATCATTTTCATGTCCGGGGTGCAGCGGACAGTTATACTTCTTTGCAGAAAAAACGCATGGCAAGCATGGCTATCCTTTTAGTCTCCGCAAACGGAATCTACTAGAACTTGAATAGGCGCTTCCCGGTGTTCGAAGCCTTCAATCTCTTTGATACGCTTGAAGAATTTGTGGAAGCGTTCGTTCGGATGGCCTTCTTCTTTATATTTGTGCACGATACGCGCAAGCAGATCGACGATTTCTTCCGGTTCGATGCCTTCCGCTACCGGTTGGCCTACATGCGCATTGCGGCCGACCGTTTTGGCGCCAAGGAACAGGTCGAACTTTCCTTTTCTGAACACAAGCCCAATGTCTTCTGTTACTGCACCGTAGCATGCCATGCCACAGCCGTTGATGCCGATTTTCGTTTCCTTCGGCACATTCAGGCCGCCCAGCAATTCCTGAATACGTTCTGCGTATGGAATCGCATCTGTCTTTTCTCCGTCACAAAAGTCGCATGCCTTAATTGTCACTACATCACCTATCGGCTGCACCAGCATGCCGACTTCCGCAAGCTTTTGCGTAATTCGTTCCGGCTCAGTCGTCGGAACGCTGACGCGAATCTGATGATGCGGCGTATATTCCATTGTGCCTTCTTCACCGACAATCTCGGCAAGTACAAGCATTTGCTGCGCACTCAGCTTCTTATTAGCCACACCCGGCGAGACAGCAAATTCAAAAATCGACTTTTGAACAAAACCGGCGTCTGCCAGAGGAGAAGATTCAGAAGCCGTACCGTGCAGCCGTCCCAGTGCTTCCTCTGCTAAACTACGAGAAGACAATGACGCAGGTACAGTTGAGATTGAGGACGACGGCAGGGCTGTCTCCTTCTGTTTCTCCGGCATCACACTGTGCAGCGCCCATGGTTCATTCTCTTCCCGTAAACGCTGGTGCGGAGCAAGCGCTTGTTTCTCCGTATTTAATGTATATTTGCGTTGATAGCCTCGCGGTGTAATCATTTTCCCGTCATACAGCCGGGTCGAATTATTTCCGATAATGACCGTCGTCAACATGCCGATTTCATGCTCCAGCATATGGGCCAAATCGGTAATCACTACGGACTGGCGATCACGGTAGGCGCTTTTCACGAGTCCGACCGGCGTATCCGGCGAACGGTATTTCAATAAAATGCGCTGCGTTTCTTCAATCTGGCGCGTTCGCCGTCCGCTCTTCGGGTTATATAAGGCAATGACAAAATCGGCCTGTCCGGCCGCTTCTACGCGTTTTGCGATTAGCTCCCACGGGGTTAAATGGTCGCTTAAACTGATGGTGCAGGCATCGTGCATAACCGGAGCACCCAGCAGGGATGCACATGAGTTAATCGCCGAAATGCCGGGGATAACTTCTACACCGATCCCTTCTTTTTCTGTCCATCCCTGCTCTATCAACACTTCATATACGAGTCCGGCCATTCCGTACACACCGGCATCACCGCTGGAGATAACGCCGACAATCTTGCCTTTTTCCGCCTGGCGCACCGCTTCTTGTGCCCGTCCGACTTCCTCCGTCATGCCGGCCTGGATTACGGTCTGATCTTCCCGCAGAAGATCACGGATCAAATCAACATAAGTGGTATAGCCGAGAATGACTTCACACTCCTCAATCGCTTCGCGGGCCCGCTGGGTAATATGGTCGAAGCTTCCCGGACCAAATCCGATAATTAATACTTTTCCGCCTTTTTTATCCATGAGATTCACCCCATTTTTCGTTTATTTTCCGTAGCATACCGTTCCAGCTGATATCTTAGCTCGGCTGCGGTGCGAGGCCGTTTCAGTGTACCGTTGAAAAACGACAAGTCGAGTGCTTCCCACACATCAAACAACAGCGGTACACTGAGCTGCATTTCTTCTAGTACCTCCCGCCTCTTAAACACTTCCTCCGGCGTCCCTTCCAGTACCAGCCGCCCTTTATGCATAACGAACACCCAGTCCGCCCATTCATAAGCCAAATCGATGTCATGCGTCGCCATCAGCATCGTGGTGCCTTCGTCGCGGTGAATGGTCTCTAGTTCCTCAAGCAAAAGCTTCGTGTGCAAACGATCAAGATAAGCGGTTGGCTCATCCAATAGCAGCAATTCCGGTCGCAACACCATCACGCCTGCCAGCGCTACACGTTTTTTCTGTCCTAAACTTAAATGATGTACCGGTCTTTCCCGCAAATCGTCCAACCCAAAGCGCACTAACGCTTCATCCACTTTGCGCGCAACTTCCGCATCCGACATCCCGGCATTGCATAGTCCGTAAGAAATGTCTTCCGCTACCGTATTAGCGATTAACTGCTGTTCCGGATCCTGAAAAACCAGACCTACCTTCCGCCGCAGTTCAGCCAGATATGAACGTCGGTATAAGTACGGCTCCCCATTCCATTTCAAATCACCATGCTCCGGCTGATAAATGCCGTTTATATGCAGAAATAAGGTCGACTTTCCGCAGCCGTTATGACCAAGTAATGCGCAGCGTTTTCTTCTCGGAATTCGCAGAGTAATGTGATCGAGTGCCGGTTCTATCCCCCCCGGATATGTATACGACACATCTTCCATCTCAAAAAGCCAAGCCAACCGTTTCACCTCCTTGTCCACAATTCGAGCACGAAGAGCAGTATCAAACCGACCGCGGCTTCTACTGCATATCGTCTCGATACGGAAAACGATGTTCTGGAAGCAACACGCAGCTCTCCTTCAAAACCTCGCGCCGTAAGTCCAATCGACAGCTGTTGATAGCGCTGCAGCGTGCGGGTAAACAATCGGGTAACCAGCCGGCCCGCTGCCTGCATTTTATTCATAAAGCCTCGTCCACCGCCCCGTGCCTGCTGGGCAATCCACAGCTGCCCGGCCGTCTCTAAAAATACAAAAACAAACCGGTACATCACCAGCAGCAAATCCGTTATTAGAGCCGGAATTCCCACGCGCCGCAGAACCACCAGTAGCTCGGTGAACGGCACGGTCAACAAAATAAAGTACAGACAGGACACGGATGCGAGCGAACGAAACAGCAATACACCCGCCGCCTTCATCCCTTCTTCGCTTGCATACACATGCCAGGGACCCGCGGAAAATTGAAACAGTACCGGCTCCAAAACCGGTTGGAGTGAAATCTCCAATACCAGCGGAGGCAGGCCAAGGGCCAAAAATACCGCAAGCGCCATCAGTAAATTTACATACACCCGGGCTGCAATTCCCGCGTAGCCGACAATCCACACGCTCATCCAGGCAAATACAGCCACATGCACCTTTGTGTGCGCCACCAAAACGAAAAACAGCGTACTTAATCCGAAAGACAGCTTCTGTGCGGGAGAAACATGGCGTAGGCGATTCGTATATGCAAGCGTATCAAGCTGAATCTTCATTCGAATGGTCCTGCTTCACAGCACGGCCTTTGTAGTAGCCGATTCCATATCCGATGATACCGGCTCCCAGCGCAGCCTGCAGCGCAAACAGCAGACTTTCCGTCTCGCTGCCCGGCGGCTCGATAAATGGCTCACTCCACGGCTTATATTCAGGCGCCACCTCAGCTATTGCTTCCTCTGCTGCGCCGTCTGCGCCTCCAAAATCCGAATTCTGCACGAAGATAAGCGGGAACACAATCAGTGCAGCTACCGAAAGTACAATCAAAACATTCATCCAACTCTTTGATTTGTTCATCGCTACGCTCCCTGTTTCATAGATTGCAACTGTGCAAGCTCACGTCCGTTATAGGCGACCAGAAAGTTCCATACCAGTACTGTTAATAGCCCTTCGCTAATCGCCAGCGGCACCTGCGTTACGGCAAAGATGCCGGCGAATTTCATAAAAGAAGCTGCCACACCGCCGCTCGCTGCCGGAAAAGCAAGTGCCAGTTGCAGAGAGGTGACAAGATATGTAGCCATATCCGCAAGCGCCGCTGCCACAAAAATTGCCAATCTCTGTTTTCCCGTCGAGCGAGTGATTGCTCGATACACAATGTACGCTACGAATGGCCCAACTACCGCCATCGAGAACGCATTGGCGCCAAGCGTAGTCAGGCCGCCATGCGCCAGCAACAATGCCTGGAACAGAAGCACAAGCGTGCCCAGCACCGACATTACCAGCGGACCAAACAGTACCGCTCCGAGTCCGGTTCCGGTCGGATGCGAACTGCTTCCTGTCACCGAAGGAATTTTCAATGCGGACAGGACAAATGCAAAAGCCCCCGCAAGACCAAGCAGCAGCTTTGTTTCCGGTTTCTCCTTTGTTATTCTGGTCAATGACCGAAGTCCCAGCAGGAAAAAGGGCAGAAATACTACCCACCAGAACAGTGCCCACTTCACGGGCAAAAATCCCTCCATAATATGCATGGCATAGGCCGTCTGCGGCTCGTTCCATAAGAAATACAATATAAATCCCAGGACCATACTAATACCTGAAAGTATGTGTTTTCCTTTCATCCTCGTTTTCTCTCCTTTCCCTTATTTTTGTGTAGGCAAAATAAAAAGCACCCTTTCCCACGGAAAAGATGCTCAGGTAAACAAAAGCGCACAAATTGGTTAACAAAACTACGCCTGTATATACCCCTTTGAACACCTCCCCATCCTCGTGGTCTGACAGTGTTGCTCTTCACGGCAGGTCTCCTGGCTTCGAGTCAACAAACATACGCCCCCTTCCCGTTTTACAGGCAAAACAGTGGGTAATCCATCGGCGATGTTCTCCTCTTCACAGTGGCGGGACCGCGTCGGTTTTGCACCGAACTTCCCTTTTAAGCTCTTTATTCCGACGTATTGACAAGTGTCGGAATTTTAAGCACCGCAAAGCTTGCAATATGCAGTTGAAATTTGAGCCAATCATAACATGAAATGAAAAATAATGCTATACCTCACCACCGTCAATACAAGAAAAGATTCTTATAGGACTGCCTTACATCCCGGGCAGTCTTTTTTGTTTCAATTTTTAGGTATTTATTCATATCTCATTGTAGTAAAAAAATCTACTATCTTTTGTAATAAAAATCTTTTTTACTATATTGATATAATTAATAAAATCTATTACATTATTATAGACCTATTAATTTAATGAGCAATCCGTATTACTACATACCAAAAGACTTTGAAAAAATCCTCCTGCACATTACTTAAAACATAAAAAATTAAAATCAAGAACAAAATATACATGGTTACATGGAGAGCTTGTTATCTTAAGAAATTTCATTTTGCCATACCGATAGATAGGACAATAGGTATGCAAAGTCTTAGGGAGAACATCATGAAGAGGCTATTTTTTTTCATGCTCACCGCATTTTTGATGGTTATCAGTGTCTTCTTTCCAACAGGAGTTAGGGCCGATGTGCAGGAAAAATACGTAGATATCAGCGAATTTGGAGCCAAAGCGGACGACGCAATCGACGACTCTCAGGCAATCATGGATGCGATACGAGCAGTGGATAATGCAGGGGGAGGTATCGTCCATATTCCGGGCGGCACCTATCAGCTTACTTCCGTCAACGTGGCTGTAACTCACCCAATTTCAATCATAGGCGAGCCGGGCACCGTGCTTGACGGGAAACAGTCTACAAAACAATATTTATTCAATATCGAGGGAACCAGGGAGGAATCCGCACCGCTGCTTGTTGACGCAGCTAAGAATGAGAAAACGATTCAAGCAGTGCTTTCCGTAAAACCCGGAGATGTTGTTTTGTTTCACTCGGACGATCTGTTCAATCCCGCACGCAACTACTACTATCGAGGGGAAATGGCGGAAGTGGAGTCCGTATCCGGAAACAAGATTACTTTTAAACAGGGATTATTTGACTCTTATCGTTCTTCTTCTACCGTTATCTACAAACTGAATATGCCAAAGATACGCATCACGGGACTGAAAATTATACGGGATTCCAATCATGCCGGGCTCACCATAAACTATGCCAAAGATTTGCATCTCAGTAATATCGAAGTGTCCGGAGCACGTGAACGGGGCATCGGAGTATCTTATGTATACGGCGGAACAATTGAAAATATTGAAATAAGCGATTGCTGGTACGAGGGAAGCGGAACAAGCTACGGATTATCTATCGCTTCCTCCCAGCATCTCACCGTCCACGATAGCTGGCTGCACGGTGGAAGACATGGAATTTCCCTTGGAGGCTGGGAACCAGCACGAGATATTTTAATTACAAAAAACATTATCGATAACTATACCGACTCCCGAGTGGGTGCTTTTAACACGCACGAAAACGTAGAATATATCACAGTGTCCGAGAATCGTATTCTTAATGGCGTTTCGACCGCCGGAGACCATCTTGTTTATGAGAATAATAAGATTGAATTACGAACTGATTGCCCGGGAATTATCGTAAAGCAAAACTGGAATTCCGAACAGCTTGTATTTCGTAATAATCAGATTACATCACCCAGCTACGGAATCTTGCTGGAAACATATCTACCTTCCCTTGAAGTGAAAGAGTTAATTGTCGAGGGAAACACAATCCGTTCCGATTCGGCGGGAATAGGTATTAAACCACGCTTGAAAACATCCAAAAATACCAAAATTAAAAACATAATAATTCGGAACAATGATATTGAGTCTACTAAAGACAGTACCATCTCCATTCCTCCTCAGGAGGGAACGACGATTGTGGTAGAAAATATGGAAATTGATGGAGGAACGTATCAATCCCTTTATAATAAGGGGATTTTCTCTCAGGTGTCTCCTTCTTCGGGAAGCGTTACGATTTTCAATGCTAAGATCAGTACAGGGAAAGCGGCTGAGTTTGGTATGCTTCTCATTAATTTCAGTCAGATTACTATTGATGGCTCCAACCTTCAAGGTTCCGCAAATCTGGGGTCCTATAATTACTTTCAACATGCAAACAGCGTTATAGTTAGGAATAGTACTCTTGGCAACTGGAATTATAAAAATGGGGTTCGAGCCTACAATGTTCCTCGTGTACAGTTGGAGAATAACACCTATATAAATACTCCTTCATAATGTTTGATTCTATCCAAGAATACTACAGGCCGGATGACATCTCATCATCCAGCCTGTCTTTATTTTATCTATGCTTAATGCCAAGCTCATTGAATATATTCATCACAACTCCCAAAGCACCCAGGGCTTTTGGAAATCCAGCGTAAGGTACACAATGCATGACGGCTTCCACAATCTCTTTTGGTGTAAGGCCTGCTTTAAGAGCGCCATGAATATGAAACGACAGTTGGGATTCCGCTCCCTGCGTAATAAGAGAAGCGATTGTGATAAGCTCCCGCTGTTTAAGATCAAGCCCGGGGCGGGAATAAATATCACCGAAAGCAAATTCCACAATCATATTAGAAAAATCCGGATCGAATTTCTTAACGTGCTCTACTGTCTGAGAAAGGATTTCCTCACTTACCATCTTTCTCAGTGTTTCCATACCAGCTTCATAACGTGCAGAAGACATCATTAATTTACCTCTCATTTCCTTAATAGAATGCGGCAGGTTAGGCCATCGTTAGCAATCTTGTCAAAATTGGCGGGACTTCCATTGGATTCACCATAATCTCAATCACAGTCGGACCGTTCGCTTTCAAAGCCGAAGCGATCGCTTCCCGAATATCGTTTTCTGTATGGCAGCAAGCAGCGTAAGCGCCCATAGATTGAGCAAACTTGCTTACATTCAAAGGAACATCATAGACGGCTCCTACCGAGCGGCCCGTATTGTACGACATCCCTTTATCCACCATATCAAGCCGGCCGTTATTCAATACAATAAATAAAACAGGAATCCGATGGTTCACCGCTGTAGAAATCTCCGTTCCATGCATCATCATGCATCCATCGCCCGTTATACAAGCAATCACTTTCTCTGGCGCTGCCATTTTTGCCCCAATGGCATAGCCAATGGCATGTCCCATTGCCAGGAACACCTCATCCAAATAAAACGTTCCCGGTT
>Ga0310821_100494_pt1 | contig 18991 bp, 20 predicted proteins | sample P4_ome_FD_201300 | JGI IMG/M metagenome (GOLD analysis project Ga0310821, IMG submission 201300) | Sorghum-adapted microbial communities from Joint BioEnergy Institute, Emeryville, California, United States - P4_Day56_Rep1 | ecosystem: Engineered > Bioreactor > SSF (Solid state fermentation) >...
CGGACCCGTGCCGAGATCGACGTGATACGGGACGCCATCTACAGCGTCTTGGCCGAAGACTACCCGATGACGGTGAGGCAGGTCTTCTACCGGCTGGTATCGCGCGGCAGCATCGCCAAGACCGAGGCGGAATATAAGCAGACCGTCTGCCGGCTGCTGACCGAGATGCGGCGGGACGGATCGATCCCGTGGGGCTGGATCACCGACTTCACGCGCACGATGCGGAAGCCGAGGACGTTCTCCGGACTGGAACATGCCGTCCAGGCGACCGCCGAGCACTACCGCCGGGCGCTTTGGTACGACCTCGATATCCGGGTTGAAGTGTGGCTTGAGAAGGACGCCCTGGCCGGGGTGCTCTATCAGGAGACCAGCCGCTACGACGTTCCCCTCATGGTGACGCGGGGCTATCCGAGCCTGAGCTTCCTGCACGGCGCCGGTGAAGAGATCGAGGAAGATGGTAAGCCGACATTCATCTACTACTTCGGCGACCACGACCCGAGCGGCGTGGACATCCCGCGCAAGGTCGAGGCCGGGCTGAGAGAGTTCGCCCCAACAACCGAGATCCACTTTGAGCGGGTTGCCGTCACCCCGGAGCAGATCGAGCGATTGGGGCTGCCGACGCGCCCGACGAAGGCGACGGACTCCCGCTCGCGGACCTTCGACGGAGAGAGCGTCGAGGTGGATGCGATCCTGCCCCGGACCCTCCGGGCGCTCTGCCGCCGATGCATCGAAGGGCACCTGACCGAAAACGTACTCCGCGCCCATCGGGCGGCCGAGGAATCCGAGCGTCAGCTTCTCACCGAATGGGCGGCGAGCATTGGGGGGGCGGCATGAGCGCAATCGAACAGCTCGCGGCGCTCAACGCCGAGCCGCGCCCGCCGCTCTACAGCGACGAATCCTTGGCGCTGCGATTCGCCGAGGAATATGGCGACGACCTCCGCTACGTCGCCAAGTGGGGGCGGTGGTTCCTCTACGACGGCGCCCGATGGCGCGAAGACGACAGGCTCAAGGCGTTCACCTATGCCCGCCAGATCTGCCGGGCCGCGGCGGCCGAGTGCAACAAGCCGAAGATGCAAGCGGCCATCGCCAGCGCGAAGACGGTTGCGGCCGTCGAACGGCTGGCCCGCTCGGATGAGCGGCTGGCGGCAAGCGTGGATCAATGGGACGCCGACCCGTGGCTGTTGAATACGCCGGCCGGTGCGGTGGATCTGCGGACCGGAAACCTTCTGCCGAACCGCCGGGAGCACTATTGCACCAAGGCCGCGGCCGTCGCACCGGGGGGCGACTGCCCGACGTGGCTGGCGTTCCTCGACCGGATCACCGGGGGCGATGACGAGCTGCAAGCGTTCCTGCAACGCATGTGCGGGTACGCCCTCACCGGCAGCACCCGCGAGCACGCCCTGTTCTTCCTGTACGGGACCGGGGCCAACGGCAAGAGCGTGTTCCTCAACACGGTGTCCGGTGTCCTGGCCGACTACGCCATGACGGCGCCGATCGAGACCTTCATGGCGTCGAACAGCGACCGGCACCCGACGGACCTTGCCGGGCTACGCGGCGGCCGGCTGGTAACGGCGATCGAGACCGAGGAAGGGCGCCGCTGGGCGGAATCGAAGATCAAAACCCTGACCGGCGGCGACAAGATTTCGGCCCGCTTCATGCGGCAGGACTTCTTCGAGTTCACCCCGCAATTCAAACTGGTCATCGCCGGGAACCACAAGCCGAGCCTTCGGACCGTGGACGAAGCCATGCGGCGCCGGTTCCACCTTCTGCCCTTCGCGGTGACGATCCCGCCCGAGGAACGCGACGAAACCCTTCCCGAACGGCTCAAGGCGGAATGGCCGGGCATCCTGCAATGGATGATCGAAGGGTGCCTCGCGTGGCAGTCCGAGGGCCTGTCACCGCCGAACAGCGTTCGGAAGGCGACCGAGGACTATCTGGCGGCCGAGGACGCCCTCGCCGACTGGATCGCGGAGTGCTGCGACACCGGACCCGGCAAGCTCGCTACCTCGAAAGACTTGTTCGGGAGCTGGAAGGAATGGGCCGAGCGGATGGGCGAGGCGCCGGGATCGGCTAAGGCGTTCTCGCAAAAGCTCCAGGCGCGCGGCTTCGAGCGGGCGGAGATCGGCCATCAGAAAGCGCGTGGTTACAAGGGTATAGCCCTCAAGCCGCGAGATACCAGCGGTGCCTACTGGAACCGGGATTGAGGCCATGCGGACACATGCGGACACGTATTCAGGTTTTACCCGTCACGCGCGCGCGCGCGAACGTCTGAAATGGGAGAACCCGCCCGCATGTGTCCGCAGTCCTGTCAGAAATCGCTGGCACCCCTCCGCGCGCGCGAACGTGGTTATCCGAATCACGGGTCACATCGGTCACCGCGCCGGGCCTTCGCGCGTAGTTAGTTCGACCACCGGGGGGTGTTGCAAAGTTGCCACGCCCTGGGGCCGGGACCGCGCCGGGCCTCCGCGCGCAGCGCCGCGAATTAAACTCCGGGAAATTTTATTGAATGCGGCGAAATCCCCGTGCGGCGGGCCGGCCGTCGCGTTCCGAACCGACCGATAGAGGAGACCGAGACGATGACCGACGAAGACCGAAACCGAAGAGAGTGCGAGCGGCGGCTGCAGGCGCTGTGGGAACGCGCGGCGGCCAAGGCGGCGGCCGAGGGCTTCCCGCCCGAGGCGGTCGCCTCGAGCATGTTCGCCGCCGCCTTCGGGATGCTGCTGCGCGGCCACGGGCCGGCCGTGATGGCGGCGTACCTGGACCGCATCGCCGGCGCCTGCCACGAGCGGGCCGGCGGGGCGGCGGACGATGACCTCCCGACACTGAACTGAGAGAGGGCGAGACATGGTAGGGGTTCGAATAACAGGCGCCACCCTGGTCAAGGACGCGGCGCCTCGGCGCGGGCGGCTGCTGGTCGGCTACTTCGACTGCGAGCTGCCGGGCATCGAGATGAAGGGCTGCGCCCTCTTCCTGCTGAGCAACGGGCATTCCTTCGTCCGGCCGCCGTGCATCCCTGGACCGGGGCGGAATCTCCGGGCCGTGACCGTCACCGATCCCGACTTGCGGGCCGCGATGCGCGAGGCCGCGACGGCCGCCCTGCGGGCGCTCGGCGCCCGGCTCGAATGGCCGGGGGCGACCGATGCGTGATTGCGATCTTTGGAGGTTTTTTTTATATTGGGATCAGGCGCCTGCCGTAGCGGCGCCAGGGCGGGCTTCGCGCGATGCAAGTGCCGCCCGCTGGTTGCCGGCACGCGCGACGCTGCCGGGTTGCCCGAGACGACGTTTGGCCTGCCGTAGCGGCCGGACGGACCCGACGGCCTCCAGTCATCGAACCGAGACGCGCGCACCCCTTGCGGGTGGCGTGGCTCTTGCCGTGATCCACGGCGCGATGACGAGGGGGCCAAGATCCTCGTCAGCGCCGAAGTGAAGACGAGGATGACATGAGACTCCTTTCGAAACCCAACATTCTGGCGGTCCGGGCGCAGGGCGACGTTGCCGCGCTGATCGGCGAGACCCGCGCCGCGATCGAGGACTTCAAGAAGCGCCACGCGGGCCGCGTGGATCAGGTCGAGGCGGCGGTGGACGATTTGGCCGGCCGGATCGCCAACATGCAGCTAAACGGCGTCGGCGGGCCGGCCGGGGGCGCCAGCCGGGCGACCCTGGAGGCGCTCGGCACGTTCGCCAAGATCGGCGAGGTCAGCGCGGCGATGTCGGTGGGGTCGCTGCCCGACGGCGGCGTCACCGTGGTCGAGGAACTGGACCGGCAGATCGTCAACCTTCAGCGCGACCTCTCGCCGATCCGCCGTCTCGCCGCCGTGACGCCGACCCGGAGCGCCGAGTACGTCCGCCTGGTCAACCTCGGCGGCACGGCGTCGGGCTGGGTGTCCGAAACCGACCCGCGGCCGCAGACCGACACCTCTAAGCTTACGTCCGTGCCGATCAAGGCGTTTGAGGTCTACGCCAATCCGGCCGTCACGCAACAGCTACTCGATGACTCCGAGGTCGATGTCGCCAACTTCGTCCTCGATGAGATCGCAACCGAGTTCGCGGAGCGGGAGGGCGATGCCTTCCTGAACGGCGATGGCACGACGCAGCCGAAGGGCGTGCTGACCTATCCCAGCACGGACGAGGTTGACGGCGTGCGCGCTTATGGCACGTGGCAGCACGTGCTTTCGGGCTCGGCTTCGGAGATCACGCCGGACAGCCTCACCGACCTGTTCTATTCGGCCAAGGTGCAATATCGGCGCAACGGCACATGGCTGATGAACAGCGACACCGCCCGGCTTGTGTCGCTCTTCAAGGATAAGCAGGACCGTCCGCTGTGGCGGCAGAGCCTCGCCGAGGGCGAGCCGAGCACGCTTCTGGGCCGGCCGGTCGAGATCGACGAGAACATGCCGGCGGTGGCGGCCGATGCCGTGCCGATCATCTTCGGCGACTGGCGGCGCGGCTACCAGATCACGGATCGGCTGGGGATGCGCCTGCTGCGCGATCCCTATACCGCGAAGCCATGGGTGCTGTTCTACGCGACCAAGCGCGTCGGCGGCGCGGCGATCGACACGCGGGCGCTCAAGCTGCTGCGTGTCGGAACCGAGAGCAGCGGCTGACGGCCGGGGGTGCCGGCGCGGTTGTGACCGGCACCCCCTCCGGGGGGTCAAAAGTTAACTGACCCGCGGGTCCCGGACCGCGCCGGGCCTCCGTTCGCAGTGCGAGTTGAAATCGGGAGGGGGGTTAAAGCCCCCGCATCGAGGAAAGGACCCCATCATGACCGTTCGCGTTGTCGCCTGCCCGAGGCCGTTCTCGGTCGAGCGCATCGACCGCACCGCGCCGGCCGGCGCCACCGTTGCCGAGCTGCTCGACCTCGCCGGTGTGCATCCGGCGATGATGCAGCTTGCTCACGTCCACATCGGGGATATCGAAATCGACCGCCGATACTGGCATCGCGTACGACCGAAGGAAGGGCAGACGGTCACCATCCGCGTTGCGCCGGCCGGCGGCGGCAAGAATCCGCTCCGCACGGTCCTGACCATCGGCGTCATCGCCGCGAGCGCATGGGCCGGCGGCGCGTTCGGGACGCCGCTCGCCATCGGCATGTTTGGTGGCATGGGGCCGGCGACGGCCGGGCAAGTGTCCTTGGCCAGCGCCCTGATCACCGCCGGCACGGGACTCGCCGGACCGCTCGCGGCCAACGTCCTCGAGCCTCCGAGGGCGCGGGGATGACGCTGCTGATCGCGACCGTCACGCCGCGCTTCGCGGCGATCACGCAAGACAGCTACGTCACCGCCGACGCGGACAAGGCGAAGATCTCGGACCATGCCTGCGCGGTCGCCGACTTCTCCGCGGGCGATGAGCCGTGGCTCGGATTCGCCGGCGACGGTGAACCGCCGACCGACCGGCCGCTGTGCTTCGTGCAGAAGGTCACGGTGGCCGGCAACGTCGTTCTCGCCGGCGCCGGAAGCTACCTGCTGTTTGTCCGCTGGGCTGCCGAGCTGGCGCATCGGCCCGAGGCCGGCGACGTGGCCGCGGCAGACAGGATCGCGCCGGAGCGTCTGCGGGCGCTGCGCGACGAATTGGCGATCCGGCTGCCGACCTGCTTCGTGCACGTCGGGTGGTCGAAGGAGCGGGGCCGCGTCGGCGGCTTCCTTTACAGCAGCGCGGAGGACTTCCGGTCGCGGCCGCTGAGGGCCGGTCACGCCATGTCGCCGATGGTGGCGCCGGACGATCCTGAATACGACGATCTCGCGGCGCGCTGGACCCCGGCGGCGCTCGGCATCGGCACCGAGGAGTTTCACGTTCGCGCCGCACAGAACGTCTACCGCGCGTACCGCCGCGGGCTGTACGCCAAAGGCGCGGGCATCGGCGGTTGGCTGGATACGGCCGTCATCACCGCCGACGGCATCGAGGTGAAGAGGACGAACCCCTTCCCGGACGATCTGGGGCGCGCTGAGGCGCGCTAGAGCCTCTTACCCTTCCCCGCCGACCCGGAACCGCCAACGCGCGCGTACGGGCTTCCTGGCGCGATTACGGGCTGGTGGCTTTACGGGGCACCGTGAGCCGTATCCGGGGAATTCCCCGGATACGAGCACCGTCCCGCGCGCGGACGCGGCCGGTTCGCGGTATCTGGTAATCGTTACCAGATGGGCACCGCCCGGTCGCGCGGCCGCGACCGCTTGACACCGAATAGGCGCGGGCGCATCCTGCCCGCCGGTGCTGACAACACCGTGAATGCATAGGCGGCCCCGCCCCCGAGAGATTGGCGGTATTTTTGCGCCCACAGGTAGGTGCGGAACTCCAGGACGGATCGGCGCTGCCCTTTGCCGGGGGTGGACGGATACAACACCCGAAAGGGGAAGAAGTCCGCGCGACCTATGCCGCGTTGTCAGCCCCCGGCGCCAGGCCGTCCCTGGCGGGCCTGACAGGCCAAGCATAGGAGTTCCGATGGAAACCAACCATTCCGACGACATGGCCGACATTCGCGAGATGGCGGCGGTCGAGTTCGAGCCGATTCAGCTTGAAGGGCAAGTTACCCTGCAGGATTGGCTGCGGCGGGCAAGCAGCGAATTCGTAATGACGCAGTGCGCCCGGGTTGTCCTGTCGAAAGGGCCCGAAGAGCTCACCGAGATGGTCGCCAGGGACCCGGACACGGCGCTCAAGATGGTGGACGATCTTGTGTCCTGGCAGGACCGGTGCCGAGACGGTGCCGAGGCCTTCGGCGGCGCCGCCGCCCGGCTCATGGTGGCCCTGTCCCGCTATGCCGAACGCGCTGAGCCGGAAGGCGGCGCGGCTCCTGCTGAGCGGGGGCGGCCATGACCGATGCGGAGTTGCTCCATAACCTGCTGAACCGCGCCGACCTGATCGGCCGCGACATCTACGGCGGGGCGTTCCTGCTAATGCACGTGGATCGGGATGTCTTCGCGGAGCTGTGCAATTACGGTGCCGACACCGAAGACATGGAGCCGGACGCCGACGATGAGCCGGAGCCGCTTGAGGACGACGGCGACGCGGAGTTGGACGCGGCCTGATCGCCTCACTGTGTCAATGAAACAGTTGCCCCGCCCGGTCCGCCGGCGGGGCTTTTTCATGCCCGGAATTGGCACCCAAATTGGCACCCAACGCGGTGCCATCGGGAGGGACGGGAAGGTATGGCGTCCCGATGCCGGTCAGAAAAATCCCGACAGATCAAGACCTTTAGGGAAGGGCAGGGATTGCGCGGGATGGATGCCGCCGCATTTCAAGACCGGTGCCTTAAACCGCTCGGCCACCCATCCGATATTCGAGTCCACCGGACTGGAAAGCCGCCCGGCCGTCAAGATGGGCGATTCGACGCCGCATTGCCAGCCGTCCTGGCGAAAGCCCGAGGGGCCAAATCAATACCGGGGGGCGCAATCTCCTGCAAGCGCGGGATGCCGGTGGCCGGCGTGCCCGCGGCGCAGTGGGGCCGGCTCGGCGGAACCGAGACGCCCCGACGGTGTTTGCCCGTTAATCGATCTTGAAGGAGCATGTCATGAAAGCGACGATTTATCTGCTTGGCGCGGTCATGCTGCTCGGCCTTGCCGGCTGCGGGCAGACAACGGGTGAGCGCGCCCTCAGCGGCGGCGCGATCGGCGCCGGGGTCGGTGCGGCCGGCAGCGCCGTCACCGGCGGCAATCCGGTTACCGGCGGTCTCATCGGGGGTGCGGTCGGCGCCGGTACGGGCGCCCTCACCGAGGAAGAGGATCTCAACCTCGGCGATCCGATCTGGGATTAACGGGATTAACGGCGATCAAAGGCCGATCGCCGGCCGCCTGCTTGCTCGCGCTTCTCTGACCGATGGGTGGGGAGGGGGCGGCTACCCTTGGACGGCCTGTCTCTCCGATAGTGTGGCGGACGAGGACCTGCTTGCCGGCGTGGCGCGGCATTTCCCGAGCACGGCAATGCGCTGAACGGGGGTCGGAGAAGAAAGGCCCGGACCGGCTCTACGCGGGCCTTGGTCGCGCGCCGGCTCACGGATGGTTTGCCTCGCCGTCGATCAGTAACGGACCGAGCGTTCCCACTCCGTGACCTCCCGTTCGGCCGCCTCGCGGCTAAGCCCCCGTCGCTCCTGAAGTCGCCCGATGAGTTGGTCGCGCTGACCTTCAATCCGGTCCAGGTCGTCGTCGGACAGATCGCCCCAGCGTTCTTTGACCTTTCCCTTGATCTGCATCCAATTGCCTTTGATTTGGTCCCAATTCATGACACGTCTCCAATAAAAAGGTCGAAGCGCTTGTTTGTACGCATGAAACAAGCGGGCAGAGATATCGTTCCGTCGCGGGGTTGCGCTGCGTGACTGGCTAACGACGACCTCCCAACGTATCGGCGACGTGGGCGTCGCGCTCGCCCATCGGGCGGGAGGGACCTTTGGTCGTGTCCTCGGCCGTCTGGTGCTCCATTTCGGCGTTCACCTCTGCGCCGAGGAGGACAACGTAGGCGCTGATGTAGAACCACATGAGCAGAATGACCACGGCGCCGAGCGAGCCGTAAGTCTCGTTGTAGCTGCCGAAGTTCGCCACATAGAACGAGAACAGCGCCGAAGCGACGAGCCAGAGCGCGGCCGCGCCCGCGGAACCCCAGGTTACCCAGCGCCATCGCGGTTCGTTGCGCGCGGGTCCGTAGCGATACAGGACGCTCAAAGCAACGATGACGGCGAGCGCGAGCAGCGGCCAGCGGAGGATGGACAGGATGGGCCCGATCGTCTGCCCGAGACCGAGCGCGCCGAAGACCACCGGGAGCAACACGACCAATACAAGCGCGGACACGACGAACAGAATCGCGCCCAGCGTGAGCAGAAGAGCGACGGTATTGAACTTGAAGAAGCCCCGGGTTTCCGCCTCGTCATAGGTAACATTGAGCGCGGTCATCATCGTCTTCACGCCGGCGGTCGCGCTCCAGAGCGCCAGGATCAGTCCGCCCAGAAAGCCGAGGGTCAGGTTGCCCTGGCCACCGGTCGCGACCTTGTTGAGTTGCCCCTCGAGAATGTTCCATGCCTCCGCAGGCATGATGCCGCTCAGAGCGGCGAGCTGCCGTTCCACGTCGGCGGGATTGGCGACGAGCCCGTAGATGGAGACGAGGGCGGCGATGGCCGGGAAGATTGCGAGCAGGCCGTAGAAGGCGATCCCGGCGGCGATGATCGAAATGTTGTCTCGGTTCAACTCGTCCTTGACGCGAGAGGCGATCTGCCACCACCCCTTCGCCGGAATCTCACTCGGCTGCCGTGCGTGGCGACCCTCTGCCCTGGATCCCGCCGTCCCGTTCTCGGGCCCCTCACCGGCGGGCGGCGGTCGCACTTTCCGTCGTGCCACGGAGCCTCTCCATGGTTGGGGGAGGAGCGCGCGCCCCGGCGGCGGCTACCTGCCCGTGTTGGCTACCTGCCTTCCCGGCCCCGTGGCGCGCGCCGAGGCACCCGGTTTCAGGTTGCCGTGCCGGCCCGGCCCTTGGGACCTAACCCTTCTTCTTGTCACCTTCGCTCGGCGTCGATCCGGCCGCTCCGCCGGACTTCACCGTCGAGCTGTCGCTTGTCGAGGGGGAGGCCGTACGATTCCCGGCGGACGAGGATAAGCCGGCCGCGGTCGGACCTTGTCCCTCGCTCATGTGCGCGGCGTTCCGTTCGGCCGGCGTTGCGCCGGCTTCGCCGCCCGAGGAGGATTCCCGCTGCAACATTTCGTCGCTGACGGCAGTCCAGGTCTCGCCGACAGCTTGTCCGGCCCGCTCGATCCCCGCGCGCCCTTTCTCGGCGGCACGATGCGCAAGATCGTCCCGGGTCTCGCCCATCAGCCTGTCCTCTCGTCGCGTCGTCGGCATCAGGGCGCCCAAGGCGGCGCCGAGAACGAAGGCGGCCGCCGCCATCAGCAACGGCTGTTCGTCCACCATCTCGGTGAAGCCGGACCGCGCGCGCTGCCCCTGCTCGCGGGCCATGCCGCCGATCCGGCTCATCCGCTCGCGGGCTCCGCCGGCCATCCGGCCGATCCGGCCCTGCCGACTCTCTTCCTCTTCATAGGCTCCGTAGGAGGACGATGAGAAGCCGTGGGAGGTACCGGAGCCGTATTCCCCGGTCTCGCCCCCCGTCGGGCGGTGCGTAGATCCGGAGGCTGCCGGGCCCGGATGGTAGGTCCCGCCGGTCGAGGCATAGGCTGCTTGTTCCGCGCCTGCCGCCGCGGCGTAGTCGCCGCCGCCGGCCGAGGCATAGTAATACTGCGCCTCGTCGTCGGCATCTTGCCCGTCGCGAGAAAGCCGACGCCGTGATCCCGACATCGCAAGCCATGCGAGGCCGGCGCCCACCAGCGCGACGGGGATTGGATTGTCGCGCACGGTGCGCCCGAGATTCGACGCGAATGCGCCCGGTCCTTGGCGGAAGTACGTCACGACCTCGTCCATTATTTGCCCGGGGGTAAGTCTGCGCTGGATGGCGTCGAGCGTTTCCCGCATCTCCGACCGGGTGTGCTCGATCTCGCCCTCGATCTCTTCAGAAGCTTTGTAGTCTTCGGTGCCCATCACATCTGCTCCCTGACCATATCCCTGTCCCGACGGAGCGATTCCGCGATCCGTCGCGGCGCCAGGCTTTGCGCCCGCAGGGCGCTACGCCCGGCCAGCAAAAGACCGAGGCCGATCAGCGCGACCACACCGCCAACGATAAGCGAAGCAAGCCATCCCGGCATGAACTCGGCCAACCCGACCACGAGGGCCTGCAGCAGGATGAGCAGCCCGGCGAAGGCCAACAAGCCCCCAACGGCAAGCGACGCGACCGCATTGCCGATCTGCGAGACCTTTTCCGAGGCTTCGGCCTTGGCGAGCGCGACCTCCTGGCGAACCAGATCGGCGGTGCTTTGCGTCAGGTCCGTGAACAGCTCCATCAGCGAGCGTTCCTCCTTTGGCGGCTGCATCAGTACGACCCTCCCTCGGAAGACCTGTCGCCGCTGCTCCACTCGGTGCGACCGCCGAAGGTTCCGGCCTCCGACATGCCCTCGGCCATCTGCTCGCCATCGTGGCGCTCACCGGAGGCCTTGGCGAACCGGGCAGCTAGGAATCCCGCGACCAGCGCCCCGCCGATGAGAAGGGCCGGTTGCTGCCGTGCGAGGTCCTGCGCCTGGCGGGCAAGCGCCCCCAGATCCCGTTCGCGGAGCGCGCTCGACACCCGCTCGAGGCCTTCGGCGGCCCGGCCGACATAGTCCGCGACGGCGGCTTGGTCCTGGTCTCTCAGACTGTCGGCCGCGCTTCGCAGCGCCCGCGCGACGCCACCGACCCGGTCGGCCGCCTTTTCCTTCCGTTCGGCGGCGAAGGAACGGGCCCGTTCCTTCGCCTGCTCGGTCAAGCGGCGGGTTTCGTCGCGGAGTTGGGTGCCGGTGGCCTCGGACGAACCGTCGGGCGAGGAGCGCGCGCCGCCCGATGCCCCGCCGGTCGCCGAGCCGGCCGCTGACGTCGACGGATCGGCCCCGGCGCCCGACCCTGGATCTCGCGTGGCCATAGCTACACCTCCTGTCCCAGAACGATCGGCCCGATTCCCGCTGTGGTTCCGGCAAGTTGCGGCGATCGAGCCCAGGCGTCGTGATTCTCGAATCTAGAACCGCGGCTTCCCGAAAATGGTTCCCGATGCTCAAGAGCTTGTGCGGCTAAAACAGCTAGGCCGACGGCTGTCATTCGGGTCGCCAAGAACTGGGTTCATGATCATCACCCGACGATCAGCAAAAGCGCCGCGCCTGGGCGCCATTTTTCATGCTTCCCGTGAACCGGTACGCCGGGGAATATAGGCGCAGCGTGGCGGGAGCGGCGTCCAGGCGGTTGAAGCCCCGTGATCGAAGACCCTCATGGCAGGCCCCGATGTTCTTCGTCCTTTCCAAGCTCTTCTGGATCCTTGCGACGCCTGGCAATCTGCTGGCGCTCGCGCTGTGCGGCGGCGCCGTGCTGCTGTTCACCCGGTGGCGGCGTTTGGCGCGGTGGTTGATCGGCCTGGTCGCGGCCGCCGTGGCCGTCATCGCGGTCGTTCCCGTCGGACAATGGCTCTTGCTTCCGCTGGAGAACCGGTTTCCTGCCGCTCCCGTCCCGGAAAGCATCGACGGCATCGTCGTGCTTGGCGGTGGCATCAATCCGCATTCCCTGACGGAGCGGGGACAAGCCGATCTGAACGACCATGCGGACCGCCTGTTCGCCCTTGCGGTTCTGGCGCGGCGCTTTCCGGATTCGACGCTGATCTACACCGGCGGGGACGCCAGGCTGATTCAGGGCGAGGAGCGCGAGGCGGATGGCGCGCGTCGGCTGATGCAACAGCTCGGCCTCGATACGCGCCGCATCATCTTCGAGCGGGAGGCGCGAAACACCTTCGAAAACGCGATATACGCCAAATCGCTGGCGAAGCCCGGGCCGGGAGAGACCTGGCTGCTCGTGACTTCGGCCTATCACATGCCGCGGTCGGTCGGAATCTTCCGCCGGCAGGGCTGGCCGGTCGTTCCCTACCCGGTGGACTATATGACCGACGGGCGCTTTCGCCTGATGATGCTTCCGGACTTTTCGGGCGGGCTCGCGTTGGCGAGCCGCGCGGTGAGGGAATGGATCGGTCTCATCGCCTATTATGCCAGTGGCTATACCGACAGCCTTTTCCCGGGGCCGGAGGCGGTAGGGACGGAGGTCGGCCCCGGAATAGCGTTTGCGCCTTAGTTAAGGCTGTGGCACAAACGGCACGGGTCGGCTCGCATTGGTAAAGTTCGCGCCGGCACAGGGGGAATCTTGCTCATGCCGCTGTTGCCCATGCCTTTCCGCCCCACGGTCTCCCGCAGTGGGAAAGGGGCGCTTTGGGCTGCTCTGCTCACCTTGGTCTGCGCCGGATCTTTCTGGCCGATGCCCTCCCGGGCCGAGGTGCAGGCCTTTCCCGTATGGCTGGAAGGCGTACGCCAGGAGGCGCTGAGTCAAGGCATCTCCGAGGCGACCCTCCGCGAAGCCCTGGCCGACATTCGGCCTATCCCGCGGGTCATCGAGCTGGATCGCCGGCAGCCGGAGTTTACCCTGACGTTCGAGGAGTATCTGCAACGCGTCGTGCCCGAGGATCGGGTCGAGCGGGGGCGGCGGATGCTCGAGCAGCATCGCTCGCTGCTCGATGAGATTGGGGCAAAGTACGGCGTGCAGCCACGCTTCATCGTCGCGCTTTGGGGCATCGAGACGGATTTCGGTCGGGTCACCGGCGGGTTTCAGGTGGTGCCGGCGCTCGCCACCCTCGCGCATGATGGGCGACGGAGCGCCTTCTTCCGAAAGGAACTGCTCGACGCGCTTCACATCCTCGACGAGGGCCATGTCAGCGCTGCCGCGATGGAGGGGTCGTGGGCGGGTGCCATGGGGCAAAGCCAGTTCATGCCGTCGAGCTTCCGCCGCTACGCCGTTGACTACGATGGAGACGGGCGGCGCGACATCTGGACCACGAAGGCCGACGTCTTCGCTTCGATCGCGAATTACCTGTCGTCTCATGGCTGGCGTGCGGACCAGATCTGGGGACGGCCGGTGCGCCTGCCCGCCGGCTTCGATCTGGCGCTGGCCGATCTGAAAGTCGAGAAGCCGCTCGAGGAATGGCAGAGGCTCGGCGTTCGAACGGCGACCGGCGACGACCTGCCGCGAGCGGACTTCCCGGGCTCGATCGTGCTGCCCGGAGGGCCGGATGGCCCGGCTTTTATGGTTTATTCAAACTACAAGACGATTCTCCGCTGGAACCGATCGACGTATTTCGCGACGGCCGTCGGCATTCTCGCGGAGCGTATTGCGGAAAGGTAGCCGGCACCGCCGCGCCCACTTTTCCACCGGGTGAGCTTCAGGGGGCACCCACCGCATGATTCGTTGCTTCGTTGTGTCGTTCCGGCTCTGCTGCATTCTGGTGGCGGCGGCGTTGGCCGGCTGTGCCGAGACAGCCCTTGTGGTCGATCAGACCAAGCGCATCACGTCGGGCCCGCCGGGAAAGTCGACCGGCGTCTACAAGATCGGCAAGCCGTATCGGATCAACGGTGTCTGGTACTACCCCGGTGAGGACTACGGTTACAGCGAGACGGGGATCGCGTCATGGTACGGGCCGGCGTTCCACGGCAGGCCGACCGCCAACGGAGAGATCTTCGACATGAACGCCCTGACGGCGGCCCATCGGACTCTTCCGATGCCCAGCATGGTGCGCGTCACCAACCTGGAGAACGGTCGCGCGGTGGTGCTTCGCGTCAACGATCGCGGTCCTTTCGCCCATGGCCGGATCATCGATGTCTCACGTCGCGCGGCCCAGCTGCTGGGGTTCGAGCGGCAGGGCACGGCGAGGGTTCGGGTGGAGATTCTGGAAGCGGAAAGCCGCGCCTTGGCGATGGCCGCATCCGGCGGGCCGGGTGCGCCGGCCCTCGCCAACGAACCAAAACCGCGGGCGGCCCCGTCGATCGCCGTTGCCGCCGAGACGCTTCCACCCCCCGGCGGCGGGGGCGGCGGCGAGCCAGTCGTCGAGACGATGCCCGTGGCGGCGCCGGCTCCTGCGGCCGCCCTACCAACACGGACGACCGCCTTCCGCCCGCAGATTGACGAGGGGCAGGTATCGGTTCAGCCAGTCCGGCCGACGCAACTCTTCATCCAGGCCGGCGCCTTCACCCAGTACCACAATGCCTATCGCTTGAGCGCGCTGCTCTCGCCCTTTGGGTCGACCGAAGTTTCCTCGACGTTCGTGGGCGGTCAGCAGTTCTTCCGCGTCCGTCTCGGACCGATCGACAGCGTTGAGGAGGCCGATCGGCTGCTCGAGCGGATCATCGATGCCGGTCATCTCGATGCACGCGTCATCGTGCAATAGGATGACGAGATTTTCCTCCGAAAGCCTATGTCCCGACACCGCGGCACCCCCGGGCGAGGCGGTCCGGGGGCGCGGCCGAGTTCGCCAGCCGTCGAACCGACGGTCCGTTCGCAACCCCAGCCTGGAGAAGAGATGAGCTTTCGACGCCTTTCATCGATTCCGACGAGCCGCTTCGTCGGCGCGGCTCTCCTTGCCATGCTCCTCGCCGTCCCGCTGAGGGCGGGCGCCCTGGAGACGGCCGGCAGGCAGGCCATCATCGTCGACTACCAGACCGGAACCGTCCTGTTCGAGAAGAACGCCGACGAGCCCATGGCTCCGGCCTCGATGAGCAAGCTGATGACGGTCTATCTGGTGTTCGAACAGCTGAAGTCGGGCCGGATCTCGATGGAGGACACGCTCCCGGTTTCGGAGAAGGCGTGGCGCAAGGGCGGCTCGAAGATGTTCGTCGAGGTGAACTCGCAGGTGAAGATCGCCGATCTGCTGCGCGGCATCATCGTCCAGTCCGGCAACGACGCCTGCATCGTCGTGGCCGAAGGGCTTGCGGGCAGCGTCCCGGCCTTTGCCGAGCTGATGAACAAGAAGGCCCGCGAACTCGGTCTGACGGGCAGCCACTTCGTCAATGCGAGCGGCTGGCCGGATCCCGAGCAGAAAATGACGGCGCGCGACCTTGCCGTGCTGGCCAAGCGCATCATCCAGGACTTTCCGGAATACTACGAAATCTTCTCGGAGAAGGAGTTCACCTACAACGGGATCCGCCAGGGCAATCGGAATCCGCTGCTTTACCGGAACATGGGTGCCGATGGTCTCAAGACCGGCCACACCGAGGAGTCCGGCTATGGGTTGACCGCCTCGGCCGAGCGCAATGGACGTCGTGTCATCCTCGTCGTCCATGGGCTTGGCGGCATGCAGGAGCGGGCCGACGAATCGGCACGGCTGATCGAATGGGCGTTTCGCGAATTCGCCAATTACGAGTTCGTCAAGGCGGGTGAAACCATTGCCACTGCGCCGGTCTGGCTCGGCGAATCCGAGACGGTACCGCTGGTGGTGGAAGAGGATCTGACGGTCACGCTGCCGCGCGGCGACCGTGATAAGGTCCGCGTAGTGGCGCGGTTCGACGGGCCGGTCCCGGCACCAATCGAGGCCGGGCAGGTGATCGGGGAACTGGAGATCAGCGCGCCGGGAATCGAGCCGAGGGTGGTGCCGCTCCTCGCCGGCGCCCCGGTGGAGCGGCTCGGGCCCGGCGGTCGGATCATCGCCTCGTTCAGGCATCTGCTCTTCCCCGGGGGCGCGGGGGTAGCCACCGAGACGCTGACGAACTAAAGGCATACACTAAAGGCACACAAAGGAGGCGTGGCGCGAACGCCGCGCCTTCTCCCGGCGGCCTATTTCCCGCAAGTGGAGAGCCGCGGTCCTGCACGAGCGACATGGTCGAGCAACGAACCTCGAAGGCACGGTTCATCACCCTGGAAGGCGGGGAGGGTGCCGGCAAATCGACCCAGGCGCGCCGCCTCGCCGAGGGGTTGAGGGGGATCGGCCTCGACACGCTCCTGACGCGGGAACCCGGCGGTTCTCCCGGGGCCGAGGAGATCCGCGCCCTCCTCGTTCAAGGGGCGGCCGGGCGATGGGATCCGCTGACCGAGACGCTTCTGCATTTCGCGGCGCGTCGCGATCATCTGACCAAGACCATTCGGCCGGCGCTTGCCGCCGGGTGCTGGGTGGTCTGCGACCGCTTCGCTGATTCGACTCGTGCCTATCAGGGCTTCGGTCTCGGCCTTGACCGCCGCGTCATCGAGACGCTGTATGAGATGGTGGTGGGCACCGACACGCCCGACCTGACGTTGATTCTCGATCTGCCCGTTGAGGAGGGGCTGCGCCGCGCCTCGGGCCGCGGCCATGCCGAGACCCGCTACGAAGACATGGACCGGGCGTTCCATGAACGGCTACGCCAAGGCTTCCTGGAGATCGCGCGCGAGGAGCCCGATCGCTGCGTCGTCATCGACGCGCGCGGCCGCCCCGGCGCAGTGCAGCGCGCCATCCGCCGGGCGGTGCGCGAGCGCCTCGGGGTCGGCTTGACATGAGCGAAACAGGCGCGCCGGCACCGGTTGCCAATCCGCATCTCGTCGGTCATCAAGCCGCCGAAGCCACCATACTGCAGGCTTGGCGCTCCGGGCGGATGCCGCATGCCTGGTTGATCACCGGGCCGCGTGGCGTCGGCAAGGCGACACTGGCCTATCGGTTTGCGCGCTTTGCGCTTGCCGACAGGGGGCTCTTCGGACGCGCCGGCGACGGACTGTTCGTCGATCCGGATGATCCGGTATTCCGCCGTGTGGCGAGCGGCGGCCATGCGGACCTGCTGGCAGTCGAGCGCAGCGTCAACGACAAGACGGGACGGCTGCGCGGCGAAATCGTCGTCGAAGACGTCCGCGAGGTCGGATCCTTCCTCCATCTGACACCGGCGGAAGGGGGGTGGCGGATCGTCATCGTCGATTGCGCTGACGAAATGAATTTGAGCGCTGCCAATGCGTTGCTGAAAATTCTTGAGGAGCCGCCTCAAAAGGCTCTGCTCTTGCTCGTGAGCCACGCGCCGGGCGGCCTGTTGCCGACGATCCGCTCGCGCTGCCGCCGTCTTGCCCTGCGCGCTCTTGACGACGCGACGGTCGCGGCGCTGCTGGCGCGCTATCGGCCCGACCTGACCGAGGCGGATCGCATCGCGCTCGCCGGGCTGGCAGAGGGCAGCATCGGACGCGCGCTCGACCTGGCGGCTGAGGGCGGGCTCGAGCTCTATCGGGAAATGGTGGCCCTGCTGATGTCCTTGCCGAAGCTCGACGGCGAGCGCCTCCATAAGTTCGGCGATCGGTTCGGGCGGCAGGGCGAGGCCGCGGAAGCCGCCTTCCGAACGGCCACCGATCTTCTTGGCCGCTGGCTGGGGCGGATGGTCCGCGCCGGCGCTTCGGGGACTCGGCCGCCCGAGGTCCTGCCGGGGGAAGCGGCCTGCATGGCGCGGCTCCTGGAGCGGCGCGGCCTTGATCAGTGGCTTGACCTGTGGGAAAAGATGGCGCGTCTGTTCGCGGCGACGGAACGCGCCAATCTCGACCGCAAGCAAGTTTGGGTCGGCGCCTTTCTCGATATCGAGGGGTTGGCCCGGCCGTAGGGCAGGGCACCGTCAGGGCGCGGCCCCGGCCGGGCCGCAGGAGAGCCGTCCCGATCCGTGCCGCATCTCAGGAGACCGGAATCGTGGGGCAACAAGCCTATTACATCACCACGCCGATCTATTACGTGAACGACGTGCCGCATATCGGTCACGCCTACACGACGCTGGCCTGCGACGTGCTGGCCCGGTTCATGCGGCTCGACGGCCGGAGGGTGAAGTTCCTGACCGGAACCGACGAGCACGGCCAGAAGGTCGAGAAATCGGCCCGCGCCGCCGGCATGGATCCCCAGGCCTTCACCGACAAGGTGTCGCAGAACTTCCGCGCGCTGGCCAAGCAGCTCAACTTCTCGAACGACGACTTCATCCGCACGACGGAGGAACGCCACATCCGGGCCTGCCAGGCGCTTTGGAACCGGCTTGTCGAGGCCGGCGAGATCTATCTCGGCTCCTATGCCGGCTGGTACGCCGTGCGCGACGAGGCGTTCTATGACGAAAGCGAGCTGCGCGATGGGCCCGACGGCAAGAAGATCGCGCCGTCGGGCGCGGAGGTGGAGTGGGTCGAGGAGCCGTCCTACTTCTTCCGCCTGTCTGCGTGGCAGGATCGGCTGCTGGCCTTCTATGAGGCCAATCCGGACTTCATCGGACCGGACAGCCGCCGCAACGAGGTGATCAGCTTCGTCAAAGGGGGCCTCAAGGATCTCTCCGTCAGCCGGACCACCTTCAAATGGGGCGTTCCGGTCCCGAACGACCCCGACCACATCATGTATGTCTGGCTCGATGCATTGACGAACTACATCACCGCCGTCGGATATCCCGACACGGACTGCGAGGCATACCAGACATTCTGGCCGGCCGATCTTCACATGGTGGGGAAGGACATCCTCCGCTTCCACGCGGTCTACTGGCCGGCGTTCCTGATGGCGGCGGGGCTGCAGCCGCCGAAGCGGGTGTTTGCCCATGGCTGGCTCCTGAACCGCGGCGAGAAGATGTCCAAGTCGCTGGGCAACGTTCTGGCGCCGCAGAACCTCGTCGAGGAGTAC
>Ga0310821_100498_pt1 | contig 18870 bp, 16 predicted proteins | sample P4_ome_FD_201300 | JGI IMG/M metagenome (GOLD analysis project Ga0310821, IMG submission 201300) | Sorghum-adapted microbial communities from Joint BioEnergy Institute, Emeryville, California, United States - P4_Day56_Rep1 | ecosystem: Engineered > Bioreactor > SSF (Solid state fermentation) >...
CCAAGCTGCTGGGCCTCGGCTATCCCGGCGGGCCGGCGGTGGAGGAGGCCGCCGCCCGGGCCGCGGACGCCGAGACGGAGGGCGGTCGGACGGGCGAAGGCGACGACCGCTTCGACCTGCCGCGGCCGATGGTCGGCCGCCCCGGCTGCGACTTCTCCTTCTCCGGCCTCAAGACGGCGCTGCGCCAGCGGGTCGCGGCGATGGCCGCCGAATCGCCGACGGGCGCGCTGGCGCCGCGGGACCGCGACGCGCTGGCCGCCGCCTTCCAGACGGCGGTGGCCGACTGCCTCGCCGACCGGACGGCGCGCGCGATCCGTCTGGTGCGGGACCGGGAGGCCGGCGCCCCGCCGACCGCGCTCGTCGTCGCCGGTGGCGTCGCCGCCAACCGCCATCTGCGGGCGCGGCTGGAGCGGGTGGCGGCGGAGGCGGAGCTGCGCCTCGTCGCACCGCCGCTGCGGCTGTGCACCGACAACGCAGCGATGATCGCCTGGGCCGGGATCGAGCGGCTGCGCCGCGGCCAGACCGACGGCCTCGACTTCGCGCCGCGGCCGCGCTGGCCGCTCGACCCGACCGCGCCGAAGGCGACGGGGGCCGGGGTGAAGGCGTGATGGGGGCAACGGCCCCGGAGCGGGGCCCGCGGATAAAGGCGCGGATAAAGGGGACCTTAAGGCGTGGCATCGGAAAACAACCCCATGCAAAGGCCCATGCATAGGCTGGGCGTCGTCGGCGCCGGCGCCTGGGGCACGGCGCTGGCCTGCGTGGCGCGGCGAGCCGGGCGCGAGGTCGTCCTTTGGGCGCGCGAGGCCGAGGTCGTCGCCGCCGTCAATGAGGACCACGCGAACCCGCTGTTCCTGCCGGGGATCGATCTCGACCCGGGAATCCGCGCGACCGCCGACCTCGCCGAGGTGGCCGAGGCGGATGCGCTGCTGCTGGCCGTACCGGCGCAGCATCTGGGCGCGGTGGCGACGGCGCTGGCGCCCCACCTGCCGCCCGACCGGCCGCTGGTCATCTGCGCCAAAGGCATCGAGCGCGACAGCGGACGATTGATGGGCGAGGTCATCGCCGAGGCCCTGCCCGGCCGGTCCTTCGCCGTCCTCTCCGGCCCGACCTTCGCCGCGGAGGTGGCGCGGGAGCTGCCGACGGCGGTAACGCTCGCCGCGGCCGATGCGGAGCTCGGCCGGCGCCTTGTCGAAGCGATCGGCACGCCGCGCTTCCGGCCTTATCTGTCGGACGATCCGATCGGCGTCCAGATCGGCGGCGCCGTCAAGAACGTGATCGCCATCGCCTGCGGCATCGTCATGGGCCGGCAACTCGGCGACAACGCGCGGGCGGCGCTGATCACCCGCGGGCTGGCGGAGATGGTGCGCCTCGGCCTTGCCAAGGGCGGGCGCGAGACGACGCTGATGGGGCTGTCCGGACTCGGCGACCTCACCCTCACCTGCAACGGGCCACAGTCGCGGAACCTGACGGTCGGCATCGCGCTCGGCCAAGGGCGGACGCTGGCGCAGGCGCTGGAGGGGCGGCGCTCGGTCGCGGAGGGCGTCGCCACGGCGGCCTCGGTAACCGCGCTGGCCCGCCGGCTGGGGATCGAGATGCCGATCTCGGCGGCGGTGGACGCGATCCTCCATCGCGGCGCCGATGTCGACGAGACCATCGCCGGCCTGCTCGCCCGGCCATTCCGAAGCGAAGGCGTGACGGGCTGAGGGCGGGCTTCAGGGCCCCGAACTGGGCCCGAAAGACCGTCCTCCGGACCGTGGGGCTCCGAGCCAAGTCGAAAGACAAACACCGGCAACCGGGAGAGCGGCGCGTTCGGCGCCGCCTTCAGGACAGTCGTCCGGCCCTGGCCTGGCACTCCTTGGCCCGGCGCATCCGGACGCATTGAAGGATTTTTATCCGCTTCCTCACCAACTCGCGGTAGGATGCGCCCCGACGGGACGGATGCCGAAGTGGGGGAGGTAGCCATGCCGACGGCCGAAGAAACTGCGTTCATGAATGATCCCGCGGCGTTCATGCGGGACAACATCATTCGCGTCGTCTGCGGGAAGCAGCATGCGGGGACGTACAACTTCAGCCTCGTCCAAGACAACACGGTGTTGGCGCGGAAGAAGAACCGACGGGGACGGGCCATCGGCTATTTCAAGCTCCAGCAGAACGACAGCGGCGACATCCCCATGCATTTCCTGCCCTATCAGGATAACGGCGTGCGCGAGATGACCCTGCCGGTGGCGAACGACACGCCCGACCTCATGGTGACGGTGAATCTGAACGGATGCAGCTTCGGTTTCGCGCAGACAAACCAGTACACCGGCGCCTATGTGACCCATCACAACGACAGAGCGCACGGCAACGATCCGACGATCATCGAGGAGCAGAAGATCAACAACCCGTTCGACGCAACCTTCCGGTATTTTCATCAGACCGGGTATCGGAAAGTGCGCGGGGGGACGGTCGACCAACGATACCAGGCCACCATCGTCGGCAAGCGCGACGTCAACAACCGCTGGCACTTCTACTGCCAGTTCCGCAAGGATCTGATGGCGGACAAGCAACGGGCGTTCTGGACCCTGAAAGGGGTGAAGGAGATCAATCCCTGATCGCCGGTGCGGCGAACCCGGGCGAAACAGTGATCGACCGAGGACAGCCCCGAGAGGGGCCCCCTGCGCCCTTGCTGGCAGCCTCGTAGAGGCCCCTCGTCACAACTCGGAAAGCACCGCCCTTGCAATGAGGAAGGCGAGGCGCCCGGCGTCGCCTTCACGATGCGTTTGATGCGCCTGGGGGTGACGAACCGGTCCATGGTTTGGTCCAGGCTTCGACGATCCCTAGATATATGCCCCTGTTTCAGGCGCGACGCGGCGCGGACCCGGGCCGGCTGAATGCCGGGGAGGGCCGCCGCGGCGTGCCCGAGAATCGAGGATAGGATGACATCACTGCATTGGATTCTTGACGAGGAGCCGTTCGACGCGAACGGGGCGGCCGCGAACCGGAACGGCCCGGCCGAAACGCCGCCGTCGGACGACCATCTTCTCGATGCCTTTTCCCGCACCGTGGTGGAGGTGGCGGAGACCGCCGGCGCCTCGGTCGTGGGCATCCGCCGGCGCGCCGCCCGGGACGCGGCGGGCGGGCGCTCGCTCAACCCGGGACTCGGCTCCGGCTCGGGCGTGATCCTGACGCCGGACGGCTACGTCCTCACCAACGACCACGTCGTCGCCGGGGCCGAGCGGCTCGAGGCCGTGCTGCCCGACGGCCAGAGCTTCGAGGCCGAGATCGTCGGCGAGGACCCGGACACGGACCTGGCGCTGCTGCGCGTGGGCACGAGCGGGCTGCCGGCGGCGCGGCTGGGCGACTCCGACGCGCTCAAGGTCGGGCAGCTCGTCGTCGCCATCGGCAACCCGTTGGGGCTTCAGGCGACCGTCACCGCCGGGGTGGTCAGCGCGCTGCGCCGCACGCTGCGCGGCGTCGGCGGCCGGCTGATCGAGGACGTGGTCCAGACCGACGCCGCGCTCAACCCGGGCAACAGCGGCGGCGCGCTGGTCGACAGCCGCGGCCGCGTCGTCGGCGTGACCACGGCGATCATCGCCGGGGCGCAGGGCATCTGCTTCGCCGTGCCGGTCAACACCGCGAAATGGGTGGTGCCGGAGCTGCTGCGCGAGGGGCGCGTGGTGCGCGGCCATCTCGGCCTCGCCGGGCAGACGGTGCAGCTCGGCCGCGGGCTGGGTCGTCGGCTGGGCCTCGTTGCGGCGCCGGCCGGGGTGCTGGTCATCGGCGTCGCCGAGGGCGGCCCGGCGGCCAGGGCGGGCCTGCGGGCGGGCGACGTCATCCTGTCGATCGACGGCGAGCCGGCGCCTTCGGTGGACGCGATCCACAAGCGGCTCGACCGCGGCGCCATCGGCCGCGCCCTGCCGGTCCGCGTCCTGCGCGACGGCGTCGTGCACGACCTGACGGTCATCCCCTCCGACCGGCCGGTCCGCACCGGGCAGACGAAGCCGCGGCGGTGACTCGGCCGCACGCCCGGCGCGGCCCGTGAAACCCGGCGCCCGGGAAAGGCGTTAAGCAGAAAGCACGCCGGCCGGGCGCCCGTCCTGCCCGCACCCCTCACCCGCGGAGGCGATCATGACCGAAGCCGAGGACAAGGAGCGGGCGACGCCCGCCAGCGAGGCGTGGCCGAGCCTGCCGCTCGCGGAATGGCAGGAGAGCTGCGCCACGCTGCACATGTGGACCCAGGTGGTCGGCAAGATCCGGCTGGCGCGGGCGCCGACGATCAATCACTGGTGGCAGGTGCCGCTCTACGTCACCTGCCGCGGCCTCACGACCTCGCCCATTCCCTATGGCGCGCGCAGCTTCCAGATCGATTTCGACTTCGTCGATCACCGGCTGACGATCGACGCCAGCGACGGACGGCGGGAGGGCTTTCCGCTGGCGCCGATGGCGGTGGCGGAATTCTACCACGAGGTCATGGGCCGGCTGCGGTCCCTCGGGCTGGAGGTCCGGATCTGGACCACGCCGGTGGAAGTCGCCGACCCCATCCCCTTCGAGCAGGACCAAGTACACGCCGCCTACGACCCGGACCACGTCCGCCGCTTCTGGCGGATCCTGGTGCAGGCGGACCGCCTGTTCACGGATTTCCGCGCGCGTTTCCTCGGCAAGGCGAGTCCGGTGCACTTCTTCTGGGGCAGCTTCGACCTGGCGGTCACCCGCTTCTCCGGCCGCGCCGCACCCGCCCATCCGGGCGCGCCGAACGTCGCCGATGCCGTGACGCGCGAGGCCTATTCCCACGAGGTCAGCAGCTGCGGCTTCTGGCCCGGCGGCGGCGCCTTCGACGGGCCCGCGTTCTACGCCTATGCCTACCCGCAGCCGCCGGGCTTTCCGGAGGCGCCGGTCCGGCCGGGCGGCGTCGCGTTCTACAGCCGGGAGGCGGGCGAGTTCCTCCTGCCCTATGACGCGGTCCGAAGGGCGGACGCGCCGGACGCGATGCTGCTCGAGTTCCTGCAGAGCACCTACGAGGCCGCGGCGACCCTGGGCGGATGGGACCGGGCCGCGCTGGAACGCGCGCCGCAAGGGGAGTCCACCAAAGCCGCCGGCCTTTGAGCGCTGACGAAGGCGAAGACAGCCACGGAGACACGTGGATCGAAAATCCCTCTCCCCCTGCGGGAGAGGGATTCCTTTGTGTCTCCGTACCTCTGTCGTTTCAAAAGCCGAATGGCTCACGCCGCGGCGGCGTTGGTCTCAGCGGGCGCCGCGGACCTGGGGAGGGGCGCCGGGCTTGCGCTCCGATCCGGTCGATCGCTCGCGGGCGGCGCCGGGGCCGATCGTCAGGGCGGCGCAGACCGCACTCGCCAGCGCCAGCCCGGCGGCGATGAGCATCGTGACGCGGAAGCTTTGCAGGAAGGCGTCGTCCAGGGCCCGCTCCAGCGCCGCCCGGTCCGCGCCCTCGACCCGCGCCGGCACCTCCGCCTCGGCGAGTTTCGGCACCTCCGCCTCCAGTGCGCGCCGGACCTCGGCGGGAAGGTCCAGCGCCGCCACGCGATCCTCGAGCGCCGCCCCGAACACCCCGACCGCGACGGCGCCGAGCAGCGCCACCGCCAGCAGACCGGCGATTCGCGCGACGGCGTTGTTGATCCCGGAGGCGGCGCCCGCGCGGTGCGGCGCGACCGCGCCCATGACGGTGGCGGTCAGTGGGGCGACGCTCACCGCCATGCCGAGGCCGAGGACGACCATCGCCGGGAAGACCGTCGTCCAGTAGGACCCGCCGATGCCGGGCAGGGCGAGCAGCGCGAATCCCGCCGCGGCGATCGCCGGCCCGACCGTCAGCGGCGCCCGCGCGCCGTAGCGGTCCAGCAGCCCGCCCGACCAGCGCGACAGCCCGCCCATGATCAGCGTGAAGGGCAGGAAGGCGGCGCCGGCGGCCGTCGCCGAATAGCCCTGCAGGTTGATCAGGTTGAAGGGCAGGAAGAACATGACGCCGCTCAACGCGAAGTACAGCAGGAGGGTCATCCCGTTGGCGCCGCTGAAGGTCCGCGAGCGGAACAGGCCCAGCGGCATCATCGGCGCGGCCGCGCGCGCCTGGGACCGGACGAACAGGGCGACGACCAGCGCGCCCGCGAGCAGCGGGCCGAGAACGGCCGGGTGCCCCCAGTCGCGATCGGCGGCGGCGGTCAGGCCGTAGGCGACGGCGCCGAGCCCGATGGTGGCGAAGAGCCCGCCGCGCCAGTCCACGGGCGCCGAGCCGCCCTGCGGGTCCCGGCTTTCGGGCACATGCCGGGCGACGATGGCGAGCGTGACCAGCGCGACCGGCAGGTTGATGAAGAAGATCGCGCGCCAGGACAAGGCATCGACGAGCCAGCCGCCGAGCACCGGGCCGAGCGCGGTGGTGATGGCCGAGAAACCGGCCCAGCTGCCGATCGCCTTGCCGCGCTCCGCCTCGCCGAAGGCGGCGCCGATGAGGGCGAGGCTGCCCGGCACCAGCAGCGCGCCGCCGATCCCCTGCGCGATGCGGGCGGCGATCAGCGCGGCGGCGTTCGGCGCCAGCCCGCAGCCGAGCGAGGCGGCCGCGAAGATCGCGATGCCCAGGGCGAACACACGCCGCCGCCCAAAGCGGTCGCCCGCCGCCCCGCCGACCAGGATGAGCGCGCCCAGCATGAGCATGTAGGCGTTGACGACCCACTGCACCTCCGCGACCGAGGCCGCCAGGTTCGCCTGGATGACCGGCAGCGCGACGGTGACCACCGAGCCGTCGATGAAGGCCATGCTCGACCCCAGGATGGTCGCGGCCAGCACCCAGGGCTTGGCGCGCTCGGCGCAGCCGGCCGTACCCGGCGCGCCGCGCACGACGCCCTCATCGCAGGGGCCTCCCCCGAGGCCGATCATCCCGTCTCCGTCAGCCATGTCGTCGAGCCAAGGTCGTCAGGCGGTCGGCAGGACTGTAACGATGTTGGCAAAGGGGATCGAGACTCGCCGCTCCAAGCACATACTCCTTTTGCATAGACACCCCTCGCTGGAGGTGATGATCCGAAGAGTGCGAACAGGCAGATCGAGAACGGACACGGGCCGGCGATAATGAGCGTAGCTCCATCTGTAAAGCGGGATGGGCCGCGTCGCGAGGATGAAGTCGACGATGCTCGAAATGAATAGTGGTCAGTGCGGAAACTGTGTGGCTTTGCCCGCCCCTCTTCGGTGTCACGCTCGGACTTGATGCGGATCCGGGCATTCGGAATGCCGGTGCCACGACACTCGCATGTAGCAGAAGCCGGCCACAAAGCATAGCGGCGTCCCAGAGCAGGAACGTGGCATCGCAGTAGATCCGCGCGCGGGCTCCGTGAGACGGGCTCCTTGACGTGGTGGGTGATGGTTGACGGCAAAACGCCATCGAGAGAGCTGATGTTGGCGATCCCGTCGAAGAGCCCGCTGAACCCAAGCCCGAGCAGGATGCCGGCGAGTCCGCCGAGCGGGACGGCGCCCCTAATCCCGCCACGGGTCCCGCGGCGGTACGATACGGCCGTCGGCGAGGCCGAGGTCGCGGCGCAGGGCGTCGGTAAGGGTCTCCGGGTCGAGCTTGGGGATGCGCGGGCTTCGGCGCCGGAGCCAGGCGAAGAGGCCGAAGCGCGGCGGCGCGGCGGGCGCCGAGGCGTGGCCAGGATCGAGACAGGGCAAGGACCGGGGTAACGTCCGGGCCATCGGGCCGCTCCATGACGGGATTATGGGCACCCCGTCCATCTGAGGCAGATCGGCCCGGCTTTCCAACGAAAGCTCGGCGGTCTACGATAAGGCCACCTTATGGCTTGCCCGGCATGACCCAACCGCCTCTCCCGCCGCTCGCGGCGATCCGCTGCTTCGAGGCCGCCGCGCGCCACCAGAGCTTCACGCGCGCGGCGCGGGAGCTCGGCATGACGCAGGCGGCCGTGAGCTATCAGATCAGGATCCTGGAAGACCGGCTCGGCGGGCCGCTGTTCCTGCGCGGCCCGCGCGGGGTCGCGCTGACGGAGGCGGGGCGGCGCCTCGCCCCGGCGGTCACCGAGGCCTTCGCCGCGCTGCGCGCCGCGTTTGCGGATCTGAGCGAGGCGGCGGAGGGGGTGCTGACGGTCAGCGCGGTGAACACCTTCGCGTCCAACTGGCTGGTGCCGCGGCTGGGCGCGTTCCAGCTCGCCCATCCGAAAATCGCCGTGCGGCTCGACGTGTCGGGGCGCCTCGTCGACTTCGCCCGCGAGGAGGTGGACGTCGGCATCCGCAGCGGCGACGGCCGCTGGCCGGGCCTGATCAGGCATCGGCTGATGGCCGTCGACTACACGCCGATGCTGAGCCCGCGCCTCCTCGACCGGGCCGGGCCGGTCAACGCGCCGGCCGACCTTCTGAAGCTGCCGCTGATCGACCCGGCGGACCCGTGGTGGATGGACTGGTTCGCCGCCGCCGGCGTCGCCGCGCCCGACCTGTCCCGCCGCACCGAGATGCAGGTCGGCACGCAGTACCTCGCCGCGAACGCGGCGCTCGCCGGCCAGGGCGTCGCCATCCTGTCGCCCGCCTTCTTCACCGAGGAACTCGCCGCCGGGCGGCTGGTACAGCCCTTCGCCCTCGTCCGCGACTCGGGCTCGAGCTACTGGCTCGTCTATCCCGAGGCGCGGCGCCGCTCCGCGAAGATCCGCGCCTTCCGCGACTGGCTGCTCGACGCGCTCGGCGGCGAAGGCTGAGCGCCGCTGCGCCGCGACGGCTCAGATATTTGGCGCGCGCGGGCCGGTGCCGGCGCCGGTCGCCTCGATGGCGGCGGCGATCTCGGCCATGTCCTCGGCGGTGAGGTCGAGGGTCGCCGCGTCGATCCAGCCGTCCACCTGGGCGGGGTTGCGGGCGCCGACGATGGCGCCGGTCACACCAGGCCAGGCGAGCGTCCAGGCAACGGCGACCGCCGCGACGGTCGTGCCATGGCGTTCGGCGATCGGCCTCATGGCGTCGGCAAGCTTCAGGTTGCGGAGCAGTTTGTCGCCGGTGAACTCCTCGTTGCGCGAGCGCCAGTCGTCCTCCGGCAGGGCGCGGGCACGCTCGACCGTGAAGCGGCCGGTGAGCAGCCCCGACTGCATCGGGCTGTAGACGATGACGCCGGTCTCGTGGGCGCGGCACCAGGGCAGCTCGGCCGCGGCGGCGTCGCGGCGGATCGCCGAGAAGGGCGGCTGCAGCGTGTCCACATGGCCGATGCGCTCGGCCGCCTCCAGCTGCGCCACGTCGTGGTTGGAAAGGCCCACGGCCCGCACCTTGCCCTCCGCCTTCAGGTCGAGGAGGGTCTGCCAGTAGTCTTCCAGTGGCGTGCCGTCGGTGGGCGGCCAGTGCATCTGGTAGAGGTCGATGCGCTCCACGCCCAGGCGCCGGAGCGACGCCTCGACCTCGCGCCGGATGCTGTCCGGCGCGCCGACCCGCCGCGGCAGCGCCTTGCGGTCGTTCTCGTCCCAGACGAGGCCGCATTTGGTGAAGACATAGGGGCGCGCGTCGGCGGGAAGCTCGGCCAGGGCCTGACGCACGAGCTCTTCGGAATGGCCGAGGCCGTAGACGGCCGCCGTGTCGATCCAGTTGATGCCGCGGTCGATCGCGTGGCGGATGGCGGCGATCGAGTCGCGGTCGTCCTGGGCGCCCCAGCCGACGGCCCAGTCGGGCCCGCCGATCGCCCAGGCGCCGAAGCCGACGCGCGTGATCTCCATGTCGGTGCGGCCGAGGCGGCGGGTCGGCAGGGGCGTGGCCTTCGATGCCGCGGGTTCGGATCGACTAGAGTCGGTCTGGGTCATGGGGGCTCCTCCTTGGTGACTCGCTCCGTGTCCGCATCGCAACGTAGTGAGGCCCTCGCGAACCGGCAAATCGAAGACGATCCGCCGGAGGCGCGTCGCGGCCGACACCGCTGGATCGGCCGGGCCCGATCGGCTAGGCTGCGGCCCGGTTCGGGACTCGGGCCCGATCAGCACGAAGTCGGGGGAGGTTGCGCAATGCCGTTCGCGATCTATTGCCGGGACAAGCCGGGCCACGCCGCGGTGCGGGCGGAGAACCGCGCCGCGCATCTCGAATATATCGACCGCTTCGCCGACCGGGTCATCATCGCCGGGCCGCTGCTGGACGAGACCGGGACGGGCATGATCGGCAGCCTGCTGCTGATGGATTTCGCCTCGCGGGCGGAGGCCGAGGCCTTCGCCGCCGGCGACCCCTATGCCAAGGCCGGGCTGTTCGAGAGCGTCGCCATCATGCCCTGGAAGCAGGTGCGGCCGCAGGCTTGAGACCCGGGACGACGGAACGCGGGAGCAGGGGAGCGAAAGACGGGGCGATGGCGTACTGGCTGATGAAGTCCGAGCCGTTCAAGTATTCCTGGGACCAGCTGGTCGCGGACGGGCGGACCCATTGGGACGGGGTCCGGAATTACCAGGCCTCGAACAACATGAAGGCGATGAAGCGCGGCGACCGCGCCTTCTTCTATCACTCCAACGAGGGGCTGGCCGTCGTCGGCATCATGGAGGTGGTGAAGGAGTACTATCCGGACCACACGGACCCCAGCGGCCGCTTCGGCATGGTCGACGTGAAGCCGGTGATCCCGCTGAAGACGCCCGTCACCCTGGCGCAGATCAAGGCCGATCCGCGGCTCGCCGACATCCCGCTCGTCCGGCAGTCGCGGCTGTCCGTCATGCCGATCGACGACAAGTCCTGGCGGCTGATCTGCGAGATGGGCGGCGTCAAACCGTGAACCGCCGATGATGGGCCCGCGGCAGGATCGGACGATCTGCCGCCTCGACGCGCTGGCCGAGGGCGAGACCCGCGGCTTCACCATCGAATGGACGGAGGGGCGGCAGGAGATCTTCCTGCTGCGCCGGGGCGGTGGCGTGGTTGCCTATGTCAATTCCTGCCCGCATCGGGGGTCGCCGCTCGACTGGGTGCCCGACCGCTTCCTATCGGGGGACGGAAGGCACTTCCTCTGCGCCACCCACGGCGCGCTGTTCCGGATCGAGGACGGCGTCTGCATCGCCGGCCCCTGCGTCGGCGCCTCGCTGACGCCGGTGCCGGTGGAGATCCGCGACGGCGCCGTCGTTCTCGCCTCACGGGATTCCTGAGCCATGGAGACACAGAGGCACAGAGAAGAACATCGAATCCTCTGTGCCTCTTTGGTGCCTTCCCCGCCGCGGGCGGTCAGGCGGCGGCGCGGACCTGGTCCAGGAAGTTCTCGACCTCGCGGCGCAGCCGGTCGGACTGCTCGGTGAGCCGTTCGGACACCGACAGCATCCGGTTCGCCGCCCGCCCCGTTTCGTCCGTCGCCGAACTCACGCCCGCGATGTTGGACGAGACCGCGCGGGTGCCCGCGGCCGCCTGCTGGACGTTGCGGGCGATCTCCTGCGTCGCGGCGCCCTGCTGCTCCACCGCGCCGGCGATGGTCGTGGCGATCTGGGCGATCTCCTTGATCGTCGCGCCGATCTCGCCGATCGCCTTCACCGCGTCGCCGGTGGCGGCCTGGATGGCGCCGATCTGGGCGGCGATCTCCTCGGTCGCCCTGGCGGTCTGGGTGGCGAGTGACTTGACCTCGGAGGCGACGACGGCGAAGCCCTTGCCGGCCTCGCCGGCGCGCGCGGCCTCGATCGTCGCGTTGAGCGCCAGCAGGTTCGTCTGCTCGGCGATGTCGGTGATCAGGCCCACCACCTCGCCGATCTTCTGCGCCGCATCCGCCAAGCCCTTGACCTGCTCGTTCGCGTGCTCCGCCCCCGCGACCGCCCTGCCGGCGATCTCCGTCGATTTGGCGACCTGGCGGCTGATCTCGCCGACCGAGCCGGTCAGTTCCTCCGCCGCGCTCGCCACCGTTTCGACGTTCGCCGAGGTCTCCTCGGCGGCGGACTGCACGGCGATCGATTGCCGCGCCGCCTGCTCGGCCGCGGCCGACATGGCCGTCGCCGAACTCTGCACCTCTTCGACCGCGCCGGAGACGACCTCGACGACGCTGCCGATGCTGCTCGAGAACTCGTCGGCGAGCTTCGCCATCAGCCGCCGCTTCTCCTCGGCGGCCCGGCGCTCCTCCGCCTGCTGCTCGGCGCGGAGACGTTCGACCTCGATGGCATTGTTCTTGAACACCTGCACCGCAGCCGCCATGGCGCCGATGTCGTCGCGCCGCTCGCGGGCCGGCACGTCGACGCCGTGGTCCCCTTGCGCCAGCCGCTCCATCGCCGCCGTCATCGCCCCGAGCGGACGCGATATCATGTAGTTGAGCGCCACCGCGAGCAGGGTCACCAGCGCCGCCAGCACGCCCGCGGCCAGCCCGCCCTGCGCCAGCATCTGGCTGGCGATCGCCTGGTTCAGCCCCTCGGTGCTCCAGGCGATGCCGAAGGAGCCGATCCGCTCCTTCTTCGCGCCCGTCTGGACCGGCGCCAGCATCACCAGATGGCCGGGCGTTTCCTGAACGTAGACCTGCCCCTGAGCCAGGTCAGGCTCCGCTGACGCCAGGGCCGCGGTGAAGTCGAAGGGCAGGCGGCCGGCGCGGTCGTACCGCGACATCTGGGCGCCGGCCGCGTCGAACACGGCCAGCGAGGCCAGCTCGGAGTCCTCTTCGCCGGCAAAATCGGCATAGGCGCTCTCGATCGCCTCCGGCTTGTTCCACTTCACACCGCCCGACACCTGCGAGGCGAGCAGCTTCACGATCGCCTTGCCGTTGTCGACGGCGCTGTCGTGAAGGCTCGCGCGCTGGTCGGTGATCTGCAAGGCCACCATGCCGGCGAAGCCGCAGGTGACGCAAACCGCGACCATCACGACCACCTTGCGGCCGACGGTCCATCGGCTGGCGCTCCGGCCATGCCTTGCCCCTGCGGAAGCGGCGGCCTCTCCCGACCTCTGCGATTCGGCCATCCCTGAAGCCCTCCATAGGCGATGCGGCTGCGTTACTGGGTCAGGACCTCGGCGTCGACGCCGACGGTGATCGCGCCGATCACCGCGCCGGTCGCCGGATCGAGGACAGGGAGGCTGATCTGGGTCTGGAAGGTCTGGCTCGATTCGTCGAGCTCGACCTCACTTATATGAATGGCGTCGGGACCGGCCCCGTAGGTCTTCTGCCACTTGTCCTCGTCGCCCTGCCAGTAGTCGGAGGTGATGTCACTCTGGCCGACATTGAGGCCCTTGTTGTCCATCACGAAGATCTCGGTGAACAGGCCGCGGCCGTTCGCCTTGAGTTCCCGGAGATGCCGGGACAGCGCGTTGTTGAGAACGCTGTCGATCAGCGGCTGACTCGAGGCGCCGGTCTCCGACCGCCATTGCTGATCCAGCCCTTCGATCTCGGCCTGGGTCAACCCGGCATGCTTGGCGTTCTGCGCCTTGACTGCGTCGATCACCATCGGATCGGCGATCCACGCCCTGATTTGCGAGTCCGCCAGGGCCCGCGCCGGACCGGTGACGTCCTGCGCTTCGGTCCGTAGGGCGACGAGGCCCAGAATGACCGTCGCAACGACGAAAATGTGTTTGCGCATTACGGAAGTCTCCCCCAGTTCGAAAGAAACCTCCCCGATCCGGGCCGCTTTATCGCGGCTCTAAAACTACGGATTTGGCGTCCAACCTCGACGGCAGTCTCCGCTCTTTATTTATTTGATGTTTGGCGAATTCACAAAAATAATACGTCGAACTTTCCTAAAACGGGGCTAACGGACCGTTAACCGTGTCTTAAGAGGACCGCCCGGGCGAAATCCGCAACGCAGACCATCGACAGCGGCCGACGGGTTGTTCCCTAGGGCATTTGCGTCAATAATCGGTCGTAAAGCGGACGCCGCCGGGCGGCGGCCGGCGGCCAGAGCGTGGCAAAAAACAACGGAATGCAAGGGGAGAGGCCCAGATCGCCATGACCAGCACGACGATTTTCCCGGTGCCGGACGAGTTGGCCCAGTCCGCCTGGATTGACGAGGCGGGCTATTTTCGGATGTACGAGCGGTCGATCGCGGACCCTGAGGGGTTCTGGGGGGAGCACGGCCGGCGGATCGACTGGATGAGGCCGTACACCAAGGTCAAGGACGTCGACTTCACCGGGGAGGTGCGGATCCGCTGGTACGAGGACGGGACGCTGAACGCCGCCGCCAACTGCATCGACCGGCACCTGGCGACCCGGGCGGACCAGACGGCGATCCTGTGGGAGGGCGACAGCCCGAGCGAGCACCGCCACATCTCCTACGCCGAGCTGCACGACAACGTCTGCCGGCTGGCCAACGCGCTCAAGGGCCTCGGGGTCAAGCGCGGCGACCGGGTCACCATCTACCTGCCGATGATCCCCGAGGCGGCCTACGCCATGCTCGCCTGCGCGCGGATCGGCGCGATCCATTCGGTGGTGTTCGGCGGCTTCTCGCCCGACAGCCTCGTCGGCCGGATCCAGGACTGCGGCTCGACCATCCTCATCACCGCCGACGAGGGCGTGCGCGGCGGTCGCAAGATTCCGCTGAAGGCCAACGCCGACGAGGCGCTGGCGAAGTGCCCGGTGGTGAAGAGCTGCGTCGTCGTGCGGCGGACCGGCGGGTCGATCCGCTGGGTCGAGGGCCGCGACGTCTGGTACCACGACATCGTCGGCGCGGCCTCGCGCGACTGCCCGCCCGAGGAGATGGGCGCCGAGGATCCGCTGTTCATCCTCTACACCTCGGGCTCGACCGGCAAGCCGAAGGGGGTGCTGCACACGACCGGCGGCTACCTGGTTTTCTGCGCGATGACCCACCAGTACGTCTTCGACTACCACGACGGGGATATCTACTGGTGCACGGCGGACGTCGGCTGGGTGACCGGGCACAGCTACATCATCTACGGGCCGCTCGCCAACGGGGCGACGACGCTGATGTTCGAGGGGGTGCCGAACTACCCCGACTTCTCGCGCTTCTGGCAGGTCGTCGACAAGCACAAGGTCAACATCTTCTACACCGCGCCGACGGCGATCCGCGCGCTGATGCGCGAGGGCGAGGGGCCGGTGAAGAAGACGTCGCGCAAGTCGCTGCGGCTGCTCGGCACGGTCGGCGAGCCGATCAACCCGGAGGCGTGGCTGTGGTACCACAGCGTCGTCGGCGAGGGCCGCTGCCCGGTGGTCGACACCTGGTGGCAGACCGAGACGGGCGGCATCCTGATCTCGCCGCTGCCCGGCGCCACGCCGCTGAAGCCCGGCTCGGCGACGCGGCCGTTCTTCGGCGTCCGCCCGGCGATCGTCGACGGCGAGGGCAACGTGCTGGAGGGCGAGGCGGAAGGCAACCTCTGCCTGCTCGATTCCTGGCCGGGCCAGATGCGCACGGTCTATGGCGACCACAAGCGGTTCGCCGAGACCTATTTCTCGACCTTCCCCGGCAAGTACTTCACCGGCGACGGCTGCCGGCGCGACGCCGACGGCTACTACTGGATCACCGGGCGGGTCGACGACGTCATCAACGTCTCCGGCCACCGCCTGGGCACGGCCGAGGTGGAGAGCGCGCTGGTCGCCCACCCGAAGGTCGCCGAGGCGGCGGTGGTGGGCTACCCGCACGAGATCAAGGGCCAGGGCATCTATGCCTATGTGACGCTCGTCGCCGGCGAGGAGCCCTCGGACGAGCTTCGCAAGGAGCTGGTCCAGTGGGTCCGCAAGGAGATCGGCCCGATCGCCAGCCCCGACCTGATCCAGTGGGCCCCGGGCCTGCCGAAGACCCGGTCGGGCAAGATCATGCGCCGCATCCTGCGCAAGATCGCCGAGAACGACCCGGGCAACCTCGGCGACGTCTCGACCCTCGCCGACCCCAGCGTGGTCAGCGACCTCGTCGAGAACCGCCTCAACCGGGCGCCCTAGAGCGGCGAACGGAGCCCCCCGCGCGGGGGAGCGCGGCCCGCGCCCTCAACCCGGCCGCAGGGCCGCCGCCAGCCGGCGCAGCGCGGGCTCCATCTCCGCCTCCGGCACCGCCGCGTAGCCGAGCAGCAGGCCCTCGCGTGTGGGCCGACCGGCGAAGTAGGCCGAAAGCGGCGGCGCAGCGATGCCGGCGGCATGGGCCCGGGCCGACGCCTCGCGGTCGCTCATCCGACCGGCGAGCGCGGGCCCGAGATCGGCGACGAGGTGCATGCCCGCCGCATCCGGCACGAGCGTAAGCAACCCGTCCAGATGCCGTCGGGCCGCGTCCAGAAGCGCCCGCTGCCGGGCCTCGTAGCGACGGCGCATGCGGCGGATATGGGCGGCGAAGTGGCCGGCCGCCACGAACTCGGCCAGCGCCGGCTGCGCCGCCGTCGCGAGGTGGTCGTCGAGCGCGGCCCGCGCCCGCGAAAAAACGTCCACGAGGGGCGGCGGCACCACGAGATAGCCGATGCGCAGCGACGGGAACAGCACCTTGGAAAAGCTGCCGGCGTAAAGGACGCGACCGTCGGCGTCGAGGCCCTGCAGCGCGCTGAGCGGCCGTCCGGCGTAACGGAACTCGCTGTCGTAGTCGTCCTCCAGGATCCAGGCATCGGCGGCCCGCGCCCAGGCGAGCAGGTCGAGCCGGCGGGCCAAGCTCATGGTGACGCCGAGCGGATACTGATGCGACGGCGCAACGCAGACCAGCCGCGGGACCGACCGGCCTGCACGGCCTCCGTTCGGCGGGCGCAGCCCTTCGGCGTCCACCGGCATCGGACGGATTCGGGCACCGGCTCCCTGCAGGGCGGCGCGGATGCCCGGATAGCCGGGCTCCTCCATCCCGGCGACGTCGCCGGGATCGAGCAGGACGCGGGCGACGAGATCGACCGCTTGGCGGATGCCGGAGAGCACGATCACCTGCTCGGCCTCGCAGCGGACCGCGCGGGCGGTGCGCAGATAGGCCGCGATTGCGGATCGCAGCGGGCGATAGCCCGCCGGATCGGTGGCGGCATAGAGGGCCGCGGCCGGACGGCGCCATACCTTCGCCAGAAGCCGGGCCCAAAGCTCGAACGGGAAGTCACCGCAATCCGGCAGACCGGGTGCGAACGCCCCGGGGGCCGGCGAGGCCGCGTCCGACGGCGTCACGGCCGGCCCCGCCGCGATCCGGGCCGGCGCCGCCGCGGCAAGCCGACGCCCGCGGTCCGACGGCCCCGCTTGCAGTCGGCCCGACCTTTCCGCGGAGGTCGCGGCCGCGACAGCAGTCTGCAGCCCGTCCGGCAAGGTCTGCGAGACGAAGGTGCCGGCGCCGACCCGGCCTTCGACGTAGCCTTCGCTCCACAGCTGCTCGAGCCCGAGGAGGACCGTGTTTCGCGAAATGCCCAGGTCCTGGGCAAGGGCCCGGCTGGAGGGCAATCGCGCGCCCGGTCCCAGCCGGCCGGCCAGGATCATCTCCCGGATTTCCGTGTAGAGCTGCCGGTGCAGCGGCGCCGGCGCCGCGGGGTCGAGATGCAGCGGCAGCAGCGGCGCACGGGGCGCGCGGCGGCGGGCGGCGCGGATCGATTCCATTGAAGTGGCCCTATCGGAATGCGGAAACCGGTCCTTTCAATAGAACCACTTTGGTCGTTACGTCCACGAATTGAGAAGCCAGAACCGAAACGGACGGATCGAAATGAGCTCCTTCCAACCCACCGAGCGTTCGCGGGTCAGGCGGACGCCGAAACGCGCACGTTACGATCGCGAAACGATTTACGCGATCCTCGACTCGGCCCTGCTCTGCCATGTCGGCTACGTGATCGACGGCGCACCCTACGTGACGCCGACCGCCTTCTGGCGCGAGGGCGACCGGCTCTATTGGCACGGATCCTCGGCGAGCCGCATGCTGCGTACGCTTTCGGCCGGCGTGCCGGCCTGCCTCACGGTCGCGCATCTCGACGGCTTCGTCCTCGCGCGCTCGGGCTTCCATCACTCGCTCAACTACCGCTCCGTCATGGCCTTCGGCCTCGCCCGGATGGTCGAGAACCCGGCCGAGAAGGCGGCGGCCCTGGACGCCTTCATCGACCGCCTCTACCCGGGTCGGCGGGCGGAGCTGCGGCCGAACAGCGGCCGGGAGATGAAGGCGACCACGGTCCTTTCGATGGCTATCGAAGAGGCCTCGGCCAAGATACGCACCGGTCCGCCCGTCGACGACGAGGAGGACTACGACCTGCCATGCTGGGCCGGTGTGATCCCGGTCCGCACGGTCGTCGGGGAGCCGATCGCCGACCCGCGGCTCCGGCCGGGCATCGCCTGGCCCGAAGGGCTGACCCCTTACGCCGCTGAGGCCGAGCTCGGCGTGATCCTGCAGAAGCTCGCGGGCGCCACCGGTCCGGGAAAGAGCCACGGATAGCGGCAACGATCCGCCCGGTCGCCGCCGCTTGTAAGGCAATCCCATGTCCCGGTAATCTCCGCCCCTCACAACGGAGGGCTTCGGACGCGCATGGATTCGGCCACGCAGTTCAACACGATCGAGGAGGCGATCCGGGCGATCGCCGCGGGCGAGATGGTCGTCGTGGTCGACGACGACGACCGCGAGAACGAAGGCGACCTGATCATGGCGGCGTGCAAGGCAACCCCGGAAAGCGTCGCCTTCATGATCCGCCACACGAGCGGCATCCTTTGCGTGCCGCTGCTGCCCGAACGCGCCCGCAGCCTGCGGCTGGACCCCATGGTCCACGCCAACGACGCGCCTCTGGGCACCGCCTTCACCGTCTCTGTCGATTATCGCCAGGGGCTGACGACCGGGATTTCGGCGGAGGAGCGGACCAACACCATCCGTGCGCTCGCCAACGACAACGCGGCGGCGGCGGATTTCGTGCGTCCCGGCCACATCTTCCCGCTGGTGGCGCGGGAAGGCGGCGTCCTCGTCCGCTCCGGCCATACGGAGGCGGCGACCGACCTCGCCCGGCTGGCAGACTTGCCGCCGGTCGGGCTGCTGGCCGAGCTGGTGAACGACGACGGCACGGTGAAGCGCCTGCCGGAGCTCATGGCGTTCGCGCGGGAGCACGGCTTGAAGATCATATCGATCGCCGACCTCATTG
>Ga0310821_100500_pt1 | contig 18724 bp, 24 predicted proteins | sample P4_ome_FD_201300 | JGI IMG/M metagenome (GOLD analysis project Ga0310821, IMG submission 201300) | Sorghum-adapted microbial communities from Joint BioEnergy Institute, Emeryville, California, United States - P4_Day56_Rep1 | ecosystem: Engineered > Bioreactor > SSF (Solid state fermentation) >...
GCACGCATCGCTACCAAGTTCCTGGCCCTGACCGCCGCGATCGCGCTCAACCACCGCCTCGGACGCCCACCGCGCAACCTCACCGCCTACTACGCCTGACCGGCCACCCGTGGAACGACTCATCTAGGGGCCGCTCAGCTCGCCGGGGTCGCGGTCAGGTCCAGGCCGGTCTCGAGGACCCGCCGCACGCGCCTGAGCGTCTCGCGCTTGCGCTCCAGCTCCGACGGCGTGTAGCAGTGCACGTCGGCGGGATGGCCCATCTCCGAGGCGTCCCACAGGGAGCCGGCGATGTACACGCGCTCCAGCCACGGGATCCCGGCGAACGCCTCCGACACGAGCACGACGATGAACTCGGGGCCGCGCTCGCGCTGCGGTCCGAGGCCGCGCTCGTCGTCGACCTGAGCGCCGCCCAGCCAGGCGTGCTCGATCGGCCACCGGTCGGCCACGCGTGCGAGATAGCGCTCAAGCTCCCGGCGGTTGATACCCATCGCCTTCATCCTGCCACCGCCGGCCCGCCGGTTCCAGCGGGATCCCGCCGGTCGGGGGGAGGCGCCCGCTACGCGAAGTCGGAGCGCTCGTGCGGCCCGACGCAGGCCACGGCGAGGTGCTCGGGGTCGACCGCCGCCGCGATCTCGCGCACCTGCTCGCGCGTGACCGCGTCGAGCGCTTCGATCGCCCGGTCGGGGTCGACGTCCTCGCCGAACACGATGCGCTGGTTGGCGGCGTGGCGGGCCACCGCGTTCGTGTTCTCGAACGCGAGCACCCGGCGGCCGGCCGCGTACGCGCGCGCCCGCTCGACCTCCTCCTCGGTTGGGCCGTCGGTGTGCAGCTCGGCCACGATCTCGCGCATGCGCGTGTAGGCCTCGACGCACTTGGCCGACTCCAGGCCCGATCCGAGCTGGAGGATCGGGGCGTCGGAGAAGCTGTGGTCGACCGCCCACACCGAGTAGCAGAGGCCCCGCTGCTCGCGGATCTCGTCGAACAGGCGCGAGCCCATCGAGCCGCCCAGCAGCGTCGCGTAGATCGTCAGCGCCGCCCGCTGCTTCGGGTCGCCGACGTCGATCTGCGGCGCGTACATCATCCGCAGGTGCGACTGGTTGGTGTCGCGGTCCTCGACGAGCACCTCGGGGCTCAGCGGCGGCGCCGGCTCGTAGGGCTCCGGCGCGGGCAGCGCCGGGAAGCGCTGCAGCAGCTCGGTGGTCCGGCCGTCGGCGTCGACGTGGTCGAGGTTGCCGACGAGGAACGCGCCGCCGCGCACGCCGGACCAGCGGCGCTCGCGGAACGCGACGATCGCCTCGCGCGTGAACGTGCGCAGGTGCTCCTCGGGGCCCAGCACGGGCCGCCCGAGGGGGTGCTCGCCGAACGCGGCGCGGTCGATCAGGTGCTCGGCGACGGTCGACGGCTGGTCGAAGGCGCGGTTGATCTCCTGGATCACGACCCCGCGCTCGCGGTCGAGCTCCTCGGCGTCGATCTTCGGCCGCCCGACGAAGTCGGTCAGCAGGTCCAGCGCCTCCATCGCCCGCTCGGCGCGGCAGGTGATGTGGAACGCCACGAGGTCGTGCGACGTGTAGGCGTTCAGCGTCGCGCCCATGCGCTCCGCCGTCTCGTTGACCTTGCGGTAGTCGTCGTAGAGCTGCCCGCCCTTGAACACGAGGTGCTCGAGGAAATGGGCGGCTCCGTTCTCCTCCGGGCGCTCGGTGCGCGCCCCGGCGTCGAAGGCGACGAGGATGGTGGTCGCTCGCGTCCCCGGCAGGCCGACGCGGTACAGCGGAAGCCCGTTGGGGAGCTCTTCGGAAGTGATCTGCGCCATTGCGTCTCAGACTACGCTGCCGCCATGCGTCCGTCCCGGGTCTCGCTCCTCGCGGTGGTCGTCGCGCTCGCCGCCGCCGTCTCGGCCCCGGCCGCCGCGCCCCCGACGCGGGTCGTCACGATGGACGGCTACGCCGCTCCCGGGACGCCGCCGGAGCTCAACAAGGTCAAGGTCATCCAGATCGGGCGGGCGCGCGCCGGGCACGTGCTCGTCCTCGTCCCCGGCACCTCGGCCGGCGGCGGCTACTTCGCCCCGCTCGCCCGGGACATCGTGCGGCGCCTGCCCGGCTGGCAGGTGTGGGCGATCGAGCGCCGCGAGAACCTGCTCGAGGACCAGTCGGTGCTGCGGCAGGCCAAGGCGGGCAAGGTCGGCCCGCAGGGGCTGTTCGACTACTACCTGGGCTGGCTGAGCAACCCCGCGATCACGCGGCACTTCGTCCCCAGGTCCGACGCCGAGACCGCGTACGCGCGGCAGTGGGGCATGGACGTCGCCGTCAACGACGTCCGCGTGGTCGTCCGGGCCGCCAGGCGCGGCGGGCGCCGGGTCGTCCTCGGCGGGCACTCGCTCGGCGGCACGATCGTCGACGCCTACGCCGCCTGGGACTTCGCCGGGCGGCCCGGCGGCCGGGATCTCGACGCGCTCGTCTTCATCGACGGCGGCAGCCGGCCCGGGTCGGCGGTGACGCCCGAGGCGGCGCAGGCCAGCCTCGACGCGCTCGCCGCGAGCTCGCCGTTCCTCGACCTCACGGGTCTGGGGCTGCCGTGGTCGGCGGGGGTGTTCAACGCGGTCGGCTCCAACAGCGCGCTGATGGACCCGAAGGGGCCGGCGATCCTGGGCGCCTGGTCGCTGCTGCCGGCCGACCTCAAGACGCCGGTGCCGGCCACCGCCGAGGCCAGCTACGGCTACGCGCTCGACGTCAAGACCGGGCCGCGGAACCTCGCGCTCGTGCAGGCCCACATCGGCCACCTGGCCGAGAGCGGCGACCCGCGCGGCTGGGTCGACGACGGCCTGACGACTGCGCTGCGGATCGCGCGCGTCTTCGCCGCCCCGGAGCTCCCCGACATGGACGGCACCGCTTGGTACCACCCGCGCCGCCTGACGATCGACGCGGGCGCGGTGAACGGCGGCGTCGCCAACCCGGCGCAGGAGACGCTCGGCGTGCGCGCGGTCCACGGCGCCGCGCTGAAGACGCCGATCTACGCGTTCGCGACCAGCCTGGGCGGCGAGCGGGTGATCGACGCGGCCCTGTCGATCGCCCGGCAGGCCGGCATCCCGCGGTCACGCGTGGTGACCGTGAACGCCGCCGCGACCGACGCGCACATGGACCCGATCGCCGACCTGCCGGGCCGCAACCGGTTCCTGAAGACGGTGGTGCCGTTCCTCAGGGCCCTGCGCTGATCTGCGCACCTCTGCGCAGATCGCGCAATTCCTGTTGCGTGCAACCGGAACTGCAGGCCTGCGGACGTGTCTCTCTACCTTGTCGACCCGATGGCCGCCCTTGAACAGTCCTCACGAGCCGCCGCGGCCCCCCGTCGCGAGCGGCCCGCTCCGCATGTCCCCGTCGTCGAGCTGCGCCACGTCACCAAGCGCTACGAGGGCGGCGACGTCGGCCTCGAGGACGCTACGCTGACGATCGCGCGCGGCGAGTTCGTCTTCATCGTCGGGCACTCCGGCTCGGGCAAGTCGACGCTGATGCGCCTGCTGATGAAGGAGACCGACCCGACCGACGGCATCCTGCGCGTCGCCGGCCGGGACCTGCGCGACATCGGCCGCCGCAAGGTGCCCTACTACCGGCGCAACATCGGCATGGTCTTCCAGGACTTCAAGCTGCTGCCGAACCGGACCGTGTACGACAACGTCGCCTACGCGCTCCAGGTGACCGGCTCCAGCCGCAAGGAGATCCGCACCAAGGTCCCGGACATCCTGCGCCTCACCGGCCTGTCGACGAAGCTGCACAACTACCCCGACCAGCTCTCCGGCGGCGAGCAGCAGCGCGTGGCGATCGCGCGCGCGTTCGTGAACCACCCGCCGCTGCTGCTGGCCGACGAGCCGACCGGCAACCTCGACCCCGAGACGTCGATCGGGATCATGCAGCTGCTGTACCGCATCAACCGCACCGGCTCCACGGTGATCGTCGCCACCCACGACGTCGCGATGGTCGACAAGATGCGCCGCCGCGTGATCGAGCTGCAGCGCGGCCGCGTCGTGCGCGACCAGGCCGCCGCCCGCTACTCCGGCGGCGAGCCGAACACCGCCGAGCTCGGCGCGATCCTGCAGGAGCACCTCGAGACATGAAGCTGGGCTTCTTCCTGAAGGAGTCGTTGCGCTCGATGCGGCGCAACCCGATCCCGTCGTTCGCCGCGATGGCGTCGGTGCTCGTGACGCTGCTCGTGCTCGGCGTGTTCATCCCGGTCGTGCAGGCGACGACCGGCGCCGCCAACGAGGTGCGCGAGAAGGTCGCGCTCGAGGTCTACCTCAAGCCCGACGTCACCGACGCGCAGATCCAGCGCGTCCGCGACCGCCTCGAGAACGAGACCGCGCACGTCGAGACCGTGCGGTTCGTCTCCAAGGAGGAGGCCTACAAGCGCGAGTCCAAGCGCAACCCGGAGGCCTACGAGCTGCTCGGCTCCAACCCGCTGCCGGACTCCTTCCGCATCACCCCGGACGACCCGGACAACATCGTCGCGATCCGCAACGAGCTGGCGCCGACGACGCCGTCGGGCTCGCGCACGGTCGTCGACCCGGCGATCGACGAGGTCAAGAACCGCAAGGAGGAGACGGACAAGATCCTCACGGCGACGAACGTCGTGAAGCTCGCGATGGCGCTCCTGTGCGGCCTGCTGATCATCGCCTCCGCGCTGCTGGTCTCCAACACGATTCGCCTGTCGCTGTTCTCGCGCCGGCGCGAGGTCGAGGTGATGAAGCTCGTCGGCGCGACCGACTCGTTCATCCGCTGGCCGTTCGTGCTTGAGGGCGTGATCCTCGGCTCGATCGGCGGGATCCTGGCGATCCTGCTGCTCGCCGTGGGCAAGATCGCGTTCGTCGACCCGCTCGCGGACGACTTCGCGCTGATCTCGGCCCCGGAGACGATGAGCCTGCCGGTGCTGGCGCTGCTGCTGATGCTCGCCGCGGTGCTCGTCTCGGCCCTGGGCTCCGGCCTTTCCTTGCGGCGCTTCTTGAAGGTCTGAGGAACGCTCGCCCTTGGGGGCGAGGTTCCGTTGCGGGTGTTCGCCCCAGGGGGCGAAACCCGCGGTGGACACATGGGTTGTCCCTACCCTGCGGAGGGTGCGCCGCCGTCTCGCCGCCTACCTGATCGCCGTCCTGGTGCCGCTCGCCGTGCTCGCGGGCGGCATCTGGCTGGGCGGCCACCCGGACCGGCTCCCGGACCCGGTCCGCGACGTCCTCGTCGGCGACGGGGAGGCGCAGCTGTTCGCCGAGGCGCTCGACGACGTCAACGCCGACTACTACCGCGAGGTCCCCAAGAGCGAGCTGACCGACAAGGCGATCGCCGGGATGGTCGACTCGCTCGGCGACCGCTACTCGCACTACTTCACGCCCAAGCAGTTCGAGAAGTACCTGCGCGACACGAACGCGCAGTTCACCGGCGTCGGGATCGAGGTCTCCGAGCACGAGCGCGGCCTCGAGGTCGTGCGCGTGTACGACGGCTCGCCGGCCCAGCGCGCCGGGCTGAAGCCGGGTGACCTGATCGTCGCGGCGGGCGGCAAGCGCCTCGCGGGCCTGCCCAGCGAGCGCTCCAGCAGCTACATCCGTGGGCGCGAGGGCACGACCGTGCGCCTCGTGATCGTCCGCGACGGGGAGCGCATCGAGCGCGAGGTGGAGCGCGCCGTCGTGTCGGTGCCCGTGGTGGCGTCGCGCATGCGGCGGACGGCCGACGGCACGAAGGTCGCGCAGGTCGCGCTGGCCACGTTCAGCCGCGGCGCGCACGGGCAGCTGCGCAAGGAGATCGACAAGCGCCTGAAGCAGGGCGCGAAGGCGATTCTCCTCGACCTGCGCCACAACGGCGGCGGGCTGCTCGACGAGGCGCGCCTGGTGGCGTCGATCTTCATCCCCGAGGGCGACATCGTGACGATCAAGGGCCGCAACAAGCCGTCCAAGACGCTGACCGCCGCGGGCGGCGCGATCGACGAGGACATCCCGGTCGTCGTGCTCGTCGACGGCGGCACCGCGTCGGCGTCGGAGATCGTCGCCGGGGCGATCCAGGACCGCGGCCGCGGCGAGGTCGTCGGCGCGCCCACGTACGGCAAGGGCGTCTTCCAGGAGGTGCAGCGGCTGTCCAACGGCGGCGCGCTGGACCTCACCGTCGGGCAGTACTTCCTGCCGAGCGGGCGCAACCTCGGCGGAGCGGGCGTCGACCGCGGCGGCGGCGTGAAGCCCGACGTCCGCGCGAAGGACGACCCCGACACGCCGCGCGACGAGGTCGTCGTGGACGCGCTCACGGTCGTCGCCGAGCAGCTGACGTGAGCGCGGGTTCCGGCGGCATCGTCGGCGTCCTCGAGAAGCGCGGCCGGTTCGTGACGGTGTCGCCGTTCTTCGGGCCGGCGGGCGGCGCGGGCGGACGCGGCCGCGCGATCCCGGTCGAGCGCCACCGCGACGCGCGCGTGGGCGACCTCGTGCTCGTGCGGCCCGGGCGCACGCCCAAGCAGCAGGCGAAGGTCGTGCGGGTGCTCGGCCGGCCCGACAACGCGCGGGCGCTGATCGAGGGCCTGATGCTCGACCGCGGCCTGGCCCGGCGCTTCGACCCCGCCGTCGAGCGGGCGGCCAGGAAGGCCCGCGACGCCGGCGGGGCGGTCGCCGCGCCGCGTCGCGACCTGCGTGACCTGACCACGTTCACGATCGACCCGGTCACGGCCAAGGACTTCGACGACGCGATCTCCGCCGAGGGGTCGCGCGTGTGGGTGCACGTCGCCGACGTGAGCGCTTACGTGCGCCCGGGCGACCTGATCGACCGCGAGGCGGCCCGCCGCGGCACGTCCGTGTACGTGCCGGGGGCGGTGGAGCCGATGCTGCCCGAGGCGCTGTCCAATGACGCGTGCTCGCTGCGGCCCGGCCAGGACCGCAACGCGGTCACGGTCGAGATGGACTTCGACGGGTCGCGCGTGACGCGTGCCGTGTTCTACCGCTCGCTGATCCGCTCCGACGCGCGGCTCGACTACGACCAGGTCGACCGCGTGTTCGCCGGCGACGAGCCGTGGCAGGACCCGTGGGCGGCGCCGTTGCGCGCCGCGCGCGAGGTGGCGGCGGCGCTGCAGCGGGCGCGCGAGGCGCGCGGCGCGCTCGAGGTCGTCTCGATCGAGCCGGAGTTCTCGTTCGACCGGCGCGGCAACGTCGCGAGCTGGCAGGCGGCGGTGCAGACCGAGTCGCACCGGCTGATCGAGCACCTCATGATCGCCGCCAACGAGCAGGTCGCCCGGTTCCTGCAGGCGCGCGGGGTGCCCACGCTCTACCGCGTCCACGAGCGGCCGGAGCCGGCGCGGGTCGAGCGCCTGGTCGAGCAGCTCGCCTCGCTCGACGTCCCGACGCCGCCGGTCCCGGAGCCGATGTCGCCGTCGCAGGCGGCCGAGATCGTGAGCGAGTGCTCCCGCCTGGTCGACCAGCACGTGCGCCGCACCGGGCGCGGCCGGGTCGGCCTGACGTCGCTCGTGCTGCGCTCGCTCAAGCAGGCCTACTACCTGCCGCGCAACCTCGGGCACGCCGGGCTCGGCTCGGCCGCCTACTGCCACTTCACGTCGCCGATCCGCCGCTACCCGGACCTCGTGTGCCACCGGTCGCTGCTGAGCGCGATCGGCGGCGGGGAGATGCCCCCCGACGCGCAGCGGCTCGTGTCGGTGGCCGAGTGGTCGTCGGAGCGCGAGCGCGACGCGATGTTCATCGAGCGGACCGCCGACGACATCGCGCGCTGCCTGCTGCTCGAGCGGGAGCTGTTCTCGTCGGGCGAGGGCTACGAGCGCGTGTTCTCGGGCGAGATCACCGGCGTCATCTCCGCCGGCGCGTTCGTGGCGTTCGGCGACGGCTACGAGGGCCTGCTGCCGGTGCGGCGGATGCGCGGCGACTGGTGGGAGGTCAACGAGCAGGGGACGATCCTTGAGGGCATGCGGTCGGGCGCGACGCTGCGCATCGGCGACCCGGTGCGGGTACGGGTCGAGCGGGTCGACGTCCCGCGCGGGCGCGTGGACCTGGCCGGCGTCGACGACGGCTGAGCGGCGCTCGGCTAGCGTCTGTCGCGTCATGGCCAAGGGCGGCAAGCGAAAGAGCGCACCCGGCGACGTCGCCACCAACCGGCAGGCGTCGTACCGCTACGACCTCATCGACAAGTACGAGGCGGGCATCGCGCTGACGGGCACCGAGGTGAAGGCCCTGCGGACGGCCGGCGCGCAGCTCAAGGACGGCTACGCCGCCCTGCGCGACGGCGAGCTGTGGCTCTACAACGTCCACATCCCGCCCTACGGGCCGGCGTCGCGCGAGAACCACGAGGCCGAGCGCCCGCGCAAGCTCCTGCTGCACCGTCGCGAGCTGGACCGCATCGCGGGGCGCATCCAGGAGCGCGGCCTGACGCTCGTGCCCACCCGCATCTACTTCCGGGGCCCCCGCGCGAAGGTCGAGATCGCGCTCGGGCGCGGCAAGGACCGCTTCGACAAGCGCCAGTCGATCCGCGAGCGCGAGACCAAGCGCGACATGGAGCGGGCGCGGGCCGAGGCGTACCGCTAGCCGGTCCGTACTTCGTCCGCACCCGGCCTGCGGCGTTCCGACGTGTCCCGCGGGCCCGGGCTCCCGGATCATGGGGCCTCCGGAAAGGAGTCGATCATGTTTCAGACGAACCGCGCCGTGGACAGGGCCGCCTGGAGCCGGCTCCTCGACGAGGTCGTCGCGGAGCGGTCGAACGCCTCGACGCTCGTGGAGGTGGAGACCGAGGGGCTGAGTCCGCGGGTGGAGGAGCGGGGCCTCCTGCTGCGCTCCATGAGCTACGACCCGCACCGCGACGTGTTCGAGATCACCGTCGTGCTGCCCGATCCGCACCGCGAGGCCTCGCTCACGCACGTCGTGGAGCGCCCGACCGCGATCGAGGTCGACGCGCCCGCCGGCGTGATCCCGCGGGAGATCCGCGTCCGCGGCGCCGACGGCGGGTGCACGACGATCCGGCTCGACGCGCCGACGGTCGTCTCCGACTAGGCGCCGGGGTACGAAAACCCCGCTAAATGCGGATTCGCACCTGACGGCGGTCGTTCGGGGGCGTACCGTCGATCGCAGACGCGGGTTCGAGCCGCGAAAGAGCGAGGCCACCGGGGTGGAAGGCCGCGCCACCTGAGCCAGGCGCCGTCCGCAAGGGCGCAGCGACAGGCGGAAGGTCCCCGACGTGGCTCGGCTCGCGTCCCTTTGCGTCCGGGGCCGGTGGGCGCGATCCTCGGCCGCCGCTGCTCCGTCTCTCGGAGCGGCCCGTGCCGGCGTCCGTCCCCGACCGGCGAAACCGGCTAGACTGGTCGCGTCGAGCATTCGGCTCGGCCTCAGCAAGCAGTGCCCCGCGTTACCGCAGTCGTTGCCTCGCAGCACCCTCCGCGTCTCGCAGTGCACAGAACTCCCGGAGGGAGCAGCCACATGGCCACCGGAACCGTGAAGTGGTTCAACGACGACAAGGGCTTCGGGTTCATCACCCCCGACGAGCCCGGCTCGGACCTCTTCGTCCACCACACCGCGATCCAGGGCAGCGGCTTCCGCTCGCTGACCGAGGGCGCGAAGGTGTCCTACGACGCCGAGCAGGGCCCCAAGGGCCCGGCCGCGGCGAACGTCCAGTCGCTCTAGGCGACGGATCCGCGAAACCGCATCGGAGGGCCCGCAGTCGCGGGCCCTCCGTCGTTTTCGACCCCACGACCGAAGGACGAACGCATGGCCTCAAGCGCCAAGAAGCGCACCACGATGGCGAAGCTGAACCGCGAGCAGAAGCTGCGCGAGAAGCGGCTCGAGAAGCAGGCCCGCAAGGAGGCGCGCCGGGCCGCGGCGCAGCGCCCGGACGGCGAGACCCTCGCCGACGGGGCCGACGTGCCGGCCGGCGAGTCCTAGCCGGACTCGCGCGACGCGAGGTACTCGCGCACCAGGCGCGGCGGCGCGCTCGCCAGCCACGCCTCCACCACGACCTCCTCGAGCGCCTCGACGTCGATGCGGTCCAGGCGCACCAGCACCGCCGAGTAGCCGTCGAAGTGCGGGGTCGTGAAGAAGATCTCCGGGTCGTCGGCGAGCAGCGCCTCCTTGGCGACCAGGTGCTCGACCCGGGCGCCGAGGATCGGCCCGTCGGGCGCCGCGTCGCCGAGCGCCTCGCGGTCGCTGCGGCGCAGGGGCCGCTCCCACACGAACCCCTTCTTGCGGACGGTCCAGTGGCGGTTGCCCCACGACAGCCGCACGCCCGCTTCCGGCATCGCGAGCGCGAGCCGCTCGACGTCCTCCCAGGTGGCCATCGCCGGCAGCCTACGCGGTCGCGGGCGCGTGGGCGATGAGGCGCTCGGCGAGCTCGTCGGGCCGGGCGAGCGCCGGCAGGTGGCCGGTGTCGATGGCGTCCGCCTCGACGCCGAGGCGCTCGCGGGCGACGCGCCGGGCGAACGCCTCGGGGAACAGCCGGTCGCGGGCGCCGACGAGCACGCGGGTCGGGACGGCGGGCCAGGCCTCGAGCGGCCACGGCTCGTGCCACGAGCGTCCCGTCTCCTCGCGATCGCCGGCCAGCACCCGCTCGGCGACGTCCGGCGCGACGTCGTGCAGGAACAGCGTTGCCAGGTCGAACGGCGCGTCGGGGTCGCGGCCCGCGCGCGCCTCGCTCTCGCGGTAGGCGGCTTCGTGACCGGTCGCCGCCCACCAGGCGCCGGCGGACTCGCCCGGCGCCGGGATCATCGGGCACACGAGCACGAGCAGCTCGACCGGCACGCGCGCCGCGACGAGCGGGGCGGTGAACGCGCCCATCGACTGCCCGACGACGACGGGCCGCTCGCGCCCGCCGAGCGCGGCGACGGCCACGTCGGCGTAGGTGTCCAGCCCGGCGGCGGGGTCGGGGCCCGGGAGGTCGGGGGCCACGACGTCGTGGCCGCGGGCGCGCAGGCGGTCGGCGACGAGCTCCCAGTAGCGCGCGTCGCCGCCCGCGCCGGGCAGCAGCAGGTAGGTCATGCGGTGCAGACCGTGCGCGCGCCGCGATCTCATCGCTGCGGTCCGCCGTTCTGTTCGCCGGGCGGCGGCGGCGCGATGTTCCCGAGGACGTCTGACGGCGCGGCCTATCTTGCGGGCCATGGCAGGCTCGTACGTCGTGACCGGCGCCGGTCAGGGGATCGGGCGGGCGATCGCGCAGCGGGTGGCCGCCGACGGACCCGTCGTCGCGCTCGACGTCGACGCGGACGCGCTGGGCTGGACGCGCGACGCGCCCGGCGTGACCGCGGTGTGCGGCGACGCCGCCGACGCCGGCGTGGCGGAGCAAGCCGCCGCCGCGGCGGAGCGGTCCGCGCCGCTGGCCGGGTGGGTCAACAACGCCGCCGTGTTCAGGGACGCGACGCTGCACGAGGCGGGCCCGGTCGGCGTGCTCGAGCTGGTCGTGCGCAACCTCGGTCTCGCGGTCACCGGCTGCGCCGTCGCCGTGCGCCGCTTCCTGGAGGCGGGGCGGCCGGGGGCGATCGTCAACGTCTCGTCCCACCAGGCGGCACGACCCGTGCCGGGCGCGCTGCCGTACGCGACCGCGAAGGCGGCGATCGAGGGGCTCACGCGCGCGGTCGCCGTCGACTACGGCCCGCAGGGGATCCGCGCGAACGCGATCGCGCTCGGCTCGATCGCCACGGACCGCCACGAGGCGCTGCGGGCCGCTCGGCCGCAGGTCGACGAGGAGCTGCGCGCGCTGCACCCGCTGGGCCGGATCGGCACGCCGGACGAGGTCGCGGCCGTCGTCGCGCACCTGCTGTCGCCCGACGCGGCGTTCGTCAACGGCGCGGTGATCCCCGTCGACGGCGGCCGCGCCGTCCTCGGGCTGGACCCCGAGGCGCGCGGCGTCGTCTGAGCCTCAGGCCAGCGCGAGGCGCAGCGCGCCGGCGGCGTCGTCGCGCACCGGCTCGCCGTGCGCGGGCAGGACCATCGCCGGGTCGAGCTCGGCGGTCGCGGCGCGCAGCGTGTCGCGCAGCTCGTCGACCGTGCGGTCGCCCTCGAGCCACGACGCCGGGCACAGGCGCAGCCCGCCGTCGCCGTCGCCGATGATCGTGTCGCCGCACACGAGCGCGCGCGGACCCTCCAGCCACAGCATCGTCTCGGCGAAGCGGCGCACCGGCACGCGCCGCACGCCGGCCGGTGGCTCGTGGCCGCGGGCGCCCGACCGCGTCGCGCCGTAGCGTTCGACGACGGCGTCGCGGGAGCGGCGGTGGTAGCTGATCGTCGTGTGGACGTGCACCGGTCGGCCGCCGATCGCGGCGTCCGCCCACGTCCAGAAGGCGTCGTCGGTCACGAGCGGGTCGACGAACACGAATGCGTCCGGCGTGGCGTGGGCGACGCATCCGACGTCGCGGTCCCAGTCGCCGCTGCTGCCGGGCTCGGACGGGCGCCAGTCGGGGTGCGGCGCGGTCCACCGCCAGAGGGTCTCCGTGAGCGCGACGCCGCCGGGGGGAGCGGACATGGCGGGCACCCTACCCGCCGGCTCCGCCTGGCATGCTGGCGCCGTGGACCTGCAGCGCGGCGAGATCGGACGGCTCCCGTGCCTCGCCGCCGGCAGCGGCCCGCCGCTGCTGTACCTGACGGGGCTGCTGCCGCAGGCCGGCGTCGACGGGCTGGGCCCGGTCGCCGCCGTGTCGATCGGGCCGCTCGCGCGCGATCGGCGGGTGCTGTTCCTCAACCGCCGCCGCGGCCTGCCGCGCGGGCTGACGATGGCGCAGCTCGCCGCCGAGCACGCCGAGGCGATCGCCGCCGCCTTCCCCGAGCCGGTCGACGTGCTCGGCCTGTCGACCGGCGGGAGCATCGCCCAGCAGCTCGCCGCCGACCACCCGCGGCTCGTGCGCCGGCTCGTGCTCGCCAGCACCGGCTGCCGGCTGGCGCCCGAGGGGCGCGCCCAGCAGCGCCGGGTCGCCGCGCGCGTGCGCGGCGGGGACGACCGGCGGGCGCTGGCTCTGCTCGCCGCCTCGGTCGTGCCCGCCGCCGTCCAGGTCCCGGTGGCGCTCGCGGGGTGGCTGGCCGGGCCGGTCCTGGCGCGAGCGGCGGGCGGCACGTTCGGCGACCTGGCGGCGACGATCGAGGCCGAGGACGGCTTCGACCTCGCCGCGTGCGCGCAGCCGATCCGCGCGCCCACGCTCATCGTCGCCGGCGACCGCGACGACGTCTATCCGCCGGCCGTGCTCGAGGAGACCGCGCGGCTGATCCCGGGCAGCCGCCTGTGGCTGCGCCCGGGCCACGGCCACGCCACCGCCGCGTTCGGCCGCGCGTTCACGCGCACGGTGCTGGCGTTCCTCGACGAGGAGGCGCCCTACGCCCGGCCGGCGAGCAGCTCCCCGGCCACCCAGCCGGCGGCCCCGTCGGGGTAGGGCGAGGGCAGCCCGAGCACGACATGCGTGACGCCGAGGCCGAGCGCCCGGTCGATCGTCGCGCGCACCGCGTCGGGGCGGTCGTAGTCGACGGGCACGTAGATCGAGCGTCGCACGATCGGCGGACGCGGGCGCTGCACCGGCTTCGGGCTGGCGAACGCGCCCGCGCAGGCGCACGTGCCGGCCGGCGAAGTCGAACGGCTCGTCCTCCGTCCACAGCCGCCGGATGACCGTGCACGCCTCGTCGAGGCTCTCCACGGAGGGGGCGAAGTCGTGGAACGGCAGGCCGTGGGCCTCGTGCTCGCGACGGGCGATCGGCGCGCCCGGGCGAGAGCCGGCGCCGATCCCGAAGTCCAGCCGGCCGCCGGACACGACGTCGACGGTCGTCGCGATCTTCGCCAGCACCGCCGGCGGGCGGAAGCGGTTGCTGGTGACGAGGACGCCGACGCGCAGGCGCTCGGTCTGCGCGGCCGGCTCGAGCGCGGTCATGGTCCACTCCCACATGTTGTCGGCGACGTTGACGGCGTGGGCCGGCGGCACGATCTCGTCGATGCGGTCGAGGACGTCGTCGGTGAGGTGGACGCCGTCGGCGGCGAGGTAGCCCTCGAGGTGCTCCATCGTGGCGCTGCCGGGCCCCGCGCCCTCGCGGCCCTTGCGATAGCGGTCCGACAGCCACCCGCCCGCCAGCGGGCTGTAGGCGAGCACGCCGAGCCCGTGGCGCCGGCACGTGGGCAGCACGTCGTGCTCGGCCGCGCGGACGAGGATCGAGTACGCCGGCTGCTCGGTGTGGAAGCGCTCGCGGCCCCGGCGCTCGGCCACCCACTGCGCCTCGACGATCTGCGATGCGGGGCCCGGAATGGCCGAACGCGCGGATCTTGCCGGCGTGCACGAGGTCGGGGAGCACGCCGAGGGTCTCGTCCACGTCGGTGTCGGGGTCGAGGCGGTGGACCTGGTAGAGGTCGATCCAGTCGGTGCGCAGGCGGCGCAGCGAGGCGTCGACGGCGCGGGTCAGCCAGCGCCGCGACCAGCCGCGCTCGTTCGGCCCGGGGCCGAACGGCAGGCCGCCCTTGGTGGCGAGCACGACGTCGTCGCGCCGCCCGCCGGCGAGCGCCTTGCCGACGATCTCCTCCGACTCGCCGGCGGCGTGGACGTCGGCGGTGTCGATGAACGCGACGCCCGCGTCGAGGGCGCGGTGGACGATGCGGATCGCCTCGTCGTGGTCGGCGGTGCCGGCCTCGCCGAGCATCATCGCGCCGAGGCACAGCTGGCTGACCGACATGCCGGTGCGCCCGAGAGGTCGCTGCTCCATGCCCGAGCCCGTCTCCCGACCCCGCGCGCGCCGCGCCGACGCGCAACGCAACCGGGAGCGGATCCCGGCCGCCCCGCGCCGCGTTCGCCGATCCGGACGCCGAGGTGTCGATGGCCGAGGTCGCGCGGCGCGCCGGCGTCGGGATGGCGACGCCGTACCGCAACTTCCCCAGGCGCCACGAGCTGCTGGAGGCGCTCTGCGTCGACGAGGTCGACGCGCTCTGCGCTGCGGCCGGCGAGGTGCCCGGCGACACGCCCGACGCGCGCCTGGAGGCGTGGCTGCGCCGCTTCGTCACGTGGTTCACCGCCAAGCACGCGATCGCCGGCGCGCTGCTCGAGCACACCGATCGCGACAACCCGGTGTTCGACGGCCTTCAGCGCCGCTCGACGTCCCAGACGAGCACGGCCGGCAGGCCGGCGTAGGCCTGGACCGTCGCGTCCGGGATGGCCGCGTACGCGCGCCGCTTCGACGGCGCCTGCGCGGCGGTCATGGCCGGCTCGTCGCAGCCGCGCAGCGCCAGCCCGGCGGCGGCGAATGCGTCGAGGTACTCGGCATGGGTATGGGGGTGCTCGCGCACGAACCCGCGCGCGCCGTCGGACCCGCGGAACGGCGCGTGCCAGCCGAGGTGGGCCTGGAACGGGTGCAGCACCGACACGACGAGCCGCCCGCCGGGCCGCAGCACGCGCGCGAGCTCGGCGACCGCCGGGCGCAGGTCGGGCACGTGGGCGAGCGCGAGCCCGCACACGACGAGGTCGAACGCGGCGTCCGGGGCCGGCAGGGCGCGCAGGTCGCCCTCGGCGAACGTCGCCTCCGGCACCCGCTCCCGGGCCCGCTCGAGCATCTCCGGCGTGAGGTCGACGCCGGTGACCTCGTGCCCGAGGTCGGCGAGACGCCGCGCGTGGCGGCCGGTCCCGCAGGCGGCGTCCAGCGCCCGGCCGGGCGCGACGCCGTCCAGCCGCGCCCACACGGCCGGCTCCTCGAGCGCGATCACGATGTTGTCGGGGTCGTCGTAGCCCTCCGCCCACGCGGCGTAGCCCTCGCGCGGGCTTGCCTCCGCCGTCGGCTCGCCCGCGTCGAACGCGGGGTCGTCGAGGATGCGGCGCACCTCGGCCACGCGGGCGTCGGCGGTCGCGTCGTCGCCGTCGTAGAGGTGGCGCAGCAGCGCCAGCCCCTCAACGCCGAGCAGCAGCTCGCGGAGGCGGACGGTGCGGGACATCGGCCGCGCGATGCTACGCGACCAGGCCGCGCATTCCCGCGCCTCGTCTCGCTGCTCGCGACGCCCGGCCGCGACGCCGACCGCGCCCGGGCCGCGCGGATGCTGTGGGCGACCCGCATGTGGATCGGCGCGCTGCTGGGCTGGGACGGCGAGGACCAGGGCGTCGGCGCCCGCGTGCCGTCGTTGCGCGGCCGGATGCCGGCCGACCTGCTGGCCGCGCCGACCGGGCCGCCGCTCGCGCGGCCCGAGTTCCGGCCGCTCTACCTGCTCGACGACGAGTACGCCGCCGAGATCGCCAACCGCACGGTCCACGGGGTCCTGCACGTCGGCTGGGCGCCCGACGCCGACGGGGGCGGGCACCACGGCGAGCTGGCCGTCTACGTCAAGCCCGAGGGCTTGCTCGGGCACGCGTACCTGGCCGCCATCCGGCCCTTCCGGCGGCTCGTCGCCTACCCGGCGATGCTGCGCCACATCGGCGAGCGCTGGCGCACGACGGAGCGCGAGCGGCCGCGGCCCGGCTACGCGGGCGTGCGATCCGCGGCGCGCAGCTCGTAGACCGCGTGGTCGCCGAGGCGGTCGTCGGGCTCGATGCCCGCGAGCCGGGCGCCGAGCTTCTCGACCGCGCGGCGCGAGCGGCGGTTTTCGACCCCGACGCGGAACACGACGACGTCGACGGCGCCGAACGCGTGGTCGAGCATGAGGTCCTTCAGCTCGCGGTTCGCCGGCCCGCCCCAGCGCGACCGCGCCAGGAACGTCCAGCCGATCTCGACCCGGCCGGCCTTCTCGTCGAGCCGGTCGTAGCGCGACGCCCCGATCACCTCGCCGTCGTGCGTCTCGACGACGACCGCGCCGCCCGAGGCGAGGGCGTCGGCGAAGTAGCGCTCGAACACGTCGCGCCGCCAGCGCTCGCGGTCGGGATGCTGCTCCCAGATCCCCGGGTCGGACGCGACCGCGTAGAGCGCCTCGAGGTCGTCGGGCTCCATCGGCCGGACCCGCAGCGTCGGGCCGACGAGCGTCGGCTGGCGGTCGAGGGCCATCGCGCTCAGCCCTCCTCGCTCCCGGGCGGCAGCGCGTGGACGCCGTCCGGGGACATGAACGCGACGTCGCCGGCGGAGAGGATGACCAATGCGCCCATGGCGCGGACGATAGAGGCCGCCGGCCGGAGCCGGCGCCGAGCACGGCGCTACGGCGCGAAGACGGCTTGGGCCGTGGACGCCTTCGACGCGGTCGAGCTCGATGTCGCTGGCGGCGGCGCGCATCGCCGCGTACGCGCTGTCCCCCGACGCTAGAATGGGGACACAGCACCACCACGGGGACGACATGGCTTCGACGCGGTCGGTTTCGTGGCGGTGGTTGCGAGCCGAGGTCCCGGAGGCCTCGTAAAACACCGGGAAAACCATACGTGCGGACTCTCACGAGTACGCCCTCGCCGCTTAGTCCATAGCTAAGCGTTTGTGAGGTTCGGGCCCCGGCCAGCCTGCCGCCGGGCCTCCCGAATCAGATATGCAGGCTCACCCCCGGCGGTCCGCCTCCGCCAAAGGGGGGACATCTTCAGGAGGCTGGCTCCCTGGAACCCGGCCGGCGAGGCGACCAGGGAGCGAGATCAGAGCGCCGGCTACGCTCGTAGAAGCCATTGTCGCGCGGCTGCGGACGCGGGTTCGATTCCCGCCGTCTCCACCTCACGAGGCCCGCCAACGGCGGGCCTCACGCGTTCTCGGGCCGGTTCCTCGCCGGCCGGCGGGAGGTACGTTCGCGGGGTGAGCGTGAGGGTTCGCGACGCGGTGGGCACGGACGCGGCGGGCGTGGCGGCCGTCCACGTTCGGTCGTGGCAGGTCGGCTACCGAGGCCTGCTGCCCGACGACCTGCTCGACGGCCTGTCCGTCGAGGAACGGACGCGCGCGTGGCGCGAGCGGCTAACCGCAGGCGGGCCGGACTCGTTCACGCTCGTCGCCGACGAGGACGAGGGCGTGCTGGGGTTCTGCACGGTCCTGACGCCCAGCCGTGACGCGGGCGCCACCGCCGCAACAGCGGAGATCGGCGCCCTGTACGTCGATCCGAGTCGCTGGCGCACGGGCATCGGGGCGTCGCTGCTGTCCGCGGCCGTCCGCCGGTTGCACGACGACGGCTGGGACGAGGCGACGCTGTGGGTCTTCGACGAGAACGACCGGGCACGCTCGTTCTACGACAGGCTCGGCTTCGCGCCCGACGGCGCGACCAGGCGCGATGAGGACGGGCCGGTCCGGTCCGAGGGCCCGCTTCAGCGCGGCCTGCGCCGAGCTCTGGGCCAGCTGTCGCTCTTGGACACGTTGATCATCCGGGCGCGTTGGAGGCTGGTGGTTGCGAACCACCAGTCAACGCGCAGGATGGCCAGAACGACGAAGGCCCGCGGATGGCGGGTCGGGAGATGGACGTACGTCATGCTGCGCCGCGAGGATGTGCACGCGCGTGCCGGCTGAGAGAGGCCGGCAGTGTGCAGTGTGCGCCCGCAAGGAGCAGGAACGGACCGACGGAGGACGGACATGGCAACCGAGCAGCGTCGAACGGAGGAGTTGCGCAACTACGCAGGCCTCATCTGGTCGATCGCCGACTCGCTGCGCGGCCCGTACAAGCGCTCCGAGTACGGGCACGTGATCCTGCCGCTCACGCTGATGCGGCGCTTGGATCAGGCGATGGAGGACTCCAAGGACGCCGTCGTGGCGGAGGCCGAACGGCGTCGCGAGCAGAGGGTGTCCGACGTTCTGTGGGTGAGGCCGGGGCGACTGTTGTCATGTCAGTCGGGGATGCGGTCCTCGAAGTAGATCTTGAACGCGGCGAGCGCTTGGGTCCAGTTGCGCACGGCGCGCCACTTC
>Ga0310821_100508_pt1 | contig 18592 bp, 16 predicted proteins | sample P4_ome_FD_201300 | JGI IMG/M metagenome (GOLD analysis project Ga0310821, IMG submission 201300) | Sorghum-adapted microbial communities from Joint BioEnergy Institute, Emeryville, California, United States - P4_Day56_Rep1 | ecosystem: Engineered > Bioreactor > SSF (Solid state fermentation) >...
CCCGCAAACCCGCTCTCCGTCGTGACTTTCACAAGCACTGATTCCGCGTTGACCACCGTACGCAATGCCGTCTTAAAAGGTTTTTTCAACGGAATCGTCTGCCGTTTTACCTCTATATTTCGGATAATCATCCTGTTGCGCCTCCTATCCTTACGTCCATACCATATATATGAACTTCTCGCTGTGCATGCACCTTCTCGCACGGTAAAAATACGTTCCGGTTCCGGCTCCGTCTTCCACTGTAACAATCATTGTGAGAAATACTGCATGATTTGAAAATATTATGGTTTCTTCTGCCCATTTTTCAAAAAAAGAAACTGGAAAAGAAGTTTTTATTTAAAACCATATTGACAGGTCGGAATAATACATTTAATATAGAATACAATTTCATATTTACTATTCTTTATTTTTCTTATCCAGAGAGATCGAGGGATCTGGCCCGATGACGTCTCAGCAACCTGTGCGCAGCACAAGGTGCTACTTCCAGCAGAAGTATTTTTCTGGCAGATAAGGAGAACGGATTTGTCTGTACATCCCCTTCTTCTGTGAGAAGGGGATTTTTATTATGACATAGGCCATTTACTTTTTCTTCTTCTGCACTAAAAACCAAGTAAACCTATACAGTGAAAGGAGTTAAAAACGATGACAACGGTTGGTTACTGGTTTGTGTTTCTGGCACTCGCCTACACCGCTTTATTGATTTCGATCGGCCGAATCGCCCGCAGAAAAGCCGCCGGAGGAAGCGGGTACTTCGTGGGGGGCCGAAACTTTAGCACACTGTTCGTAACAGTATGCATTACCGGTCTATTCTCCGGTTCTTCCTTTATCTCAATTATTGAACTCTCGTATCTGAAAGGCGTCTCCGCCGTCTGGTACGGCGTGGCAGAGACGCTGCAGGTACTGCTCATCGCCACCCTGCTGATCGCTCCATTCCGCAAAAAACTCGTGATTACGGTATCGGGACTTATCGGAGACCATTTTGGAAGAAAAGCCCGCGCACTCGGCGGCGCGATTACCGCCTTCGCCTTCCCGATGTGGTCCGTGGCCACGGCGCTGGCGTTCGCTTCTGCCCTTCATGTTTTTACCGGCATTTCGCTTTTGGGATCGGTGGTGCTGACTGCCGTTCTGCTGTTCGCATACCTGCAGTTTGGCGGCATGTGGGCCATCGGCTATACGCAGCTGCTAAACACAATTGTGTTCTATATCATGCTGGCAGTCGGATTCTTAGCTGTATTCATCTATCCGGGCATCGACGGCTTGAAGGAATTCGCCGCGGCCAAACCGCAGATGTATTCGTTGTCCGGCGCAGGCGTGCAAACGATTGTCGCCTGGTTTGGCACCTTTATCGTCAATGTCGTTCTGGCGCAGGCGGCCTTTCAAATGGCGCTGTCATGCCGTACGCCGGAAGAAGGAAAACGCGGACTGCTGTGGGCGGCTATTCTGGGAATTCCGCTGATTATCGGTGCGGTGGTGTTCGGATTGGCTGCCGCCAGTGCCGTTCCCGAAGAGACACGCGGATTGATTGCTATCCCGCAGTACTTGATGCAAACCCTGCCTGCACCGCTGGTCGCCCTATTCTTCCTCGGTTTCTGGGCGTGCGCGCTTAGCTGGGGAGCTCCCTGCCAATTCTCGGGCGCTACCAGCCTCGGTAAAGACGTAGGGGAAGCAGTGAATCCTGGGCAAAGCGAACAGACATATATCCGCTACACCAAGTGGTCGCTGGCATTGCTGACGGTGCTAATGGTCGTGTTCGCATCCCTGCGTGCCGAACAGTCGGCATGGTGGAACATCCTTGCCTGGGTAACCCGCAACTCGGCGACATTCGCACCGGTACTCGCAGCCCTGTTCTGGCCGCTTGCGACACGAAGAGCGGTATTCGCCGCAATGGCGATCGGCTCGTTTACCGGTCTGTTCTGGTACCATCTGAGCGACTGGAAAATCAATGACTTCTTCCTGAACACCCATCCGGTATGGCCGGGCATGATCGCCAACATTCTGACGCTCGTGGCGGTAACGCTTGTAGAGAACGCCGGGCGCATTGCCTGGAATCCAGATGCGGGACGTGCGACTCTGGGACAAAGCTGTCTTGCGATTGGCGTGGTTGCCGCCGCGCTTACCGCACTCAATTTCTCCTGGCTCTATGAAAAGGGATTGCTGGGGCTTGGCCTGTTCATCGTTTGCATCAGCGCGTTTTTCGCGCTTATGACATTCACGGCGTCCAGAGATCAAAAAGAAGCGTATAACATACCGGAGAAAAAGACAGCATCCGCACGCTAAGAAAAGAGAAGGAGAAGATACATCCATGACACAAATAATAGAGAACGAAGCGACGAAAGAGATTCGGAAAGTCCGCGCCAGAACGGAGTGGAAAGGCAATATGGAGACGGTGCACCACGTGCGCGATTTCTCGTTCACGATTGATGAACCGGAGAAAATCGGCGGCACAAACAAAGGTCCGACACCGCTGGAATATGTGCTGGGCTCCTATAACGGCTGTCTTCAGGTCGTCATCGAGACAATTGCTCGCGAGCTGGGCATACGGATTGCGAACATCTCTCTCGAAAGCACAGGAAACGTGGATCGGCGCGGCATGTTTGGCACGGCCGACGTGTCACCCCACTTCCAGCAAATTATCACAACCATCGATATAGCAATTGCTGAGGGGAAAGAGAAGCTAGATGAACTAAAAGAAAAACTATATCAGCGCTGCCCGATGTACAATCTGATTAAAGATGCGCAAATTAAACAAGAAATTATATGGAACGTAAAATAAACACACAAAGCGGAGTACAGCCTCTTCTGGCTGACTCCGCTTTTTCTTTCTACCGTTCGTTATTTATTAAAGCATGCTGCTAACTTTGCCCGTCTCTTCGCTTCCCGCTTCTTCCTCTTCTGCCCTTTCTTTAAACGCTTCGAGCACAGAAGTCGAATCGGCAGGCGTTACATACGATACGACAATCATTGTCAGCAGGCTGGCCGCCATGCCGTACATAATCGGATTCGTAGATGTGATCCCTTCAATGGCCAGCCCGGCCAATACTACGATCGTACCGACAACAATGGAATAGAAGCCCGCTTTCTGCGTTGCCCTTTTCCAGAAGAAACCCATCACCACCGGAATAAAGATGGCACCTGACAGAATGGCGTACGCTACGTCCAGCGCCACCAGTACGTCTTGAATCCAGATAGCGAACGTAATGGCCAGAGCACCAATGAGCAGCGTGATGATACGTGACATTAATACAAATTTCTCGTCACTGATATCCTTGAACCAATACTGCTTCAGAATGTCGTGTGTCACCAGCGTAGACGACGCCAGCAGTGTACCGGAAGCCGTAGACATCAGCGCAGAGCATACACTGGCCAGAATCAACCCCAGAAGTCCGGACGGAAGAACTTCCAGCGCCATGGAAGCAAATACATTTTGTGTGTCCTTTATCCCAGGCAACACGGCCAGCGCGCACATACCGATAACACTTAAAGCAAGCGCATAGGCCACGCTGTAGATTCCCGCATAGATGGCACCGTTTCGGGAAATCTTCATTGTTTTCGCCGTGAAAATACGCTGCCAGATATCCTGTGAGACAACCATGCCCAGCACATAAAGCAAGAAATACTGGAAGATTTTATCTGCACCCATAGACGAGAGATCAAAATGCGCCGCAGGCAGCTTGGCCGTCAGTCCTTCCCATCCACCGGCGGAAGATACACTAATCGGAAGCATAAAAACGAAGATTCCGACTGTCATGACAATAAATTGGATAATATCGGTCATCGTTACGCTCCACATCCCGCCGAGGATGGTATAAAACAGAACAATACCTCCGCCCACCAGCATCGACGTTGTTAAATTCCAACCGAGTACCACGTTGATAATCGTTCCCATGCCGATGACCTGCGTAACGGATACCATAAGCGTATAGACGGCAGCCACCAGCGCACTGAGCAACCGGGTCTGCTTGCCGTAACGACGTCCCAGCAGTTCACTGATTGTCGTTACATTTGCACCATAAATCCGGCGGGCGAAGAATACGCCAAGTATCGTAATCCCTAACCCCATCATTGCTACGAACCAGACGCCGGAAATTCCGAACTCATACCCCAGCCTGGCCGTACCAATGGTAGATGCCCCGCCAAGAATAACAGCAGCAAGACATCCCAGATAGATAAACAGTCCCAGGTTCCGGCCCGCCAGCGCGAAATCTTCCGATGTCCTCGCTTTTCTGACCCCGGCTACCCCTACAGAGATTAAGATAAAAAAGTATAGAAGAATGACAAGTGTATCAAGTATGCTCATAAGCTAGCCGCCCCCATTTTTTATTTGTTGTTTACTTGCTTACAACGGTCGATGCGGTATGCAGGCCGATTTCATTCTCATATTCCGTAAGCGCCTCATCCAGCATCTGCAGGCCATCATCGATTTGCTCCTTGGTCACGGTGAGCGGCGGAATCATGCGGATGACTTCTCCGCTGTTGCCACACAGGTAGAACAGCACGCCTTTTTCCAGACAGCGGTTCAGAATGTTCATCAATCCGTCTCCATTCGGCTCACCCGTTCGCGGATCGATAATTTCGATACCGATCATTAGACCAACAGAGCGGATGTCGCCGATTACCGGGTGCTTTTCCTTTAGTGCGTCCAGCCGTGCGCGCGCATACGATCCGACCTCCCGGCAGTTATCGAGCAGCCGTTCCTCCCTGAACACATCCAGGGTAGCCAGCGCTGCGGCGCATGCAACCGGATTGCCTCCGAACGTCGTGCCGTGACTGCCGAGCGGCCACTGTTTCATCAATTCTTTCGACGCGACCGTGGCGCTGAGCGGCAGCCCGGAAGCGATGCCTTTAGCGATCGCCATAATATCCGGCGTGACGCCAAACGTCTGGGCAGCGAACCAATCGCCCGTGCGGCCAAATCCGGTCTGTACCTCGTCGAAAATCAACAGAATCCCATGCTCGTCACAAATCTCCCGGATTTTGCGCAGCCATGCTTGCGGAGGAACGACATAGCCACCCTCCCCCAGCACCGGTTCCAAAATAAAGCAGGCCACTTCTTCCGGGGTCACCTGATGCTTAAATAATGCGGCCACGTCCTTCTCTAGCTTCTCTACGCAGTATTGTTCCACATCCTGACCCGGCGGGCACTCTTTCGGCTGGGCGTACGGGATTTGATACGTCAGCCCATTCGGCTGTAGGAACTTCCGGTATTTGCTTTTAGATGTGGTTACGCTGAGCGCGCCCAGGGAACGTCCATGGAAGCAGCCGGTGAACGACACGACATACGGACGCCTTGTGACATGCTTGGCCAGCTTGATTGCGCCCTCAATGGCTTCCGTGCCACTGTTGGCAAAGAAGAAGCAGTCCAATCCTCCGGGCATAATTTCGATAAGCCGTTCCGCCAGACGAAGCAGCGATTCATACATAATGACGCCGGATGGCCCGTGCAGCAGGCTATCAGCCGCATCCTTAATTGCCTGTACGACCTTGGGGTGGCGGTGTCCGGTGTTGGTCACGGCGATGCCGGAGGTGAAGTCCAGATATTTTTTGCCGTCAAGTCCGTAATAATAGCACCCTTCCTCTTTTACTACGGGTAGGTTCGGGTGATCCTTCGCCATCGTTGGCGCCAACAGGTTCGGCATATTTTGAACAAGATGCCCCCAGTTATGTTCTGTCATGCACACACACTCCTATTCTTACTATTTTGTTTGTTTCTGTGATTGTCTATTTACAAAATTGCAAATTTAATGCCAATTATATAAATCATACTTGCGACATTCACATAGCTGTTGTGGTGAGAAGAAAAGAGAAAAAATAGGGGGATTGCATACGGTACATAACATGTGAATAAAGAGTGCACAATTTATTCAATTTTGAATCATGAAATTCATTTTTGAATAAAATAAAAAAAACCTAAAGAAAAACATCCACCATGCTGGCGGATGTTCCATTCACTTTATTCTTATAACCGGGCTTCAACCTTTGCTTCTTTGTTCATCAATAAATCAAAATGACGAACCGGGAGCATTTCCAAATCAATAACTTCATGTCCCCAGGCTTTACGTAAATAAAGGTCGGCAATAATTTCTTTTCGTTTCCCACCGATCACCGCATCCTTCAGGGCGATGACACTTTCGTACAATTTGACCATTAGCCCCGCTACTTTTTTGCAGTGGTAGGTCTGTACCTCGTATGTTTGGGTTGCCAGCCCCGTCATCATTTCTTCCAGCTGCGATAAGCCTTGCAGGACAATTTCTTTCCGTTCTTTCCACTCTTTTGGCAACGCATTTAGTTCTTTACGGATATACGCCGTGAAACTTTCGTGTACCCGGTATTTGCGAATCAACCGCAGCACTTCAAGTCCCAAAATATTGGCGGTCCCCTCCCATACGGTCAGAACCTGGGCATCTCTTAGCAGCCGTGGCATCACGAAATCCTCAATATACCCGTTTCCACCATGCATCTCAATCGCTTCATGGGAGAAGTGAATCGCCTGTTCTGCGGTTTCCGCCTTCAGCAGGGCAATCAGCAGCCTGTTCATCGCGATTTCTTCTTCGGATACCTGTTGTCTTTGCATCATGACTCGTTCGAACAAGGGCATAATCGAAAAGACGGCACTAGTCTCAACCTCCTGTGTGGCAGCCATGTTCGCGAGCGTCTCCTGTACCATCGGGAAGTCGGCCAGTTGTTTACCGAATGCGCTGCGCTGGTATGCGTAGTTTTTCGCTTCTAAAAATGCCCGCCGCATAATGCCTATTGATGCGACCGCATTGCACACGCGGGACAGGTTCAGCGCTTCCATCATATAGTAGAATCCTTTGGATGGATCGCCTACCAGGTATGCGTCCGCCCCTTCGAACACCACTTCCGCCGACGGAACGGCACGTACGCCGAGTTTATCTTTTAATCTTCGTATTTGCAGATGGTTGACCGAACCATCCTCTTTGCGCCACGGTACTGCAAATAAACTCAGTCCTTTACTTCCATCCGGCCCTCCCTCTCTCCGCGCAAGCACCATCGCCACGCCGCACGTTCCGGCATTGCTGGCGAAATATTTCTCGCCGTATAGTTTATACACGTCTCCCTGCTGCACGGCTTTCACTTCGTTCGCACCTACGTCCGAACCGCCCTGCCGTTCGGTCAGAAAAGTTGCACCCTCATATAGCTCTCTTTCGCCCGTGGAGATAACGTGAGGAAGGAATTTCTGCTTCACCGCTTCATCTGCATACTGCTCAAGCAGGTACGCCGTTGCCATCGTGAGAGTCACGGGACAATAAAAACCTGCCTCTGCCTGAGATAGCAAATAGCCTTGCGCATACGAGTATACATAGTTCCCTCTACGGCCCAGTGTCGGGATTTCCTTATGAATATAACCGACAATGCCTCTATTATACGTATCGGCAACCGTCTGTCTGTACCCCTCGTTCACCCATATTTCCGATATGTCGTTGCCTAATTTATCGTATTTAATCAGCCGTGGCTGTCCTTCCCGGTCGGTATGCACGGCACGGCGGTCAATGTCCGTACCGCATAGCTGTCCGAATTCATCCAGTTCTTTCTCCGCCCATGTGTAAAAATCTTCATCAAGATACTGCCGGAGAACAAATGCCAGATTAGGGTCTTCCCGGAAAAAATTCATGATCCACTCTCCCTTTGTCAATAATAGCGTTATTGATTGAATAACCATTCTAGCGATTCTTTCTCTCGCAACTTGGCGTTAACCGGTAGCCTCTTGCGTCTTCGCTTCCCTGAGTGTCGTTTTTATAATTTTTCCGGTCGCATTGCGCGGAAGTTGGGCAATGGTTTCATACAGCTTCGGGATTTTGTAATCAGCCAGCTTCCCTTTCAGGAAGCGCTTACATTCTATCTCAATATCGACCATCTCTGTCGCTGGAACGATAAACGCTTTGACCGTCTCACCCCATTCCGGATGCGGCACTCCAACAACAGCCACTTCGGCAATAGCCGGATGGGCGGATAGCACATCTTCGATTTCTTTTGGAAAGATGTTAACTCCGCCGGAAATAATTATGTCTTTTTTCCGATCCACTACCCAGATGTACCCGTCCTCGTCGAACCGGGCCATATCTCCCGTATAGAGCCATCCTCCGCGGATAGTGTCCGCGGTCAACTCTTCATCTTTATAGTAGCCTTTCATTGTACCTTCGCCGCGCAACACAATTTCGCCGACTTCATCCCCGGCTACATCCTTGCCATCTGCATCTACAATTCTTAGCTCGCAGTTCAATGCCGCCCTTCGTCCGATGCTGCCGGCCTTATGTGCGTGTTCTTCCGCTTTTAACAGCGTTCCGTTCGGCCCCGCCTCCGTCAGGCCGTATACGCACACCAGGTTTTCAGTTTGAAACGCCTGCTGGACTACCTGCACTTCTTTTGTACCGAGCGGGGCTCCTCCGTAAACCCAATACTTGGCAGACGATAAATCATATTCAGCAATCCTTGGATGTTTAGCCGTAAACAGATAGGCGACAGGAGCTCCGAAGAAATGCGTAATCTTTTCGCGTGACGCCAGATCCAGCAATAGTTCCGGCGTGAATACAGGTGCCAGAATGTGTGCAGCTCCCACATATAAGCCGGATACGAAGAAGAGGTGGAGCGGCGCCGAATGGCTAAGCGGCATCATATGCAGAATGCGGCTTTCCGTGTTCATCGTCATCTCTATGCACATCATTGTGGCGGCCGTAAGAATATTTCGATACGTAAAAACAACACCTTTGGGCTTACCGGTCGTGCCGGATGTGTATAAAATAGTGGCTTCGTCATCTTCTTTCATCTGGCATATAAATTCTTCGGAAACAGGAACAGACAGCAGCGCTTCGAATGAAATCCATCCTTCCACAGCCGCTCCCGTCTTTACGCTAACCATTCGGGCAGGTAAAGCTAAGGCTTCGACCACCGGAAAAAGATGCTCATGAACGAACACCGCTTTGGCATCGCTATGCCCGAGAATATAATCAAGTTCCGTTCCTGTCAGCTTCGCATTAACCGGAACAATCACTGCGCCCAGGCGCATGACGGCAATATACGTATAGAGAAACTTTTTTGTATTCGGCATAAATAAGACGACTTTATCGCCTTGCGAGATTCCTAACTCCCGCAGTCCGTAGGCAAGCGTATTCACATCTTGATCGAAAGTCCGGTACGTAACTCTCTCGGCCCCATTCACGATTGCTTCCCGCTCTGGATACTTGCGCGCATTACGCGCCAGCAGTTCAGAAATATTCATTCTCTTCCCGCCTTCACCCGTTTATTCGTTTCTGAAAATCTTCGTATAAATGCTCAATCTCATTCCGCAGATTGGTTAACTCCCGGATGCGTCCGTCGATTTCTTCAATTTTTTTCCGTCCGTACTCCATTGTCCGCTCCAATTGCTTTTTACCTGTCGGGTCCACATCGAACAGTTCAATCATTTCTTTAATTTCCGCAAGTGAAAATCCGAATTTCTTGCCCCGAAAAATCAGGCGCAGTCTTGCTCTGTCTTTTTTCAGGTATACCCTCTGTCCACCTTCGTTGCGCTGCGGTTTGATGATGCCCAGTTCCTCATAATATCGAATCGTACGGGTACTAATGCTAAATTCCTGCGCCAATTGCGAGATACTGTATGTTTCCAGTTTCACCACCTCTTATCCAAACATTCTGACTAATCAAATTCTAACATTAACGTTAACGTAAACTTCAAGATAAGAAAAAGTTTTCCGCAGAATTTTTATAAGAAAAACTCGCGGGCATTGCCGCCCGTCCTTTTTCCACACAGAAGCCAAACGGCCAGGGAGCTTATTTTCCCTGGCTCGTAACCACGACCGCAATTCTTTCAACTTCTTCGCCGTCGATCGTTGCGCGGTACCACTCATAGACTGGCTGGCCCCGCCCGAATTTTTGATCCACCATGAAATAAATCCACTTGCTCTGCTCATCGAACACTGCCGCTCCCGTATACTTCTTCAAATACGTCAACCGCCGGACTTCACCGGTCTTCCGATCCATCACATGAAGTTCATACTGAAAAACTTCATTCTTGCCCGGGTGCGGATTCACGATCGTATTGAACGCAATCCACCGATTGTCCGGCGATACGCTTATATTGAATATATCTTCTGTAATGCCCTTAGTCGTTACAGCTTCCAACTTCTCGGGATGTGTAAGTGGGATGCGGAATATTTTATGTTTTTCCGCGAAAATGTCTTCCGCCGTCTTTGAGTTTCTGTTATCCGACTTCGTCACATATATATCCTTGCCATCAGGCGACACGCTCAGTGACTGCAGCATGTAATCCTTCAACTGCGTAATCCGCTTCGGCTCACCTCCGCTTACCGGCAGTGAATAAATATCGAAATCATGGGCGTCCTGCCGTGCAATCGGGGAATAATTCTTGAACGTCTCCGCTTTCAGCATGTAAATCGTCTTGCCATCCGGAGCAAACACCGCTTCCGTAATCAAAGAATCAGGCGAATACAGCTTGCGCTTCCCGCTCCCGTCTGTATTGATAAGATAGAGCGCGCTTCGCATTTCCTCTCTGTTCTTTGGAGTGGCAAGATACAGAACGGTTTTCCCGTCAGGTGAGAATACCGGATGATGCACATTCTCGTCCTTGCCAGCCTCCGTTAAGAGCTTCACATTCTTTCCCTCGATATCAGATATGTAGATTCCGACGTTTCCCTCTGATGAGTAAGCGAATACAGCTTTTCGGCCTTTTACGTCAAAATCTTCAAAGAATCCGTCAGGAACTCCACGCCGTGTTTTCTCCTGTGTAAAGCCGAGTCCCCAGAGAACGAATAATCCGAACAGCACTACTGCTACAAACAGGATCGCTTTTCTTTTTCTCTGCATAACTATCTCCTTCTTCGTTTTACAAAATCGGCGCAGAAGGAAAATCCGTCACATCCTTCCTACGATCATATAGATAACACAGCCAATGAATATAAAGGAGAATCCGCCAAACAAATAGCTGACTGCCGTTCGACTCTTACGCATCCGATACTGCATCCAGTAGGAAAAACCCCAAAATGCTACCATTCCAATTGGAACAAGTAAGAAAGGACTTACTCCCCCAAAAATTAATCCCCCATAAGTCATAATGGCTGCTAAGCCGAGCACAACAAAGCCGATCGCCAGGTTAAACACATGAATAACAGTACGTGCAGTCCGTTCCCGGGGGCTTTCACTCTTCGAACCAATGCCTTTTAATGCGGTCATAAATACCATAACGAGAGAAACCGTGGCAATGAGAGTTCCCAAAGCATACAGCGGCTTAGCATACCAATCTTCCGACGTCTCCAGCAGCAAGAAACCGAACGCAGCGCAAAAGGTTGTACCGATAAGTATAGCGCCAAGCATAACTTTGCGGTTCGCGAGGTAAGCGGGATACATGCTTGCCAGTACCAGACACGTACCAAATATCATACTCAGTGTAACCCAGATGACGTGCGCCTCCCCGTATGTGAACAGTGAATGCAGATAGCCGGAGACACTGTAAAGAATCGTTCCCATCCCGATGAATGTCAGCAGTTCTTTCCGATAAGGAAACAGGGAGTGCTGCAGTCCTTCCCCGATTTCATCGGCGACACCGAAATCGGCAACCGAACGGCGGATAGCTTCTTCTTCCGAATATCCCTGTTCCATATAGGCCTCCCTGGCCGCTTCTAAGTGCGAGCGTATTTCTTCTCGCATATCCCCCCGCTCTTCTTCTCCGCATTCAATCCGCTCAAGAATTTGTTCGATGTATGAATCAAATCGATTCATGACAGTCCCTCCGAACACTTGAAGATTAGTCGGTTGATGGATTGCCAATCGCGAAGTTTCCGTTTGAGTTCCTTCCTTCCGTCTTCGGTAATCCTGTAATATTTTCGTCGGCTACTTCCTTCCGTCTCCTTCCAGTACGATTCGATCCATCCCTTCATCTCCATTCGCTTCAAAGCAGGATACAGCGTCCCTTCACTCATACTATATAAATCCCCGCTTGTTTCTTTTAGCGCCTTAACCATCTCATACCCGTACATCTCCCGCTGGGCAACCAGGGAAAGCAAGAGAATATCAATGCTGCCTTTCATGATCTCTTTATCCAAATCCAATCACCCTTTCCAGTTATTGTTTTAATTATTGTAATACGATGCACATCGCATTACAAGGTAAATTTTCAAAAAAAGCATGGAGCGCTACACTCCATGCCTTCGTAAATCTTATAATGAGTTATTATTCTTGCCTTTCATTTCACCAAGCATGTTTTTAGCACGTTCTTTCATGTCGGCGTCAATTCCGGGCGTTTGCATCAGCGTCTCGAACTGGAGCGCCGCCTGACCCGGCTTTTGATCCTTCATAGCATTAGCCCGGTCGAACAAGGCGCGGCTCTTCTCTTTTAACGGAGCATCGGCGAACCTTTGCAGGCTCGGATGCTGCCAGGCGAAAGTCAGGTAGCGGACGGCCTGTTCAGGATCTGACTGCCTCATGCCTTTATGGTATTCATTGATGGCTTCCTGGAGGAATTTCGCCTGCTGTACATATTCGTTCGGTACGCCGCGGGCGCTCGTAATCACTCTGTACATCGCCAGTTGAGCGTCCAATTCCTCTTTCTTCGCCTCGTTCAGCAACTTTGATGCGGCCTGCTCTATGGTCTTCTCCGTCAATTCTTTTTTCGCGTACAAACGATTTGACTCGCTTGCATAATACAGGGCCTGCGAATAGTTTTTCGCTTCCAGCAATTCCTCCGCTTTTCTGGCATAGGCCAGCGCTTTCTTTCTCTCGGTGGCGGTGTTTGTAATTTCTTTGTCTATAACCGGTCTTGTGCTGAGAATTTCGTAAGCTTGCTCTGCTTCAGCAGGATCGAGGCTCTCGGCTGCCGCAAGCAATTTCTCGGATAGCTCGCGCAGCTTCATTCTCGCTCCCGAAGTATCGCTGCCGTTCTCCACCGCTTCCGCCGCGAGTACGACCGCACGGCTGAGATGCTTTTCTGCGGCTTCTTCAGCCTGTACCAGCAGATCGGAAGACTCTTCTCTCTCTTGATTCGGCTTCTCTGCGGATGTAAGGTCGGAAAGAATCTCACGCTCCTTCTCTTTAGCCTGTCCGGCAACCCCCGGAGCATATTGGCCGGCAATCTGGTACTTGTTCAGCGCTTCGACTGCGCTGCTGGAGCTTCTTGCATCCTGAGCCGCCTTCTCCATCAGCTTCTTATCGGCATCCTTATATGCATTTGCATCCAACGGCTTATCCGCTTGCTCGTTGTACTTCCCGGTAAAATAAATAATGTGTTTGGCGTCTCTGTATGGCTGGTCCTTCTCTTTAGCGTACAGGCTGACTTCATCATTCACATACTTTTTGAATATGCTCTGCTGCACTTCTTTCTGTAAGCTCCGAATCTGCGGCTGTTCAAAAAATAACGAATTCACCAATTGCACATTCGCCTGGCTCTGGTATGAAAGCGCGGAATCTTGATCGGCTTCGGCTGTCAAACGGGACGCCGACTCTCCCATTCGCTTCATAATCTCCTCATACTGCGGATCGTTCGCCATGACGTTTCTTCCATAATAAACGACGTTATATGAATCATTCGCTTGAATATACGGATACAAACTATTATACAAGGAGCCTGGAACAAAAGCGGGAGCCATGGTCCGGGCAACGGCACAATGTCATGCTTTCGGGCTTCCTCTTTTATATAATCGATGATCACCTGGATTTGCTTGCGCTTGCCGTCCCCCTCTATTCTTACAGCATTCTGCCGTACAACGGAGCCGTCCAACCGGATTTCTGCGATCTCAATCTCCTCGGTTTCGGTCTCTTCCTCAGGCCGATAATCCGCACCGCTCCAGGCGGATTGGAAATATTCAAGCACCTCATTGTTCCCTACCTGGAAGTACGCCCGTCCCGGAACATTGATGGTGGAAGCGTTTGGAATCTGGATCATTTCGCGGCTGTCGTTATCGTCCTGGACGCGCAGACAGATACGGAATCGCGCATTACTCCATATCTTCTCATCGACCACTCCCGCCGGCTTTTGCGTCGCCAGCAGCAGATGTACGCCCAGCGTACGCCCAATTGCCGCAATGCTGATTAGCTCATCCATAAACTCGGGTTGGTCTTTTTTCAACTGCGCAAATTCATCGATGATGATAAAAAGATGCGGCAGCGGCTCCTTAAATCGCCAATCCGAGCGGAAATATTCATCGATATGCTGGATGCCCGCCATGTTAAACAGCTTCTGTCTTCGTTCCAGCTCAGCGCGCAGCGAAATTTTGGCGCGGTTAATCAGATTTACATCTTCCAGGTTAGTAATGGTCGCCACTACATGCGGCAAGCCTTCAAACGTGTTGGACATCCCCCCGCCCTTGTAGTCAATCAGCATAAATGCCAATTCATGCGGATGGTATGTAGCGGCAAGCGAAAGGATGAGCGACTGGATAACTTCGCTTTTCCCTGATCCCGTCGTTCCTGCCATCAATCCGTGCGGACCATGGCCGCCCTTCTCGATTTTATCGTGAATGTTCAACTTAACAGGCTTCCCGCCTTCCCTGACGCCAATCGGAACAGGCAGCGTGAGAGGATAGCGGTTCTGTTCCCATCTGCTGACAACGTCGAGCTCTTCGACCCGGTTTACTCTGTACATATCCAGGAAGGTAAGGACTTTCGGGATGACCCCGGCCGTTGACTGCTTGACGCGCAGCGGAGAGAGCGCGCGGGCCATCTCCTTCGCTTCCTGCAGGGAGAAGTGGTCAAGCGCCACTTTCTCTTGTCCGGTGAACGACTTCTTCTTATCGTCCGACGCAAACGTCTCGTACAACCGGGCGATTCCGTCCTTCACTTCAATGATGAGCTCACACTCCATCGGCAGCGTTTCTTTGCGGGAGGACATGAGAAATGTACAGGCCCCGACCGTATCTCCCTGCTTCAGCAGCAACGGCAGCAGCGGGTCATTCTCAAACAGGGATAAATGAGGAAGGAAGAATACGTACTCCGGAACATGACGCTTCTTTTTGTCATCCGCGTCTTTCTTTAGCTTCCTCATGTTTAATGTGGTATAAAGCGATTCGGAAAGCGAGCGTGTCATTCCCTGCCCTTCCGCTATGTAACGGAATTCCCGCTCCGGGTCCCACACATGCGGAAGCCATCTCATCCATCTCCATTCTTCTCTCTCCTGCTCGGAATACATGCTGACGAGCTTCACTTCTTCGGGCGAATGGTGGGTGGCAAGCTGCAGCGTCAATATGCGCGAAAGCTCCAAAATCTCCTGTCTGTCTCCTACCAGGCCCACCACGCGCTTATCCCGCAGCGGAATGGACACCGGTACATTCGTGACCTCCCGGTAATCATCTCCGACCTTCTGCGCTTCCGCGATCAGCGGGTGGATGTCATATCCGTCCTGCGTAGGAAACTGAATGCTGATAATGAACGGACGCATACCCAAACCGATTCTCAGATGCAGAAAGTCTTCCGCATCCGTAGCGCGCTCCCACAATGAACTCTTCCGTTCATGGATTCTGCGCATGCATTCATCGGGATTCGGGTCTTTCTCCCGCAGGAATTTCGTCTGCTGCTCGCGGATGGCTTCGATTTCCTGTCTGTGGCGCCCGAGCTGCTCCAGATACTCTTCGTGAAGCCGCTCTACTTCGGCACGGTACTTTTTCTTTCTTCTAAAGTACAGGACAATGGTGGCGATATAAGACCCGAGCAGCGGAATGCTCATCGCCAGAACAAATATAGCGTAAACGGCGCTGTTATAGATTGTTTTGGACAGGTAATACATGATTCCTACCGTAGCGATTGTCAAAAAGATAGGAATAATCATTGTCTCAAATGAGAATTTCGGCTCCATCGGTTCCGCTTTTGGACGGTGAATGACGATTTTGCCTGTCGGCAGCGCAAGCTTGACCCGCGGTGATCGTGTAAAATACGGCGATTTTCTCATGGTGTTTTCTCTATTGCACCCCTTTCATTACTCAATGACTTTCCATACGTAGTCAAGCTGCTCCGGCTCATCCGCTTCAATCGGCGATTCCTTGCGGGCAGACCGCGTTTTTTCATATTCTTTTTCCGTCTGCAGGGTGGAAACCGCATCCTTGCTGAGGCGCAGAAACGCTCCATCCCATATGCCTGCGTCTTCCAACGATTGATTTTTCTCAAGCCGGAACCAATGTTTTTGATCAAAGGAGTACTCTAAATCATGCACACCGTTTGCCCAGTCGTACTTGTGTCCCAACCATTCGTTTAATGCAATGACCAACTTCTCGCTTTCCACCCGATTCGGCAGGCGCACATCGCGCTCCCGCTGGTTATGGATGAATGTTACGATAACCTGTTCCACTGTTTTCCTCCTTTTCGCTACCAGGCAATATCAAGAAACGAAATATCGTCGCTGGTCGGCGAAGAAAAACTTTTGTTCATCAAATCCTGAAGCCGTGCGGTCGACGGGAGCGCCGCAAGCGAATCAATGTCGCAGAAACCGTCAGAATAGATAACCAGGCGATTCACCGGCTGTCCAATGTCGGACGACGTCAGTACATGTACGCCCCCGTTCACCAGACCATCCCGTGTCGACCAGCACTGCTGCGAATTCGTATAATTGATAGGGAAAGAAGAAATTTCCGTTTCCTGATTCCACATCCGTATACGCAAATCACCCGACCAGGCCAGGAAAACATGCGCGTTGCCGGCCCACTCATCCGTTATATCGATCCTGCCGCAGACAAACATTGTTTCACTTCCGTTCCTCCTCTTTTCTTCAAGGACATCCCGCAGCAGCGGAGGTAATGAACGCGGCAGAGAGTACTCCCGAACCGCTTCGGTAGCTTCTTCAACAAGACGATACAGATATGAATTCAGCGCATCGGCCATTCTCTCTTTGTTCTGGAATTCCTCTTGCGGAACCCGACGAAGCCACTCCAGCAGGTTATCGGCCAGAAATTGTGCTGCAAGATCACCGCAAAACGACAGGCTAACTCCGTCACAAATAACAAAAGTAAATGTTTTATCCTGAACGTGAAAAGCGAGGTAATCCTGTCCCGGATCACCGGCCTGTTGCGTCTCCCCCGCACGGGCATATCCGTAGCGGAAAGAGAATGGTTCTTGAACCGTATGCGTAATTGGCGTCTCTACTCTTTGGTCGCTGGCAAATGAAAACATAGCTCCCCCTTTTTCTGTGAAAATCGTGAGGAAAGAAGGAGAGGGAAGAGGAAATAAGATTCAGGGAAGAAAAAGGCCTTCGCCTTTTTCCACATTGAAATCATCCTCTCGTTCTCTTCTCCCTTTTCCTTCGCACCTCAAAAGTCAGCCGCTTTCCCCATGATTTTCATGTTGGAGTTGCGGCTGAAAAGTCATGGTGGTTTGCTAGCGAACCGGTGTCGCTGCAGACATCTGAAAGCCCAGCGATACGAGGTCGGCATTGGTTCCCGGCAGCATCATCAGCGCTCCCGGCTCGATTTTGTAGCCTGTCTCCATCATCATCTCCCGGTAGCTCTCCGGCAGCGAACTCGAAAGGCGCTTTAGTTTGTTTCCGTACTCATCATCAAGCGGTGTATCCGGCATAATGCCCGCCCATTTCTTCGAATTCTCGATTGGGGTCTTAAGAATCTCATCGGAAATAAAAATATTCTCGACCAATACATTCCCGTCAGGCACCCGAATGTCCATGATCCGCTGTACGATCGGCTCCGGGTCTTCGCCCGTAAACGCTCCGTCCGGTCATATGGCAGATCAGCGGAGCCGGACAATCACGGAGATTCGGCAGTTCCTGCCGCAGCATCTTCTCTGCTACCGCAAACGCTTTGGCCGTGTTTGTCAACCGCTGGGTCTGGACGTTGTCCAGCGGCCTCATACGCGCCACCTCATCGATTCCCTTCACTCCGCCCAGCACATCGAATACATTATCACTATAAGCGAGAATAGAAAGTTTATAACGCGGACTTAATCGGCTGCCTTTCGTAGAACGAAACACCATCTGCCGGATGGCTGAATTGAGCGCGCTCGTCACGACGTCCATTCTTCTCTTCTGCTCGCCCCCGGCGTCCATCAACTGGTTCATCGATGCGCTAATATCCAGCAGGTAGATGATATACGCCGGTGTTTGTTGTGTTGCTTGTACTCGGTAACTCATACGGCATAACTCCTATTTAATATGAATGGACTTGCTATATTGATATTCTTTCATAACATTTTAATATAAATGTTTAGAAAAAGGATAGAGAGGAAGATATAGGAAAATAATCCAGGTCCATGGCTCCTATACTCTCTACCCGAGCTGTACCGTTTTAATGAAAGTTATATTCGCTTAACCCTACCTCGCCGATTACAATAGTTATCTGATGGAGCACTAATTTATTAAAAAAATTCCAACTGTTCAACTTCTCCAAGACGCTCGAGCATGATAGGGTCATGATCGCGAAAATATGCTTGATGAATAGTTCTTTCTTTCGTGACAATTTGTTTATCGGAATTGACTGCCTGACGCAAACGGCAGCTGTAAATCACCGGGAAGTAGTCACGTAAAAATTTTCCTTCTGCGTGGGCAGTTAATGCAATAATTTGAAAGCCGAGCTGTTCCGCAATAAAGAAAACAGGATTCAAAACGTGGTCGCTTGATGCTTTGCCGAACGGG
>Ga0310821_100510_pt1 | contig 18567 bp, 16 predicted proteins | sample P4_ome_FD_201300 | JGI IMG/M metagenome (GOLD analysis project Ga0310821, IMG submission 201300) | Sorghum-adapted microbial communities from Joint BioEnergy Institute, Emeryville, California, United States - P4_Day56_Rep1 | ecosystem: Engineered > Bioreactor > SSF (Solid state fermentation) >...
GTTAAAAGTAAGGGGGGAATATAATTGGCTCAATCTCGTCGCCGTGTTGTGGTTGTTAACTTACGTCCTGGACAAACTGCTATTGTACGTTGTAGACGTCATCGTAAAGTTCGTTAAAGAATAAAAGAGGGCGTCCCAAGGTTACTTTTGGGACGCCCTCTTATTGTTATTTCTTGTTTTTTATTGTGTAGTAAGAAATCAAACCTTCGTTGACCACAAAATTGACCACATACTTATTTTTCTATATTGCTTTTATTTAATTTTATCCGATTTATTATGGAGAGAACGCATAGTTATTTTACTTAATTTTTATTAATTTAAACTAGATTGTATGCGCCAAGCAAAAGAAACAGTATAGCATAGCGATAAGAGAATGCGGGAGTTGGAAGCAAGAAGTAGAGGCGGCTTGTCATTTTTTATAGCTTGTCAGAATAGATTAGGTGTGAAGAAAGGATCGGAGCAAAGGAGGCACCCGTATGAATGGGCAACGTTACTGGTTTAGCTATTCGGAAGAGGAGCTTGCGCATATCCTGAAAACCGATATGAAGAAGGGATTAACCGAAGAGGAAGCAAAACAGCGGCTTTCTGCATTAGGTCCCAACATCCTCGCGGAGAAAGAAAGGATTTCGCCGCTTGCGCTGTTTCTCGGACAATTCAAAGATTTCATGGTGCTTGTGCTGCTTGCGGCAACGCTCATCTCCGGATTTCTCGGAGAATATGTAGATGCCATCGCCATTATCGCGATTGTTATCATTAACGGAATATTAGGCTTTTTTCAAGAATACCGGGCGGAACGTTCCCTGTCCGCGCTGAAAGAATTGACGGCGCCGATGGCGTACTGTATCCGCGACGGACAGCTTACGCATATTCCGGCGAAAGAATTGGTTCCCGGTGATCTTATTTATCTGGAAGGCGGCGATCGCATTCCTGCCGATGTCCGGTTTCTTTCGGCGAACGGTCTGCATGTGGAAGAATCGACGCTAACGGGTGAATCAGTGCCTGTCGTAAAGAGGAGCGTTGAACTACCGCATGAGGCGATTCCGCTTGGTGATCAGGTAAACATGGGATTTATGGGCACAATGGTTACCGCCGGAACCGGGTATGCGGTCGTGCTTAACACCGGCATGATGACCGAAATGGGCAAAATCGCCGATCTGCTGCAGACAACGGAAACCATGCAAACGCCGCTGCAGCTTAAATTGGAGCAGCTGGGTAAAATCCTTATCGTTGTGGCGCTCTGTTTGACTGGGCTGGTCGTGGCCGCAGGAATTTTCCATGGGCAGCAGGTGTATGAGATGTTTCTGGCGGGCGTCAGCCTTGCGGTTGCCGCCATTCCGGAAGGGCTGCCTGCGATTGTGACGGTCGCGCTTGCGCTGGGTGTACAGCGGATGATTAAACGGCGCGCGATCGTCCGCAAGCTTCCTTCCGTTGAAACGCTGGGCAGCGCAAGCGTGATTTGTTCCGATAAGACGGGAACGTTGACACAGAATAAGATGACTGTCACCCATGTGTGGCTTGATGATACAATAGTCGAGGTCAGCGGTACAGGATACGAGCCGGAAGGAGAGTTTTTTGACGGAAACAAGACTGTGCGCGCCCAGGCGCACGGAACGCTGTATAAGCTTTTGCAGTTCGGCGTTCTATGCAACAATGCACATCTCGAACAGCAGCGCGGCGAGAAAAAGGGGCTGTTCAAAAAATCGGAAGAGCAGTGGGTGGTGAACGGTGATCCGACCGAAGGCGCTTTGCTTGTGGCCGGCGGAAAAGCGGGTATTACCCGGGCGAAATTAGAAGAAACATGGACCAGAGTGAAGGAATTCCCGTTCGATTCTACGCGCAAAATGATGTCGGTTATCGTGTCAGACCGGTACGGCAAGCGAATGCTGGTGGCTAAAGGCGCTCCGGATATGCTGCTCGCCCGCTGCACGCATATCGTATGGAAAGGGCATACAGTCCAGCTTACCCCTGCGCTGCGCCGCCAGATCATCTTCGCCAACGAGTCGCTCGCCAAGCAGGCGCTTCGCGTACTTGCTATAGCCTATCGCGAGCTTCGCCCCAAAGAGACGCCGGGCAGCGAGCAGACCGCGGAGAGAGGACTTGTGCTGGTAGGTCTTGCAGGCATGATTGATCCGCCGCGTGCCGAAGCCAAACTGGCGATTCGCCGCTGCCGGCAGGCAGGCATTAAGACTGTGATGATTACCGGCGATCACCAGGCGACTGCGGAAGCCATTGCCGACCAGTTGGGCATCCTTCCTCCGGGCGGGTTGACAGTAAATGGACAGGATTTATATAATATGTCCGATAGTGAGTTCGATTCCATTGTAGATAACGTATATGTATATGCGCGAGTATCGCCCGAGCACAAGCTCAGGATCGTAAAAGCGCTCCAGAAAAGAGGCCATGTCGTCGCTATGACCGGCGACGGGGTCAACGACGCGCCTGCCATTAAAGCGGCCGACATTGGAATTGCCATGGGCATTACCGGGACGGACGTAACGAAAGAAGCGGCGTCTCTGGTGCTGGCCGATGATAACTTCGCCACGATCGAGGCGGCCATCGAGGAAGGGCGGACGATTTATGACAACATCCGCAAGTTTATCCGCTATTTGTTGGCTTCCAACGTGGGTGAGATTATGGTTATGTTTTTTGCGATGCTGGTCGGCTTGCCTCTTCCGCTTGTGCCGATTCAGATTCTCTGGGTCAATCTTGTGACAGATGGTTTGCCGGCGCTGGCTTTGGGCATAGATCAGCCGGAGGAAGCAACGATGAAGCGGCCTCCACGTTCGCGGCACGAGAACGTGTTTGCGCGCGGATTGGCTTGGAAGATTGTCTCGCGCGGACTTTTGATTGGACTGGTGACGCTGGCGGCATTCTGGATTGCATACGAGGCGAATCCGGGGGATTTAACCAGGGCGCAGACGGTTGCATTTGCTACGCTTGTAATGGCGCAGTTGATTCACGTGTTTGACTGCCGGAGCGAGATTTCGATTTTCAGTCGCAATCCGCTGCAGAATAAATACCTGGTACTGGCGGTGTTATCTTCGGTGCTGCTTGTGCTTCCGGTCGTTTATCTGCCAGCGCTGCAGCCGATTTTTAATACGGTCGCGCTGACGGCATATGAATGGATATTTATTGTATTGCTGGCCGGAATTCCGACGTTTGCGACGGGAATGTTCTCGCTTCTGTACGCGAAGTCCGGCAGACACGGAAGGGTGAGAGAAAGTTGAATTTCACGAAGATGAATGGACTGGGCAACGATTTTATTATCGTTGCCCATTTTGAGACTTTGCCGGAGAATGCGCCGGAGCTTTCGCGCAACATGTGTGACCGGCATTTTGGTGTTGGGGCGGACGGTTTAGTGTTTATCCTTCCGTCAGATAAAGCCGATATCCGCATGCGCATTATCAATGCCGACGGATCGGAAGCCGAACAGTGCGGCAATGCCGTGCGCTGTGTCGCCAAGTATGCGTTTGACCATAAACTGGTTCAGGACGAGGCGCTGACGGTGGAAACAATGGCCGGCATCCAGCGTGTCTGGCTGACGGTAGAGAACGGGAAAGCTGTACAGGTAAAAGTCGATATGGGAGAGCCGATCCTGCGCGGAGAGGTGATTCCTGTTGCGCTTTCACAGGAGAGGATCGTCAACCATCCAATCGAAGCAGGCGGGGAGGCGTTTTCGTTTACCGGTGTTTCGATGGGCAATCCGCATGCCGTTATCTTCGTGGACGACGCACCCCGGTTTGATGTGGAGAAGTGGGGTCCCTTGCTTGAGACGCACCGGTTATTCCCGAATAAAGCGAATATCGAGTTTGTTTCCGTTACTTCGCCGCAGGAGGTAGAGATGCGCGTTTGGGAACGAGGTTGCGGCCAGACGTTTGCCTGCGGAACGGGAGCGTGTGCAACAGTGGTCGCAGGCAGCTTGACCGGACGGACAGAGCGGCGTGCGCTCGTCCATTTGAAGGGCGGCGACCTTGAGATTGAATGGAATGAGACGGATAACCGCGTATATATGACGGGGCCTGCCGAGGAAGTGTTTGTCGGGCGCTGGCACAAGGCATAGCGGCGGGAGGTGAAGGAAATGGTATACAGCATGACGGGATACGGACGCGCAGAGAAACAGGGAGACGGCGTCTCATTTGCGGTAGAGATGCGTTCTGTCAACCATCGTTTCTGCGAAGTAGCGATTCGTATGCCGCGTGAATTTGCCGCGCTTGAAGACGAGGTGCGCAAGAAGATACTTTCTTATGTGCGCCGCGGACGCGTGGACGTTTTTATAACGGTCGAGACACAAACAGCGTCCTCCTCGCTGAAAGTGAACTGGGAGCTGGCGCGCCAGTACAAGGAAGCGGCAGAGAAAATGGGCGAAGTCTTCGGGCTTGCACCGCAGATGTCAGCCCGGGAATTGCTGCTTCTGCCGGATGTGGCGCAGGTCGGAGACGAGAAGCCGGATTCGCAAGTCTATCAAGTCCCGCTGCTTGAAGCGGTCGAAGAGGCGGCGGCCATGCTTGTCTCCATGCGGCAAAAAGAAGGACAGGCTCTAAGACAAGACGTGCTGAGCCGTATTGAAAAGATGAAGCGCCTGGTGGAAGAGTTGGCCGTATTCGCGCCAAGAGTGGCGGACGCGTATCGGGATCGGATTTTTGCACGGGTCGACGAATACATACAGGGGCGGTGCGACATCGATGAGTCGCGCCTGCTGCATGAAGTGGCTGTGTTTGCAGAGAGAGCCGATATATCGGAAGAAATTACACGGCTGCGCAGCCACTTTGTTCAGTTCGGGCAGATTGTCGAAGAGACGGATGCGATTGGCCGCAAGCTAGACTTTCTTGTGCAGGAATGCCACAGGGAAATTAATACGGTTGGCGCCAAAGCGAATCATCTCGAAATCAGTCAAAAAGTGGTCATTTTGAAAGCTGAGCTAGAAAAAGTGAAAGAACAGGTGCAAAATATAGAATAAAGCAGTAGAATAAAAGTTAACTTTACTATCCCGCTGAAAATAGGGAGGCGTACATGAATGGCCATTAAATTGATTAATATCGGATTCGGCAATATTGTCTCAGCCAATCGCATTATTTCGATTGTGAGTCCGGAATCTGCTCCGATTAAACGCATTATCCAAGAAGCGCGGGACCGTGGAATGCTGATTGACGCTACGTATGGCAGACGTACGCGCGCGGTTATCGTAACAGACAGCGATCATGTAATTTTGTCTGCTGTGCAGCCGGAGACGGTAGCACACAGGCTGACCAGTAAAGACGATGATTCTGAGGAATAATTAAACGGGGGATTGTATGACGCAAGACAGAGGGTTGTTGCTTGTTTTGTCGGGACCGTCCGGCGTGGGCAAAGGGACGGTGTGCGCTGCGCTTCGGCCACGCATGAAAGAGCTTGTGTATTCTGTGTCTGCCACCACGCGCGCACCGCGTGCGGGAGAAATAGACGGGGTAAACTATTTCTTTAAGACGAAAGATGAATTTAGAGCGATGATCGAGAATGACGAGCTGCTGGAATGGGCAGAATATGTTGGTAATTTCTACGGTACGCCGCGTCAATTTGTGGAAGATACGCTGGCGAGCGGCCGCGATGTCATTCTGGAGATTGAAGTGCAGGGTGCGTTGCAGGTGAAAGAGAAGTTTCCGGAAGGTATCTTTATTTTTCTTGCGCCGCCGGATTTAAAAGAGCTCCGCTCCCGCATTACCGGCCGCGGTACGGAGACGGAAGAGTCGATCCGTAACCGCATGATGGTAGCGAGAGCGGAAATCGAGTTGATGGATCATTATAATTACGTCATCGTAAATGACGAAGTGGACAAGGCTTGCGATCGTATTCAGGCTGTGATCACGGCAGAGCATTTAAAAAAAGAAAGACAAATCGCGAAATATCGTGATTGGATTAAGGAGGTTTTTTAACAGATGATTTATCCTTCGGTTGATGAACTGTTGCAGAAAGTGGACAGTAAATACACGTTGGTAAGTATCGCTTCTAAACGTGCGCGCCAGATGCGTGAGCAGAACAAGTTTTTGGTTGATAAGCCGGTTTCTCATAAGTTTGTCGGCATTGCATTAGAAGAGCTGCACGCCGGAAAGATTGAATTCGAACGGGCTAACAAGACCAGCCAATCATAAGCCAAACGAACGCACACAACGGGAAGCGCATATCGAACCAGGGCTTGCAGCGATGCAGGCGGGCACGATATGCGCTTCTTTTCAATGCAAAGGGGAGAGAGCAATGAAAGGAAAAACCATTGTCATCGGTGTCACCGGCGGCATTGCGATTTATAAGGTTGCTGATTTGTGTAGTAAGCTAACCCAGCGAGGTGCCGATGTATGGGTGTTGATGACCGGGTCGGCCACGCGGTTCGTTCAGCCGATTACGTTTCAGGCCCTGGTAAGGAATCCTGTACTGACCGATACGTTCCAGGAACCGAACCCGGCGGTCATCTCACACATTGATGTAGCAGACCGAGCAGACTTGTTCCTTGTTGCACCGGCGACGGCCAATATCATCGGCAAGATGGCAAACGGTATTGCCGATGATATTGTTACGACTGCATATTTGGCGACAAAAGCGCCCGTCTGGATTGCCCCCGCCATGAACGTAAACATGTACGGTCATCCGGCGGTGCAGAATAATATGCGTCGGCTCACAGAATACGGCTATCGCTTTATCGAACCGGCAGAAGGTTACCTGGCATGCGGCTGGACAGGCAAAGGGCGCCTGGCTGAACCGGCGCATATCCTTGGGGAAATTGAAATGTTTTTTGCTGATGAACGGCATAGAGACATGGAAGGCGTACGTCTGCTGGTAACGGCGGGAGCGACCCGAGAAGCGGTCGACCCGGTCCGCTTTTTCACAAATCATTCGACCGGCAAGATGGGCTATGCCATTGCCGAAGCCGCAGCTAAACGCGGCGCGCAGGTGACGCTTGTCAGCGGAAAAACCAATCTGACCCCTCCTGCCGATGTTGAGTTCGTTCCGGTTGTATCGGCCGAAGATATGTATCAGGCGGTTATAGCCCGTTATGATAAGATGGATGTGATTGTTAAATCCGCGGCCGTAGCTGACTACCGGCCAAAGAGCATACATAGTCAGAAAATGAAAAAGCAGCCCGGAGATTTAGTGATTGAGCTTGAGCGGACACGCGACATTCTTGCGGAGCTTGGCAAGCGGAAAACGCACCAGTTCCTTGTCGGATTTGCGGCGGAGACGGAGAATGTGGAGGAAAACGCACGGGGGAAACTGGAGAGGAAAAATGCCGATATGATTGTGGCCAATAATGTGGCACAGAGCGGTGCGGGGTTTGGTACGGATACGAACATTGTTACCATCTATACAAAAGACGGGGAAAAAAGAGATTTGCCGCAAATGAGCAAGGCGGAGATTGCCGACCGTCTGTTGGATGCCGTGCTTGAAGCCTGCAAGAAACGGAGAGAGTAGATGTTTGCCCGCGTTGTTGTTGATGTGCCAGTCGTAGATACCGATCGGCCGTTCGATTATCGGATTCCCCCATCCCTTACACCTTTTGTCGCCATCGGCAGCCGGGTTTCCGTGCCGTTCGGACCGCGCAAGCTACAGGGATTTGTTGTGGAACTGTCGGAAACATCTGAAGTACAGAAAACGCGTGACATCCTTGATGTGCTGGATGTGGAACCGCCGCTGACTGAAGAAATGGTCTGGCTGGCCGGCCGCATGAGCGAACGCTATATGTGCACGCAGTATGCGGCACTGCAATCCATGATTCCGGCAGTGCTTCGTTCCAGCTACGAAAAACAAATCTCGCTCACGCCGGAGGGAAAAGCATTTATTCCTGTATTGCCGGAAGAACAGGCATTTTATCAATATATTGAGAAACGTCAGCCTATTTCTTGGAATAAAGTAATAAAGGAGTTCCCGGAAGCCGGGGTCTGGCTTGATGAGGGCATAAAGCAGAAGCGAATTCACGTAGAGCAAAGTGTAGGCGATCGTGTCACGAAGAAAACAGTCACGCTCCTCTCGCCGGCCGTACCTGTCGAAGAACTTGAGGCTGCTCACGCCAAGCTTCCAAAAACCGCCGTGCGGCAGAAGGAGATTCTCTCACACTTCATCCATTTCTATGGCCCAATTTCGCAGCCGGAACTCCTTGCGATGCTCGGCATCTCTCACCACGCGGTCAAAGGATTGGTAGACAAAGGACTTCTTACAAAAGAAGAAGTTGAAAATTACCGCGATCCGTTCGCCGGTCGCAAGTTTACACCGGCACCGAAGCATGCATTTACCGTGCAGCAGCAAAGCGTGATTGACGGCATCGTCGCAGGGATGAATCCGCCCGTCTATTTTCCGTGTCTTCTGCACGGTGTCACCGGAAGCGGCAAGACGGAAGTGTACCTTGAAATTATGGAGCGTACCATTGCGCAGGGCCGGGAAGCGATTTTGCTTGTGCCGGAGATTGCGCTTACCCCGCAAATGGTCAACCGCTTCAAAGGGCGGTTTGGCAGTCAGGTGGCGGTTATGCATAGCCGCCTGTCCCAGGGTGAACGTTACGATGAATGGCGCAAGATTCGGCGCGGCGAAGTGAAAGTCGCGATCGGTGCCCGCTCCGCCGTATTTGCACCGTTTCAAAATCTGGGATTGATCATTTTAGATGAGGAACATGAAGGTTCCTATAAGCAGGAGGAAACGCCGCGCTATCATGCGCGCACGATTGCCCAGTATCGGGGGATGCGACACAATGCAATCGTCATACTGGGCAGTGCAACGCCGTCAATGGAAACTTACCATGAGGCGAAAAAGGGGCGTATTCGGTTCTTCGAAATGACAGAAAGGGTAGGAAACCGGCCGCTGCCGGAGGTTAGGCTTGTAGATATGCGGGAAGAATTAAGAGACGGGAACAGGACGATGTTTAGCAAAACGCTGATGGAAGGAATAAATGACCGCCTTGAGAAAAACGAACAAATTGTTATGTTTCTCAATCGGCGCGGCTTCTCCACGTTCGTTATGTGCCGTTCATGCGGCTATGTGGCCCAGTGCCCGCATTGTGACATTTCCCTCACGTATCACCGCAGTAACCGGACATTGCGCTGCCATTACTGCGGCTATACAGAACGTGAGCCGCAAGTATGCCCGGAGTGCGGCAGCGAGCATATCCGATTTTTCGGGACGGGGACCCAGAAAGTAGAAGAAGAGCTGGCGCGCTATTTTCCGGGAATTCGTGTAATCCGGATGGACGTGGATACGACCGGGCGTAAAGGTGCACATGAGAAATTGCTGCAGGCGTTTCGTGAAGGCAAAGGCGATGTGCTGCTCGGCACACAAATGATTGCCAAGGGACTTGATTTTCCGAACGTCACACTTGTCGGTGTGCTGGCCGCTGACAGCATGCTGAACTTGCCGGACTTTCGGGCGGCGGAGCGGACGTTTCAGTTGATTACCCAGGTGGGAGGCCGGGCGGGCCGCCATGAGAAGAAGGGTGAAGTGATTCTGCAAACGTACAATACGGAGCATTACAGCATTCAGTATGCAAGCCGGCATGACTATAAATCTTTTTTTGTAGAAGAGATTAAGCAGCGCTATGAGAAGAACTACCCGCCGTACTATCGGCTCATCCTATTTACATTGGCGCATGAAAATGTGCCGCTGCTTGTGAAAACAGCTGAACGCTTCGGGAAGAAGCTGCGCGAAATTATTCCACCGGGCGCCTATTTATTGGGGCCTGTCGCTTCCCCGATCGCTCGCATTAAAGATAGATATCGTTTCCAATGCATGATAAAATATAAAAGCGATCCGAACGTCCTGCCCGCGGTTGCACGGGTAATCCGGGCGTTTGACGAAGAACGGAAGAAGACGGGGATTACGCTTACGGTGGATGTAGATCCGCAGATGATGATGTAGCACAAAATAAGTTTGAGAGGGTAGAAAGAAAGGAGAGGAAAGAATGAGGAGAGGATTTCATGGTGAAAAAGGCGAACGCCTTTTTCTTCTCCGGCTCTTCCTTCTCCTTCTTTCTTTAATGATTTTCACAGAAAATAAGTCGGATTCATATGGGAGGAACAAAACGAATGAGCATCCGAATGATTGTAAAGCACCCGAACCCGGTACTGCGGGAGAAGTGCAAAGAAGTGACAAAGTTTAACGCGAATCTTCATAAATTGTTGGACGATATGGCTGAGACGATGTATGATGCGGAAGGTGTCGGTCTGGCTGCGCCGCAAGTCGGCATCACAAAGCGGGTCGTTGTCATTGATGTTGGAGATGGCATTATTGAGATGATTAACCCGGAAATCATTGAAGCAAAAGAAGAACAATTCGGTCCGGAAGGCTGCCTGAGCATTCCCGGTCTGTTAGGGGATGTGCGCCGTGCCCGCTGGGTGAAAGCGAAAGCGCTGGATCGTAACGGCAACGAGATTATTGTGGAAGGCGAAGATTTGCTGGCACGCGCCATTCAGCATGAAATCGATCATTTAAACGGCGTACTATTCATCGACCTGGCGGAGAGAACGTACTCCGGAAAAGAACAATAGAAGCATAAGACGCAGAAGGAGTGGACGCTTGTGCGAATCGTATTTATGGGCACCCCGGATTTCGCGGTGCCCTGTTTGCGAAAATTGATGGAAGAAAACTATAACGTCGTTGCGGTGGTTACACAGCCGGACCGTCCCAAGGGACGCAAAAAGCAGCTGGCCGCCCCGCCGGTGAAAGAGGCTGCGCTTCTGTTCGGTCTTCCGGTACTGCAGCCGGAGAAGCTGAAGGTGGACGGCGTGCAGGACATTCTTGATTACAAACCGGATTTAATCGTGACCGCCGCATTCGGGCAAATTCTGCCGAAAGATCTGATTGATTATCCGAAGTACGGCTGTATTAACGTGCATGCTTCCTTACTTCCGCAATACCGCGGCGGCGCGCCAATTCATAAGGCGATTATTGATGGCCAGAAGGAAACCGGTGTAACGATTATGTATATGGTGGAGAAATTGGATGCGGGTGATATGTTGAGCCAGGTGCGTGTGCCGATTGAAGAAACGGATAACGTCGGTACGATGCACGACAAGCTGAGCCGGGCCGGGGCCAAGCTGCTGCTCGAGACAATCCCTAAGCTGATAAACGGTGAAATCGATCCGGAGAAGCAGGATGAATCGAAAGTAACGTACGCATGGAACATTAAGCGGGAAGATGAGCGTCTCGACTGGACGAAGTCTGCCCGCGAGCTGTTCAACCAGGTGCGCGGATTGAATCCGTGGCCGGTCGCGTACACCGTAGCGGACAATCAGGTGATGAAAGTTTGGGAGACGCATGTGTTAAAAGAAGACGGCGGTGATGACAAGGAGCCGGGCACCATTCTGTCCGTATCGCCGGAAGGCATGGATGTACAGACGGGCCGGGGCATCCTGCGTTTGACTCGTATCCAGCCTGCCGGCAAGAAAGCAATGGCGGTCGCCGACTACGTGCGCGGTAGCTCCACGCTTGAACCCGGCATGCGATTTGCCACGGAGACGGCCGATGAGTAAACGGAGAAAAACGTTGCCGGTTCCCAGAAACGCCCGCGAACTGGCCGTACGCGTTCTGACGGATATTGAAGAAAAGCAGGCGTACAGCAACCTGGAGTTGAAACACGCGCTTGACCAAACCAGGCTCTCGCGCCGCGATACAGCATTGGCGACGGAATTGGTTTACGGTACGCTTAGCCGATTGAATACGCTTGATTGGATGCTCGGAAAATTTGTGACCCAGCCGCCGGTCAAGCTGGAAGGCTGGGTGCGCAATTTGCTGCGCATCAGCTTTTATCAGCTTTCATATTTAGATCGGATTCCGGAACGCGCAGCGGTACACGAAGCGGTAGAAATTGCAAAAGCCTGGGGACATAAAGGAATTGCAGGCATGGTCAACGGCGTGCTGCGCAATCGTCTGCGCCAACCGGAGAAGGTTGAAATTCCCACCGATCTGCCGCCGGTCAAGCGGATTGCCCTTGCCCACTCGCATCCCGAGTGGATGGTGGAAGAATGGATGAAGCTATATGGTGAGGCAGAGGCGGAAAGCATGTGTGCGGCCAACAACCTGCCGCCGGTAGTAAGTCTTAGAGCCAACACGCTCCGGGTGACTCGGGATGAATTGATTGCACAAATTGAAAAGCAGAAAACCGATGCGGAAGTGGAGCCTTCGCGTGTCGCTCCAGAAGGTGTCATTGTAAGCGATATCGGTAATATTGCGGAATTGCCGGCTTATGCAAGCGGGTCGTGTACTGTGCAGGATGAGAGTTCCATGTTGGTGGGGCGGGCGCTGGCACCAAAGTCCGGCATGAAGGTGCTTGATGTGTGTGCGGCTCCCGGAGGCAAAACGACGCATATCGCCGAATTGATGGGAAATAAAGGCGAGATTACGGCACTGGATCTGCATCCGCATAAAATTTCCCTGATTGAAGCGAATGCGTTCCGTCTCGGTATTTCGATTATCGAAAGCCGCCAGGGTGATGCACGCAATGCGGACAAACTGTTTTCGAAGCAGAAATTCGACCGAATTCTGGTGGACGCCCCCTGCACCGGTTTGGGGGTTATACGCCGTAAGCCGGACATTAAGTGGCACAAATGGCAGGAAGACATATCGGCCATCAGCGAAATTCAATATGAGATTCTTTGTGCGGCTGCAGAGCTTGCGGCACCGGGCGGCAAAATCGTGTACAGTACCTGCACTGTCCAACCGGAGGAAAACGAGCAACTGGTACGCCGTTTTATAGCTGAACATCCTGTCTGGGAGTTAGACGGCACGCTTGCGCAGGACATGCCCGAAACGATTAGGGAGAAGTACGGGACATTGACGGAAGGATATATGCAGATTCTGCCCCATCATTTTGGTACAGACGGATTTTTTATTTCTCGTCTAAAAATGAAAAAATAGTAGGAAGCGTGTTTTATGCTTCCTTTTTTCTTTTTAGAAATGTTTTGTGATACAATATGATGTGAACTTTTGAGAAGAAATGGTGATTACAAGAATGAAATCTTTTATTTATAGCCTGACGCTCCCTGAGCTTATACGATGGATGGAAGAGAACGGGGAGAAAGCGTTCCGCGCCGGGCAAGTATTTGATTGGTTGTATGGGAAGCGAGTGGAGTCATTCGCCGAGATGAGCAACCTGTCCAAAGCCCTGCGTGAGAAACTGGACGCGTCATTTCGCATGGATGCGCTAAAAGAGATTACCCGTCAGGAATCGCAGGACGGAACGGTGAAGTTCCTGTTCTCACTCCATGACGGCCATGCGATCGAAACGGTAATCATGCGGCATAACTATGGCAACAGCATCTGTGTCACCACACAGGTTGGCTGTCGCATCGGCTGTACGTTCTGCGCGTCAACGCTGGGTGGTCTCAAGCGCAATCTAGAGGCAGGAGAGATTGTCATGCAGGTGTTGGCGGCGCAAAAAGCGCTGGATGCTAAGAATGAGCGGGCCAGCCATGTCGTTGTCATGGGGATCGGCGAGCCGTTCGAGAACTACGATGCGCTGCTTGCGTTCCTTCGTATTATCAATGATAACAAGGGCCTGAATATCGGCCAGCGGCATATCACGGTATCTACGAGCGGTATTGTGCCGAACATCTACCGATTCGCCGATGAGAAACTGCAGGTAAACCTGGCAATTTCTCTGCATGCACCGAATACGGAAATCCGTTCGCGTCTCATGCCGGTGAACCGGCGCTATCCGCTGGCTGAGCTGATGGAAGCCTGTGAGTATTATATTAAAACGACCGGTCGCCGCCTAACATTCGAATACGGTTTGTTCGGCTCGGTGAATGACAGACCTGAGCATGCCGAAGAGCTGGCTGAGCTCCTTAAAGGCATGCTGTGCCATGTCAATCTCATTCCGGTAAACTATGTGCCGGAACGCAACTACGTGCGCACTGCGCGCAACGATATTTTTATATTCCAGAAAACTTTGCAAGCGAAAGGAATCAATGCTACGATTCGCCGTGAACACGGCAGTGATATCGCTGCGGCCTGTGGACAGCTGCGGGCCCAGCATGCGAAACAGACGTAGAGGTGAGGAATAGAATGGAGTCAGCCATACAGACGCATATCGGTTGTGTAAGACAGACGAACGAAGATTCAGGACGAATCCAGCGGTATGATAACGGCTGGATTCTCGCGATCGTCGCTGACGGCATGGGCGGCCATCAGGCGGGCGATGTCGCCAGCCAGATGGCGGTTGATATTATCTGTGAATCGTTGAAGGACATAACCGATTATACTACGCCGAGTGAGCTGCAGCAGAAGCTGAATAATGCGATTCAACTGGCCAATGAGCGTATTCTGACATATGCACAGGAGCATGAAGAATGCCGGGGGATGGGGACAACGGTGGTCATTGCTCTGATGAACCACCAGCTCGGCGTGCTGGCCCATATCGGGGATAGCCGGATTTATCGCTACAGCCAGGGCATTCTCCAGCAGATTACAAGCGACCATACGCTGGTTAACGAGTTGTTGCGTAACCACCAGATTACACAGGATGAAGCGGCCAACCACCCGAGGCGCAATGTATTGACGCGCGCGCTTGGTACCGACAAGAAGGTTAAGGCCGACTTCAGTATTTTGCACTGGGATACCGGTGACATGCTGCTGCTTTGCTCGGACGGATTATCAGGCAAAATCGGCAGCGAGGCAATGGCGAAGGTGCTTACGAATGGCTCCCTTAAAGAGATGGCGGACGAGTTGATTGAAAGAGCGTTGGATGCAGGCGGGGAAGATAACATTACGGTCATCCTGCTGCGTAATCAATCGGAGGCCGGAGAATGAAAGGGGGGAGCCTGCAGATGATTGGAAAGCGAATCGGTGGGCGCTATGAAATTGAACAGCAAATTGGAGAAGGTGGGATGGCCATTGTCTACCGTGCGCGCGATACGCTGCTGAATCGCACGGTAGCTTTGAAAGTGCTGCGCTCCCAGTTTGGAAATGACGATGATTTCGTGGCCCGCTTTCATAGGGAAGCTCAGGCGGCGGCAAGCTTGTCCCATCCAAACGTAGTCAACATCTACGATATTGGCCAAGAGGACGATATGTACTATATCGTTATGGAATATGTCGAAGGGATGACATTGAAAAAATATATCAATGGACACGCTCCGCTGGATGTGAAAGAAGCGGTGGATATCGCGGTTCAAATCTGCGACGCGCTCGACCACGCGCATCAAAATGAGCTGATCCACCGGGACATTAAGCCGCATAATATTTTGATTAATAAATTCGGGCGCATTAAAGTGACCGACTTCGGTATCGCGCGGGCTGTATCATCGGTGACAATTACGCATACCGGCTCCGTACTTGGCTCCGTGCATTATTTTTCGCCGGAACAGGCGAAGGGTATCGCGGCCGGTGCTAAATCGGATTTGTATTCGCTTGGTGTTGTTTTGTACGAGATGCTGACGGGGGAACTGCCGTTCTCCGGTGATTCGCCAATTAGTGTGGCGCTTAAGCACCTGCAAGAGACATATGTGCTTCCGCGCAAGCTCCGTCCGGAGATTCCGCAGAGCTTAGAAAATGTCATCATCCGCGCTATGGCGAAAGAGCCGATGTACCGTTATGAATCGGCGCGTGAGATGCTAGAAGACTTGCAGACGTCCCTCTCACCGGAGCGCAGGAATGAGCCTGTATATCTTCTTCCGGAGAAGTACGGGGTGGAAGAAGACCCGGAAATTACGCGCGTGATTCCGGCGATTAAACCGGAGATGATGCGCAAACGTAATTGGGACGAGGAAGAGGCTGTGCCGGTCAAAGAGCCGAGCGAAGCGGCGGAGAAACCGGCGGTTCGGGAAGAAGCCGCGGTAGAAGAGACGGATACAAAGCCGCTGCCCTGGAAAAAAGCGGTTGGTTGGGTTGCAGGGATTTTTCTGTTTTTTATGCTGGTCGGAGCCGCTGTCTTTTACGGCTTCTCATTTTTCCGTGTACCGGACGTAACCGTGCCGTCAGTACAGAATATGCCGCTTGATGAAGCACGCCAGAAGCTGGAGGCGCTAAAATTAAGGCCGGCCATTCAGGAACAGTACGATGAGAAAGTGGCACCCGGCCGTGTAATTAAGCAGGATCCGGTGCCGAACATGCAGGTCAAAGAAAATTCCGAAGTACGGCTGATCGTCAGCCAGGGCAAGCCGAAGACAGCAATGCCTAATTTCGTGGGACAGAACATCGATGATGTGGAAAGCCAGCTTACCGGCAAATACAAAGATTATCATATTGAAAAAGAAACAAGTGAAGATCAGCCGGCCGGTACGATCCTGAGACAGACACCGACCGCCGGCCAAGAAATTGTGGCATCCGATACGGAAGTGACATTGGTCGTAAGCCAGGGTCAGGAGAAGGCAACGTTGCCAAAACTTGTAGGTTTGACCGAGGAAGAGGCAAAGCTTAAGCTCGAACAGTTGGGCTTGCGTCCGCAGATAGATAGGAAGCCGAGTTACGAGCCGGAAGGGACTGTAATCGAACAGTCTTACCGTCCGGATAATCAGCTCGAAAAAGGCACATGGGTGCGCATCACGGTCAGCGAAGGTCTGCCTGAGGAAGCGCGCCGGGTAAAAGAGACGGTGGACGTCTACTTGAACCCGGGCGAGAAGGCCAGCATCGAGATTAAAGTGACGGACGCCACCGCACAGAACAAAACGGTGGACAGCTACACGATTAAACAAAGTACGCAGTTTCAGGTTCCTGTCGTCCTCTCGCCATCACAGGATGCGATCATCCAGGTATACAGGGACGGACAACTATATCAAGAAAAACAGGTTAAATACAGTGATTTTCAATAAAATTGGAGGGGTCTCATGCCGCAGGGCCGTATAGTAAAAGCACTGGCCGGCTATTATTATGTGCAGGACGGTGATGCGCTCTGGCAATGTCGGGCCAGAGGGGTATTCCGCAAAAAAGGCATCACTCCGCTGGTCGGGGACGAAGTGGTATACGAAACAAACGGAACGGAAGGAACGATAACCGAGATTTTACCGCGGACGAGCGAGTTGATTCGTCCGCCTATTGCCAATATCGATCAAGCGATTCTCGTCTTTTCGCTCGTCGAACCGGACTTTAATCCGCAGCTGTTAGATAAGTTTCTGGTACATACGGAGGCGGCCAACGTAGATGCAGTCATCTGCCTTACAAAGGCTGATTTGCTATCCGATAAGGAGAAACTCAACCGTATTCGTGAGCGCTGCAATGCGATTGGCTATCCGGTCGTAGTGACCAGCTCGAAGGGCAAAAGGGGAATTGAAGATATTCGTGCATATCTCGGCGGCCACCTGTCCGTTTTCGCCGGCCAGTCAGGGGTAGGCAAATCTTCCTTATTAAATGCCTTATTCAGCGGGCTTTCACTAGAAACAGCTCCGATTAGCCAGAAATTGGGTCGGGGCAGGCACACGACAAGGCATGTAGAGCTGATTCATCTGGCGGAAGGCGGCTGGGTCGCAGATACACCGGGTTTCAGCTCGCTAGATTTTCAATCGATTGAAGCGAATGAGCTCGGGCTGTATTTCAAAGAAATGCGTGCCATGCTCGGGGAATGCAAATTCCGCGGCTGCCTGCACGTGAACGAGCCGGGCTGTGCGGTGCGCGCAGCGGTAGAAGCGCATGAAATTCAACCTGCGCGCTATGAGAACTATCTGCAATTTCTACAGGAAATCAAAGAGAGAAAGCCGAGGTATTGAACACATGGTTAAGATTGCACCGTCGATTCTTTCCGCGGATTTTGCCCGCCTGGGAGAAGAGATTAAAGAAGTAGAGCAGGGAGGTGCGGACTGGATCCACATCGATGTGATGGACGGTCATTTTGTGCCGAATCTCACGATTGGACCACTGGTTGTAAAAGCCGTTCGCCCGCATACGAATTTGACGCTTGATGTCCATCTGATGATTGAGAATGCGGATATGTACATCCCCGAGTTTGCAAAGAGCGGCGCGGATATCATTACCGTACACCAGGAGGCATGCGTGCATCTGCACCGCACGATTTATCATATCAAAAATCAAGGCGTAAAGGCCGCCGTTTCTCTTAATCCAGCCACTCCGGTCGGAACGTTGGAGCACGTGCTTGAAGATATCGATATGGTCCTGCTTATGTCTGTGAACCCCGGCTTTGGCGGTCAAAAATTCATTCCGGAAGTTGTGCGCAAAGTGACACAACTAAAAACAATGCTTGAAGAGCGCGGTCTGGGCGATAAAGTCGAAATTCAAATCGACGGCGGCATTAATGCCGAAACGGCTCCGCTTGTTACAAAAGCCGGAGCGACCTGCCTGGTGGCGGGTAACGCCGTCTTCGGTCAGGCGGATCGTGCCCGCGCCATCGAAGATATTAAACAGGCTTGCCGATTATAGAATAAAGTTGAGGACCGTGTTTTTTTATTGAGCTTGATTTCATATTTTTTAGAAGCCCGGCATATGTTAAACCGAGCAGGCGGAAGAAGTACACAGCCGGTACATTTGAATATACTGGACTGTACCTGAAATAAGGGAGGGGTCATCATGCGGTTTTATACTATTAAGCTGCCGAAGTTTCTGGGGGGGCTGATTCGCGCGATTCTCGGCGGGGGAAAACGATGAGGTGGCGTAAGACATAAAAAAAGCACC
>Ga0310821_100522_pt1 | contig 18129 bp, 19 predicted proteins | sample P4_ome_FD_201300 | JGI IMG/M metagenome (GOLD analysis project Ga0310821, IMG submission 201300) | Sorghum-adapted microbial communities from Joint BioEnergy Institute, Emeryville, California, United States - P4_Day56_Rep1 | ecosystem: Engineered > Bioreactor > SSF (Solid state fermentation) >...
CCGACTTCACGTTCGGACATTGTAAAAGTTGGCACTTCGCTATTTGTGCTGTCCGAAAGCAAGCACAAGACGCCTTCGCGTCCGATCTCGGCCATTTTCGTTAAGTTAGCTGGTTCGCCGACGGGTGTAAAATCAAATTTAAAATCACCAGTATGGACAATATTGCCCGGAGGTGTTTTGACGACGATGCCAAAAGATTCCGGAATGCTATGTGTTGTACGGAAAAACGAAACCGACGTTTTTTGAAACTTAATGCAATCATCCTCGTTGACGATGTTTAATTTTGCCTGTCTCAATAATCCATGCTCTTCCAATTTATTGCGGATGAGCGCGATCGACAACCGGCCGCCGTAAATCGGTACATTCACTTGCCTTAAAAGATAAGGAACGCCGCCAATATGGTCTTCGTGGCCGTGGGTGATGAACAGTCCTTTTACCTTGTCAGCATTTTTCACAAGGTAACTATAATCCGGGATGACATAATCAATGCCTAATAATTCATCCTCGGGGAATTTGACCCCGGCATCAATCAGAATGATCTCGTCCTGAAATTGGACGGCATACGTGTTTTTTCCGATTTCTCCGAGTCCGCCCAGTGCAAATACGGCCGTTTGATGGTTTTTCACAAATTTCATCTATAATTTCTCCACTTCAAAGTTTTCGGATTGCTTTTCATAGTCCAAGTGTGCCCCTTCCAAAGGCTGAATGAACTCGATGTTAATGTTGCGCTCACTTAATTTTTTGCGGATGACGCGCTCATCCTCGGCTTCCACGTACATGGTGCGGGTGTTTTCCCGAATGGGCACCTCGTTCAGCGAATCCTGATAAAGCACCTTAAAAATCATGTTTAACCTCTCCTTAAAAAATGTTATGTATAAAGGTCCGCATACCCCGTCCTGCGAGGTATGCGCCGTAAAACCGAAAGTCTTTTTCTATTATATAGGATTGGTCCCCTGATTTCACGGTTCATAGGGACTAGGAATTGATTGCCCAGCTTTCGGATATTCCATATTGCCGTCGGGGTGGTGTTAGATATCGGCTAGTCGATTTTTTGAAAGCAGCTCTTTCATTCGTCTGAGCCATTTTCTCTTCATTCTTTTTAGCATATCTGTCCCCCCTATAGATGACTTAGACCGCTTGCATTGTATAGTTTGCGCAAAAGATAGACGTTCATGTAAAGCGAATCCGTCATCGCAGGCAACGCAAAAATTGGGGTTATTTTAGAACAACACCTTCAGGGATTTTAAAGGGATCATCTGGATTGATGCGATCATAAAACATAATCCCATTTAAGTGATCGATTTCGTGTTGAACGGCGATTGCCGCAAGCCCTTTGAGTTTTACCGTTACTTCGCGGTTATTCATATCATAGGCTTTTACCTTAATGCGGGCATAACGCGGCACATAGCCAGGCACGTCCCGATCGACCGACAGGCAAGCTTCACCTGTTTCCAAATATGTCATTTCAACCGAATGGCTGATAATTTTAGGATTAAACCATGTATATTGATGTAATTTGTCTTGTTCGTCAGTCAGATAAATCGCAATCATCCGTTTGCTGATCCCGATTTGTGGGGCGGCCAGTCCAATTCCCGCGCGCAGATGATATTTTTTGGCGATTTCTTCATTTTGACTATTAATGAGAAACGTCATCATGGCTTTTAACGTTTCTTTATCTTCTTCAGAGGCAGGGAGGTCGACTTCTTTGGCCACTTTTCTTAAAATCGGATGACCTTCCCTGACGATATCATCCATCGTCAGCATGTTACATACAACTCCTTTTGTAAAGAGATCTCCATGAGCGAGCAAGTGCGGATTTTTCCAATGTATAGTTTAACATATGGAGGAGTGAGATTAAAGGAAACTTAATGAGCCCTTAATAATACTAAAAAGACACGCCATGGACAAGTCTGGTACAATCAAAGAAGATGAAGGATGGAAGGATTGAGTGTATGAAAAAATGTTGGCTTTTTTTGGCTCCGTTGTGTGCAATGGTATTAATGGCGGGTTGCAGTACCGAGCGTGATGCGGAAAAGGCGTATACCTATTTGGAAAAATCAGCCTCCCAAGAAAAAGGTTTTAATGAACAGCAGAAGCCGATAGTCGAAGAGGAAGAGCGTGAGCAAATGCTCTACGATAAAATTATGACGCTCAATATGTCGCAAACCGAAGAAGTCAATACGTACGCTCAGGAAGCGCTCGAGCATATCGATGCCCGCGAAAAGAGAATGGAAAAAGAGAAACAGTCGATTGATCAGGCTTATGAGACGTTTACAAAGGCTGTTAAATATTTAAATCGGGTAAAAAATAAGAAGGCATTGCCGCATGCCAAAAAAATGATTGCCAACATGAAGGCGCGTCATGACGCTTTCGGGGATTTATATGCCGCATACAAGCAATCGATCGCTTTAGACCGCGAGTTATTTAAGATGCTTATGGACAAAAATTTAACAAAAGATGCGCTGCAAAAACAGCTGACGAAAGTCAATCAAACCTATCATACAATCGAAAACCATAAAGACCGATTTAATGTGTTAACGGATGCTTTTAATAAAGAAAAAAACAGCTTTTATGAAATCCTCCATTTAAAAAAGGAAGATTAAAACGGAAATAACAACAAACATGGAACAGATATAGTACAGTTACAAATATTTTATATAACAGTTTCATCTTGTAAACGTTGTAAGCCTTTATATTGACTTGTTTTTAACGAATTATATATACTGAGTTTGGAACCGAGTGTATTATTCGAAGAACTTGTATTGATTAAAACAGTTTTTTAAACCCTAGGGTTTACCGTTCGCGGTTATTCTTATGCCTAAAAAGGGAAAATCTATAAACAAGCCGTTTGAAACAGCCTGGACACTGTTAACTCAAACCTCATTGTAAGATGAAGTTTAGGTTTGGCGAACGATAACGGGGTAGAAGGCAATCAATACATGATGTCTTATGAAAGGATAGGTGAAAGGTTTGGTTACAAAAAAATTGGAACCCATCGAAAGCCGATTTGAAACGTTCCAAATCCTCAATCCAGAGGGAGAAGTGGTCAACAAAGACGCCGTCCCGGATCTCTCAGATGAACAATTAAAAGAACTGATGAGGCGGATGGTGTATACGCGCATTTGGGACCAACGGGCGCTTTCCTTAAACCGTCAAGGGCGTTTGGGCTTTTATGCGCCAACAGCTGGTCAAGAAGCCTCTATGCTCGCCAGTCACTTTGCGATGGAAAAAGAAGATTGGCTGCTTCCATCATACCGTGATATCCCTCAACTCGTCTTTCATGGCGTGCCGCTAGTGAAGGCTTTCCTTTATTCCCGCGGCCATTTTAAAGGCGGTCAATACGAAGGGGTTAACGCACTCATGCCGCAAATCATTATTGCCGCGCAATGTACGCAAACAGCAGGCGTTGCTCTCGGTTTGAAAAAACGCGGGAAGAAAAACGTTGCGTTTACTTATTTTGGTGATGGTGCGACCTCTCAAGGCGATTTTTATGAAGGGCTCAACTTCGCAGGTACATATAATGCACCCGCCGTCTTTATTTCTCAAAACAACCGTTTTGCGATTTCGGTTCCGGTTGAAAAACAAACCGCAGCAAAAACGCTCGCACAAAAAGCTGTGGCCGCTGGCATCCGCGGGGTACAAGTTGACGGGATGGACCCATTGGCTGTTTATGTCGTCACCAAAGAAGCGCGTGAACGTGCGATTGCCGGTGAAGGCCCGACACTCATTGAAACCTTGACTTACCGTTATGGTCCGCATACGACGGCCGGTGACGATCCAACCCGTTACCGTTCTGACGAATTGACCAACGAATGGGAACAAAAAGATCCGCTCATTCGCTTCCGAAAATATCTTGAAGGCCGCAATCTCTGGTCAAAAGAAGAAGAAGAAGCAACCGTCGAACAAGCAAAAGAAGATATCAAAGCGGCGCTGAAAGAAGCTGACCAAACACCAAAACAAAAAGTGACGGACCTCATTAAAATTATGTTTGAAAAACTGCCTTATAACCTGCAAGAGCAGTTCGACGAATATAGCAAGAAGGAGTCGAAGTAAGCCATGGCGCAAATGACGATGATTCAAGCGATTACCGACGCGATGCGCATAGAACTCAAGCGCGATGAAAATGTTCTTGTTTTCGGGGAAGACGTCGGAAAAAACGGTGGCGTGTTCCGGGCAACGGAAGGGCTTCAAGATGAATTCGGCGAAGATCGCGTATTCGATACGCCGCTTGCTGAATCGGGGATCGGAGGACTTGCTCTTGGACTTGCCATGCAAGGTTTTCGCCCGGTCATGGAAATTCAATTCTTTGGTTTTGTGTTTGAAGCCATGGACAGCATCGCTTCGCAAATGGCCCGTCTCCGCTATCGCTCCGGAGGTAAATACCACGCGCCTGTGACCATTCGTTCACCATTCGGCGGCGGGGTACATACGCCGGAACTGCATGCTGATAGCTTAGAAGGGTTGTTTTTGCAAACACCTGGTGTCAAAGTCGTCATTCCCTCTAACCCATATGACGCGAAAGGTCTCTTAATTTCGGCGATTCGCGATAACGACCCTGTTATTTTCTTAGAACACATGAAGCTGTACCGTTCGTTCCGAGGAGAAGTTCCGGAAGGCGAATATACTGTTGAAATCGGAAAAGCGAATATCGTTCGGGAAGGCAGCGATGTTTCCATTATTACTTATGGCGCAATGGTTCAAACATCTCTTAAGGCAGCAGAAAAATTGGCCGAAGAAGGCATTCAAGCCGAAGTCATCGACTTGCGGACGATTAGTCCCCTAGATGTTGAAACGATTGTGTCCTCTATCAAAAAGACGAATCGCGCCGTCGTTGTGCAAGAAGCGCAAAAACAAGCCGGCATCGCCGCCCATGTCATTGCAGAAATCAATGATCGTGCCATCTTGCACTTAGAAGCCCCGGTCGGCCGCGTGACAGCTCCGGACACCGTCTTTCCTTTCTCGGAAGCGGAAAGCGTCTGGTTGCCGAACGAAAATGACGTGATCGAAAAAGTGAAGGCGACCATCAATTTCTAATGACTTCATGTAGTGACCAAAAAGGAGGTTGACCTATGGCCTATCAATTTAAACTTCCGGATATCGGCGAGGGCATCCACGAAGGCGAAATCGTCAAATGGTTTGTCAAACCGGGCGACGAAGTCAAAGAAGATGATGTTCTTGCGGAAGTACAAAACGATAAAGCCGTCGTTGAGATTCCGAGCCCGGTGGACGGGACGATTAAAGAAATCCTTGCTGAAGAAGGTACAACCGCGGTTGTTGGCGATGTGATCGTCACGATTGATGCGGAAGGCTACGAAGACGAAGAATCACCGGCCCAGGCGGATGCCCAACAAGCCCCTGCCCCTGAAGAGAAAACAGCAGCGAAAGAGCCGGAAAAAGCCGCTACGCCCGCAAGCGACACCGCTGGTCAGCGGGTCATTGCCATGCCGTCGGTTAGAAAATATGCCCGTGAAAAAGGCGTGAATATCGCCCAAGTGAACGGTTCCGGGAAAAACGGCCGAGTGCTTAAAGAAGACATTGATCAATTCTTAGCAGGCGGTGCACAACCCGCGAAAGAAACGGAAGTTGCACCGGTTGCACCACAAGAAGCGGTACAAGAAACAGCGGCGGAAACCGCTTTTGGTCGTGAAACGCGTGAAAAACTTCGCGGTGTACGCAAAGTCATTGCCCAAGCGATGGCGCATTCCAAACAAACAGCGCCACATGTGACATTAATGGACGAGGTTGATGTCACCAAAACGGTCGCTCACCGCAAACAATTTAAAGAGGAAGCGGCAGCGCAAGGCATTAAACTCACCTATTTGCCATATGTCGTTAAAGCGCTCGTATCCACTTTAAGGGAATTCCCGGCATTAAATGCGTCCATTGATGATGCCAATGAAGAAATTGTCTATAAACATTATTATAATATTGGTATTGCAACTGATACGGAAAACGGCTTAATGGTACCGGTTATTAAAGATGCTGATCGCAAATCGATGTATCAAATTGCCAAAGAAATCGCTGAATATGCCGAAAAAGCTCGTGAAGGTAAACTCGCGCCGAATGATATGAAAGGCGGTACGTGCACCATTACCAACATTGGTTCGGCAGGCGGTCAATGGTTTACTCCGGTCATTAACCATCCGGAAGTCGCGATTTTGGGCATCGGGCGGATTCAAGAAAAAGCGATCGTCCGTGACGGTGAACTCGTTGCCGCACCGGTCCTCGCTCTTTCCTTGAGCTTTGACCATCGACTCATTGACGGTGCCACCGCGCAAAACGCATTAAATAAAATCAAGCGTTTGCTCAATGATCCGCAGCGCTTAATAATGGAGGCGTAAAACATGGTAGTAGGAGAATTCACCACCGAAGTCGATACACTTGTCATCGGTGCTGGCCCTGGCGGTTACGTCGCAGCCATTCGTGCGGCACAACTCGGCCAAAAAGTCGTTATTGTAGAAAAAGAACATTTTGGCGGCGTTTGCTTAAATGTCGGCTGTATTCCTTCAAAAGCCTTGATTTCGGCAAGCCACCGTTACTTACATGCGAAAGAATCCGAGGATATGGGTGTTAAGGCTGAAAATGTGACGCTTGATTTTGGCAAAGTACAGGAATGGAAAAATTCCGTCGTTAATAAATTAACAGGCGGCGTTAAAAGCCTCTTAAAAGCCAATAAAGTGGAAATGGTTGAAGGGGAAGCGCTCTTTGTTTCACCGACCGAAGTGCGCGTGAACCACGGCTATGAATCCCAACGCTATAAATTCAATAACTGCATCATTGCGACAGGCTCCCGGCCGATTGAAATTCCATCATTCAAATGGTCGGATCGCGTCCTTTCGTCAACTGGTGCTTTAGCCTTGCAAGAAGTACCGAATAAACTGGTGGTCATTGGCGGTGGCTACATTGGTATCGAGCTTGGCAATGCTTTTGCTGGTTTTGGAACTCAAGTAACCATTCTTGAAGGCTCGAAATCGATTTTACCGAGCTTTGACAAGAAAATGACTGCCCTTGTTAAGAAATCGTTGAAGAAGAAAAATGTAGAAATTTTCACGGAAGCGATGGCTCAAGGCGTTGAAGAAAATGAAAACGGCGTCGTTGTGAAGGCAACGGTTGGCGGAGAAGAAAAGACCTTTGAAGCTGACTACGTCCTCGTTACCGTCGGCCGCCGCCCGAACACCGACGAACTCGGCTTGGACTTGGCTGGTGTTGAGACGACCGAACGCGGTTTAATTAAAGTCGATAAACAAGGTCGAACCAATGTTGAACACATTTACGCCATCGGTGATGTTGTCAGCGGGCCAGCCCTTGCTCATAAAGCTTCTTATGAAGGTAAAGTGGCTGCTGAAGCGATTGCCGGACATAAAGTCGAAGTCGATTATCAATGCATCCCGGCTGTCGTCTTCTCCGATCCGGAATTGGCAACCGTTGGCCTTTCTGAAGAAGAAGCGAAGGAACAAGGGTATGACGTCACCGTTGCCCAATTCCCGTTTGCTGCCAACGGCCGGGCACTGTCTCTGAATGATACGGATGGGTTCATGCGGCTTGTCACTCGCAAAGAAGACGGCTTGATTCTTGGCGCGCAAATCGCTGGTCCTGGTGCGAGCGACATGATTGCCGAAATGGGTCTCGCCATTGAAGCTGGCATGACGGCTGAGGATATTGCCTTAACCATTCACGCCCACCCGACACTTGGGGAAATTGCAATGGAAACAGCTGAAGTCGCATTAGGCATGCCGATTCATATCGCACGATAAATGGGATTTACGAAAAGAGATTGACTCATATGGGTCAATCTCTTTTTGCATTAATGGGTCAACCACACGAATAGGTATTGCCTGACTATATCTTGCTTTAAACAAATAAAAACGCGACCCCAACCAGGATCGCGATGAAAGTTACTTGGAATTTTTTTCTTTACACGCTTGGCAAGTGGTATATATCGTACGAACTTTTGTGTCCTCGACATGGTCGATGGTGCGGTTGCATTTTCCGCAAACAATAATGCCCACGAGCTTTCCACCCCTTTTTACAAGCGCTTTATCGTTTGGCTAATCTCATAATATGCTATACTTATTCTGTTGTCAAGGATAAATAGTATGACACAATATGGTTAATAACATAATAAAAAGTAGCGGATTGGCACCAGGTGAGACATAGATACATATGCTCTATAAAGGATCAAGCGCGGGGGGAGTTGCCATGGCCCTGTGGATTGATGTTGCCGTAAAAAGCCATCGACTGTCACTGTTTAATAATCATCGCCTGGTCAAAAGCTATCCAATTGCCGTTGGTAAAATGCTGACACCAACGCCGACGGGTAACTATAAAATTATCAATAAAGTTCCGAATCCGGGTGGACCGTTTGGTGTATTGTGGATGGGTTTGTCGAAGCCGCATTACGGCATTCATGGAACAAATAATCCTTCAACTATAGGAAAAGATGTTTCACACGGTTGCATCCGCATGTACAATCATGATGTCTTGGATCTTGCCAAACGGGTGTCAATCGGAACAACCGTCCATATTCACCCTTAAGAATATTTGGCGAGCATAGAAAAAACGGACGCAAGGATTTGCGTCCGTTTTTCGATTATCGAATGGGTACATTTTCTTTGACCACTTTCAGCATTCTGAGTGTCGGGTCCTCGGGACCTTGAACAGGAAGTCCCGCTTCAATGTTTTCCTCGATAAAATCCAAGTTTTCCGCAGTGATAATCTCACCTGGTGTAAAAATCGGTATGCCGGGTGGGTAGACCATCACAAACTCAGCGATGATTCTACCGATGGATTCGCGAAATGGCACCGATTCGGTTTCAGCATAAAAGGCATCGCGCGGCGATAGGGCAAGGCGCGGCATTTCAGCGACGTGCACAGGGATTTGCTTATGTCCAGCACCTTCATCACTTCCAAAAGATGCCGCCATTTCTGCCAAAGCGCTGATCAAATAATTGATGGAATCGCGGCTATCGCCCGGGGTAATAATACATAAAATATTATATAAATCCGAAAGTTCCACTTCGATGCGATAATGCTCGCGAAGCCAGCTTTCAGCTTCATATCCGGTCATGCCGAGCCTTTTGACAGAAATGAGTAATTTCGTCGGATCTAACGCGTAAGTCGCGCTCGTTTTTAAAATTTCTTTACCAGGAGAATACAAACCTGGGATCGCATTGATTTTCTCCCTCGCGTAGTCGGCGAGGTTGATGGCGCGCTCGATTTGCCCGTGGCCTTCAGTCGCTAGAAAGCGGCGGGCGGCATCAAGCGACGCAAGCAATAGGTAAGAAGTCGACGTGGTCGTGATCATGCTCAAGATGGATTGCACATGGTTGGCCGAGACGAGCCCTTCTTTGACGTTTAAAACAGAGCTTTGCGTCATCGATCCGCCTAGTTTGTGCACACTTGTCGCGGCCATGTCCGCGCCGGCTTCCATCGCAGACATCGGTAATTTTTCGTGAAAATGAATGTGAACCCCGTGCGCCTCATCAACGAGAACAGGGATATGATGGGCGTGAGCAATCTCTACGATTTGTTTTAAGTCCGCGCAGACGCCAAAATAGGTCGGGTTAATAACGAGTAAAGCTTTGGCATCAGGGTGTTGAGCAATCGCTTTTTTTACGGCTTCGGTCGAAATCCCGTGGGATATGCCGAGATCGTGGTCGATTTCAGGATAGATGAAAACGGGAACCGCCCCTGAAAAAATAATCGCAGCCAAAACGGATTTATGGACATTGCGGGGAACGAGGATTTTGTCGCCGGGTTTTGTGGCGGCAAGCACCATAGTCATAATGGCACCGCTTGTCCCTTGAACGGAAAAAAAGGTCGCATCGGCACCGAACGCTTCCGCGGCCAATTCTTGAGCTTCCCGGATAAAACCGTGGGGTTTGTGAAGGTCATCGAGCGGCGCAATGTTTATGAGATCCATTGCTAAGGCATTTTTCCCGATGAAATCACGAAATTCAGGATCCATCCCTTTCCCCTTTTTATGGCCAGGTATATGAAAGGGAACTGGATTTGATTGGATAAAATCAACAAGTCCAGAAAATAATGGCGTAAGGTTTTGCTTCAACAAGGACACCTCTTTTATAACAAACTAGGCTTATCTTATACTATAAGTTTTCAGTTTATCAACGAAAAATTATTGGAACCCGAGAAATTTTTGAGGATGAAGGCGTAAAGGACATAGGCTCAAACACGCCATGAGCTTAAAACCATTTACGCGTCCGAACCTATTGTATAAATAGCTGTTTTAAAGATAGCCATTTGCGGAATTTATTGAGCAAATAAATATTTGGTTGCATACGATTGCTGCAAATCATAATATGCTAATAATACAAAAACTATCGGAATATTTTGTCTCGATTTTCTCCTTTAATGACGGACTTCGCTCATTGCCTCTGATCATCCCCTTTTGAAAGGATGTGCATCGTGATGAAACAAGTCATTCAAACGCTGAAGAGAACGGATGCGGAAAAACGGATCCCCGTACTAAGAATGGAAATTGATTATGAATTACTGACTTTGTACGATGCAATGGAGAGTAATAATATCGAACAAATTGAACAGTGTAAACAACGCCTTGAAAAACTGCGTCAAGAATTGCTCCGTCTGGAGGTGTGACAGCGCTTCTTCTTGGTCATGGGTCCCCATCAAAATCAGCCAGTGATCGGCTCATTTCTTCAGCCCAATCGATTATTCGATTTTCAAAAAGGCCCTTTCGAGGGTCTTTTATTTTTTATGATGATCACAAGCGCCATCCAAATGTCCTTACATGTCAATTTTTCGTTAAGCATTGTTTTGCAACCCGTCCTGCGTTTTATGTCATAATAGTTTTTAGAAAGCGCAGTATGGTCGTTTTAAACCTTTTCTTACCAAGGAGGATCGGATATGGGTGAAAACATCAATTGGCAAGAAGTGTACCAATTAGCGGAGTCTTGGATCCGTGAAGCAGGACGCATCATTAAAGAGACGATTGAAAGTCCGATCCATGTGGAAACGAAATCTTCTCCCGATGATCTGGTGACGGATAAGGACCGGGAAATCGAACGTTTTCTCACTGAAAAAATCCGCGAGCAATTTCCCGACCATCATATCGTCTCCGAAGAAGGGTATGGGGATCGGGTGAACGCTTTATCCGGCGTTTTATGGCTCATTGATCCCATTGATGGCACCATGAATTTTGTTCATCAAAAAAGAAATTTTGCCGTCTCAATTGGGGTTTATGAAAATGGGGTTGGTAGAGTTGGCTTGATACTGGATGTCATGACAGGTGATCTGTATCATGTCGTAAAAGGTCAGGGAGCTTTTTTTAATGAACATCGGTTGCCTCAACTTCATGCCGGAGAGTTGGAAAAAGCGGTGTTCGGCATCAATGCCACTTGGATTAATGCCAATCGGCGGATTGACCCGGAAATTCTCCGCCCGATCGTTCGCAAAACAAGAGGCACGCGCTCCTATGGTTCAGCCGCTCTCGAAATGGCCTATGTGGCTTGCGGATGGTTGGATGCTTATTTTACGATGCGGTTGTCTCCGTGGGATTATGGCGCAGGACTAATTTTGATTGAGGAAGTCGGCGGCGTGTTTTCACATGCTGATGGCCGTCCCTTGGATTTACTGAAGGGTGGCTCGGTTTTAGTCGGCAAACCGGGTGTACATAAAGCCATTGTCGAAATGATTCAGGCGGGACTTGCAAACGGTAAATATTTTAGGGAAGAGTTGGAATAATGGAAGACATCTTTTGAGAAATTAAGCGCCTTTAGTTTTTAAGAAAAAGGATTTATATGCACTTTGCGATGTGGAAGTGTAGTTGATTTGGATATAAAAGAGGAAAAACGGCTGCAATACCGATCTGACATAATGGAAATGTCAGACGCCAGCCGTTTTTTCAGAAAAAGCGCCCGGAAAAACGGCAACCTTCCTATGCCGTTTTTCTTTTTATATAAAAACCTAATCCCATAAAAATGAAGACGCCTAAGACGGATAAAATAATACCAAGCGTTGTTCCCGCTGCCACGCAAAATCCGATGGAAACAAGGCTGGCAACCGTTAGAAAGGCTAAAAGAAAGTAAACTGCGTTCATTGTTTTTCCTCCCGCTAAAGAGTGTACCGCATAATAGGGAAAAAAACCAAGGATATGATATAATAGTAACGTTTGTGTCGAAGTAAGTAAATGAGGAGCATGATTTATGACAAACAGGAGAAACGATATAAGGAATATAGCGATTATCGCGCACGTTGACCATGGGAAAACAACCTTGGTTGACCAACTATTAAAGCAGTCAGGAACGTTTCGGGAAAACGAACATGTCCAAGAGCGAGCCATGGATTCAAATGCCCTTGAACGTGAACGAGGCATCACCATTTTAGCGAAAAATACCGGGCTGTCGTATAAAGGCACACGGATCAACGTTGTGGATACACCAGGCCATGCCGATTTTAGCGGTGAAGTCGAACGGATCATGAAAATGGTTGATGGGGTTCTCCTTTTGGTCGACGCCTATGAAGGGGTTATGCCGCAAACGCGTTTTGTATTGAAAAAGGCGCTGGATAGCGGGCTTAAACCGATTGTCGTCGTCAATAAAATCGATAAGCCGATGGCCCGGCCCGAAGCCGTTGTCGATGAAGTACTGGAACTTTTTATTGATCTTGGCGCAGATGACGATCAACTAGAATTTCCCGTTGTCTATGCTTCGGCTGTCAATGGCGTCGCCGGTACGGATCCAAATGACGTCACCCATGATATGAGTGTCATTTTCGATATGATCTTGGAGCACGTTCCCGCTCCGCTTGATAATGCCGATGAATCGCTGCAGTTTCAAGTCACGATGCTCGATTATAACGACTATGTCGGGCGAATCGGCATCGGCCGGATTTTTCGGGGATCCATTAAAGTTGGGCAACAAGCGGTCTTGGTCAAAACCGATGGGAGACAGGAAACGTTCCGCGTGACGAAATTGTTCGGCTTTTTTGGTCTTAAAAGGATTGAAATCGAGGAAGCAAAAGCCGGCGATCTTATTGCCATCACAGGAGTTGAGGATATCAACATCGGTGAGACCATCAATGATGTCGACGCGATCGATCCGCTACCGACACTGAAAATTGATGAGCCGACCATGCAAATGACTTTTGTTGCCAACAACAGTCCGTTTGCCGGGCGTGAAGGACAGTACGTGACGAGCCGAAAGCTTCAGGAGCGGTTGTATGCGGAAACCGAACGCGACGTCAGCTTGAAAGTGGAAGATACAGAATCCCCGGATGCTTGGATTGTTTCCGGCCGCGGGGAGCTGCATCTCTCCATTCTCATCGAAACGATGCGCCGCGAAGGTTATGAATTGCAAGTCTCAAAGCCGACGGTTATTATAAAAGAAATTGATGGTGTTTTATCAGAACCGTATGAATACGTGCTGATTGATGTACCCAGTGAATATTCCGGTGCGGTCATTGAATCGCTTGGACGTAGAAAAGCGGAATTGCAAAACATGGAACAACAAGAAGACGGCCATTATAAATTGGAATTTATCGCGCCATCGCGCGGGCTGATTGGTTATCGCCGCGATTTTCTGACCGAAACGCGCGGATATGGCGTCATCAATCATACTTTTGATCATTACCGCCCGGTGATTAACGAACCGATCGGCGGAAGGCGCCAAGGTGTGCTTGTTGCCATGGAAACCGGCCAAGCAACGGCTTATGCGCTTGGGCAATTGGAAGACCGCGGCGTGATGTTCATCGAGCCAGGAACAGACGTCTATGAAGGCATGATCGTTGGTGAGCATACCCGTGAAAATGATTTGACGGTCAATGTCACCAAGGCGAAACATCAAACCAACGTCCGGTCGGCAACGAAAGATCAAACGGTCACGTTAAAAGCCCCGCGCATTTTGTCGTTGGAAGAAGCGCTATCGTACTTGAATGATGATGAGTATTGCGAAGTGACACCCCAGAATATCCGGCTCAGAAAGAAAATTTTAAACAAAACCGAACGTGAGCGGGCAGCCAAACGGGATAAATTCGCTCACGCATAAGGGGATGGGATCGTGAACAGCGATCAAATACATTTTTCCGGATTTCCAGAGTTTTTGGTAAATCATCCGTTGACATCCGATCATGCGATACCGATTTTATATTTTACCATCGTTGTCTTGTCGATTATCGTTTACAAGCTCGGTTTTGCCAAAAAACTGCCACTTCTAAAAGCGTTGATTATTTACGTCTTTTTATTGATCGGATGTATTATTTTAACCGTTCTGGCGTTACAGCTTCCGATTGTTGGGGCACTCTTTGTCTCAGCGATCGTTTTAACGATTTATAAAATAAGGCTCTGGTGGTCGAAAAAGAAAAAGCAAAACGAAATCAGTAAAGAAGCGTAATTAATGAATCGAGGCTCTGCCACGCCGTTTGGCGAAGGCAGAGCCTCCGTTGCTCTCTAACAGTAAAATAAAAAAACACCTTGGTGGGTGTTCTTTAAATAAGGGATTCATCTTTCGTTCGCCTTTTGTGGTGGATGCGAAATTTGCCGGTTTTCCATCGTTCGATGGTGCGTTCCGTGATCCGGTCATGGCAGGTTGGACAAAGATATGTGTGAATGGGGCGGTTACGAAGTTTTTTAGCGAGTGGGCTTTGGTCATCTAACTCATCAATGCGGTCACATAACATGCATTTTGCAAGCATTTTAACACCCCCTACACAATTTATTATAGCAGGTTCTTCTTTGCGGATAAATAAGAGAAGTGGATTCTTGCGACTTACCTTGCTATCAGCAAAAAAGAAAAAAGCGTTTGACCGGGATATGTGGGCCAAACGCTTCATTTAATGCTTTAACGTGCTCTTTTGGGGTTTTCGTCAATGGACGGGCGTGGTTGCTTATTTTCGATGTTTTGGCTCGGTGTGAGCGGCCGATTGGGGACTTCAGGGACGATACGTTCGACAATGGCGGATAATTCTTCGGCGATGCCCGACGCCGGTTTGCCATTGCGGATGTGCTTTGCGATATTGCGCAATCTTTGGTAGATATCCGGATCACTTGTGACGACTGCGTTCGCACCATAAGGATCATTTTTCAAGGCATTGGCAACGGCATTTTTTATACTGCCTACCCGGGTCTGATCTAAATTCTTGTCGACGTCGATTCCCACTACGGCATAATCCCCAGCAACGACAGCTGTGGCGTGATTCACACCGGGTATGTCTGTGGCAATCCCGACGAGTCTTTTGGAAATTTCACGCCCGTTGAGCTTTTTCGCCGGCTCATTGACACTTTGCTTGACCTCGTGTACCGCGTTATTCTGTTGTTGCATGTCGGCATTTTGGTTGCCACAGCCGACGAGAAAAGTGATAGCGACACTTGCGGATAACAATCGTTTAAACATCATCCTGGCCTCCTGTAAAGGATCGAATTTATCCCTTAGTTTCCGCAAGGTCGTCTGCCATTATTCTTTTCGTGTCATCGAAAAATAGGGTCGTGCTATCTCATTTTTGTTAGTACGCAGTCAGATGCGGTTACTCCTATGTTTAATAAAAGGATCGACACCGTTAGATGACCGTGATTTTTTCAATTTGAGCCACCGGTTCCCGATCTTTACCGCGGCATAAGAAAATCAGCGGACCTTCATCTGTTAAGAGTTTGCCATCACGACTGAATTGGAAAGCGCCTTCTTCCATTTCTTCTAATGGTACGGTTGCGGTTTGTCCATTCGTCAAGCTGAACTGGATGGCGGTGGCCTCTTCCAGTGGTTCTGCATTTTGAATAAAGATTTTAGCGGGCATGACAAATGACTTTGTCAGCCATTCTTCCTTCCGGTATTTTCGCTTGGAAGCGGCAAGGCGAGGAAGGGCAGCCCCGGCCCGTTCGTCTTTCTGTGCTTTAAGGAATTCGTCGAGATCAAAATTCGGGTCGTCATAATCTTCCACTGAAATTTTCCGGTCATCAAAAATCCAGCTGCTCGGATCTAAGGTAATCTGATATTTGACGTGACCGAGGATCGGAACAATTTTCATCGAATCACCTTTCTGTCATGGCTTATATTAATACGTTACCAATCTTTAAGTATAAAGCTCTAAAGGCCTCTTGTCACACCGTTGGTTTTATTTTGTGGATGTACGGCAACCGAGAGCGTCCCTGGGTATATGAAGTGGGATGTTTACGTTCGGATAAATGGACAAAATTCCATATTAAATTCAGATGTAGGGTTAAGGTTTAGAAGCAAGATCATATAAGAATATCTTGCAATTTCCGCCCATAAAAGCTAAGATGAACATAGGATGGTGACTGGAACGGAGGGGATCGGATTGTCGACCGAACTTGAGGCAAGACACCGGGAGAAGGCTTACGAAATTTTAAAGGCCGATGCCCAAAAGATCCTGAAATTGATTGAAGTTCAGATGGAAAACCTTACGATGCCGCAATGTCCTTTATATGAAGAGGTTCTTGATACACAAATGTTCGGTCTTTCGCGGGAAATAGACTTTGCCGTCCGCCTTGGCTTAGTTGAAGAGAAGGACGGAAAAGCCTTGTTGGAATCGCTCGAAAGACAATTGACGGCGCTGCATGATGCGGTCGTTCAAGACAAGTAACAGAAACTCAAACTGCCCGGTCGTCTTGGTGGTTTGAGTTTTTTAATGGGAAAATTTTCAAGAATATTTAAGGTTTTACGGCAGGAATTCTAAAAAAGTAAACGAAATTAATATAAAGAAGTATCAAGTTAGGAGTAATATGATTGAAAAGATTATGGAAGCATTATGATTTTTCACTCGCAGTGACCGTTTTGTTGTTAACCGCATTTGGCATTGTCATGGTCTATAGTGCGAGTAGCATCTGGTCTGTCATTCGCTTTGATTTACCCAGCAATTATTACTTTATTAGGCAGCTAATCTGGGCGGGACTGGCCATACTGGCAGGGCTTTTCGGAATGGCGATACCCTATAAAATGTATAAGCCCCTTGTCAAACCGATTTTATTTGGGACAATCCTCCTATTAATTTTGGTGCTCATTGTTGGGGCGACACACAAAAACGCCCAATCATGGTTTAGCATTGGCGGCTTTAACATCCAACCGGCAGAAGTGGCGAAACTATCGATCATTATTTATTTAGCATCGGTGTTTTCCAATAAGCAAGCGTATATTTCCGACTTCAAATCCAGCGTACTGCCACCGTTACTCGTGGTATCTTTTATTTTTCTTTTAATTACCATTCAACCCGATCTTGGTTCTGCTATGATTGTCGCTGGAATATCCGGAGCGGTGATTATTTGTTCGGGGATTCGGTTGAAGCATATTGTCATGCTGCTTTGTCTTGCTGGCGTGGCGATCGCGATCATTTTTACGTCCTCATTGAGCCAAGAACAAGCTAGCCGAATTTCAGAAGCCTATCACCCATTTGCACCGGGAGTGGATGCTTATCAACTCATCAATTCGTATATAGCCATCACAAACGGTGGCTTAACGGGAAAAGGTCTCGGAAATAGCATAGAAAAAGCGGGGTATCTGCCGGAACCGCATACCGATTTTATCATCGCAATTATCGCCGAGGAGCTCGGCATTTTTGGGGTATTGTTTGTTCTTTTATGTCTTGCCTATCTCGTGATTCGGGGAATCGTCATCGGCATTAAATGTGAAGATGTTTTTGGCAGTTTGCTTGCCATCGGCATATCGGCTTTTATCGCCGTCCAAACTTTTGTCAACCTTGGGGCGGTGACAGGACTTCTGCCCATTACTGGGGTGACATTGCCGTTTATCAGTTATGGAGGTTCCTCACTCATCATGATGATGTTTTCCGTTGGCGTATTGATTAATATTTCAGCCTTTGTCAATTTGAAACAAAAGTCAGCTAAAGAGGAGGCAGCTTAATGGGGAATAAAATCCGCAAAGTATTGGTAGCTAATCGTGGGGAAATCGCCATTCGCATATTTCGGGCATGTACCGAATTGGGCATTCGTACGGTGGCCATTTATTCCCAAGAAGATTCAGGTTCCTATCATCGGTATAAAGCCGATGAAGCCTATCTTGTAGGAGCTGGTAAAAAACCGATTGAAGCCTATTTAGATATCGAAGGCATTTTGGAAATCGCCCGGACCAATGACGTCGATGCCATTCATCCGGGGTACGGCTTCCTTTCTGAGAATGCCGAATTTGC